>TARA_R110002003_G_scaffold1048_16_pt1 | contig 40420 bp, 35 predicted proteins | sample TARA_R110002003 | Tara Oceans TARA_R110002003 (sample SAMEA4396441) | marine metagenome | biome: Westerlies Biome; feature: [SRF] surface water layer (ENVO:00010504); material: water (ENVO:00002006), including particulate matter (ENVO:01000060) such as... | depth 5 m | reverse complement strand
TGATTGGAGGCATGTTGTGTGAGCATGAGAGCTGGAGCTTGGAGATGATTGGGATGGTGATCAGCGGGTGGAATATGATGGAAGATGGCGACATGCGGCTCGTGTTGTGTTTTACGGGTTGCGTTGCTTGTGTGGTCGGCTTTCTCGCAAGATATGCCAACCGAGGCGGATTCAAGCGGCTTGTGCAGTTCACACTGACACGAGCATCACTTTACGGCAGCTGTGCTGTGACATTGATATGATTGCGGATTGCACGGAATCGCTGATGCCTTGAAAAAGAACAGGAATCTTGGAGTGTGTGCTGTTCGGCGCCCGAACGCTGAACGATCGTTTCATGAAGGAACATGTTTACCACTGTCATCGCTATCGCGCCGAACGCAATGGAAATAAGAGCCTGGAACGCTTGCCCGCCTTCGCAATCAATACGATATATGCGTACAGCATGTCACTTCAAGCTGCGATGACGGGTCGTTCGCCAGCCTTGCCTTTGAGCCCTCTCGCGCGGCTCCAATGCGATTCTGAGTAGGTTCCAACAAGGAGTAGCAAGAGATGTCGAATATCAGGCAGCACAACGACTGTACGACGACCACTCGGTAGTTTCCGGCTTTCTCTCTGACTGCGTAGGCCTTTTGTGTTTCATTGGAGATTAGAGTGCAAGCAGCAAGATGTATACCGCTGCGTGTTCCCGTCAAGGCATTGCTGAAGAAACATGACTTTCTCAAACACCGATAACCCTTGCGAAATTCCCGAGGGAAGCGGCCTGACTTCCCATGGCTCACGATGGGAGTCTTCGGATTTAGGCACATATCGCAAATCCGCGAAGGCGCACCCTCAGTTAGAAGCACCGTCATGCGGGAGAGGAAAACGACGTTCGGTGTGGGATCTAGGCAGCTGAAGAGGCGGTGGTGGCAAGTTCTACCATGGCGACAGGGTTCGTGAGAACATGCTCAAAAGCTTCAACAACGGAGAACCAAATCGTTGCTCACCGACGGCGCCGCAGAGGCAGCCTCGTGTGAAGAAAGTTGGCGTGTCAGCTTCGGTCGGTCCCAGCACAGGGTCGTAGTTATTCGCGGTGACGTGTGATTAAGACAAGGCTAACCGCTTCGCCGTCCGGCCCATGCCGCGCCGCAAGTGAAGCGAGGGTTATGCTGGAAAGTGGTGCCAGGACTGCATGTTGGCGGCGGGTGATAGTGCTCGTTTGGGAAAGTTTTGAGGCGTGGTGTCGAAGACTGTCTGCGAGATGCCGTTCGTGCATTCTGGGTGCCGCCGGACTAAGCATCGTGAGTGGCTCGGTTGCGCGTCGCGTCTCAGTTCACCCGACGCGTCTTCCCGTCCCACCTCTTTGCGACCAGATCCAGCAATTGAAGCAACACAACACAACACAATAGCGACACCAACTCACGGGGCACCATGGCAGACACAATTGAAGATGTCCAGATGGACACGCAGGAAATCGAACAGGAAACTCCGCCGTCAGACGTCTTCATGGCGCCGTCAATCCACAAGGAGGACATCCTCGCGGGGAAGTCATATTCGCACTTCTCGGAAATACCACAGCAGATCGCAGACGACATGTCCAAGGAGGTTGTCTTGGGTGTGGATGAAGCTGGAAGAGGACCAGTACTGGGTACATGAACCATGGATCCAGTCTAGCACAATGACTAACGAAGCACTCCAGGACCCATGGTGTATGCCCTCTTCTACCTGCCGATCGAATTGCACCACTCGCTGCTCGCCGACACGCACCACTTCGACGACTCCAAGGTCTTGACACCAGAAGTTCGAACAAACCTCATGCGCAAGCTCTGCACTAGCGGCTCAGATCTCTACGAAGCCGGAGGGTGGGCCACGCGATCACTGTCCGCCCAAGACATCTCGGCGCACATGCTTTCGCCATCAGTATACAATTTAAATGCGCAAGCCATGGATGCGACAATCGATCTGATCAAGGGTGTCCTGGCACGGGGAGTGAATGTGACGGAGATATACATTGACACCATCGGCAAGCCAGAAATCTACCAGAAGAAGCTGGAAAGGATATGGCCCACCATTCGCATTACCGTCGCAAAGAAGGCCGACAGCCTATACCCCGTCGTCAGTGCCGCATCGGTGTGCGCCAAAGTCACCCGAGATGCCGCACTCGAAGTATGCTACGAGCCTTACCACAGCCGGAATACCGAAAAGAACGAGGCAGCGGACGATGCGAAGGTCAGCATCGCCTGGGGCTCGGGCTACCCTTCTGATGCACGGACATCCAACTGGCTCAAGCAGAATATGGATCCGCTCTTTGGTTGGGGTAACGAATGCCGCTTCTCGTGGGGCACCGCAAAAGAGCTGCTGGAGGGCAAGAAGCCTGATGTCAGCGTCGACTGGCCTGTTGAGGACGATGGCAACGATATGCGCATGACCGACTTCTTCGTCGGAAAGAATGATACTGTCGGAGACGAGCTTGCGGATTGGTTCGGGAAGCGTGTCACGGAGGAAATGGAAGTTTTCTGAGCCAATCTCGAGGCGCACACGCACCATTAGTTCCGTGCGCGGCATGCAACTATGCGAGCACTTCTAGAGTGCATATTGCCGTTGCGAAGAGTGTCAGAGTGGAATGGCGGCATGCTTACGTGCTATGTCACTTTTCGGGCAGCAAATGCTGCTGGTCACCAATGGGGTCTTTCCAAGCAATGGCCTCGCTTCGCCAAACACTGAGCACCGGGCATCTACCGAATCCCGACGCTGCAACAACACCAACGCAGACGGAGATTTCGAGAAGATCACGGGAGTCATCATGGGCACGGGCAAGATCCTGATAGTTACGACATCGCGCGTATGCTGCGTGTCTTGTCCCGTAAGGTCGGGCATGAAGGGTTGTGGCGCACAGCAAGATAACACATGGTGAACCGCCCAGCAATCTCACCATTTCATCTCACAAAAGTTCTTCCTTCCCTTCTTGTCGCATTTTGCATCTTGGGTGTTAGGCGTTCTCGTTCATTCTAGTTCCTTGTTGACCGACGGCTTTGACAAGAGTTGCACGTCGGTAGTCATCAGCAGTCATAGCTTCACGTCATTCGTTCGAGGACTTTCCGTGCCCAGTAATCGACAAACGCCACGCAAAGAGTTCGAGGCACATGCAGCAGTGTCGAGGCGTGTGCGCCCTGCGCTGATTTCTGAGCTCTTTTCGAATCTGGGCGGCTCTGACAAGCAGCGTAGTTCATCTCAAAGGGTGACAAGTCAATTTTTAAGTGTTAGCATCTTTCTGGACTCTGCGACGAGCTCTAAAGATGTGTATCATCCTTCCCGTGAGCCACCTTCCATGCACCCATACCATCTCGATATGGCAGCATTGCAACGATGCTACGCCCTCTGGAACAGGCGACACGCACCCTTGCCGGGACGTTCGCTTCCACGAGCGACCAATACTCACAAAGAAGCTGTGCGGGGATTGTAATGCCCCAAGACTCTTTGCAAGAAGAGGTGGAATAGCTGAGCGTGGTGACGGCAGTCCATTGCGCATTCCAGAAGCATACGCAAACGCCAAAGAAGATGATGCAAACGACTCGGGCTACCATAGTGACGTTATCCACGAAGAGGACGAGTGTTCAGATCTCGATGAGTGCCCTCTATCACCAAAGACGATGGCGCCACCGCAGGCACGGCCGCAGTCGTGCAGAGCTCGCAAACGAGGTCACCGTTCTTTGACGCGCAAACCGAGCTGGAGACCTAACCTTAAGCGTGAGTTGAGCAGGATAAGACTGGAGGACACAGCGCCGTCAGTGCCTCGCCGCGAATCAATCGACTCGCTTCTCTCCAGATTCGATGACAGTAATTGGAACACTGCAAGAGTTGAGGTTGGGCGTACGGAGACGAAGGCGACCTCGAATATCCGAATTTCACTAATGCCAGCCATGCGCGAGATTGAGGTACGTAAAGGAAGAACATCAACTTTACTGCATCCTTCATCACCGCCACACATGGAGACAACTGGTCAGGCGCAGATGGCGAAGTCTTTCCCCTTTCCACAGGTGGTGGATCTGCGTCGGCCACCAAGCAGACAATCCTCGGCTCAGGCAAGGAGAAACTCGACCCTTCTCCATCCCTCATCGCCAGATCTGGGTCCAACGAGAGCAAGACCGGTCCCCGAGACCTTCCAGACGCCCAAAGCCGAGAACATAACGCCACCGAAGCGCCGTCCAGCAATGCACATGCGCCGTGAGTCTTCACTCTTACATCCATCAAGCCCTCCAAGCACGGCGACCACTCCCAGCCCTGATCAGATCCCGACGATCATTTCCATCCCCCCATCGCGCTCGAAGGGTCCTGTCAAACGACCTTCGACTCTCTTACATCCCTCACGACCGCAAACCTCTCCACAACGTCCCGTCATCCCACCACGATGCATGCCACCTCTTCAAACGACAGTATCAGAGCCACAGAGCGCTACAATGGCGAGGCAACGACGAGCAAGCGTCTTGCATTCCTGTCTATCGGACTCGGAAGACGGCAGCGAAGACGAAAGACCCAGCGAAGAAAAGCCGACAGGTTTCGAAGACGTCCGAGCACGCTTGCAAGCATTCAGCTTCCAAACCAGACATGCACAACACCAACACACAAATCCAAGTCTAGATCCAACTCACGGCCGAAATCAAGACCACATCGACGCCAGCATCCTCGCCAGCATCCTCGCCAGCATCCTCGCCAACACCGCAGAAGCAGCGCGAGCGAATCGTCAGGGCCCACGGGGCGAAAGGATGTAACACCTCCCCTCCCCTCCCACCTCCCACCTCCCCCTCTCCCCGCCGACAATGGCATGTCTCCTCATCTTACATCACCCTTCTCCATGCTATCAAACCTCCATCTGCCCGTTCCACCACCTCCTCTTTCGACCCCAGCGGCGCCATCTCGGCGCTCGGACTTTAGCACCGATCTCCACGGACGTCGAGGTGGGTTGCTCCGCGCGCGCGGAGTTTGGGTCCAGGGGGGCGGGTCCGCCGAGAGAAGGGCAGGAAGAGCCGGCTTGGGTGCTTGGACTAGTGGGTAGGGTGTGGGTATGGTGTGGGTGTGGGTACGAGTGGAGAATACAGGGTGGAGGGATGATAGACTATGTATGTAGTAGGCGGAAAAGGGTGGAGTGTGAGGGGTGATGTTGACTTGATATGGCGATGGCGATGGCGTTGGCTTTGCTTTCTGGCTGTGATATAGATGGATAGAGAGCTCTCAAGGGAGTTTACGAATTATGAACCGACTCATGCTGTATTTTCGTTCATTGGATTCGTGTGCACAGCGTTGACAGGTCTCGTCACTCTCGCGTAAAAGATTGCTTCTCTTAGGCCGTATGAAGTAGATACAAGAACACAACTCGATACATCTCAATACATCTCGCCCTATCAATGCCCCGCTCAAGGCCCCTCCCAAACATACATCCCCATCCAACATATCCTTGACTCCAAATTCGGGTCCTCGTTCCCATTCCCAATCCAACGCCCAGAGACCTTCCGCGCCTTTCCCTTCGTCCTAATACCACAGTCCCTAGTACTCCGCCAACCTCAATCTCCTCCCGATATTCCTGCGTATGACGTCGCGCTCGACCGCAGGTTCGGTCTCGCCTCGGTTCGCTTTGAGTGCTTGTTGCAGCATTCCCGCGTCGAAGAAGCCATCTAAGAGACAAGGAAATCAGCGAATGAAAATGCATATGGGGAGGAAGGATGTGTTGGCGTGTAGTGTAGTATAGTGTAGTGTATGGGGTGATGCGGTCTTGATGCGTCTAGTCAAGAAAGGAAATGTAGAATTAGGGAGATGTGCTAAGGGGTATATGTGCAGTGCAATGCGATGAAGATGCAAGGAGAAAGACAAATTGCAAACAGGAACGAAGCAAAGTTACAGTCATGACGAAGTGAAGGCATGCCTCCCGACAATAACCCTCTTACACTTCCTAATCCGTACCGTCTTTACAAGCCCAAGCCGTCTCGGACTTGTTGTGAATACAGCTGTCATAGGCTTGAACGGCGGCGAAGAAGGCGGTGTAGGAGGCAAAGTGACAGGAGGAAACAAGCGATTGACTTCATCAAGGGGTGGCGTAACAGGAACGGGGGTGATAGAAGAGGGAGGAGAAAGGGGCGTCCTACATCCACCGAGTCCATCGTCCTCGTCATCGTCGACGATACTTTCACTGGGCGTTTGCATCTTTCCTGGTTCGCCGGTAATGATGCGGCCTCGAGATTTGAAACGGTTTGCCTTGGGGCGCGCTTCAGCTTCGCGTGCGCGGGAGGCGGTCTTGTCGGCGGACGTGCCACGGCGCTTGATCTGGCGGAGGAGTTTGCGAATCTCTAGGAAGTAGGATTCGAGCGCATCGATGTAACGCGAGGTCTGGCGATGCTTGGAGGACGCGCAGATGGAGATGCTGCCGTCCTTGATGATGTAGCCGATACCAAAACCGTCGGCTGAGGTAGGTCCGAACCCGAATTGGCGAAGGGACGGGTTGCCGCAATTGGAGGTTGAGAGAATGGTTGTGTTGATCTTGTCCCAACCGCCGTCGGCGAAGAGTGCGGGCATGCTGTGCTGCATTGGTGCCGGTGGAGAGCTGGAGATGGAGCCATTCTCGGAGAGTAGGGAGTTGCGTTTGGGGGATGCAACACTGGATGCATCTGGACTGGAAGGGCGTGTTGAGTCCCAGCCGTCGCTGCTCGCTATTTCAGCTGATTCGTCAATGGCCCGTTGCCATATGCAGTACAAGGCGTAGAGATGGCGGTCCGGTCCTTCTGCCTTGGCGCAAACTTTGGTATTCTCTGTATGCTTCTGGCAAGCTTTGCGTAGAGCGTCAATCTTCTGTGCTGCTGGATTCTCGCCCCAAAACGTTTTCAAAAACTCGGCAGACTCTTCCGTAACAGAGCGTATGGCCTCGGTTCGACCATGGTAAAACATTTTGGTCATCGCTGGCTCGTACACGCACTCTATCCTGCCATACAACCCGAAGTAAGCAGCTTGGAACGCCATCTGCACAAAGGCATCAGGCGAAAATCCCATGGACGTCATGAAGTTCTTGCCATAATGAGGGAACTCCAGGGTCGCGAATTCGTTTTGTTGGATTAGATCAGCCAGTCGCGTCTCAGCAAACCGTAGCGCCGTGCTGAGCTCTGGCACCATGTCCCACTCAAGCTTGTGGGGCGTCGTTTGAACATCTCCAAAACTGTCAGGATCTCGCTTGGCTGGATCCGGGCTTGTGGATGCCCACAGGCTTGGTGCGCTACCGTTGATAGTCCTGGCAAAGCGAAGAATGGTGTCGGTGTAAACGTCTGATGCAAAGCGCAACACAGTGTGACCATCGACACCGGTATGTTCGAAGTTGATGCCCGCGCTTCCATTCTTGCAGACGATGATTTGCAACTTGTCATACCAACGGTTTGTGCAGGTGCCGACCTGCACACCTTTCTCAATTTTGCTGGTACCGCACAGCATGTTCATGCAAAGGTCCGCACCGGTCTGAGGCTCGGTGTAATCTAGGCATAGTATGAAGAGCGCTGAGTCGACAATGTTCAGGCTGTCCGAGTTGTTGGATCCATCCTCTCGATGGAGAACATCGCGCAGGCCAGCCCAGATCTTTCGGTTCTCCGTGCTCAGCACACCCAGAGCACCTTTTGCCGCATCCTGGATGGGTACTTCTTGCGCATCTTCTACGATGACGGACAAATTGAGAGCAATATCTTTCTCGCTCATGATTAGATCGTTGTTATCGTCGAGAACATCGAACCAATAAAATTGGCCGTAGCACAAGACAACAATGTGTTTCGAAGTTGGATCTTGACCAATCTGACATCCATTCTCGGTTGGTATTCGCGCAGTACCGAACAATCTCGAGTACTGATACATGCAAAGTGGCTGACCGCGGATGGTGTCAGGTGGCAACTCTTCACGGCGTACTGCTCTGACGAATGAAAGTGCCGAGACTACTAATGAGGCCGCACGAGTGACTTGGTTGTTGCGCGCCGGGGTCGGGTCATCCTCCAGTAGGAAGAAAGGATTTAGATTAAGAACCACCGGATTGTCAAAATTCAAATAAGAATCATACCCTAATGGCGAGTCAGCTCGCGCCCCAGAGACGTGATAGGGATTCGAGATGAAGTGTTTTGGAACGACCTCAGAGCTGGGCATGAAGCTCGACAAAGTAGGACCGTGCACATAGGGTACTTACAGAACTGCTCGATGTAGTTTGACCTGCCGCTAGCATACTTCTTGAGTTTCTCTTGTAGTATGGGACCATCTGACTTGAGAAACTCTTGCACTGATATGGCAGTGTCGTTGTGCTCCTTGGGTGTTTGTAGTGGCTTGAGGGCGGCAATGTACTTCTTGCAAGAGCCATCAAGGTCTGGGATAGGAAGCTTCGGTAGCTTGTCTTGGTGAGCAAAGGTAATGCCAGGCTTCGAGTGGGGATTGGTTGAGTGTGCCAAAGGTTCTCTTGCTTCCGACGAGAAGGACTGTGCACTTTTCTTGGCCGCTTCTTGTGAACGGTCTTCGCCATTGACCTCTGATGTCGACATCTTGGCTTTGGCTAGTGTCGCATCCAACGAGGACGGCTGGGTGAAAGTATGGACTGCCATGGTGGGTGTTGTCAGCTAGGCGTAGAGCGGTGAGATGGAGGTGCTAATGGAGAGAAGCCGTAGTGCACTACGGTAGAAGTAGTGGCAATCTTGCAGACAGTAGGCTGGCATGAGTACGAGAGGTTCGCCGAGAGGGTGGGAATGTACGGGACGGGTGGATTCTTATAAGGGACGCTTCGAAACGGGAAGTAGCGTTAAAGTGGATCCTTTTAACATGTGAAACGCTGAATGGGCTTTACAAAAACCACGCTGTGATGCAATGTTCTAATCGAGTAGCCGACCGCTGACACGGATCGTGACCCACAGGAGGCAGACGAGTGAGGTGGATGACCCGACGGTCTGAACCAACGAAACGCACATGCAAGGGAGGTACACTTACTCAGTAGCGTCGAGCTCGAAACGAGCTGCAGTTATGATATGCTTTTGCGATTCAACCTCGTTCGGTACTGCAGCGGTCAATGTGACAGTTTCGTCCGACTTACCGGACGTCTGTGGAGCCGCCCACGCTGTCCAAGACGCAGCAAGAGGAGGATAAAGAGCCGGAAAAGCACTACCGCGTGAAAATGCGCGTTTTGTTGGACTGATTCGGCCAGGAGGATACGGAAGTCCCGTAAGGCTGCCCCGAGGTGTCCTAGGAACCCTGCTGAGCGAGCTATCAGTGCCACGGACGAGTGGAAGCTATTGCGGTAGGGCGAGCTTTAAGAGAAGACGCACCGTCACTGTCACGACCGCGGGCCTGGGTTGCCGGCTAATTGGAGGAACACAAATCTTGGAGACAGCTCACACAAAGCGCATTAGACGAGCAGCGTGGCACGATGCTGCAGTTGTAGCTATAGAAGTTTTCAGTTCTTGCGATGAGCTGAGTGTGCGGTCATAGCTCACGAGCTCACTGCCGGCCGCTGGCACGAATCACAAGCCGGGCTCGTGTCAACTGGGATGACTGGTATGGCGTGAATGGCTGGTGCATGAATGGCTGATGTATGCCAACGCGTGGGGAAGCGGGGAACGAGGCTCGTTTGGCAGCTTGGGAGTGACGTCGGCGCAGCGTGTACGAGGTGGTGGTGGGGGTGCATTCCGTTCCTCCGCGCCAAGCCAACGTTGCGAAGACATCCATCACGCGTCGCGCGCACCACTCGACCTCGTTGCCCACCGCGCAGCGCCGACAGTCTTCGAGAAGAAGGACCGGGCTCGGGACCGTTGCGCGTGCCATCCGCAGAGCCGCGCAAATGCTAGACATTGGCGACCCATGACGGACCTGCTGCACGTGCTGCCTGACTTTGACTGCAAGCCCTTCTCGCATCTGCTGCCGTCCCTCGACAAGGCCCTGATCACCACCGCCGACCTGCTCACCCTCGAGCCTGCTGATGTCGCCAAGCGCGCCCAGCTGCCCCAGGGCGAGCTCAGGAAGCTTGCAGACGCTGCCATAGCTGCCCTGCACAGCCAGCTCGGCTTCGGAGCAGAGGAGCAGCCTGCGAATGCCTTTCAGTCGGCTTTGAGTAGCTCACAGGCGCCCCAGACCGCATGGCGCTGCATCAGCACGTTAGATGAGGGGCTCGACGCTGCTTTGGGGGGCGGCATCCCGCCTGGCTACCTCGTCGAGGTCACTGGCGAGAGGTACGGACCATGCAACACTTCCCTATAGTGCCTCGTGTATTGCGCGGCTATCCTCTTACTGCGGCATCTTGCTTGGTAGATTAGCTGACAGCTTCAGTGGTGCCGGCAAAACGCAGCTACTCCTTACGCTTCTGCTCGCAGCCCAATTGCCCCCTCCGCACGGTCTTGCCAAATCAGCTGTCTACATCTCGACCGAGGCGGTACTTGCAACGAATCGCCTTGCCCAGCTGCTGTCCTCCCACCCGGCCCTCGCATCATTGCCGCCCGAGGACAAGCCTTCCTTGTCGCGCGTTCTCAGCATACAGACCCCGGACCTCGAGTCGCAGGAGCACATTCTACGCTACCAACTACCCGTGGCAATAAAGCAGCATGGCGTGGGCCTTGTCATATTGGACTCCGTTGCTGCCAATTACCGCGCTGAGTTCGAGAAGAAGGGTGCTGGGGGCGGCGCCGCGTCCATGGCCAAGCGAGGTACCCAGCTTGTGCAACTCGGTGCATTGCTGCGAGAACTTGCGCGCACCGAAGGCATTGCGGTAGTCGTTGCCAACCAAGTCGCCGACCGCTTTACAAGAGCACCCTCTGCTGCATCGTCGAATGCAGTCTCACGCACAACCTCTGCCAATAGCCAAGGCAATGGCCGCGAACACACCCCTCAGCCGTCCATGCCGTCTCAGCCAGACGTAGGGCTTCTTTTGTCGCCTGATCCACTGGCACTTGATCACCAACAAAAATGGTTCACCGGCTGGGGTGACAACCAGTACGAGCCGGAACACGCGCAGAAGACACCATCACTGGGCCTGGTCTGGACTAACCAGTTAGCATGTCGCATTGCGCTGCTTAAGAAGCCAGTATTTGCGAGTAGGCCACCTGTGGTCACGACAAATGGAGCAGATGAATGGAACGATGAAGAAACTCATATCTCCAAGTGGCGACGCTGGCTCAAGGTCGTGTTCGCGCCGTGGACACCGCCGTCAGATGGGCGAGGGGTCGAGTTTGAGATCACAAAGAGTGGTATTCGCCATATATCGAAGGAAAACAATAACCACAGCCTGCATTAGCTATGACACTATGCCAGTTAAGCGGCCTCCAAATGATCAATATCAATTGACCTAACCCTCACATATCTCTTCACTCTTTTCGTCACGCACGCTAATTTGATATCGAGTTCTTCGCCAGCTGGAGCACAAAATAGCGACAAAAAGGACCCAGCCGAGAATCGCGAGATGATTGAATAACAAAGATTGTCATGGGTTGTTCCATCTAACAACTGGAGCGAGATGGCATTGCGCATGCAGCTAGCGTCGACCGGAAGCTCCACAAATAGTTACCCCAGACAATCGACGGCACCCCACAGCGCATCGTTACAACAAGGTCAAGCGATCCTCGCTGCTCGCAAGATTTTCCCAACCATTCAGTGTCCAGATTGTCGCAAGTCGAACTGTGCGCCAATGACAGTCACAGAATCGAGATGCCGAGGTTGGAACCTTGCTTACACTGTTAGGGCGAGTCCGCTCGACGCATGAAGACGCGGGTCGCGTCCCCTCTTTGTGCTACCGCGGAACCGCAGCGTGCATGGATAGCTAAGTAGCTACAAAACCAATCCAGCGGTCGTACCTTCAGACTCGTCTCACCGTCTCAACAACATGTCCGTTGCTATCCAACGCGCCTCGAATCTGCTCTCCTTGACCATTGGCAATGTCGCCTTGAATCCCCTCATATCCGGCGCGCTGCTGTATATTTTGACCAAAGGTCCACCAAGTCTGCGCGATCAGCTGGTTAACAGGATCGCAGCGCTGCGAGACCCGAAAAGATATGCACAAATCATCAAAGCGCTGAAATGGTTTCTTGCGCTCGGTGTAACGGGCGTTGTGAACAGGCAGTTGAACCACGCTGCGCTCAACGCCGGACGCTGGACCAGCGAGAAGAAGAGATGGAAGTGGGACAGCGAAGTCGCCGTTGTGACGGGCGGATGTAGCGGAATCGGCGAATTAACAGTCAGGAGATTAGTCGGGCGCGGTATCAAAGTCGCAGTGCTGGATATCCAACAACTCCCACCAAGTCTACAGGGCTGTAAGCCGAACTTCCCAATGACCCCATCCACCTCCGTGCGCAATACTGACCAAATCCTCATGCAGACGCACACATCAAGTTCTTCGCCTGCGACATCACCTCCCCCTCCGCCGTGTACTCGACAGCCGAGAAAGTCAAGCAAACCCTCGGCGCCCCCACCATCCTGATCAACAACGCGGGCATCCTAGCCTCGCACACCATCCTCGCCACGTCGGACGACTACCTGCGCAAGCTCTTCGACGTCAACGTCCTCAGCAACTGGTACACGACCAAAGCCTTCCTGCCGGACATGCTGGCCGCCAACAAGGGCCACATCGTCACCATCGCCAGCACAGCGTCGTACATCGGCGTCGCGGGGCTGGCCGACTACACCGCCTCCAAAGCAGCCATCCTCGCGTTCCACGAATCTCTGAACCAGGAGCTGAAACACCACTACAACGCCCCGAATGTGCTGACCACGTCCATCCATCCAAATTGGGTCCGCACGCCGTTGCTCGCGCCCGTGGAGCAGGAATTGAAGCAGCGGGGCAGCGCTATCATCGAGCCCAATGTCGTGGCGGATACGGTGGTGGAGAGGATACTGGCCTGTACGGGCGGGCAGGTGTTCTTGCCGAGGAGTATTGGGCGGATCAGTGCGTTGAGGGGGTTGCCGAATTGGGTGCAGGAGAGCGTGAGGGATGGGGTGAGTAAGACGATTTATGCGAGTGCAAAGGGGTGAGGAAGATGCGAGAATGATAATATGCGTGTTTTGGTGTATGGCGTCGAATGGTACGTTTGGTGGAGGGAAGGTGTGGATGGTCCTTGGGTTCACAAGCGGATTCAAAACGTATAAACCAGTTTTGTTCGTGATACTGATCTATAGTCCGGTCAGTACATTATATCATCGTTATACCCATCGCTTCTAGCTCATGTGTATGTTCCAGAAGTGGTGTCGTTGCTTCCGTACACGTTAAAACCCAGTATGTGGGACTATCAAAGTCTATACACGACACAAGCAACAAAAGGCAGCGAGTCAAGAAGAGTTGGGTATTTCGTCGCATTATGTCGCAGCTAACGTGATTCTCGTCCGCCGAACACCGTCCCCAATAGTCCCAGTCCTTAACGCATATGCACTCTATCCATGTCCCTAGGAGCTCGTTATGAAAAAGGTCGAACGAAAAATGTTGTACAATATCAAAGCCTTGATCTTTTGTATGGTGGGCACCAAAATCGCCCAAGCAAGCAAATCCAGAAGTCACCGAACAGTCGGTTGCCCTGTCTTAGTCCGTGATCCTCCAACTCTCGAACCACTTAAGATGTGACCACTGGCTGCTTGGGCCGACCATGCCAAAGCTGATAGCGCGGAAGAGCCAGTAAAGCCCGATGATGACAAGGTACAGAACGGTGAAGATTCCCCATTGAATCTTCTTATCTAGTCGCCTGGTGGCCCAGTCGACGCAGAATCCCATAACGATGATTGCGAACCAAAGAGCAGGGTAGTAGTGATGCACGTAGGTGACACGGCCCATAGCAACGAACGGGATGTAGTGCAGAACCCAGCCAATGATCGGGTAGATGCCTGAGTAGTGAATCTGGTCGATGTCTGCGGGCTTCAAGTCGTTGTATCCACGTTGCCAGCGGACGGTGTACCAGAGGACAATGAGTACGAACATGCCGAGACTGGCGGTGCTACCCCAGTACACAAACGGGTTACCAAGGAGGAAATATTTCACGACTGCAATTTGTTAGAACCCAGACTGCATGCAAGAAGCCGAAGGTGAACTTACTATCATCGTTCCACCCGCACATTCGAAGACCAACGTGAAGGAGAGGCCATTGCCAGAAGGAAGAGGCAAGATCATCTTGCTTGTCAGGATCAGGGACAAGCGCGTTGTTGGACGTCATCATGGCGACATTAAGATGGATGAAGTCCTGGAAGAACGGAGACTTGTAGTCACCTGGGTTACCGGCCGGAAGGCGCTCGTTGACGTGGCTCTCGATATTCCAGTGAGTGTACACATCGCGAGGGTTGTTCGCCTTCACACAAGTCGTTTCAATCTGCTTGAAACCCCATTGAGGCAGATTGACATTGCCAGCGCGGAGGTAGCAACCGAGATCCACGTGCCGCAGGCGGAAAGCTGTGGTAAGCGTTCGGATCTTCGATCGATCATTGGACGCGGCATCACGCACGACCTGAATCTCCCAGTGGTCCTTGGTATCACCGACGGTGGTGTTGCCATAGCAGGAAACTTCCCAATCAGCCTTTGTCACCGGAGCTGCGACCTGGTGTGAGTGGAGATTGCGTCCGGTCTGCGCATGAATCAATCGAATGACAGACTTGTCTCCAGGGAAGCGGAGCTCTTCTTCGGGTTGATACTCGACTTCGTGGCGGTTGGGGTAGAAGAACCAGTCATTGTTGGCATCCTTATGGTGGTAGCACGTGATTTGTTGCTGTGTAGACCCCTCGGGATAAGTTTGAACGTGGGAGTGAAGTAGACCACCGCCATAGCCCATATTCTTCAAGGTCGCGCGGGAGCCATACACAATCTCTAGGGGGCTGTCCTTGCCGACCTCTGTTCCACGCAAATTAGCCTGGAAGAGCGAGCTCATCTGGGCATCGCCCGGTCCGCTGTTCTCGAGGATCAAGAAATGCAGGTAAAAGGAGAAGGTGTACACCGCGAGAGGGATAAGAATGAGCCCAAAGACTCGGAAGGCCAAATGCGTGAAGAGCTCGATTTTCGGCATCTTGAGGTCGCCGAACTTGTTCCAAAGGTCTTCGATAGTGTAGAGCCCAACAAGTGCAGTGACGAAGAAACCGACCCACTTAACACTGCAGACACATCCGATTGAGACACCAGTCAACATCAGCCATAGGCCCCATTCAGGAGAGAACGGGTCCTTTTGCTGACGGTGGAACTTCGACCAGCAGAAGACAGTTGTGAAAGTGAAGCAAAGCAGCATGGAGTCCAGTAGGATGAATCGGCTGATAGTGGTGTACGAATTCTCGCAGAGCACAGCCAAAGTGACGAACCAGACTGTTGGTCTTCTGAAGTTCAACTCCTTTGCGGTAAAGTATGCCAGAGGAACGCAGACGGCGCCAAAAGCCGAGTTGAAAAGGCGCATGAAGGTGTAGTTCAGCTCCTCGGGGTATGTCTCGCCAGATTTGAACTCGAACGACCCATTGTATCCTGCGAGGTATCCTGACAAACCAACGAGCATCTTGCCGAGCGGAGGATGGACATCGAAGTAGAATTCGCGCTTGAGGTAGTGGGATCCGAACTTGCCAAAACTGTGTTCGATTAGCTGCTGTCGGACACTGCTGTAGTGCTCCCGCTTACTGAGCTTCGTCCCAGGTAACGATTGGTGAGAGGCCGATCTTGTACATGCGCGTAAAGAAGGCGAAGAAGGTGAATATCAGCGGCGCCCATACAAACTCCCACTCATCAAGGAAGTCGATGACGCTGAATGCCTGCTGTCTTGTCAGCCTTCCGCTTCATCTTGGGGCGACCAGCTATCTGGGAGCACCAATGCCAGCCGCTTAGCCTTTCCGTACCTTCTCCTTCGACTTCTCTTTAACGGGCGCCTGTGCCACTACGGGCTCAGCGGGTTGTGATGCGGCGACATTTCTCCTCCGCAGCTCTTCAGCCTGTGGGTCTGCGCCGGTTGTGCGCGCCGCGGCTGCCATGATTGCTACGCCTTGTGGGAAACTCTGTTCTCCTGTGTAGTCTGCGCAGACTAGTGGGTGGTGTAGAGAGTCTGCGTAGCCGCGCGTCAATGGCGAGAACGAAGCTCTGGCTGCGGGACCAAGAGGTCGGTTGTTAAGGAATGTGGAATGGAAAGCCCCGCGGAAGCTGAAGGACAACGAGTCCTGGGAGGAAAGCAAGGCACAAGATCCCCTGCGCTGCAAATGTCGAGGGATGTGGGATGTCGACAGCCCGAAATAGCATTGGGTGAGCTGAACGCACTGGCCCCTTGCAAGGGGTTCCGCCTAGGAAGGAACACCTGGCTTATTGGGCTGAACGTCACGTGAAAGTCACAACACTTGACATTTGCACCACTGGCTTGTATGATGGTCCTCAGATGCATCTGCATTTGCTAGGATGCAGAGTGCCTGGACCAGTCATTGGATGCCATGGGCCATCACGAATGGTGTTACAGCCTGTCACAACGCACGAAGACAAGATGAGCAGCAGGTGGACGCGAAAATGCTTCTTCGTTGGCTTTGATAATGACTCCAGAACATATGCCTTCATACAAACAAGAGGCCAACCTGGCCTTTCTCGCTATCAAATGCTTTGCGCCTATACTCATTCAACCTTTTGCGCACTGAAGCGCACCGCTTGTGGATATAAAACCATGCCGCTGCCGCCGATGTGTCTATAAATGCTAATCGCTGCACAATTACCAGTGTGTCGTCTAATCGTCATCCTGGCCGACCCTCTTGTACTGCCCGCTGTCGCCCTCGCCGTTGCCCTTGGTCCGCTTGACCATGTTTGATATCCAGCCGCCGATGCCCTCGCCACCCTCTCCTTCAGCCTTAGACATCGTCTTGCCGCTCTCAATGTCAGGCGGATCAATGTCTAGTCCCGGAATGGCCTGGTCCGATGCGCGTCCGCTGCGAATATCGAGAGAAGGCACTGGAGAACCGCGACCATGACCACTGAAGAGTGATTCGGCTTCGGCCAGCGTTTGCGGAGTAGGCATGACGGTAGTTGCGTCTCCGAAAAGTGAATTCATGTCTTCGAGGCGAACGTTTGCGGTCTCAGGATAGATGAAGTACACTGTGCACGTTAGAAAGCTCGTGAGATCCTGGGGCTTCAACTTACCAATAACAAAACTGGCTGCGCAGAAAAAGGCGTGAATGAGATAGAGACGCCACTGAATGCGCTCCTGTAGGATTGGGGTCATCTCTCCTACTAGCCAGTTGAAAGCCCAGTTGGTAGCGGTACTCAAACTGGCGCCTTTAGCTCGAATGCTAAGCGGTAGAATCTCCGGCGGATATAGCCATGGAATTGGACCCCACGAGTACCCAAACGCGGCGTTGTATATCATGACAAACATAACCACCATGTTGGGGGTCCAGCTCGCTTGCAGGAAGATGAAGTAGGATATAGCGGACAGCGATACCACCATCATCAGGGCTCCAGAGAGCAGAATCTTTCTACGGCCCAAAGTGTCGACAATGTACCACGGCGGAATCGTCGACAGCAAATACGTAATGGCGTTGATTCCAGTCATGAGGATAGCTTGACGACCATACCAGCCAGCTTCTTCGAACACGAGTGGTGCATAGTACGAGATGACGTTGATGCCGTTGAGCTGCGCGAGGGCTTGTGCGGACATGGCAATGAAGACGCGCTTGTAATAGCGCTTGAACATGTCCGAGTACGATCGTTCACCTTCTTGCCGCTGGAGGAGCACGTTCATCTTGATCTCACGGTATTCATCGCGAGCTTTTGGATTATGGATATCGCCCTTGCCATACAAGTTTGCGATGACAACGATGCCTTCTTCGTCGTGATCGTTGTCCAAAAGCCACCTGCTGTGGTTAGCCAATGCCTTGTTGAGGACAGAACGGTAACATACCGAGGAGACTCGCAGATGAGCAAGCTGCCACCCGCCAGGAGTGCTCCCATGATGATTTGCATGAACAATGGCACCCTCCAGGCCCAATCACCCTTGATGTAGCTGCAGAAATAGTCGACCCAGACGCTGGCAGCGTACCCAGTAATGTTTCCTGTAAATTCAATACAGCCCATCCTTCCTCGATTGTGGGGTGGTGAGATCTCCGATTGGTAGATGGGGACGATTGTGGATAGCGTTCCAACACCCAGACCTGCGATGATTCTTCCAAGCAGCATCATAGGCATGCCGTTCGCGAAAGCTTGGAGAGCACCGCCAACAATGAAGATGAGGGACCCGTATAGTATAGTCCTACGTCTGCCTAGCACGTCGCCAATGCGGCCGACTACCAGAGAAGATATGAAGGCTCCGACCTCCAGGATAGCGACCATTGTACCTAGCTCGGCAGCTGAGGGTTGATTGAAGTAGAGTTTGAAGTAGGACCCCCTGTTGGTGATATCAGATATATTCGACGATGGAGAGGCTTGAGACGACGCACGTTATTATTCCGGACATGACTCCTTGGTCGTAGCCGAACAGAAACACGCCTAATGATACGAATATACTCGTGAAGTAACTGGCCGCAGTCAGTAAAGTCCAGATCTCGTCATATGACAGTAGAGAACAAACATTAGCTTCTTCCCGTGGAGCCCATGGATACGGGACGGGCGGTCGTTGGGCGCCATGATGGCGGCGAGTATCTTCTCAGCCTTGGAGATGGTGCGAGGGCCGATGTCAGGGATCTCGATGTCCTCCTTTCTGATAGCTCCAGCTCCCTTCTCGTTATTGCTCTCCTGCGATTGGAAGCGTGCCCGTTTCTGCTGCCGTCGATGTCGCGGGGGCCGGCTACCTTCGAGGGACTCCCGTAAACGAATGCGAAGAGGGTCCTCTCGTTCGGCGAGCTGGTCTACGAGGTCACCAGTGTCGCTCCAGACTGAGAGGTCGGAGTCTGAAGAAGGGGTGTCGAAAGATGACCGGGTGCTGTCCTTATCGTGTTCGTCGAGAAGATAAGCCGAATCGTGATCTCGCGGGCGCGCTGAGGACGACAGGGTATGGAGCGGGATGTTGGCCGGCCTCCTGTGGTTGTGCGAGTAGGAAGGAATCTTGAAGACGACAGGCTGTTGCGGAGCAGCCCGACTCCACGAGAGTGAATGTGCAAAGGGAACGAGTGCAGCCACTCCGGCACGTCACAGGGTCGAGCAGCCGACAGGTGCGTGAGTAAGCCTAGAGCGAGAGCGGTCAAGGTCGGTCACATTTGTCGGCGGTGGGGAAGGGCACGATAGTGCTTCGTGATCAGAAAACTAGCGATGGATGCATGCACAGAAATGCGGTCGGTCCCTGTCGGGCTGATGGTGCTGGGCCATGCGAGTGGGAGCTCTTGGCGGACAGCCCCTACTCGGCCCGACCGCAACGGGCATAATCGCAATCTGAACCTGATGTTGAGCGGGAGGCGCTGCACGATGATGTACGGCTGCAGAAGAGCGGGATTGCCTAGCCTCGTCTCGATCGATCTGTGTGAATAATCTGGTTGCTCCGCTCCTTCTTCGATGCCCTCTCTTGGAGAGTGTTTGAGATGCCAGGGAGTCACGACTGGGCTTCTCGTGCTTATCTACACAGTGGACCCTGAGTCTGCGACATGACGCCTCAATGGCGGCACCATGTTGCCTACAATTCCCCTTGCAATGGTAACCATTAGGCGAGAACTTCTTGTCATCTTACTACTCATAAACATACAACAAGCAAGCCGAGGCGCATATGGTATACTTTCGTCTTATGGGAGAGCGGCATCTCCTTCTCGGGTCTACTTGTGGACATGTTTGACAAGCCTAGCACTCTTCACGTGTCCAAACCTCGTGGCTTCGCTTACCTGAGCGTCTTATTGAGAGATTGTTCATTCACTGCCGCGGATGAAACAAGTGTGCAATCATTCCTCGAGCACTCTTCATGGGCAATGCGGTAAACGAAACAGGTACTGTAGCAGAACAATAGCTTAACGTGCCGATTTGATGATGTCTATGATTGCACTGCACACCTGTGAAGGTGGAATTAGACACGATTCGGCAATGCTTCAGTCCAGGTCTAAAAGTACTATAGTACTACTAGTATAATAATACATATCATGTTGATATTCGTGAGGCTCCGAGCTTTACATGGGATGGGCTGTCTCCTAGCAGTGGGGAAAGAAACAGCGATATGTCCTCTCGAGCGACGTTTTCCGACGTCGAAGAAGAAGTCGACATGGAGAAACTAGAAAGCTCATCTTCGACGTATGTCCGACCGTGCAGTGCGGAACGCGATGAAGGGCCCGAGCTGGGCAACGATACACACGCTTCCGGCGCCAGTATGTAAGGCTGTGGTAAGAGCGCGTCTTGCATGAAACAGCCCCACTCCCCAGTGTTGGCTCGAAAAGCGAGGTGGTGCAGCAACTGGTGGAGGATGAGGCTCTCTCCCCCCTGCTGTATACGTATGTAATCGGAGCGACGCGATCATCCCAGATGGATACCCACTTTCTAATTTCATGCGTCGTTGCCGTGGAGTTATGCGAGCGCTCGCCCGCAAGGCGTAGTGGCTAGTTCTGCCGCGGACGGGCTCCGCAATGCGCGGATCATGCGTCTGAAACGTCCTAGCCTGCGTTTGGTGGCAACCTGATTGGCTCCGTCTTTAATTACTCCTTCTGTTCGGGAGCCGTCCTTTGTTGCTCCTGATGAGGCCTGAGGGTGTCGCGCAGCATTCAGTGCGACACAGAAACAGCTCTCGCCTGTCCAGCTGCAGCGATCCCAAACGCAGCCTCCTGTCAGTCACTCAAGCGCGTTGGTTTGGCGAGCGGTGACACCTCGACTCCGTAATAGAAGCCACACGATCCCCCGTGGTTACCACGCTTGGCAACTTCCAAGTTTCTGTTTCGCACCACTCGCACCTGCCCCCAGCCACGCTCTGCGCATCATTCTCCACGAACACTCCACATTCACGCTCACGTCCATTGCTATCTTGGAGAACCCAATCTCGCTCACTGCCATCGCTCGCTAAGCATTTTACCGCCATCGATCCACTGGTGTTGCCCTGGACACAAGGCTGCGCGCTGCTGTAGCCAGCCATGTCACGGTACGGGAAGTTTGACGACTTCTGTCGCGACACAGGCAATACGTGGTCTACTTTACCAGGTGAGCTCAAGACACCGAATTTGCTTCGGCTCACTCGAGACTGTGCTAATGTTCGCCAGTATGCTATGTACGTCACGATGCCGCCACATCTATGCTGCCCTGTTCACGAGCGCGCCGCTAACCGCCATGACTCCTGTAGCTCTTCAATGAAGCAACCACACGATTAGAACAAGGATGGGGAGGCTGCACCTTGGAAGGCTTCAGTGTCGGTGGTGACAACAGACTGCGCAATCTGGGTGAGTGCACCGTGACGCGCTCGCAGCGAAGTTGCTGCTCACCAGCCTAGGCTCGATATTGGTCGACGGTATCGCGATCCTCGTTACGCTGTTCCTACTATGGAGATCGCAAAGGAAGAAGGCCGCAGTAGGGAGGAGGTACGAAATTCCAGAGCTGCGTGGTTGTATAGGGACTGACTGCAACCAGAGAGATGCAATTATTCCTCCTCGGCTACATCGTAATCTCCATCTGCGAGATCTTCACGATTGGCGGCTTTCCGCTCGATGATTCAGTGCGCATTGTATGCTGTCAGCCTGGCATTGCTCCCAAGCTTCACTGACCCTCTCCGTAGGCTTTCGTTGCGATCCACATTGCCGCCATTACTGCGACCTCTTGGATACTAATGTTGAATGGCGCGGTTGGCTACCAGCTCCTCGATGACGGGACTGCAGTATCAATCGGCCTGCTTCTCATCTCCTCCCTCCTAATCTTCATTGGCACCGGATACATCGCGCTCGACACAGGCTTCAGCTGGACAGGTTACTGGGATGATACCCTCAGCACGCCCAACCAGGCCTATGCCTTATATACACTCTATCAACTCGTGCCATTGGTCTTCTTGGTCATATTCTTCTTGCTAGAAGCCTTCCTTGTGTTGCGCATTCTCGGAGAACGCAAGCCAATGGGTAAGTAGTCCGTGTATGGGCAAATGAAGCTGTATCTGACGGGTTTATAGTGTACCTCATCGGTGCCGCTCTCCTCTTCGCCATTGGGCAAATCTTCCAATACGTTGTCAGCGTGCATATCTGCACTGGCACCAATGGCCAGATTAACGGAGGCCTCTTCGAGTCGCTCTTCACACTGCTAGCGGTCGTCATGGTCTGGGTATTCTGGTCGAGCATCACCGAGGACGATTGGCCAATGCCGACTGTCGCAGGTTCGGGAGCGTATAATTGATGAAGCCGAGACTGTGTGGAGGAAGTGTGAATGATACGGCGTAATGTTTTCATGATTTCCAGCAGCATAGCGTATACCATTTGGAGGTCTCTGGACGCGAAAATGCGTCATGCTGCGTCGTGCACGATACACAGATAATGTTTTAGGAAGGAAAATCTGTTTTGACAATTGCAAGGCTCGTTCACATGCAAAACGTGAGACCGCGTTCCAAATCTCACGTGCGTTCCCGTTAGTGCGGATCCCCAGATCTCAGATCGCGAAACTCTGGACTGCGGCCTTCCACGCGCCACATATCGTTGAAGCAGAGTCACACGACTTCCGGCGACAGCGCCTCGACTTCTGAGATTTCTGTACGCTCTCACGACGTCATGCCTTCAGCTTCCTCATAGCCTCTTGTACGACTACGATCGCGCCAACATCCTCCGCAGCTCGCCCACATGCCCTCTTCCGCTTGTTGGGAATCGTGACACTCTCCAAGAGGCCCCTTCCTCAACCTAAGAAGTCTGCGGTGATCGTCTATGTGGACAGTCGACACGAAAAGACCACCGCCCACGAGTAATGGCCGACTCCGAGTACGAGTTCGAGGGTGAAGATGGGTCTGACGAAGAGTATGTAGGCTCCCGGGCTAGCTCGTCAAAGGTCGCATCGAGTACGCGCGAGCGGGGATCGAGTAAAAGACGCACAAAGGACGACGTACCGCCTCCGAGGCGCCATGCATGGGAAACGGAGTACTCGCGGACTGTGGAGAAGACGATCACGCTTATAGACGATGGATCATTAGGGCAGAGCGTCCAAGAACGAGAGGAGGAGCGCAAGCGCAAGCGGTTGCGGAAGGACACAAAGCCTTTTCAACGTGGCATAATACGGCACGTTGTTTTCGTGCTGGATCTCTCAGAAGCGATGCTGGAGAAGGACATGCGACCGAACCGCTACATCACCATGATCAACTACGCCCAAGACTACGTCCGCGAGTTCTTCGAGCAGAACCCTATATCGCAAATGAGCGTACTGGGTATGCACGATGGCGTGTGCATACGGGTCTCAGAGCTGTCAGGAAACCCCGCAGAGCATGTTGCGGCGATACAAGGACTGCGGAGCAAGGATGACGGCAAAGAGCCCAAGGGCGCACCTAGCTTGCAGAATGCGCTGGAGCTGGCGAGAGCGACGTTATATCACACCCCGAGTCACGGCACACGAGAGGTTATCGTGGTTTTTGGATCACTAATGTCACTTGACCCCGGCGACATACATCAGACCGTCAAAGCATGTGTGCGCGACCGAATACGTGTTAGCATTATCGGCATGGGCGCGCGCCTCAAGATTTGTCAAGAGATTGTCACACGAACAAACGCCGGAGACGAAGGCGAGTACACCATTGCGACAGATCAAGAGATGCTCAAGGAGCTCCTGATCGCGACGACGACCCCTCCAGTCGTGCGCCAGACCGCAGCCAGCGCCCCTCCACCAGAGTCAGCAGCTGCGCTCATGATGATGGGCTTCCCATCGCGCGTAGTGGAAGACAAGCCGACGATGTGCGCTTGCCACGGTAACCTTACAATGGGCGGATATACTTGCTCAAGGTGCAGTGCAAAAGTCTGCAGCTTACCGATTACGTGTCCCAGCTGTCAACTCACACTGCTTCTCTCAACACATCTTGCGCGCAGCTACCACCATCTCTTCCCTCTCCGGAACTGGGCTGTGGTAAGCTGGGCTCGAGCTCGCGAGAAGGGTAGCAAAGAATGCGTAGGTTGTCTTTCGCACTTTGGTGATCCCCCAGCATCGGATGTGGAGCGGACGCAAACGGAGCAGAATCAAGAGACCAATGGAGACAAGAGAGATGCAGCTGACAGTGAGGAGCAAAAAGCCAGTGAGTCAGGTAGATACGAGTGCAGAGCTTGTGAAAGCCACTTTTGCATCGACTGCGACATGTTTGCACATATGGTATTGCACAATTGCCCGGGCTGCCTGAGTAGACTCGACCCAAGCGTAATAGCAGCGGCGAGCAATGGGGACGTCGATATGAGTGGGTAGGACCCAGAACATGATGGTGCATCTTCGCAGCCTTGTAGATGAAATCAGAACCATCAAAGTCATGCACCTTTGGACTGGAAAAACTTTCTTCCTGCTCGGCTCCAAATCCTCCTCCGAAGCGCGTCGCGCAATTCCGTGAGCCAGTCCACGGCCTCGGGCTACTGCTGATGCATTTGCCGACGTTGGACCCCGCGGTTGAGAGACCGCAACGTGGGGCATCTTTGACCCGCAACAACGCGCGTGTGATGTGCTCATAAGCAACTGGAATCCCGCAGGACATTTGAAGCTTGATGTTTGCTCGATCTAGAATATCGATATTCTGCTCAAGCACCTCGACAACTACCATATCTGTACCACGTTCTATACTCAAAGCAAGACTTGTGCCATTGAACACGAGTGATCGATCTCGCTTTTCCACCACATCGTTCAAGATGGCTTCGTTTGAGCGCCTTATCCGATTCGAGACCGCCGATGGAAAGACAGTCTACGGCAATCTTGAGAAGGAGGTTCCGACACGAGAGATTGAAGGCAGTGAGGTTGAGATTTTGGAGGGCGATGTAAGGAGTGGGTTCAAGAAGAGTGGCGGCAAGGCGAAGGTCAGGAAGCTGCTGTCCCCTCTCAAGAGAGAGGAGACAAATATTGTCCTATGTGTTGGGTTGAATTATCGGAAGCACGCGATAGAATGTGATGTAAGCGAATTGTACTAGATGAAGAGTGTTTCCCAACTAACATCTTCTCAGCTCCAAATACCCGACAACCCAGCCATCTTCATGAAGCCTAGTGACGCAGTTGCCGGACCACTAGATGACATACCAATCCACAAGGATTGCCAGTCGATGCTTGACTACGAGGGCGAACTCACCATAATCATTGGCAAAGACTGCAAAAACGTTTCGGCATCAGACTTCCAAGACTACGTCCTCGGATATACTGTAGGCAACGACGTCTCAGCGCGTAACTACCAATTGCCAGCAAATGTTTCAGGCGGTCAATTTGGATATGCGAAGTCATTCGACAAGTTCGCACCCATTGGGCCTTGCATTGCAAGCACAAAAGTAATTCAAGACCCGCAGAAGTTGACCTACTGGACCAAGGTCAATGGAGAGAAGAGGCAAGAGACGGGAACAGACGATATGATCTACACCATTGGCCAAATCATCGAGCATCTCTCAAGAGGGACGACTTTGAGGGCTGGTACTGCTATCTTGACGGGTACGCCAAGCGGTGTTGGGCTTTTCATGGAGCCCAAGGGCTTCTTGAAGGATGGCGACGAGGTTGAAATATATGTCGAGGGCATCGGTAGCATCGTCAACAAGATGAAGTTTGAGTAAACCCTTGGGTGGTATTTACATTTACAGCTAAATTCAAGACCGTACACAAGCACAGCAGGCGCTGAACGGCCTCGTTGCGCTTTCCTCTGATCAGCGTCCAGGATTACAAATAGCACGAAGCAGCTGCACTTCACTAGACATGTTGGCAACAGCAACGGGACTCGTCCTTTGACATAGGCATGCGACATTATCGCCTGGGCGCGAGGTCCCACATTAGTCTTACCATAGTCCTTTTCACGCCACATCACTAGTCGCAATTCTTTTGGAACATACTTGACCACCGGCATATTGACTACAGTATAGGTAATGGAAGTCGATAATGAAGACGTGACAATGTTTGACCACGACCTCGATGCCCCAGGCAGCCCCGAGTTCGACGATGGCTTGTTCGAGCCCAATAGCGAAGAGCAGATCGAGAGAGCAAGAAGAAAGGCAGCGGCCGATGCCTACACCCAAAGCGAAGACGCCGGCCTTGCTCGCCTATGTCAAGCACACATTGAACGCACCGAGCAAGAACAAGGCGCACGCGCTCGGGCGCTGAAGCAGTCAGCGCACGCAGACAATGACGCCAATGAGGACGAAGAAGTATCGATGGATGTGCAAGGGCTACAAACGGCTGGAGACATGCGAGTGGATGAAGGGGTTGGGCCTGATACAGCGAGACGAAAAGATATAGATCCGACAGGCTGGTCTAGTCCAAGTGCTGGAGAAGACGGTGGACCAAATACCGAGGCGGATACTGCTTCAGCACCTATTGAGAAGGCGGAAAAAGGTATAGGGCAAGAGCTTCAAGTACACGACCAGGCTTTTGAAGACACAATCTTGAGAATGGAACAAGGTGCTGCACAGTCTGAGCAAAGCAACCCTCAACGACCTAAGTCTTTCAGGTCATGGCGACAGAGACATGCCGATCAGATGCAAGACGAGTGGGAGGATGAGCTGGCGTGGTCCGAGATCGAGTATCAGCAGCGAGTCGACGAGCGACATCAGGGACGCCGGATGAAGCCACATGATTCGTCTGCACGTGAGAATGAAGCATCGCGCACGACGGTTAGTGTGGGACAGACTGAACCCCTCCAATGCAGTGAAGGCCAATCTAACACCATCGACGACGACAATACTCGAGACCGGACCAATTCGACCGAGCAGAGCCCGGCCTCCGGTGGAATATCAGCACAACCACTACGGTGGCGTGTTCCGGGACGAGATCGCAGCCAGATGAAGCTGAATAAAGAACGCATATATACTGAGTATCTCTTGACCAACGAGTTCATCGACGACATCAATGTGATGCTGGACTACATCCGGAATTGGACTGAGGCAGATGCCAGACCAATTATGCAGTCATTCATGGACGAGCCGGAGAACGAGAGCAGAATGATCATGTTCTACGACCAGCTCACCGACAGCGGTAAACAGTGGATTGTTCGCATCCTGAATCCGGATGTATCGTCTTACCATCCACGTCTATATTCAGGGAGTTGGCACCTGCCTTTGTCGCAGCGTCCGAAGCGTCTAGACTGGGGAATCGCGGAACTTGGAGGCCCGCCGCCTCGCTGCCTCAAGGAAGGATGTGCGACAGGATGTCCGCGCGAAAGGACGAAGGAAGATAATCTCCGCAGTCTGATCAAAGGACGCAACATCCAACGAAGTGAGAGAATACTACAGTCGCTGGGAGCTATTGATACAACGAACAATGCCGCACTTCCAACTGTGCCAGATGAAGACCGCCGCAAAATGCCGCCTCCGCCGCTTCCGCCGCTTAAACCGACTCTGCTAGGCGTGCCGAAGGACATTGATGAGATCAAGGCGCGGATACGAGAGTTACTAGCACTGAGCACGAGGGGTCTTGCCGGTGAAACTGTAGAGCCACCGTCGTTACTGGCACGGCGGGTGTCCAAGGTGCTTGGGTCAGACCCAGGTAGTTCGCTGTCAACCTCAAAAGACAGGTCCGATCCTCCTGGCAAATCGCTCATTCCTCCATCAAGCCCTCGGCCAGTAAAGCTGAAACTCACGTTCAACGCTGCAAAGCAACGGGAGCTCCAGGCCATACGTCCACCCTCTCCTCCACCCTCTCCATCACCATCGCCACCGCCACCCATAACGTTCCAGTTCATGCCCACTGTGACCCCAGACCCTGAACCAACTCCACCAAGCTACTACATCAAAGTAGCCAAAGCCAAACAACCAGCCTCAAGTTTCTTCGGGAAGCGTCCTCCACTCATGAACACGCAAGCAAAGCGTCTCCCTCCCCAACAAAAGCGTCTCGTCGCTCCAGTCCCTCCCGAACAAGACGTAATGCACATCGACAACGAACCCAACCAACAATCCGCCCTAGTCAAAACGTCCCGCGCCACCACAGCTACCAAACGTCCCAAGAAACAAAAACAGCACTGCCAAATCGCCTCCTGGCAAATCGACCCCAACTGGCACTAGGAGGCCGCTCGTCGCCCCATACTCGCGCACCTCCAGCTGCGCGAAGGCAGCAAATGCAATTTCCACTGGCGCAACACCGAATTGATGTGGACTACGCGCCGCACAGAGCGACCAGCTATATATGACTTTACGCGTCAGAAATTCAAAACGGAATGTGTCCCTCCAACGCACTGGAGCGCGGGGCGTGAGAAGAAGATGTTGCGGCAGGGGCGGGGCCTGAGTAGTTGGGCGTTGTTGGCGACGGTGTTTACGGAGAAGGAGGGGGAAGGCTTGTTAGGGTCATTGGGGATGCAATTGGAGAAGCAATTGGAGATGCAGAGATCGTTGGGGGATCCGTTTGGACTGGATGGGGCCATTGCGAAGGAGAAAAGGGAGATTGAGGCGGCGTCCGGGGGTGTGTCGATGGTGCGGAGTCCGAAATTGTTACCGAGTGGAGATGAGGGGTTGCCGTCTGTGCCGCCGGAGTTAGAACTCGAGAAGGATGTGGAGGTGCCGCTGAGGAGGGACTCGATTCATGGTAAGCAGGAAGATGAGGATGATGATATGGCGGAGATTGATGAGGATTGGGAGATGAGCGAGGCGGATGAGGAAGAGATGGAAACGATGGGGTGGAAGACCTGGGGGACGTGAAAGATGCTGAGACGGATGACAACCAGGATGGGAAAGAAAACGTGGAGGATGAGGAGGATGACGATGACGAAGAGATGGACGATGACAAGGAGAGGCGGGAATGCAATTGATGGGTAGATATATCACTCCTTATTTATCAAGAGCAAAGGGGCCAATGTGATCATACCCCACGAATTATCGCATCTCAACACAAATCCGGTGAGCGCCTGAAGCACGGCAGCTTAGGGTTTGGAGTATAGCTGGTGTATTCTGTACGCGAAACGCGGTGCACAATTTGTATTCATAGCTAAGGAGCACGTCGGCCCCGAGTCTGAATTATCTCAGCCTTTCTGTTTGTCGACTTCTGGGTCCATTAATCCCCTATCGTTTGTGGTATGGCGCGAAGCACAGCGTGGCCAGAGCTGCGCATAATCTCCCCATGAAGGCTCGCCGCCTCAATCTGGTACATGCACTGCATGTCGCACAAGTGGATGTTGAATGCACAGCGGTGGTAAACGACATGCGTCACGTATGCGATCAAGATGAAAGGCGTGTCAACCCAGCGTACCAGGGCAGATGTAACACCACCCAAGCCGATCAGTACTCTCACTTTTGACGGTATCGTGCCTCTAATCCTGTTTTGCGACACACCCGAGCATCAATTCCGGACTCGAAGCAAATAGCCATCACAGGCTTTGCATGTAAGGTATGCGCGCGCTATTCCAGATGCGGCAGCGGAGGTAGATAGCCCTGTCGATCGTCCGGGAGATCAACGGGCGCTTCGTGTTCGTTGTTGAGGTTGCGCAAGCGTTCGGACTTCATGCAGACGTGGAAATTGGTGATCGGACATGATGGTAGTCGATGAGAGACGTGGGCTGTTGAGAATGTCGATGAGACAGGCACGACAGGCTAATGTTTGGAAACACCCGCACCAATAGCTGTATTTACTGAGAAGGTTTGGCTTCGCGACACTGGATGCTCTGCTCGCGGGAACAATAGTCTCTTCATCGGAGAGGCAGGCAAAGCTTATTGTAGTCATTCTTGAAATGGATCGCCTATATTATTGCACCCAGTCCAGGTGTTCACATTTCACGCAGCAACCCTAAGCGACACCCATCCACATCTGCTCTAGCGCCTCGTCAAACCCTGCCTCGTCCACGTCAACCTCCCTCTGCTCAACATGGACATCGCCGCCGCTGACAGAGATCTGACATATGTCATACTGCACAACTGCCGGAAGTCCTGGCTAAAACCAACTGCCCGCAAAGAACAAGAACCAGGCACGCGTGCTACCTCCAATATCACCATCGCCGCGTTGATTCGCAGTGTTTCTCACCAGCAAGCACGTGGCGCATCCTGCAGCACCGTTACACAACGGCTAAGGCCACCGCAATCTGTTCATTCGCCCAGTCGGCATCCTACATATTTCAAATTACCTCCCTTGTTGCTTCCCCAGGATCCAGCACCCGTCGATATTAAAACGTCCATCATTGAGGAAATTTCTCCGCTAACAGCAGGCTTCGTATCTGGAAGCGAAGGACGCATCCAGCTCGTTTGCGCACCGGCGCACTAATAAAGGAGGGGACCCGATACTCGGCTCGTTGCGAAGATCTGGGGTCGAGCGCAGAGAGCAATCTAACTTGTGCATGAGATTGGGGTAGGGGACGGATTGAGGCGAGAAGAGCTCGGGACGCGTGATCGATAAGACGTTGGAAGAACGGGTACCGCCGCGCCTTGCTTGTTATAGCTTGTTGTTGCTACACCGAGAGGCGTGAGTATAAAGAGCTGAGAGTATCATATCGCAACATCGTCATTGCGAACCTCGAACAACCCAGAAACTAAAAAGAGATATCCCCCATCCATCATGCTGTTCACCATCCCATCCACGCTCACCCTCCTCTTCCTCGCGCCCCTCGCCCACGCCGCCATCCAGCAAAAAGACTTCACAGGCCTGGGCAAGATCCTGGTCCTCCAATCCGAAGACTGGCGCACCGCAACGCCCAAGTCGACAATCGGCTGCCTAAACAACCACGGCAAACTCGTCGGCGCCAATTCGTCCTCAGACTGCGGCGTCTTCTCGCGCCGAGATGACTACCCATACACTCTCTCCAGCAAGCACGGTAACTGCACCTTCGAGGACGCCACACAAGAACGCAACATAGACAGCCACTACGGCGGAAACGACTTTGCCTGGAATTGCGCTCCACAAAAGGCGGAGATATACGATGAGCTGTATACAATTGTATGTCCTTCTACCAACTCAATCTTCCAACTCCAGACATCCCACTAACACACATAGGACGGCTTTCCCTATGTCTTCCTCTGCTTCGGCGACATAGCATGCTACTACGACGCTAGAAAAGCCCCGGAAAAAGGCGAGATCCTGCCGCTGTGGCAGTACCGCTGGGGCTCGCAGCAGATGGGCATCACGCCTGGGCACATTCAGCTGCAGCTGATGTGGGAGAAGGTGGGGGAGTTGCCGAAGCGAGAAGGCGCGAGTGTGATTCCGGGTCCGAGGATGGAGATTCAGGAGGGCATACAGGTTCCGTTGCAGGGGGCTCGGGCGAGAGGGTAGGATAGAGATGAGGCGGGAGTTGGATGTGGGATGTTTGAGAAGTGACATAGGTGGTGTTTTGTTATTGAAACATGTTGATCCTGCTATATCTTGTTGCTGTTGTACTGGTGATCGAATAAGCGTGCACGTCCCATGTTGGATGGTGGCGTATACAACGACTGCAGCGTAGCGGTTGTGGCCGCTTCGTGGTTCGTTCGCCCATTGCGGTGTTTCAGAGCGATTACACAACATTGCCGATAATCTCACCGTCAGGATGTTCGCTTGACACGTGAACTTTGTCGAAATCCGTATTAACTCGTTGAAATTTGCTGAAGTGCACCATATCACTGGGTCGCCCTGCTCGCCACGACAAGCATGCTCATGAGTGGTCACGATTACAGCAGGTGTAGAAGGTTTACGACATGTACATCGATTTTCTTGTTATATCTAGCATGTATATCGCAGATGATTCGACTTGACGAGATGTGTAACTCATGCCGTCAATCGATACCAGTCTTGATCCGCGCTGGAATCACCGTTGATATATCCACCGCCGACTTTTTGCGCCGGATGACTTTTCTATACGCCGTCGATCGCGAATGATGGCAAGCACAACGTCAATGGTCGAGCGTGACAGGCCGGAGAGAGGGCGAGTCCTGGTCATTGGTCAGTGTTCTGCTGGAGCATTGCCGTGAATGATCGTGGAGGCTCACCTAGTTGCCCATGCCCTCCTCCGCATCTGCAGCCGAGTTATGGGGAACAGTCTTGACGGTGTGGTTGACGTTGCCGACGCTACCGGCCTTGGCGCAGCGGTAGTAGTTGAAGTGGTTGCCCTTGGGAGTCGACACCTGGGCAGCGTCACCACAACCAATGCCAACCGCATAGTTGTCCTTGTTGGCATCGCAGTTTCGGCCCTGAGGACATGTCAGTTGCAGCAATGGTGACTTTGAGGAATTGTGAGACTTACAGTGTAGAAGTTACACTGGATATCGGGCTTGCAGATCATGATAGACAGCATGTCCCCGCCGCTATTCGAGGTCAGCCAAGGCCTGTTGGGTGACGGTGCGACGGTACTTACAAGGGCTGGCATCCGGATCCGTCCTTGACCTCGAAGACGAACTTCTTGTCGCCCTGAAAGTTGGGCTTGCTGTAGATGACACCGACATCGCGGACGTGGTCGTTGTCGACCATGCCATTGTGAGGCTCTGGGAGGGCCATGGCGATGCCGACAATGACGGCGAAGACGAAGGTGAGAATCTGCTTGAGAGACATCGTGGTGCGTGTGTGAGAAGGCCTTGACTGGTGTGTATATAAGAGTAGGGTCGACACGATGATGAAGTTGAGAAGTAGTTGAGAAGTGGTTGAGTGGTTGAAGAGTGGAAGAGAAGTGGAAGAGTCGCAGAGCGGGGGAAGGAGCTTTTATATGGGTGGAGGGAGGAACGAGCCCGGACTCGGCGCTAAAGTTTGTCGTTGGTGAGAGTGAGGGCAAACAGTCGGAAGGGGCGGTGGGTGACCATGACGGTGAAGTTGGCAATCGCCAGTGTGCACCTGCCCCCCATGGTAGAAACGCTCGCTCTCACATGAGCTGCGAAGCTAGTACCACACCATCTCTACGGATCGCCAAGGACGACTTGAGCGATAATATCTAGGTGAAGTAGAAGTTGCGATGAAGATGTTGTAAATGAGCATGATGGTGTGGCACATGCGTCGAGAGTGAAGGACGAGCGGCAGGATGCACACTCCCAGTATTCCTGCTAAAACATACAGTGAGAACGTAGATATCTTGCAATAATGTCTCGTCAGGCAAGCTTGGTCAGGATGTAGTATAACTTCGTTTGGCCGTTTGGTTACCAAAAAGCTTGGCTCACTTTCGATTATGTTCAGCACAATCTAGCGCACACTTCATTGGTTTCATAACTACGTCTGGCCGAATTCTAAAATAGATCGAGATATATATAGGATGATGATGCATTCTTAAAGTCTGCAAGGCTACGTGGATGGCATTCTTCGGTTCGTATCGCATCCCTTGCATTCGTGGGGATGTGTTCTATGTGCAGACACAAATCACGGCATTGTGTCCATCGCGGTGGATAGTGACCGGTCGCGCCGGTGCGAGAGCGTCGGGGTTGTAGTGTGCAGTCTCGTGGAAGTATTTGCGAGATATAAATTCGTATTGGCCGCCTAGTGCGCATGCGTCCAGTCGATAAGTTAGAAGCTACCTTAAAAGGCACCCTATACTGACACGCTCATATCCCATAATTCTTATCCTCTTCGGCAGTGCCATTGCTGTCTCCTGGGTACGAATCGTTCGACCGTTAGGATGAAAACGAAGTGAATTTACAGTTCCCGGCCTAAAGTTCGCCTCCCGTCGTCCAGGGACTGTACCCTAGGGATAGGGATTTTCAACAACTCTTGCCCTTGAAGTGATTTGCGACCGGCGTGAGGGATGAATATGACACGAGCGGCCCGCAGGACCAATTTGGAACACTGTTGGCACCCGCAACGACGAGCACAAACCTAATACAGTTCTACCCTGACCCCGATGTCCAGTACTCGATATTATGGCAATGCAACGCCGGAGAAGGTGGCGATTTGTCGGTACTGCCAGTGAAGCCATCCAGGTCCTAGCATGTTCTGGAAGAGTACCAGGTGTATGTATACTGTGTTGAGGATGTCCTCGAGCGTGATGATTGTACACCTAGGTACGTGAGAATGCCCACGCAGTTCCCTCAGATACCGACGCTATTGATGAGGGTTATATTTTCCATCGGGTTGGTCGATAAGCGCTGCGACCGCCTGACGAAATGCCGAACTCGCACGCAGGCCCCTACGCGACTCATCACGACTAGTCGAGAGATGCGAGGTAGCATCTCACCAACTTCGCCTCATAATGCATGATCGACTACCAAACTAGTCTTTCATCAGCATTTGGCCCCTCCGGACGTATGCTCGCGTCTTTGGCCTGTGGTAGAATCCAACTTCACGGCCGTAATTAGTGTGCGAGCGCATTTGCCGCTGGGATGAGCCTCATCTGGATAAAATTTCCAGAAGATAGCTCGCGTTCTAGGATCCGTGACGGTCGGCGTTCACGTATGTCTCAAACATGCCTGGCATACGAGTTGACTAATTTCCAGGGCTTGTAGAGGTGTAGCAGTAAGAGGAGCGCTCTGTGGCGGGAAAAGCAGGGTTTCGTTGGATTAACAAACGGCAGGTCACCCGACCATGCATGCCTCGGCGAGCGTCGCGACAACACCGACTGTTGCCCTGCCGTACAGTCTTCCACCTCCTTAAATCGGTCTTACCGACATCGCCGAGTTAAACGCACTGAATTGTCGTTTGTGGTGTAATATAAGCTTGGTTGTTAGAACCTCGCCGAAGGGCTGCAGCAGGATTCGGGCTGCTGAAGATACCTTACGATGCGAAGTTTGACAGTGGTACGATGAAGCGAGATGAGAGATGAAAGGTCGGCGACCTCGCAGCGACTGGCCCACACTTCAGCCCGCCACGGCGAAGAACGAGCGCAGTACATGGGAGGCAATGCCGCTTATATGGTCGGGTGCAGGTACCTTGAAACTGCGGATCGTGAAATCCGTAACGGCTGAGGTTGGGTCCAGGGCTGCGGTGAACAAGCAAATGCACATCACTCGGAGAGGCTCAAATTCGGGAGGGGCCGAATTAGGGCAGTTTTGCACACGGTCGCGATTGGCTCTGTGATCTCAGGGTCCTCCTGCGGCTCCACTCTGACACCGCCTCCAGGGCCACCGAAATGGCCCACCGCATAGTAAATAGTGTAGTAACACAGTATGCAAGCATTTTGATCGCGATTATCACAAGATGTAGCTCAGGCTGCTTATTACCTGTACATAGTTGTATACCCATTTTTTGCGGTGTTAAGCGTGTTGCAGTCACCATGACCAGAGTTGCGACTGGATAGGGGCCGGGGCACGAATTATGCCGGGGTCTTCGGTTGTTGCTCCGGCGGTGCTTTTCTACCCCAACCTTCCATACGTCACGTTGCGTTGCAACCACGAAGCATTGCCGTGCAGCGGGGTCGGTGAGACCATACGACATCTCACGGACATGGACTCAGGCATCACACTGTTCTGCGCAAACGACATGAGGATAACTCGGTGAGAAAACTATCTGCGCCGTTACACCTCCGCCCAGACGGAGCCGCAGGATCGACCGTTGATGCTAGAATGCTTGATCTTCGTCCCGATGCTCAAAGCCTCTCTACATCATTGTCATCTAATAATATGCAGCCAAGCTGCTGACTACCCAGCATGTCGATGACACTGGCCCGACACCCCTATCTTTCTTCGCTGCATGCCCTTCTCGAGCCTAGCGCTGATAAGTCGCATCCTCATGGCGCAACGCGTACCGCCACGTTCCAATCACATGGCTTTACCAACATCTCGAAGGTCGCCAGAACTTGCCGCACGTTCGTCTCCGCATGCCCTCTGTTGTCGGAGAATATCCATGTCTCTCATCAGCCTCGATGCCAAGATACAAATTCTCAGCCCTAACGTAACATAGAACGTGCTCATACACAGCCTTGCCATCAAAGACTAATTCGTAGCATCATGGTCAGTACATGTATAAAGCTTCCAGAGCAACCTCCACCATATCGGCATAAATATATTCAAACCAAATAAACCCTCACGTACTATGTTCTCCACTGCATCGACCTCCTCAAAGAAGGGTAGTAGAACGTCCCGGCCCACTACTGCGCCCGGTTACTCAAGTTCGCCCGGCGACCAAATGCCAGAGCTTTCCGACGTACAATGCTATACATGTAGGAGGAGACATGTCAAGTGCGATAGGATCCTCCCACATTGGTAATTTGTCCGCCAGATAATGATGACCTTGACTAAGGATCATGTAGCGCCAAGTGTGCCAAACAGGGAACTCCCTTTTTGGGTTATCGTTCGTTGTTCCCAATCTTATTAACGATATGGATGACCGCTAAGACTTCTCAGGGAAACCCTTACGATGGGCAGATGGTGTAGCTGTGCGAGGAAAGCTCAAAGGCAAAACACAACCCGTCGTCGACAGTACGTGATAAAAGAGGTGCTTCACTAAAGGAAGTGCAACTAAGATGTAATAGGTCAGGCATTAAGTGTGTCCAAAGTAGTCGTTGACGAGCAGCGGAGTTCCCTCCGAATGGAAGCGGCTCAGTTTGGGATTCATGCATTCGACGATCACTTTTCGAAGGTGACAAGTACTGATACAACATTTTTGGAACTCGTACGATACTGTAAGCACTCATTTCTCACTAGCACGAATGGTGGCAAGCTGGGTTAGTACTAACTATCAGCAGACAATACCACGATGTGCGCGGTTGCCCCAAGATCCAGGAAGTCTCTCATTACGATTCCCAAAATGGCACCGATAACGCCTCGTGTTGCCCAAACTTTGCCACGAAACTTGTTGAATTGCTTGCTTGGAAATGCTGCTGTTCACATGGCGCTTAGGCACCCTGGAAATCCTTCGGTCGAGCGACTTGTGTTAGAGGCAAAGGTCAGCCTGTTCGAAGGAATCAGCAGCGCATTTCAACAACCACACCAACAACGGGCAGACGTGCTATTCACATGTACGACCCTTATGTTCGCCATGGACGTACGTATATGAGTTGCTGTTTTCATGAGTTCATCTTCCAACACTCCCGGGGCCACTACGTCCCCTTTCTACGCTTCCTTTATGCCAGCTATCCGAGTAACATTATAAACATGCTGATTTTCCCCAGATCATCGAAAACAGAGGTATCAGATGGAGCACTCATTTCCGTGGTGCTCTCAAGCTGCTCGCCTCGTCCGGAGGTATGGAACACTTTGCTTCATACTTCCCCCACTTGAGGCTACAATTAGCCCGGTATTCCTTGTGCGAAACCTTGCACTTCATCCTATCACCAAGATCCATTAAAGAGCCGCGTTATGCGTCTCGCAACGGACTGAAGACCATCTGCTTCGATCCAAAGGTCAGAGAATCATTCTTTGTTCCAAGTCCTTTGCGTTTGATGCGTGCAGCGTACGACACGGAGGTGTGTGCGCGGACGATTGCTCAGGCACACGATCGCCCTTCTGCTGCAGAAGTGTACACCCGCGAATGGATTCTTGCCGATGTCCTCCGCTTTCAACCCGAGGAGGGGACGGAGGACATTAGGACGACGTATTTCCTTGGCGGCCAAATGTGAGGAAGAAAACGAGACTCAGCCTTGAATTACTTCAGCTTACGCTTTTTAGGACTCCAACTGAGGGACAAACATGGGACCTTGTTTTCAGTGCTTGGCGTGGCGCGATGGCTATCATTACCTTGCGCTACCTGTACTTCGGACTTCCCGACCCAGAATTACCTGCTTACCTTAGTCGCTCTCCCACCCCTACCCCTCCTGCCTCGGACTCAGCCCAGCCCACCTTCTATCATCAATCCGACGACTCGCTTCAAAGTATCAACGAAGCTGCCGCTAGCTTCTCATTTGATGAAAATCTGGAGGACTATTTCAGCCACGAACACTTATCTCCCGAACCACAATCTAGCGACCCGATATGGTCTCGAGGACCTTCACCTCTACCATCTCCGCGCTCATCCAGCGAGCCTATTACCTTTGACCACTGGAGTCGGCGATACGAAATACACAATGAAGCATTCGCCGAATTATCAAACAGCCTGTTCGCGCTCTCGACCATCGAGGATATTTCATACCTACGAAATGCTCTTTTACCCCTCATGATACTTGCTCTCGTCAGCCGCCCCAATAGCAATGAGCGAGCGCTATGTCTTGGCCAGTTCGAGCGTTTCAAGCAATTCATGGCCTACGAAAGCGCTGGCCCAACGCCAATCGGCGGGTCGCCACTCAACTTTGACATCCGATGGGATCTACTCGATTCTTATTCTGCAGAGATGGAGCAACTTCGCGGCGAAGATCTCGTGTATCTCGAGCCAGAGTTACGTGGATCGGCTCCAGAATGGAATTGGTTCCACATGCTGAAGCGTATCAATCTGACGAACTGCTGTACGTAATCTCTCTGGTTTTCCTCCATGGATGAAGACATATCTTGAGTGTATACTGACTCGTATCGATAGGGCCTGCTAGCTCAGGCCAAATGCATTTGGAGCTGGGAACGGAAGCTTTCGCCTTCAATGTCCTGTCTGCATGTTGCACAGAAGAGTGCTTTGAGGCTTTCATGCAGCCTCTCCCCGCACCGTCACCCGCCGCGCCGCCTACGTGAACAAGCTCTCGGAACTTATTCAACACGCAAGTTGCTGGTGACAAGCTATGTAGCTCGCAGGCTTCCGCTTCACTTTCCCACCGTAAAAAAAGTGCCACTTCCTTGCGCGTAATTTCGCCAAGCTAAAGGAACAGGACGCGAGCAGCATCTACCACGACGGGTCTCAATTGGTCTGAAAAGCGATGCCCTTTGGTTTAAGCCACTGTCGAGAAATGTCTGTTGGTGATCAACTTGACTGCCGGTACACCAAACGGTCTTGTGGCAACTTGGTGATCAGCGGGAATGGCGCCTGCATAGCACAAATCAGCATCGCAGTTATGTGCAGACTTTATGCAATCAAGCGAATCAGTGAATGAGGATGTTTCAAGATCAGCAGTATGGGAAACGTCCCAAGCAGATCGTGGCTGCTTATCGTACATCGGCCTACCAGGCTCGGCTACGGCGCCACAGTCGCATTGAGTATCGCACAGGCATCATTAGGGCGCCAACGAGGTGTCAGAGCACCAGAACCTCCATCAGCAAGCCAGACGCCGGATCTGCAGCCATGTCATTGGTCAAAGCGCGAGGCGGTGCTGACGCCTGAAATTGTGTCTGACAGCTGTGGAGGCCTTTTGATGGGCGGCCTTGTATGTAGAGCAGGCGAGCCGCAATTCACCCGATTATGCAAATATGGCATGCAGTAGATGAAGAGTGAATACTCTTTTCCCTCGTTTATACTCGTTCTTCGTCGATGTTCTTTCCTGCCTTCGTCTTATAAGATGCTTTGTGGGCCGCTGTCCCCGCCGTACGATACGACGTTGGATGCCAATCCGAATGCGTGCGACAGCCCCCTCGAGATTGTTAGCCTCATTTCATCTCCTTCGTCGTAGTCTCCGCCTTCTCGTCGCCCTCAACGGCCTGCACATGCTCTGCTCGTCTAGTCTCCTGCGATGCACCCTCGACGCCTCCCTCGAAGTGATAAAGTGGCTCCAGCTTCGCCGTCCTGTCCCATAGCACCCACCTGCGCCACCACCACGGCAGTGCGACGTTGAAATTGTAGCTGATGAACTTCTTGGTAGGCACACCGAAGATATAGTCAAGCTCCTCCAATGTGCGTTGTTTCGTCTCCGGAAGCCATAGGAAGATCATGATAAAGGCGACGACGTTCAAAGCAGCGTAAAATCCGATGGCACCGGTTGGCGTGAAGGCGTGGAGGATGAGCGGGAAACTGATTGACAAGACGGCAGCCCAGAAGAGGCAGGTGGCTACTGCCCACCCCATGCCTACCTCACGATGCGATACTGCAAACGGTCAGCATAGCTCCTTTTGTCCTCAAGACGGAAGTTGAACGTACGAGGAAAGCATTCTGCCGAGTATGTAAAAGGTACTGGCCCTTCTCCAGGACTATAGAAAGCACCGAAGATGTACACAAACGTCGCAATCATAGCGAGGTGAGCAGTCGACTCCTTGGGGATGTAGAACGAAAAACCGGCAGCCAGTAGAGACCTAAAGATTGTTAATTCATTTCTCATACGCATTCCGTACGTCAAGATAGTCTTACCAAGCCATGTTGGGAAACGTAAACAGAAGCAAGCTGCGGCGACCAAAGGTATCAATGGTCCTGCAAGATATCAGCAACCGGCATATATCCACAACCAGAACCAACTAACCATATTGCTGGCCAAGCAAAGACAAAATTGACGAGTCCAAAACCGAATGATGCAATAAGAGCTTCCTTCTCGGAGGCCCCAGCTTGGCGAAATATGGTAGAACTGTAAAATGCGATGATGTTGACTAGTTTATGTCAGCTTGTGCTCGTCGCATTGGAGTGATAGGCAGTGCTCACTTCCGCACATTTGCTGAGCGATCATAACCACAAACGATGCGAGCGTCGCGCGACGCACACGAGGTATGGTAAATAGCTCCATGACGCGCTTGATGTAATTCGATCGCCCAACAATCTCAGCTTCGACCTCCAGTTGCGCATGGATATAGTAGAGATCGCGCGCCGCCTGGACAGGGCTGAAACGCAATCTCATCAATGACT
>TARA_R110002003_G_scaffold103_7_pt1 | contig 40459 bp, 47 predicted proteins | sample TARA_R110002003 | Tara Oceans TARA_R110002003 (sample SAMEA4396441) | marine metagenome | biome: Westerlies Biome; feature: [SRF] surface water layer (ENVO:00010504); material: water (ENVO:00002006), including particulate matter (ENVO:01000060) such as... | depth 5 m | reverse complement strand
GAGGCTGGAGAAGACATCATCGCGGCTTTGGGGCGATCGATCTCCCGCTCGGTCGGTCGTTGGCGAGTGCTCTGGGGGCGACAACGAGTGGCGCGAGTCGCGTTGCCTTGCCTCGAGCTCCTTCCTCCGGTCGCGTTCCTTGTCTCGCTCCTTCTGGGTTGGGATGGGGCTGCCGCCGTTGGCGATGCGAGCCAGCTGGCCATAGACGCCCGTGTGCTTGTCGAACTCGATGCCCGTCTCGAGTGTGCTCCAGTGGCAGTAGGGGCATGCCAAGATGTACGGCCCGCCGGTCGGTGAGGGTGCATCGGGGTTCTCGATGGAGCTGACGGTCAGCGGCGAGATGCACACCGGGCAGTTGAAGCAGTTCCTGGTGCACCGATTGCCGTCGCTCTTCACCACGGAGCTCGGCACCTCGAAGAGGCAGCTCGGGCAGTACCAGTTCAGCGTCTCGTCGATGACGCACCGCGGACAGCGGATCTGCTGGCAGTCGTCGCAGTACAGCAGATGCTCGAGCGGGTACAGGGCGTAGTTGGAGCGCGGGCTGCGGGGGTCAAAGGTGCCGTCTTCTCCGTGGTCTGCTTCGGCGAGCATCTGCGACGCGCGTTTCGCGGCCGAGGACGTGCTGTTGTCGTAGCAGTCGCACGCGTAGTAGGTGTAGGGGAAGGACTGCGCCATGGTGGCGAAGGCACGGTTGGGCGCCCAGTCGTCGCTTCCTCTTCCTCCTCCTCTTCGTTGCGTGCCCTCCCCGCAGCAGACGGTGCAGAGTCACGTGTGGTGGTGGTGAGCGTTTGGCGATGCACGCATGAGCTCGGTCTGGAGGATGCTGCAGGGTCCAATTATATCGATGCACGTCCTGACATCACCAGTTCCGCGCCTCTCTCCCCGTCTGCAACGCTGCCACCCGCGAGCATGTCCGCAGCCATGAACACACGCTCCATCCGCGCCCTCATCCCGCCCTTGACGCGACGATGCGCGCGTCTGCGCAGTGCCCGCCGGTATGCCGTGCAAGCGCCCGGCGCGCCCACGCTCGAGGTCTTCAGCAACCAGCACAAATGGCAGCAGAAGGAGCGGGCGGCCTCGAACGCGGAGCTGAGCCGGAGCGTCGACTATCTGCGCGACGAAGTGGCCTCGCGGCTGTGCGAGCGGATTCTGGTACGACGACGGCCATGCCTGCGCGCAGTCACTAACCATGCGTGCAGGACATCAACCGCCACTTCCCGCGCGTCCTCGACCTCGGGGCCAATGCCTGCAACCTCGCCCGCATGCTCACGCTCCCTTCCGAGGACTCGCCCGACAGCGGCCCGCGCGCAAAGCGCATCGGCACCGTCACTGCTGCCGAGTCGTCGGCGACGCTCCTGCATCGCGACGCCGACCTGCCCTTCAACAAGGACATCGACCTCGTGCGCGACGTCCTGCCCACCTCGGAGCTGCTCCCATACGACGCCAACACGTTCGATGCGGTGCTCAGCAGCCTGAGCCTGCACTGGATCAACGACCTGCCCTCGGTGCTGGCCCAAGTCAACAACATCCTGAAGCCAGACAGTCCCTTCATGGGCGTAATGATGGGTGGTGACAGTCTGTACGAGCTACGCACGTCACTGCAGCTGGCCGAGCAAGACAGACGGGGCGGCGTCTCAACCCACACGTCGCCACTGGCTGATGTCCGCGACATTGGCGGACTGCTGCAAAAGGCCGGCTTCAACCTCCTCACCGTCGACGTAGACGATATTGTTGTCGACTATCCCGACTGCTTCTCGCTAATGAAGGACCTCCAAGCCATGGGCGAGTCCAACGCCGTGCTCGGGCGCGAGAAGGGCGCAATACAGAGGGATGTATTGCTTGCCGCAGAAGGCATATACCGTGCGCTCCACGGCAACGACGATGGCTCTCTACCAGCCACTTTCCGCTTGATCTACATGATCGGGTGGAAGCCGGCTCCAACCCAGCCCAAGCCCCTCGAAAGAGGTACTGGGATGTTCAGCATCAAAGACTATCTGGAGAAGAACGACAAGAACGCACAGGGGAAAGATTAGATTATGTCCATCAATGCCATCTTCCGCCCAAGGCGCCTACTGCGCTCTGTACAGTACCGTTCAGTGCCCTGTTGGCACGGACAACACGACGCTAAAGGATCCTTGCCCGTGCCCCATCGCGTCAGCCTGGTCTGCCACGACCTCAACCAAGAGCTCAACACGCACTGGCTCAGACCATTGCAGTGACAACTCTGGGCCGCACAAACTGAAACGCTTCGGTATGGAATATGGTCGCTGGGATGCTGACAATGGGGCCGACTACGATCAAGCCTTCCAACGTCGCTACGAGCTCCTGGCTCGCTTGGCCTCGACCCTGTATTGCATATTCGACAACGGAACGCTGCCGTCGCCATGGATACAGGATTGGTCGTTTAGAACCCTGGGAGTCATGAGACGTCGGAAGAAGACATCAAGTATGATTGTTGCTGCGTTTCTGATAGTGATGGCTGGGACCCAGACATTGCGTCTGGCAGTGTGGATCCGAGGCTGAAGTTTCCAAAGGAGACGAAGGTTGAGCAGAAGGCTCTGGATGTTTTGATGGATGCTGTTGCGCGGAAGGCAGAAGTGTGCCGCCAAAATGATTGATGCAAGACCAATGTACGGCTTGATATGCATACTTGACTCGAGTGTGCACTTTCGATAGCTAGACTCCTATCACAGGCCATGTTGTATTCAAATCAATCATTTTGAAGCAAAAAAAGCCAATGAGTTCTAATCTCTGGGGTATCTGAGCTGCTTTGTCCTGTCGCCTTGTCCCCCAGACACCCGACACAGCTGGCTTAAGGTTACCGCCAATTCCTCCCCCTCGTCTGCTCTTGAGCATCTGATCTAGTATATAGATTAAGTCGGGTCGAAGCCCTACTTATCATTGTTCTTCTCGTCTAGGCAGATGCAAAGAGCTGCTATCAAGGCGAGATCAACGCCCGGAGCGACTTGCACACCATACGTCTGCTGGCCGAAAAAGATATCTTTGCCGCTGAGGATCTTTCTATCAATGCGAGCGACGACTAAGTCTTAATTATGTGTCAGAGATGGGATTGAAGAGGCTTGAATATCAAACTTACCGCCCTGTGCTTCATCGGTGATGTCGGCCGTGGTGTCGAGCCAATTGCCCTTCATTGCGAGAACTTCCTGCTTGCCACTTTGACTTGTAAAAGTTGCTTTGGCTTTGCTTCCTAGCACTGCAAGATTTGTCAGTGCACCCAGACATTATCCTCCTATGCCTCCAGATACTCACATGCGAAATGGCTCTTCACCTCGCACAGCTTCTGCTTGCTGGGGCTTTCCACAACATAGGTCGCATGGATATGCAGATGTTCCTTCACGATACTGAAGAGGTGGTTGCCCTGCATGTCGCTTACTTTCTTGCGACCGGAAATGGACATGACTTTGCCCTCGACCTGCAAGATGGGCGTTCCATTGGCGAGCTTGATGGTGAAGCTGTCACCCGAAAGGGAGAGCACTTTCTCTTTGAGGACTAGGGTCTCGGGCTGCTTTGCGATGAATTGTGGGAAGATTGCAATGGGTTGTGGAACTCCTGGTAGGCCTGCCATGGTTACTGTGTGAAGGCCTGCGTTGAAAGTAATTCGGATTGTGTAAGATCCACTTAGGTGGATGGTAGCTTTTGAAAAATGGCTGAGGCGCAGGTCATAAATGTACTCGGCACGATCGTTGTGGAAGCAGTCGTAGGTATGAGATGTGGTGTGACGTCGGCGAAGTCAGGCTGAAGCTGAGTGTGTAGCAATATTGCCATCACGGGCTTTATACACCGCAGTACTCAATAACATGCATCGACTGCGGCTGAGCTCGTCAGCCTCGGGCCTTTACATGCTGCAATGTGACTGCTTATGCATATTTGTTGGCTTGAGGGACAAGATAGCAGCTCATTGGTCGAATCGCTAGAGCGCGGAGAGATCATTGACCCGCGATGCTGTTTTTGGAGAATGGGCATCGCTCATTTGCAGAGCTTTCACATGCATATCAATAGATGCATTCAGCCTTGTCGACGGAGGCCCAGTAACGATATACGCAGACCGACGACGCCGACGTTGTATTTTGACAGATGTTCAATTATCTCGTAGTTCTGATGATCGCTCAGCTCAGGAAGCATAGCTACAGCTATCTTAAACACTGGGCGCACCACGCAAAGCAGGAAAGCAGCTGAAGAGTATTGATAGAGTAGCTTTTGACCATTGGCGGATTGGAAACTAAGCTTTGCCACACAAAGGTGACCTCTTCAAGAAGATCGGCTCTTTCAGGTGCACCGCGATCCTCCATTATATAACCAGCATGGCCACTGCATGGACGATGCTGCGCCTTCGGATCGTCCCAGATTGTGGGAGCGTAATGTGAATTATCTACATAACCACTCAAGCGTGGCTAGCAACAACATCCCAAGTGGACACGCTCGAAAGACAGGTATGATACAGTGGACCGTGCAACAATGACGATCAACGAGACATTAGGGTGGACCAAGTACTGTGGTCGGACAGTATGTGATGAGTGACGCTATGCCATGAGCTCCAGGGGTATACAAGTCAGAGCCATCGACAGATGCTATTGAAACAGAACAATGCAGAGCAGTCTTGAGGCATGTGCATGCGTCTCATTAAACAGACAAAGGTACATAAGCGACAGTAAGAAGTGAACGGTGGTCAGATTTCATCAAACATTCTCGGTGAATTTTGAACTGCGCGATCCATCAGCGGACTGCAAACTTCGACCAAGCGTGCTGCGAGGGGCGTCTGGGTTGGGCGACTGAGGCGGGCTAAGATGGGCGTGAGCTCTAGGGAATGGAGCGGGGTCTGCAAACGGGTTTGCGCCTTCGTCTGGGTGGCGTATGACAGGAGTTCTGGCGGGACTAGGTCGAATATTCATCATACCTGCGCTTGCTGCGACAGAACTACCGCCCATGTCTTTTTCAAGTTCCTTGGAGAGGCCTGCACCACCGTAGGTGCCTTGATCGTCTTGATAAAATGAAGAACCAGACATTGTACCCCCCCGCGAGAATTGCTCCGAGGTCATACCTTCGCTGAATGCAGAAGGAAGCTTGCGTCCGGAGACTCGTTGGAAGCTGCGTTCGCCGCCACTGGTGCTTGTTTCGACTGTCGACCTTGAGATTCCAGAAAACCGATGCAGGAAGGCGGAGGGTATTCGGTTATTCCGCGACGGATCTTGGATCATTGGTTGCGAGCGTTCGGTTGTTTCGTCTCCAGTAAGCTGAAGCGCACCACGCCGTTTCCGCTTATGCCGCCGGAGAAGTAGCAGAATGATGGCTAGGATGAGTGCAGCACCAGCTAAACTCCCAACAACACTCCCGACGACTTGTGGAGTTTCCAGAGGTGTACTGTTGCCACTGGTGCCAGTGCCAGCAGCTGCGGGAGTTTGGCCCGGTGGCACAGCTGTATTTGCTGGCCCGCCTCCTCCCGCTCCGTCGACTAACGTGGTTCCTGCGTATGTAGAAGCGGTGGCACTTCCGAATCGGGACGAAGTAGTTTCGTCTGAATCTGAAGTTGATGAACGACCAGACGGGTCCATAGAGAGAGACTCGGAACCCGACATGAAGACAGAGGCGCTATTTAACGAGGCGATAGTTCCAGATGATTGGAAAGATGATTGGAAAGATGTGGCGATGGATGTAGAATTGGAAGCAGGAGTTGGAGCTGCAGATAGGGATGCAGGGGTCATGCTTCTCCCTGGCATGCTTGTGGGTGCAGGTGACGGAGTAACGTGACCTGTGCTAACTTGCGCCGCCAGGGCAGATACGCCGGAAGGCCATGGGTAGGAAGGAACAACGAGATCACTCGGAAACGCTGGTACCGATGGGACTGTGGGCTGGGCGGCTGTCGGGAATGGAGGAACCGCGGGCACTTGTGGTAAAGATGGAACAGCAGGTACTGGCACGGAGGGCGCCAGTGCGACCGATGGAACTACCGCATTCACGACGTTAACCACGGCGGACACAGCTGGCGCGGCTACAGAGTCTACGACGTTGGCGATGGGCGATACGAGAGGTGCGACGACAGAATCCACAACATTGTTGACTGTGGAGAGAACAGGGGCCACGACGGAGGGAATAACTCCTTCTGGCGAGTCGACGACTGATGCCGGCGTTGGTGCGCTTGGTTCTGCTTGCGTGTTGGTTTCTTGACCTAGTAGATTTCCACTGGTGTCCACGGTAGCGATGACTTCGACGTTGACGGTCAAGACTCTGGTTGCGGCCTGAGCCTGCCGGCGGTGGTAGAAGCGGTGGTCCTTTGTCATGGCGATGCGCTTTCTTCTCCTCTCGTTCTGCGCCAATAGCAGGCGATTTAGAGCGCCGTGGAGAAGGCCTTCTTCGGCCTCGGCCTCTTCCCTCTCTCCAACGTTGGACTGACTATTCTGTGCCTGACTGGGCGGTTGCGTACTGAAGCCGTATCGTCGGGTCGGCGTTGCTGGGGTGTCTATAAAGTGTGCGAACGGTCTAGTGCAAGATGCGCACCAATGTTGCTCTCAGAGGATCGGTGGCGAGTGTGCTGTATCTGCGTGACATGTGGTGTAGTGAGTGTAGCGAGTTGGACGCGGGTGTTGCTGTACAAAGGAGTGGACGTTCGGGCTGTGGCCGGGGGAATAGTCCAGTCAATGGATGCAGTGCAGAAAGCGCAGAGTGAGTGTCGAGAAACGAACGGACGCCAGAGCGCTGGCTGGCTGGTGGAGGAAGGATCTGGCGAGGGATCAGCGCTCCAATCGCACGTGGTCGAAGTCGCAGGTACGACTAGCGACAATGGTGATGACGCACCCGAACACGGTCAATGGACCAGCATTCACTTTGCAAAGACGGTCGCTCGCGCAAGTGCGAGGCCGACTGCTATCAGAGGCCGCGAGGTGTGGGGACTCCGGGTGATATCGCAAGCGTGGTCGTCTCTATTGTGCGTGGTGCGTGGTGCGTGGTGCGTGGTGCGTGGTGCAACGTAGCGGGGGCCACCAATGCGATGAGTCGATGTCGCGCAACGACGGCGTGGACGCTGTGATTCCGGCCACGGCGTGCTCGCGGTCCCGGTCCCGGTGCTGGTGCTGGTGCTGGTGCTGGTCCTAAACGCTCCCCAGAGCCGTCGCAGCAATTGTCGACGTCGCAGCGGGAGTCGTGGTGGAAGAAGGAGCGCTGCAGCGAGAGCAGATACCAACGTACACACGGCCGCGACGTTGGGGTAGACGACGGGCTGATTGGCCTCTAAGCGAAATCACCCCCCGAAATAGAAGGATCCACTGAACAAAACCACCACCAAGACGCGCACGGCCCGGAGATTATCTGCCACTCTGGAAACGAAGCACAGAACAAAGGCATCTGCTGAAGGCGGCGATTGACTCCCTGTCGCGCGTGTCTCCCAGCACTGCGGCACGCTGGCTTTCCTGCTGCCGCGCTTTTGCATCACGCCGAGGTCTGGAGGTCTGGTTGGCTACTGTACTGTACGGAGTAGTTCCATGTGCAGCTCTCGGTCCCGTCCTGCAGAAGCTCGCACCACCTTGACGCACGTCCAGGAACGAACGCCATTCTGGAACACGCCTTGAGAATGCTTTCATCCTCGTAGCCGCCAGCACCTCTAATAGCACGCTCCGACCTTGTCGCACAGAAGACCGCCAGTCTCGTTTCGCAGGTGCACAGAGCCATGTCGTCCGCCCAGAAACAGTCCATTCCAGACTGCAGACCACCTTGGCCCGTCGAAACGCGGCTCGTGTTCCTGGGGCTGGTGGTTTATTGCCAAGCTCATCTCGAGAAACCATGTTTCGCTAGGGTTGCTGGTCCCTGCCAACCACCAGCTCTGCCAAATCTGACTGGGGGTTGCACACTCCTTTTTCTAGTCCTCTCCGTAATAATCTGCCACGCTGCAAAACTGCGAGGACCATCACCGGTGGCTGGTCCAGGCCAGAGACAAGCGGGAAGAGGCCCAGATAAGGGCTTAACGCGTGCTCGTCGATTGAGCCGTGCGCGAAGATTGTTGTCGCAACCTGAGCGGCGCTTGCAATGATGTGGCACAGCTCTTTATCTTCTTCCAGTGACAGACGCGACTTGAAGATTAGTAGAAGACGTGTGGCCGCTGTACTTGCAGTCGTCGCCAGACTGTGCGGGCCAGCTCCAGTTTCTCGCCGCGCACTTGCCCCTCCATCTGCCGTAGATACCGTGCGGCCGACACTGCTGGCTAAGCTGCGCTGCGAATACGAATACATTGCTTGCACGAACATCACACACATCTATAGACACTTTGTGAATAATGGTTGTCAACAGTCCAGTAACTTGCATATCCACTCACAGCACGCCCAGCGAATATGACGTCGCAGCAGCATGGGGCAGCATCAACCCAACGTGAAGCCTGCAAGAGTCGGCAACCACCACCTTTACCACCGCGAACTGTTCCCCTCAGTAGTGCGCCATCATTGCAAACTGTGCCCCCAATGGCCATGTCTTCTCACGACCCGCGATCCTCGTCTACCCAGTCGCTTGTTCCAGATCCGGCCGTGGACAGCTCACAACTGCGACGGGTTCTGCTAGTCTACATTCATGGCTTCATGGGCAATGAGACCAGTTTCAGAAGCTTTCCGGCCCATGTGCACAATCTCGCCACCGTCACACTCGCAGACACGCATGTAGTGCACACGAAGCTCTATCCGCGATATCAGTCTCGACACACACTCGAGGTAGCAAGAGACAACTTCTCCAACTGGTATATAATCTCACCAATATAGTGCTCACGACTGACAGATGGTAGGTTAGCTCCACATGAGGACCAGTGGACAGACGTCATCTTGCTCGGACACTCGATGGGCGGACTGCTGGCCGCAGACATTGCTCTAGCCTTTCGCCATCGCATAGTGGGAGTTATCAATTTCGATGTGCCTTTCCTCGGCATGCATCCGGGCATCGTCAAGGCTGGTCTCGGCAGCATTTTCAGTCCACCACCAGCGCCCGCCGACGTGATTCCTGAAGAGGCGCCAGAAAAGAAACCTAGCCGAATCGGGACCCTGTTCAATCCCAAACCGTCTGACCCTAACTTCAATCCTTCATTTCACAACGATGTTCAGCTCCCTGTGCGCAAAGGCTGGGAGAACACATTACACTGGCTTAACAAGCACTACTCCAATGGCCTGAGGCAGGGTGCTAAAAGCCTGGTGAAGTCTCACTTCGAGTTTGGCAGTGCTATGGCGGACTATCGGGAGTTGAAAGATAGGTATGCCAGAGTGCGGGCCTTGGAGGAAGACGACGAGGGAAAGAGGAAGTCAGCTAACCCGGGAATCGCCTCACCCCCTCGAATTCGCTTCGTCAATTACTATACCGTGAGCACAGGAAGGCCAAAGAAGCCAAAGTCGCCGAAGTCGCCGTCTCCCTCTAGACCAGCCAGTAGAGGGCTGCCAAGCCGTGACAGCGATTCTGGTACGCTCGCATCGGTGTCTCAGCCAGCATTAGCAAGTATACGCACTGAGTCTGCTGCGCCTAGTCCACGGATCTCAGTAGAGGTGCAGGAGCATCGTGGCAATGAGATAATACCCGTAAGCCCGCAAGAGCCGCTCTCTGCGACCTCCCCTGTGGATAGTATAGTGATCCAGAGTCCTACACGCCAGATGAGCGAGCCACCAAATCTGCCGGATATACCTCCCATACCGCACGAACCACCCTTTGTGGACCTTATGCAGTTTTCAGACAAGGCACAGCGAAGAGTGGCCGAGAAAGAACATGATCAAGCACTCAAGGAGTACCAGAAGGCGGTCAAGGCTCGCAACAAAGCCATCAACGAGCGGACAAAGCTTGAAGAGAAGTGGGAGAAGCACCAGCAGCACAGCATCCAACATCAACAGCGCGAGTCAAACCATCAGCACGAGTCGACACATGATTTGACAGACTCGACTCCAAGTACAGACATGCACACTGGGCACGAGATGCGGCCGGAAGAAGCGCCGGAAGTCCAGGCCTTGGACGAAGACCTCGGAGCTATGCAGTTGGGCGACAATCCACATCATGATCACAGTGCTAGTCACAAACACCCGTACGGCAATTATGACTTCTCTCGAAGCGCTATCCTGAACCAAGCCTCACCGGATGACCAAGCATCCATGACCGAATCGTCCTACACGCTCGCAACAACGGACAGCAATGCGACGCAGCCGCCAACACCGGGCGTGGGTGGCGATGCCGCACCCAAGAAGAAGAAGTTGAAGAAATTCTGCATGCTGCCGCCAAAAGACGCCATGGGAAATAAGGATCCGACTTGGGTTCGAGTATTCATGCAAAATATGGACGAAGTCACAGCACACACCTCGCTTTTCTTCGTCAACGAGACTTATGAGCGACTTGTCGGGGATGTCGGCGCCAGAATCGAAGAGTGGATACGCGAGGCGGACAGCATGCGTCTTGTTCGGGAAATGCAAGGATATTGACCATGTCCATTGGCATGGCCCATGGCGCTGGATACCCAATTTACCTGTTTACATGCCGCAAACCGTCGCTAAATCAACCCCTTCGCTGTTGCTGCCCAGCCAACCCCAGAGAGCGCCCATGACGTGCTCAACGCGCCCAGTAACCATACGACTTGCTCGCTGCCTCGGACTGCATCGTTGAATTTCTGGACGAATGGAACGCGAGTTTGCTCCTTCTCGTTCCAGAAGTTGGCCATGTGCGTGCGGGTGAAGAGCAGTATAATGGTATTCGCGGCGCTGGCTGTGATGAGAACGGTGGGCGAGGAGCGATACGACGTCGAGAGGAGGACGAGCGGGGAGATGAAGGATATGAGGAGCTGGAAAGGGATGAGCACATATGTCTAATCTCGAGAGCTGTGAATGCGTACGCTGATGGTCCCACTAGCCTGCGTCGTCCTCGTCTTGTGCAGTCTATGCGCCGCTGTGCTGCTCCATTCCGCTGCCTTCTCGCTCTGCTTCTCGTACTGCTGCAGCCGCGTGATGTTCTGGTATGAGAGAAGCAGTCCGTAGCTTGAGAGAGCGGAGGTGCAGAGGAGCTGTAGGATAGACTTGCCGATCGGTATAGAGTTGTCCATGTTGTTATGGGTGCTTGATCTGTACCACAAACCTTTCCGGTGTAAACTTGTCGGATCAGTGAAGCTTGAATTGGATCTACTCGAATTGAGTGATTGACGTCATCTGTGGTTGACTAAAGTGACTGGGATACCCCTGACCACACTCGCTTAGAGCTACAGCTCGAGCCTGAAGCTCGAGAGAGCCACTGAAGTCGACGAAGTTGAGTGGTACCCGACATAGTTGAGCATGCAGGATGCCAGAAGCTGTGAAGAACCATGTCGTGATCAAGCATACCGCTCTCAAGAACATGGCTGTGTTCGGTTCACTCTAGAGCCTTATCACGGGCTATCTCAGCTACTTTGGCACCTGAACAAGTGTGCAGCACGGGAGATAAGCCTCCATGAAACGGAATTGTACGATGCCTACTAACGCTGCTTCTCGCCCTGTTAGTCGTCTGCTTCAGGATTCCCCGTCTTGCGACGCTTTCAACGTGCTATTCAGCGGAAGACGACTCCAGGCTCGCGCTGATAGATCTGTGCTCGTTGCCGAGGCGGAGCTGCCTGCCGTCGTGCTATTGGTGGCATAGGGCATCACGCGGTTGCCCGCATCCTCCGATCCTCAATCGGGTCGGACGGCCTGTCGCTCATCTGCACACGGTGCTGTAAGCCGTGCGAGCGCTGAGTCCGCGGCGGAAGCGACGCAATGCCTCCAGTGTAGGATCAAACGTGGTGGAAGCGTTGTTCGTTGTCGCGTTGCAGTTCACGCGCAATGAAGTGGGCCGTTGCTAGTGCGCCATGCGTCATCTCCCTCGAGCTCGAAACCCTGTCGCTAGTGGCGCAAGCTCCCTAGCAGCTCGCAGCTAGCATCGTGGTGCCGCGGTATTGCTATGGAAGCCCTCATCTCTCAACCAATAAACATAGCGCACATAGCGCGGCAGACCCTGTTGAGCCGTTGGAATCAAACTCGGATGCTTCATGCTCTGTGCTCGAGCGAAACACGATTGCAGTCTTTTCGCTGCATCTGCACCGGCACCGCAGAACGCCTGCATACTTAGCGATAGTGCTGCCGTTCTCTTCGGTGCAACTGTAACCTGTGATCGGCGCCCACCACAACTACGTCGCTGCGGGGAAGCTGCCACCATCGAGCTACGTCTTGCCGTCCAACTTGAGTGCGTGCGGGCGTGACCTCTATTGTTCCTTCCCGCGAGGAAATCTGCCCTCTGTCCATCATCACCGTCGCAATGGCGCGACCTCTGGAAGATGTGTACTGCACGGTGAGCGTCCTGTCGGTAGTACAAGCACACGCGCTAACATGCCTTACAGCTCCTTATGAGCGATTCCTACCTTCCCGGTAAGTAGATACACGCGGCGTCCGAATCATGAAGCTCCTGGACCTGAGGATGCCGGCGAAGCTTGAGCTCTGGGGCTGCGCTGACATTACTAGGTGCTGCTGTACTTGCGCATTCCCTTCGCGATGCGGGCACGCAGAAGAAGCTCGCCGTCCTCATTACCCTGGACACGCTCTCCGCCGATACAATTGCCCAGCTGAAGACGCTCTACGACTACTTGATTCCGGTCGAGCGGATACGGAACCCCAGCCCCGCGAACCTCTTCCTCATGGGCCGTCCCGATCTGTCCTTCGCCTTCACCAAGATCGCTCTGTGGAGGCAGACACAATTTCGTAAGATCGTGTACCTCGACGCCGACGTGGTTGCACTTCGGGCTTTGGACGAGCTCTTCGATATCGATGCCTCCTTTGCGGCAGCACCCGACATTGGCTGGCCCGATGCTTTCAACAGTGGTGTCATGGTCATCTCGCCCAATATGGGTGAGTACTGGGCGTTGCAGACCATGGCTGCCAGCGGTGACAGCTTCGATGGCGCCGATCAAGGCCTCCTGAACCAGTACTTCGAGCATCGACCCTGGCAGCGGCTCAGGTTCACTTACAACTGCACGCCAAACGCCGAATACCAGTGGGAGCCAGCCTACCGCCATTACAAACGGGACATCAGCGCAGTGCACTTCATAGGCAGAAAAAAGCCCTGGTCCGGGGAGCGCTTAAGTGGGCCTGGTGTCTATGGCGAACTTCTAAGTCGCTGGTGGCAGGTACATGATAGGCATCTAAGACAGGAAGCTTCAGGTAATGCTCCACAACAGGCTGGAGGTGGCGCTGAGCGTTCCTCATTCTCTTCCCCCGTACCCAGCATTGTTATTGAGCCCAAAGTTGCTGTCAGCATCACCGAGGCTCCAATGACTGAACCGGGAGAGGAGGCAGAGAATATTGACCAAGGTGTGATAGAGCCAACGCCGACCGTACAGCAACGGAAATTCTCCGCCCCTGAGATGGAGTGGGACGCGACCAAGTTTGAGCCGCCAACGCAGTCGAAACCCGAGGCTGCTAATTTCCCCACCGCTCAGTATACATTCAGCGACAGCCACCGCTTATTCAAGGCACCTCAGGCATACCCAGAGCCACCAAGAGATATGTGGTACCAAGTGCCAGAGAGCAAGCCCAAACCCGCAGAGCAGCCTCCGCCCATCTTCCCATGGGAGCAACAACCTGACAGGCCTAAAGCTACTCGAGTTTTCGCCGAGGACCTTCCTCCTGAGCCGACGCCTGCTCCTGTAGTGGCTTCACCAACGCACGCATTCTCAACGGTGCACTATGATGAGGGCGATCGAACAGCACCTCGAAGTTCATCCGCAGGGGTCAAGCGCCATGGCCCTATGTCTAGTCCAAAACCCGCTGACGAACAATGGCAGGCTTTCCAACAAAGCAATGTCAATGCATGGGACAGTGTCCCAGGAATAGAGAACTACGTGCGCGCCATCATGGACTCTCATGGTAGGCGGACTAAGACCCAAGTAATACAACAGACTACGGGCACAGAGGAGCTCAGCTCACCGCTGCTCGAACGGAGAAACCGACGTGAAAGCTTGATCATCACCGACTTTCCATCGGCGGTGGAACGACCAAGCCTTCCCGTCACGCCAGCGCCCATCAAGCGCCCTTCCTTCTGGGGCGAGGAGCGGAACGAGACGGGCGAGCTTCCAGCTGCAGAAGGCGTTCCCGATCAAACAGACTGGGTATGTCCACAGTGCGGGTTTTCTTCTCCCAATTCGTCAGATTTCCAGCGTCGGCGTGAGTCCCTTGCCTCTGCTACTACAGCAGTGGTCACTCCTGTTCCCGCAGCCTCTTCGGCACTCCTGCCCAACCCAAGCCACGAAGGGCAGTTGAGTGCAGAGGAGATTGCAGTCCCTGTAGATGGCAGCTCGTGCGTGCCTCACACCAGCTCTCCAGCAGAAACGCTCGAAAAGCCTGCGACACCGTCCCCCCAACCAAGAAGCGGTCTTAGCCCCAGTGGGGTACCACTAGCTTCTCTGACCGATCCGACTCTATTTGCGCCTCCATGGCCTCCCTTAGGCTTCAACACGTCTCTGCCCTTAGCGTCTGATTTGCAATAAGAACTCTGATGCCGCAATGTCATCATCACCCATATCAAATCACAGAGCTGACTTCGACTGCGTGAAAAGAACCCCAATGCGAAGCTCGAGCAGCTACGACGATCATCGCTTGCCGAGTTCGAACATCTCGTCAAGGACCCACATCCGAATCCTCCATTGCGAGCATTGCCAGAGCATTCGGTCCTCTATCACGCGAATACAGCGGATCACCACTCGTTGACTAGGGGCTCTCCGAGACCTGAGCAGACCGGTCCGTTCGATGGCGCAGGCGAAAAGAGTAGCGTGCAGACATCAGTTCAGCAATCCTCAGCACCTGCAGCCGCATCCAATAGTCAGGTCTTTCACATAGGCGACAGCAGAATTGCTACGGTAGACTTCGCGCAAAGCTCAGGATCAACCGACAACCAGCAAGCTCCAGCAGCCAACGCAGGTGCGGATGATGGACTCTTCTTTTCCTCGCAAGGTCTGGTGTCCAAGTCGACTACCTCGAGCCAACATGCTTCAAGCCCAGCGTCACAGCAACATTCTGTGACTCAACATGCGTCCTCCAATCAACACAGCACTACCCAACCGAGCTCTTCTTCTGGCGCACAGCGGATAGAGTCTGGAAAGATGACTTTCACTCTGCCAGACTTTGGTAAAGACGACAAGGCTGAGGTAGGCACAGTTGGGGCGGAGGTGCTCAGCCCCACGCAATTGCATGAGGAATCTTCAATAGAAGGTGGCGGCCTTTCTGATGCTCTGGCTTAGGCGGCATCAACTCGCGCATCTGATGTAACAAATTGTTGACGTTGTTGCTGACGACTGCCACTATCTTTGTGGAGTTGTTTCACCTCCAAGTGTGTTGCTCTCATTTCCATGTACCGATACCTCCTTTGCCCACTATAGTCGCATCGCTTGCATTTTCACTCCTGCATTTGCATCAGTATTGCATTTCCAGGGAATGTCTATACATGCCACGGTCCGTCCCGTCTACCCAGATCGCCAGACTCGCTCATGGCAGACTTTTTCAACTTCAGACTGCTAGCAATATATGCATACTTCCCTACCATGGTTTGGGCAGCGTCAATGTGATCGATTAGTCCCTTGTCAGTGAAAACTCTAGCAGCCAATGGGATTAGAAGCGGACAACAACCCATGCAGCCAGCACGGGCATCACAATGAGCGATGCTATGTGGCATTCATTTGCGGGATATATGTGTAGAGTACGATGAGAACGTGCAGGCGGTGACTTTTAGAAGTGGGTCGACCGAAGTCGAGCTTGGACTAGAGCTGTCACATCGTGCTGACGGTTGGCGTTCGCGCGTCTGCTCCATCCATAGCACCGCAAAGATGCCCCGCTATTTGCCCCTCCAAGTCCTCCATCGAGCAAAGGCCATCACACGCACACGTTCACCTTCCCGATTGACACCGGCTTACCCACCGCGAATAAGCGCGTCTTGCATTGGCCGAAGCTTCACTTGTTCGATACCCACCCGAACGCCGCGACTCTTGGACAAATACACCCCAGATCGTGTAGCTGACGCCGCCTGGCCATATCTATACAGACCCTTTGACAAGATGCCGCACCTCGACTCGTACTTCAAGGCGGTAGATGGCCTGCAAAACAAGTTCATCGAGAGGCTGAGAGAAGCTGTCGCAATCCCGAGCATTAGCTCCGAGGACCAGAGGAGACCAGATGTTGTCAAGGTACACCTTCCCTGAAGCTGCAAGGCGACTTTTGGCTGATCCCACAGGTAGATGGGCCACTGGCTTGCGGACCAAATCAAAGCGCTTGGTGGCACCGTCGAGCTTCGCGAACTCGGAAAGCAACCTGGCCGCGAGCACCTCGACCTCCCCCCGTGTCTCCTCGGACGACTGGGAGACGACCCCAAGAAGGCAAATGTACTCCTCTATGGTCACTACGATGTACAGCCTGCACAGAAGTCGGACGGCTGGGCAACGGATCCATTTACACTAACCATTGATGACAAGGGCCGCATGTATGGCCGAGGCAGCACAGACGACAAGGGGCCCGTTCTTGGGTGGCTGAATGCGATTGAGGCCCACCAGAATGCTGGTCTTGAGCTACCGGTCAACCTGATCATGTGCTTCGAGGGCATGGAAGAGAACGGATCTGAGGGTTTGGACGACACTATCCGGGCCGAAGCGAAGAAGTTCTTCAAGGATGCTGATGTTGTCTGCATTTCCGACAACTACTGGCTGGGTACAGAGAAGCCCTGTCTGACATATGGCGTTCGTGGATGCAACTACTACTCCGTTGAGATCTCAGGACCAGGCCAGGATTTGCACTCTGGTGTCTATGGTGGCATGACGCACGAGCCCATGACCGACCTCGTCCGTGTCATGAACTCATTCGTCGATCCAGACGGCAAGATCCTTATCAAGGGTATCGATGACCTTGTCGCCCCGCTCACCGACGAGGAAGCCGCCCTATATCCGCCAATCGCGTTCACAATGGATGATCTCAAGGAGTCTTTGGGTGGCGAAGTCTCCATTCACAGCAGCAAGGAGGAAGCGCTGAAGCACAAGATGCGATATCCTTCGCTGTCGTTACATGGCATCGAAGGCGCATTCTACTCAGAGGGCGCCAAGACAGTTATTCCGGCTAGAGTTGTTGGCAAGTTCTCTATTCGCACAGTTCCCAACATGGAGATTGATGAGGTCACCAAGCTCGTGGAGAAGCATGTCAACGAAGAATTCGCGAAGCTCAAGTCGAAGAATAAGATGAAATTCAACGTCCTGCACTGCGGCAAGTGGTGGGTTGAGGACCCGAACCACCCGAACTACACGGCTGCTGCCAAGGCTGTTGAAAGGGTGTATGGTGTCAAGCCAGACATGACTAGGGAGGGTGGAAGTATCCCAGTCACACTAACATTCCAAGAGGAACTTGGCAAGAACGTGCTACTATTGCCGATGGGTAGCTCGACGGACGCTGCGCACTCGATCAACGAAAAGCTGGACAAGAGGAACTACATTGAGGGCACCAAATTACTGGGCGCATATCTGCGCTATGTTGCGGGTGAATTGAAGCGCGATTGAGCGGTCGGGGCCAAGTAGAGAATGTAAGACAAATAATTAGCGTTAGCGTAGAGCACATTATATGCCACGAGCTCAAGTGTTTCCCATCTCTGATGATGTTTTGTGCGTTGCTTGAATGATGTTCTTGAGCGATAGCCACAGCCACGTGCCGGAGCGGAAAAACTTAAAAAGTTAATGCCTCGAACTTCAAGCACCATCACCACTTGTGCTCATTGTGTCTCCCCACTTGTTTCCACATAATGTCGACCTGTAAAACCTTCGTTCGGATATGTCCCAAGCAACGGCAGCCGTCTCGCCTCCCAATTACCCAATGCAGAAATGAATCAACAACCCGGCGGCACAAGAAGCTCCTCGCGCTTCCCGAAGCTCCCTCATATACACCCGATCGCTCAGCGCCGACACTCGTCTTCAATCCGCCATCAAGTGCGCCAAATGTGTATCACACACCTTTAAAGTTCTTGCCCAAAGAGGACAAGAGGCGACAGCTGTACTCTGCAGGACTCCAATACTCCACCACCAGCGCGCATCGCCGCCAAACCTCCCCCATCGCAGCACCCGGCACCCCGCTGCACACACCATCACACCTTCCACCTCGCCCTACCTCTGCGCTACCAACGCCAGTCCGTGCGCCCTACGAAAAAAAGTATCATCTCACCGACAAAGAGATTGACGAGATCCGGACACTGAGAACGCAGGATCCGTATACATGGACGCGGGTCAAGCTAGCGGAGAAGTTTGGATGCAGTCAGTTCTTCGTCGGGATGGTGGTCAAGGCCAAGGAGAGAGCGGAGGAGGTTGAGAGGAGTCATGAGGAGGCGAGGATGAAGTGGGGACAGCGGAGACGGGAGGCCCGAGAGGATAGGGAGAGGAGGAAGGCGTTGTGGGGGCGGGATGCTTAGAAGTGATACAGGCATCATGGGAAAACTATGGCATATATCGAGGAGATGTATGGGCCTCGGGATAATGTGTATGGACATGGTCTTCTGTTGGGTGTACGATACCGGAGGATCAAAGCACGGAATTGATGATCATTGATTGCATATATTGGAGCGATAGGATGCTAATGGCTTTGAATGTAGCGTATAGACGTTCAGATAGGATTCAAACATTGCCTTGAGGTCTAGGATGTGTTCCATTTACCCAGTACCACGGAGCCCGCCATCACTTGCCTTGCACCTCTTCAATCTCGACGCCAGCCTGTCCAATCCTATACACAAACCCTTCGCTGTCTCTGACGCCTGCCCCGACTTTCCAGCATTCGAATCGTCCTTTCTGCACGACATCCCACCGATGAGCTCTCTCGGCTTCGGCTTCCTCAATACTGATAGCCGGCGCAAACTTGAGGACCTCGACTCTTCTGATTGCCAGTCTCGTCACCATCTGACCTTGAGGCCAGGACGTAGGGATGGCAGGACGAAAAGACAGTGGTGTTGTGGACTGCGATGTCAAGATTGTTGCGCAGGAAAGAAGTGTGCTTAGTCGTTGAACTGCACTGGTTATATTGGTAGACGCTGTTGCAAGTGCAGTAGTTGATGAAACCATTAGGCTGGACGAATTGGACTTCCTCATCGACCAAACAAACGTGTCGATATCCTCCAATATGAGCGAATGAATCCGTCGATGGATACTTTTGTGCCTCGACTTGTCAAAAAGATAGTCGGGCAAAGACCGCAATGTGGCTAGTAGAGAAGGCCACGATTGCGGACGGAAGATGTGGACGTGGAGTAGGCTTCTTACGACGATGGATCGGATGGTGATCTTGGTCGCTTCGTCAATATCTTCAGCTGTCTTGGAGAAGACGAAATGAAGCATTGTTTGAGCTAGACGTGAGACGTTGAAACGATGAAGAGGATCAAACACTATGACCGCAGCTCCGTGACCCCCTAGTGGGATAGATGGGTGTAGAGAACTTGGAAGGGTAGCGTGTGAGATCATGAGGTAAAGTAGTAAGGTTTTGCCAGCGCCAGAAGGGTGGTGTGCTAGTGGTGATGAGACGAGTTCGATAATGGGCGGTGTTGGGCTCGGGAAGAGCTTATCAAGAGCTGGGATGTTAAAGAAGGAGCGGAATGGAGGGTCCTCGTCTGCCTCGCTGGATACCTTTAGTTAAACTCTGCAGGTAATATGAAATACAGAGGTGAGAGAAGCGAACACGACTCGCGCAAGCCATACTCAACATATCATATGGGCGACTGACTTACACTCCTTGGATCGAGAAGCGGAATTCGCGAAGACTCTTGAGAACCTGGCCATCATTAGTCCCATCCAAATGTTGTTGGTTGTGGGATCGCTGTCACCAACCGAGCTCAAATCCTCAACCTCAACTTCCGCCACCAGTTTCTCACCCAACCACTTCGCTCCATCCACACTCATCCTATCTTCTCACTTTACACTGGCTTCCATCAGAGGTCAATCTCCTGGTATCGAAGAAGGTGCCGCAATGTCGCCACCGGTAGTCACGCACCACCTGTCCGACCTCGAATCACAAATCAATACGCTCCCAAACGGGAAAGCACGAAAACCACCCGTGAATCTGCTCGAGTGTCCGTTGAGAGAACTCGTACAATACAAGTGCAATGTTTCCGTGCCTAAGCACAAAGGCGAAGAAGTAACGATTGTTTGCGAGCCAGTGGTGAGGTTGTTGAGGCAGTAAGTAACGCTGTCTGCGTTTGCGGATGACGATCGGCGCGGGTCTTGGCGTGGGCTAATAATCACGACAGATGCAAAGGTGGCTTGAGTGTTGAGACGACAGCTTGGGAGGGGTGGAAGGCGAGTCAAAAAAGAAGGCCGGACCGAATGGCCTAAGTCATGAAGGATATGTGTGTTAGGTCAGGATGGGCACCTTGGGTGCATCGACTTCAGGCAAGGAACACGGGGATGCAATAGTAATGGTTCCGCATAGCAGTTTTGCTGCACCTCATGCCACAGCTATAACACAACTCCCAAAGACGGGCATTCGACGCCTGCAAATGCTCCATGATAGCGTATACCCGCGTGGAAATGCAAACACCCCGACGCCCTCGCTACCAAAATACAGTGCAATGACTAAATCAACCCATCAGTACTTCCATGGACGCACGCACTATGCGCCTCTTGCCGCTTTCCGCCAATACTGCCGCTCATAGTTGACGTGGACGCCCTCCTCCAGATTCACCTTTCGATCCACAGCCACTTTGGTCGGGCGTGCCCGCGGATCGAGAACTGCATCCCAATCTGCCTCTTCCTCGGCCTCACGAGCCTGTCGCTGCTCCTCATCCCTGTCATTCTGCTTTTCATCTGCCAGAAGCTCGGTCATGGCCTCTTGCCAAAGCTTGTCGCTTTCTTTCATCCGCCGGCTTCGTTTTCGTTTGCCGACGTTCTGCTTCTGTACACCGGCTTTCTGCGCTGCCATCAATTTTCGGAGGCTCTGTTCGGCCAATATACCCTCCTCGGTGGCCTTCTCGCGAATCTTCCGTGGGTCATTCTCTCGTTTCGTGAATACCGGGGTAGCGGTGTAAGTGTGTTTCGACGGGAACGGCGGGAAGTGTGAGGGTATGTAGGGGCGCGTCTCTTTGTCCGTCTTTCCCGACAACCCTGGCCCTAGTAGAGTCTCCGTGTCTGGCGGTGGTGCTTCGGGCGGCGCAGGAGGGTCGAAGTGTGGTTGCAGTAATGAAGGTGGAATGTCGCCTGTGTCAAAATGCTGCTCCAAAGGCCCTGAGCCTCGCAGGCCGGACGAGGCGAGGGCGTATACCCAATCGTGGGCGACGGTGTCGGTACGGCGCGCACTGCTCATAGATTTGCGCACTTGTGCCAGGAAGTTGCTCATGTCTGCGCGTGATTAGCTCATGTGCCCGTTGCAGTTGATAGCTACGCGCTTGTCGCAACGCAGGCGATGCCGTACAAGAATCAACCAGCCCCCGAAACTCCTCCAGGGCGTCCGGCCGCGCCGTCTCGAAGCCCATGCTTTTGCATTGTATCGCGATTGCGCGGCGCAGCTGTTGGTCAAAGAAATCCTTGCTGTCGCCAAAGTCGCCAATCTCCGCGCTGATGGGGTCGACGATGTGTTGGACGGGTTGCGTGTGCTGGAGCTGACGCGAGACTTTGCGCTTCTTCGGATGCGGGTCTCCGTAGGTCGGAACGCTGTCCGCGGCGTGCGCCCTCTTCATGCCTGCGACTGCGCCCAGACTTCTGGCGCTGGGTGGGTAGATGATGCCTGGCATAGGCTGAGGCTGCTCGTGGTCGCGAGACGGGTGGCTTGGCGGCGTATTTGTGCGCGGAGGGGTGTGGTTGAGCGTCGGCAGGTGAGAGATTGTGGTGGGGAAGACACTTGCAGCGGCTGCAGAATCATGTCCTTGCGATGGAGCTTGTCGGCGGGCAGCCCGGCTTTGGCGGCATTGTCCCTTTCACTTGCGTGCAGTGGTTGTCATGGAGGTCGAAGCTTGCCGCAGGCGCTCGGGCCACTGCTGGCCTGGCCTAAGCGCGAACGCCAAATCACTCCACTCCACCGGCCGTCAACTTCAGTTCACCCGCCGACCACCTTCACCAGCTCCCGCAGCCCGCATCCGTACCCACAACCTCTCCAGTCCCCGAACACCGATTTTACAATGGCCGTCAAACCGATAACTGGCGTACGTGAAGCCATTGCGTGCTCCGGGCAATCGCAGAGGGAGGCTAACGACCGAGGAACAGATGCTCCGCCGACAAGTCGTCCTTGATCTTTCAGTTGCCATGGGTGCGTTCCTCTCTCTGCACAAGACCTTGCAGCTCTCCGAGCATTTTTGGAAGCTTCACAGGCCGTGCGACTCCAAAGCGAGCTACGCTAACGATAGTCCATAGGTCTTGGTGTGACTGCCGGATACGCCTGGTGGTACGGTACGTGAAGGACAAGCCCGCAGATCGAACGCATTTGCCATACTCCGATCAACTCTCTAGCTCTCCGCTCATGTTTCCAAGGCTACCACGTCCCCGCGGTCCGTCACCGCGACGCGTTCTACCAGAAGCTCGAGGACGATCGTGCTGTTGCGCTTGGCCAGAAATAAACCAGACAATGCTGCGAATTACCATTTCATTTGTACCGAGAATCACAGGAGCATGGTCCTGCGCATAGGTCAAGGGCCAAATGTATCATAGGTGGAATGGTTCCCTGGCAGCACAGCAAATCAAGTCGACAACCCCCGTAAAATAAGTGTCTACTGCATGCCGCATCTTCCGCACGACTTATGTTTTGCGAACTCCCAGCCGCCAATGTGAATGGCGGCTGTTCACGGAAGTAGCCTCTCCTTAGCACCCATCTTTCAACGTCCGCTCTATTGCTCCATTGATTAGAATGGAATCCATCTTAATCTATCTCACGCGCCCCCTTTTTGCTTCGTACGGAGACTGTCGCAAGATCGACCAAAAGCACCGAGGTTATGGTCAACACGTTCGTTTGAGGCTTCAACCTTGCCACCGCCGGTCAATGGGTAGTTCGCCGATGTCCTATCAAGTTTATAAAACCGAGGACTCTTGCGCATCCAGTTTGCCTTATTCGTTTAGACACTCAATTTTTGCTTATGAGAAAGTTGATAGCCCACAAGCAGATGCAGCCCGAGCCTGAATGTCCGACATCTACAGCTCTATTTACACAGTCCACTCCTTGATAGGACGCCATAGCGAGTCACTCTAAGCAGATGGCGACCAACAAGTTCGTCTTGGCCGTCGATGTAATCCATGAGAGGATCGGCGGTAATTCTCGGAGAGCACATAATTCAGTGGTATTGATCGAGGTCATGACTTTATGAACACAGATCTCATAGAAGATGGTGTACTTCTTTGGTGATCATGGGCGCCGCTGCACACTGGTATAGAAACCTCGGCAACTTTGCAGTAATATAATATGGGCGGTAGTAAAGACCAAGGTACTTGAAGCTATACAGAAGTACGTATGGTGTAATTTGCAAAAGGACGCGCATGCGAGTGTTGCATGACCTGGTGGCGTAGGGGAAAGATGACCAACCAGTGTTGAACCTGCTTATGGATATCGTGGTTATCAGCAACCCATTCAAGGTGTACAACAGTATGGAGAGGTGCTGTGAGGGCAATGCTGTATAGGAGAAATGGGCTTGACAGTCGAAAGAGGATCATGATAGTCAGAATATATCTAAGAAGAATCCGAGATGGGAAGTAATTTAACCACAACTGAAAAGACTTCGCCTGAGTCATTAGACGGTGTTCGAGTGACTAGCAGACTGTCAAACGCAAATCTACGCAGCGGCGCTGTCCTCGCACCGGTTGTCGGACGATGTCTCATCGTGCGGATGCGAAACCATTCAAGACGATGCCAACGGGTGTTGCAATGCAGAACAAGGGATGACTAAGCAGTGGCCGCCACAGACGTCAATGTCCCAACAGAAGTCACGATGACAGTGTGTGACTGAGAGGGATAGCAGAGATGGGCTTCATCATCGTGCAGACGACAGCAGAGGAGCACGAGGTGGTGGCGGAAGCCAGACGTGTCAAGACTTTGATGCAATTGGTGGGGGCATGAGTGAGGGTCCGCAGGCGGAAGTTGCTGCAGGGAAGGCGCGGGTGGTTAGAGTCTTGGCAAGACGTATGCGGACATGCATTGGGGGCAAGGGATGCGATGCGTGGGCGAACAATGGAGATGTGGATTTCAGAAGATGCGAGGAGCGTGTTCTAGATGGGCAGAAGGGCGCGAAAAGCATTTTGAATGACGGCGGAGTGGTGCTGAATGAGCCCACCTACCTGACATATTGGTGGTTCGCAGGCTTCGGGCGCCACGGGTACACTAGCACTATGGCTCCTCATCTAGGCTCTAACGGCGGTGGGAGATCACCAACACGATGCGCTCGAGATGGTAGGGGAGAGTGTATTTTGCCGTTGGGTGCCACGACCAAGGAGCAGAACGAGTTACGCGCAGCATGGAAGGCCTGGGACTGATCTTGGTGAGGCATTCACCAGATTCGCGGGAGCGGAGTCTGTGTCTCGTGGGCAGATGACAGCCGAGCAGTAGATGAAGCGGACTATTTTTGTGGAGGCAGAGGCAGAGGCAGCGCCCAGCAACATTGGTGCGACCCGCCACGCCCGCGCAAAGACTGCCTCGCCGAATGCGTCTCTTGCTCTCCTGCTGGGGACACATACGGTGGGCCGTCATGCGACTGGTGTGAATCGCAAGAGGTAGTGTTCGTCGACTTTCATCACAAGATGAGCGGATGAGCGCGTCTGGCAGCGAAAGCGGCTAGCCTGCAACTGCAATGGCGCCATGCGGGCCGGGGTGTGTGTGCTTCTTCCGCCTCGAATTGCTCCCGTCCAGCGTGTATGCAGTTCTGGTGGCCGCAGCCAGGCGCGACCCTGGTCCCTCCCCCCAATCCAGAGGGCAAACAGCATCGTCCTCCACGGCCTGAGCGAGCGAGCGGGCGCGCGGCTGCAGATCCAGAGCATGTTCTGTGCTGTTGCCCTTCCGTCTCGTACACAGTAGCAGTCCTCGCAGGGTCGCTGCATCCCCGGCTGAAATCGTCGTGGTCGTGGATCCCTGCAGCCTCTAGCTCAGCGTCGATCACTTGCACAGCACACTCGCTCTTTCTCCCACGCCTCACTCTCCACGCTCGACGCTGCCAGCCTGCGACACTCGCACACTCGCCGCGCACGCCGTCTTTATCGCGATACGTGCTCGACTACCGGCGATCCCACGCTCGTCGCCCGCCAGACGTGCACACGGCACACGGCACTCGAACGAGGCAGCCCAGCAGCACCCGCGCCTCGACGACGAAACAACCCGCCGCCCGCCCGCCTGAAGCCTCCGTCTCGCATGACTGGTCCTCGCCTCTGCTCCACCGCGGGTTTGCACCGCTCCCTTCACCGTCCGCGCGCCCTCGACGCTGCGCACAGGCGATCCGGCGTCGCGGCCTCGTCGTCACCATGAACAACCCCAACTTCCAGCAGAATGGCATGGCCCCTCGAGCCCAGGCTGGCCTGCAGCACTTCATCCAGCACTACCGCAGCCAGCAGCAGCAGAACAAGATCCCCCCGGGCTGGCAGCAGTCGGTCTCGCCCGAGGAGCGCGGCCAGCTCGGGCTCCAGTTCTTCACCCAGTACCGTCTGCTCAAGACGGACGTGTCCGAAATGGAGGCCATGCGTGCCTCGGTCAACTTCGAGACGCAGAACTTCATGGCCGCCCAGAGCAAGGACCAATATGTCAACAACATCAAGCAGAAGCTCATGATGATGACGAGCGCCCGCCAGCAGCAGCTGCAGCGCATGCAGGCCAACATGGGCCAGATGGGCAACATGAACGGCATCAACGCGGCGCAGATGGGCATGATGGGGCAGCAAGGCCCTCAGGGTCCACGGCAGGGCACGCCGCAGCAGTTCAACCCCGCCTTCCCCAACGCACAGCTTCGACAACCGATGCAAGTCTCACCAGTCCCCATGCCGCAAGGTCAGCCTGCCATGGGCATGAACAACGGCAATCCCGCCAACCTGAACCAGCCGCAGAATCCCCAGCAACCCAACCTGCAACAAGCCCAGCAGAACCGGAGCGAGACCATGGTCATCAACCAATTCGCGAAGAAACTCATGGACACGTGCAAGGACGAGGTCCGCCAGAAGTTCCAGCGAGACGTGCAAGAGTGGCCCGAGGACAAGAAGCAGCAGCTCACCGCCCAGGGCGTCAATCCCCTCTTCTTCCGTTTCCGACAGCACGCCGAGGTGCTCTATCGGAGAGGAGTGCTTAACCCACAAGGCGCGAACGGCAATCCAATGCAGCACGGCGGACAGAATCGGATGCCGAACCAGCTCGCTGTGAACCAGCGCCCGGACCAGGGTTTCGACTTCAACGCCATAGCCAACCAGCAGATCGAGGCGATGCGGGCCAACGACGCCGGCGCAACCGTCGTACCGGCTAGCAACAACATGAACGGCACGCAGATGAACGGCTTTCCTGGCCAAAACCAGCAGCAGAATGCTGCCTTGGCGCAACGACAGGCTGCCGAAGCGGCGGCGTTCCAGAACAACATGCAACGCCAGCATCAGCAGCAAGTACATCAAGCACAGGCACAAGCCCAAGCGCAGGCCCACGCGCAATTAGAGCAGCAGCGACAGCGACAAGCCGCCCAACAACGAAACTCTAACCAACTTCTCCAGGGGCTGAATGGTGGTTTGAACCCTGGTGGGTTGAATTTGCCTCCCACGAGTCAAAGTCCAGGGCCTATGTCCATGCTGAACAGGCCAATGCATCCTCCCGGCCAGCCAGGCCCCCCGACTCCACAACAGCAACCACAAAATCACGTCCCGGTGATGACCCCGCGAGCTGGCCAAGTCAATGATCCACAACAAGTCAGCGCTTTGTTGCGAGAGGCCCAGCAGAGAGCGAACGCTGTTGCACATTCCAACCAGCCGTTGACAGAACATGTCCGCATGAGTATGATGCCTGCGGACCTGGATCCGCAGGTGAAAGCTCAACTCTTGAAGGTTCCCGAGCAACAGTTTCGTGGGATACTACAGAACTACATGCAAAGCGTCCGTCGTAATAACGGCATGGTGCCTTTTCTTGGACAGGTTGGCCAACAACAGCCAAACCCACTCTTCAACCCGCCACAACCGCCTCAACCAGGCATGCCGAACCCGATGATGGGTGCCAACATGGCTAACCTAGGCAGGCCAGGTCTCAACATGGGTCAGCAACAACCTGCAGCCGGCCAACAACTCACTCCTGGTCAACGCGCGCTGCAGGGTAACCCGCAAAACCAGCAGAACCCGGCCTTCCAACAACAACGGTTGGCCGCTGCACATCACATGCTGCGGCAGAACCCTGGCATTATACAGGCCACGGATGACAAGCCTTATCCTCCTAACGTCCTCAATGTACAAGTTCGGCAGAATCTTCCCCCAGATGTCAAAACGTGGCGTCAACTCAAGCAATGGGCGGCTCAAAATCCCGCCATAATGCCCGGTGTGGACCTGAATAAGCTACTCCTTCTTCAAGTCTTACACTTCCAGGATATCGTGAAGCAGCAACAAGGTGGAGTTCCAGGCATGCAAACTCCACAGCCCAACATGCCTGGTGGGGCGCCGCCTGCCCAAATGGCGCCAAATCAAGGTTCAATGAGGACACCGCAGCAGCAAATGAACATGCAAAATATGCCTGCTATTCAGGTCACGCCACAGGAGATGCAGACCTATCGACAGAAGCTCCAGGCTCAGAACACCAATGTCTCTGATGAGCAATTGCGGCAGTATATCATGAAGCAGAAATTGACCGTTTTGCAGCAACAACGAGCCCAACAGACCCAACAGCATATGCTCGCTCAACAAGCTCAGCAACGTGCCGGGCAGCCGCAGCAACAAGCAGCTATGACCGGCCAGCAACAGCAACCTAATCGCCCACCCACCGCCCAGTCTCAGGCTGCACAAGCTACACCCCACACGAAAGCAGCCGCCAGGCCACATCAGGCACAGACCGCTCAGCCGACTGCCGCAAATGCCAAGGGCACGAAAAGGCCTAACGATGATGCTTCTGATCCCACTGCCGACGGTTCTACAACAAATGCTGCTCCACAAGCGCCTGCCATGGTTCCGACCAGATCTGCAGCGGGTCTCAACTTCACTCCAGAGCAAATGTCAAAGATGACCCCTGCGCAACAAGCGCAGATGAAAGCTCAGCTATTGAAAGCTCAGGATGCTTCAAATGCTACAGGCAACAAAACGCAGCAGCAACAGCGCGATCTGCCAAACCCGGAGGATATCAGAACACGGATGGCTGATCCCGAGAGGATGAAGGCTTTCGCCGCCATGATTGCGGACGTGGAAAAGAGCATACCACCGAGGCAACCCGTCCAGCTACCCTCACAACTGCGAGTACCATTGCAACAGGCTTTGAAAGATCAACTAGACAAATTGAAGAAGACAGAGCAGGCTATGCGAGTCTTCCATGTGTCATATGATGGTGCCTCGTCGGATGGATTCGTGCGACAAGTGGCGAAATCACGGGCCTTGGTGTTCCAGCAGATCAACAAACAAGATGGTACCCTTCATGACCAGGTCACGTTGACTGCAGAGGAGTTCAAGCAACATATGCGTACGATGATCACCTTCACGGCCAAAATCATGACAAGAATGGCGCAACAGCAGGGTCAGGCTCCAGCGCAATCTGTGGCGCAATCATCACAAGCAGCGAATACGCCGCCGGCACAGCTCAACGCTGCGAACCTGAAAAGTCTCGAGCAACAGCAACGGCAACACAAAGCTCCTTCAGCCCCGACGACTGACCGGCCACCCTTTGCACTCGGCGATCAGTCTGCTCGTGGTGCTCCCACATATTTCGAAGGAGCAAAAACGGTCACAAATCTTGTACTTCCGGACAAGAAGCGCACAAAACTGGATCCTGTCAGTCAGAGCTCGACACCGGGAGCAAAGGCATCTCCGCGTATCGGCACTGGCAAAGGCCATTCCCCAGAATTGACCCGACAGCCTGCCCCCGACAAGCAAATCCCCCAAAGACCGACCTTTCGCTGTAAGTTACCGGACTGCGAATACTCCGTGCGGGGCTTCGACTCGCAAACCGAGTTGGACGCGCATATTGGTCAAATGCATGTGAAGATCGAGAATCCCATGCAATTTGCACTAGAGTCTATGGCGGAATACTTGGATGTTGATCAGAAGACGGGCGAGCCTAAGGTAGACCGCAATGCGGTCAAACGTCCTGCGAAGGCGGCGCCGAACGCAAATCGTGCGTCTCAACCCATCAAGTCAGAGCACACACCGGGTGTTCCCCACAATGCGGCCACTCCAGCTGGGCCCCAAGCTGCAGCTACTCCCATGGCGCGTGTACCAACGCAAACCGGCTTGAAAAGCTCACCTGTGACCAACTTTCTCAAGACTCCGCAGACGATGGCGAAGGTGGCTACGCCTGGCTCGGGGGCCCACGCAAAGGCGACTCCCACCAGCATGCCGAGGCCTGCGCCGAAAGAGCGTCAGCCTGTTCTTCCAACAGAGCCGGAGAAGGAAGAGGAACAACAGCCACTCATGCCCATGTCCTTGCTCGACTATTCTTACGAGGATACCTTTGCTGCTCTCGACGCCAACGGGCCGTTCACCTGCCTCGACCTCAAGGACGAAGACACGACTTGGGCGCTGCGCTCTCGACCGGCATCTCCCATCACAACTCCCGACTCTTCCGCCAAGGACACGCCTTCTACCCGGACGTCGGACATTTCGGAGAACGACAATCTGCACATCAACCTCGACATGGACATGCCTGATGCGTGGGCCATGGGCTTGTCGTGCGATGCTCTGCCATTGGACATGCGGCTATCCGAAGACTTGCAGAATCTCGGAGTCATGCTGCCTCCCATGGACAGTGATGACATGATGCTGTTCCCCACCTACGGTGACGGCATGATGGATCTCGACACGCTCGAGAAAACCATGGAGAGTATGGGTGGGGGCCTCGACCCATCCGTACTCGGTACTGTGTGATTGCGACCGCATTCAAGGCCAATTTGTGCCTTTTTCCTACGTTTCTTTGGTTCTCGGACCACTACACACCGGCTCCGCATTTATCTGCTGCGATGTACTACCAGTTTTGGATATTTGTCTTTACTGCATGGCGTCTTGCGTTCTTGTTTATGGATGGTATGTAGCCACGTATTGTTGTTTGGGGTGGCCTCGATCATGGCAATGTCAGGCTTTGTAAACTGGCGTGATTCGGATATAGGAAACTGCGCGATGGGCAGTGGGTTTCCACATTGAGGTATTTGCATGGTGTGGATATTTATACCCCTTACACTTCGGTCTTTTCCAACTGGCAGCATCGGTGAGGACTGGGAAAGGCGTTGGACTCGATTTGTAGTACGAATGACATCTAGATGCACGTTCACATAGAGGTAACCACAGCAACAAGTTGTATGTGCAGTAGTGGTGCGGTCAATTAGTATCGCCGACAAAGACTTGCCGTTGTGCAGCACGCTGCATTCCCCGCAATTGTACCGTAGACAAGGAGACGGAGTCGCCGACCTGGTTGTACACGATGAAAGCGGCCTATGCAAAAGTGAAACTTGGCGAATCGTCCATGCGCATCGTCAAATGGACTGGACTGCGTGCCGCTGGCTGGGCCAAGGCTGGACTGGATTTACCATACCCTCTGCTCCTCATTGCGGCGCCATGGTCCTGCCGAAAACGGCAGCGACGCAATTTGTAATGGAGCACGACGTCGCCATGGTTGCGGTCCCAACAACACGGTGCTTGGACAGTTCAGCAAGGGCAGCTTACAGAGACATGACGTCAAACGCAGCTTGTCGTGTGGTGGCGAAGGCAGTGTTGGGTGCTATTCTCGGCTCGCTGCAGGTCGCATGCTTAGTCGTGGGTGTGCTCGAAACGTTGCGTTGAGGTAAGCGGTTATGGTGTGCAACACCGGACTGCAAAGGGAGGGCACCGTGTGCTTTGTTGAGGAGAGCAGCTGCGATGAACGAAGTGCAGCAGTGGTTGTGAACTCGGCAACAGGCATGGATGTGGCACAGGGTTTGGAGTGGCACGAGTGGGTCTGGGGTAGAGAACTCGATCTGCTTAGCACGTTCGGCGTGCGGAAAAAATGTTCGATCGGTTCGCCTGCCGGACAGGGAACTGCAAGGCGCGGGAGATAAGTTGGCCCCTCGCTAACGACAATTTGTACCGGGCTCGACAGGTGTGGTTGTGACAGATGTGCGTGTGAAATTAGGAGTTTGTGACGAGCACACATATCCGAAATGAGATGGGGATGGATAGTCATGATGTTCCAGCATGGACCAAAACAGCGCCATCCCTGCCCCTGTCGTGCAACCGGGTCACGTGCTCTTCAACCTCACAGGTGCGCTCTCGAAGCCAACACCAAGCAGCATGCAAATGCGCGTGGTGGCAAGAAAGTAGACGAAGCCGACGTTTCCCCAGTCTATAGCGTTCCACCGCCAGTACTGCCAGTACATCCAGCCACCCGCCGGAGCCACCGAGTACAAGTGGCCGACGTCCGCAACCAGCAGGCCGATGATAAAAGCGCGCCAGACTTTGCAGTCAGCAGTGGCGCGCAGAACGCTGGCCTCGAGGATCATGAGGCCCAGATAGAGATTGGCCAGCTGTGTCATTACAATGGAGGTCGAGACGGGGACCGAGGCGCCTGGAGCACTCGCGGGATGGGTCAAGGTCAAGTAGGTCGACTGCAGCGAGTGGGCATAGACTGCTCCCAGGAGGATCGAGACCGGCTCGACCCAGAGAAAGACAAGGCGGTAGAAGGCGGGTATGCGCGCAGACGCAGATGTGGCCATGGTGTTTTGCGTGCCGGGCTGTGCGCTGATGGCGATTCAGGTGGGTGTTGCACGGTGGGAGCGGTGAGATGTGAGCGGACGCGGTGGCGTGCATCTCACCACGTCGACAAGCACGGCACGACTGGCGAAGCGCTGCTTGTTGAAAGGCTCTTGCGTTGCGCTTTGCGCTCTTCGCGTCTCGCTGTTCGCGTCCGGCGTGTGGCAGCTGGATCGGCGGAGGCTAGTGGGCCAAAGTTCGGCTGGCAACGCTGCCTGTTCGTGCGGACGCCGCACGTCTTTTAAGGCTGGGCGGCCAGCCAGATTCCGCGACGGCCATCCCGTCTCTCCCTAACATGTGCATTCGTTGATCGAACGACACGACCGCACCCCTACCCTCGCCGCTCTCTTCTCTCTTTCCTGCCAGTTCGCCTGCAGCCCGCTCTTTGCTGTGCACGCTCGTTGTCGCTGTCGCTGTTGCTGTCGCTGTCGCATTGCCTGCATTGCTGCGTTATCGTCCCACCACCCGCCCCGAGACTCCCTACGCCCACCGCACGCTCCCTGCCACGACCCGCCTTCCGTTTCGGTTTCGCCTTCGCCCGCAGCACGACTCACGGCGTCGCATTGCAGCAGCAGCGTGTGAGGACACCGCACTCCGCCCGGCCGGCGACTTCTCCACGCCAACGCCCCCGATGCATCGCAGACCCTCGATCCTGTCGTACCGCCCGAAAACCTCTTCTGCAGCCGACGACGGCGGCCACACGCAGGCCCCGCGCGAACACACCATGAAGCGGACCGCTTCGCAGACGTTTGCCAACAACTTCAGCGATGTGCGGGACGCGAGCGGCGTGCTGGACGCCGTGCGGGAAGGCCCGTTGTGCGTCGACGATGGCTCCGAACACTCGCACAGCTCATTCGCACGCGCGTTTGGCTCGTTGCGCCAATTCACCCCCCAAAAGGCCCGCCGCCGCCTGTCTTCGTTTTCATCCGCAGGCTCCGCACCGCCGCGCCGCCGGGGCTCCATCCACAGTTTACTCGATGCGCTGCCTACGCCCGCTTCTCGCAAAACAAGCATCGACCAGCAACGCGCGCCCCTGCAACACCAAGATTCGGGGATCCCCTCCAGCCAGTCTCAACCACAGGGCCCGAAGCCGTTTCTCTTTGCTCGTTTGGGCAGCATGCGAAGGAGACAACCCTCCGCGGGCCCGTCTGGAGATGCTCAGCCACTCCACCCCAGCCCCTGGGCTGCCCATGTGCCCGTACCCGGAGCAGCAGCGAGACAGGCCGCGGCAGCCGCGAACCAGGACCGCCAGAACCAGCTGCGACGCGAGCAGGAGCACCAAGAAACCCAACGCTTCCTCAGTGGCCTCACCTCGTCCATCTCCCGCGACCATGACATCAAAGACAATGAGAGCGGTGTCGACATGACATGCGCTTCCGATATTGTTCGTGCCGACAGTGTGACGGAAAAGAAGATGAGTATGTAATCACCGTTCGTCCCCAAGAGACCGCGCTAATCTTACTAGTCGATCCGTTTGAACGTCTTCCGGCCGAGCTTGCAACTTCCGTTCTCTCCAACCTTGACGCATCATCACTAATCAGCGCTGAGAGCGTATCGCATGGCTGGCGGAAGCTCGCGTCGTCGTCACACGTGTGGCGCAATGTCTTTCTCCGCAAGTACGAGCCCGAAATCCACGTATCTCCCGCACCCATCCAGATGGGTGGATCAGGCATTGGCCGTGTAGTTAATGGCCACCCGGCGCCCGGCCAAAACTGGAAAGGCATGTATGCGGCAAGGGCTGGAATCAACAAGAAGTGGATGGCTGCCGCACCCGCGGCCATCTACCTGAACGGCCACACAGACAGCGTCTACTGCTGCCAATTTGACGAGACCAAGGCAATCACGAGATCCAGTGATCGTACCATTCGAGTTTGGGATCTCAAGACGTATAGATGTCTGAAGGTTTATGGTGGGCCCAACCATCGTCCAGTGCACAACACCCCTGCCCCCATGGAGGAGCGTCCTGAACGCGTCATCAGCAATCCCTCCATGAACGGCACCGCCGCTGGCCACAACATCTACGTTGTCCCGTCTGACTATCACGATGCATCAATCCTGTGCCTTCAATACGATAACGAAATCATGGTCACGGGCTCATCAGACTACACCTGCATCGTCTGGGACATCACAGGCGACACCTACGTTCCCATGCACCGCCTGCGTGGCCACGAAGCTGGCGTTCTCGACGTCTGCCTCGACGACAAATATATTATTTCGTGCTCCAAAGACGCCATGATCAAAGTCTGGGACCGCCAAACAGGGACTTGCGTCCGCACCCTCAAAGGCCACCGCGGCCCTGTCAATGCCGTTCAACTCCGCGGCAACTTTCTCGTCTCCGCGTCCGGCGACGGTGTCGCCAAGCTGTGGAACCTCGAAACCGGTCTCTCCATCAAGGACTTCCCATCAGAGGATCGCGGCCTCGCAGCCGTCGAGTTTTCGGACGACGCTAAGTACGTCCTCGCCGGCGGAAATGACCACGTCGTGTACAAGTTCGACGCACAGACTGGCAATCTTGTACACAGCCGGGTCAAGCATGAAGGTCTGGTGAGAAGTTTATTCCTGGATGCGTTCAACGGCCGCATAGTATCTGGCTCCTACGATCAAAGCATCCAAGTCTCCGACTATGAAACTGGCGTCCCATTCGCCACGTACAAGAACTGGACTACGAGTTGGATTTTGTCAGCCAAGTCTGATTATCGACGAGTCGTGGCGACAAGCCAGGATGGAAGGACTCTGATTCTGGACTTCGGATACCTGGTCAAGGGTGCGAACTTACTTGTCGGCACTTCGTAACTATCTGTGTGAACGTCAAGAAGCGTGTTCATTGGTATTGCATCTGCATAGCGAGTCACTTGTTACCTGCATTTCCCATGCGTCATATCTGTCTGCTAGGCATTGTTTGCGGAGTTGTATATTGTCTCGAGTGCCCATACTCTCTCTTATGTTAGCCGGTGGTGTAAGATGTTCGACAGCGAAAGCAAAGCATTTAGTGACATATTTTTGGCCAAAAGGATTGCTCAGGTCGGTTCGATTAGACTTTCATTTTAATTTAGCTGGATGATGGAGGCTACACCTGGGATAGGTAGACTTCACTCGAGCACATGGCGGTATGTAGAGTCGCTCCCTAATGCGAGATATTTACTCGTCATCAATAACCGCATATCCTCAATTGCTCCTGCTCCCCCCGAAGAGCATCTGGGTCACTTAAGACACGCTTTCAGGAGTAGTCTCCTCATCAACATCTTGCCTCCACACCCTGCCGACTAACACAAAGATACTTGACCCCCTTGTACGGCGTCACCCCGCTCCCCAAGCCTTTACTCCTCTTGTGATCCAGATTCAAACTCTCGACCTTGATCCCACTAGCTAACCACCCTTTGACCGAGAAACTCACCGTGGCACACGACGGCATGAGAACCTTGTTCAGTTTCACCCGTTTCGCATCCGCGTCTTCCATCGACTGCGCGCTCATACTCGGCGCTTCTGACTTGGATTGATACGAGCATGTCTGGTCATCATCGTAGTCATAGGGGCTCGCCGAAAAGGAGATAGTGCCGTTGTCAAGCCCTTCCGAACTATCGTCTTCTTGCCCAACGATAGTGCCGCGAAGCGTGGCTGTGGCGCCGACTCCGCCACCACGATCTTGTGACATCAGAACTCCGATCTCGCGACTGCTGATGCGCCATTCGATAGTACGGTCTCCAGGGGCGTAATCTGCGTCGCCAGCGCCCCGGAGCATGCGTAAGTCGGTGACGTTCTTGACGCTCGATGGTAGCGGGATGCGGACAAGCATTTCTTCGATTGCGGGCGCTGCTGTGGTGCCGGATAATGAAAAGCCTGTGCCGCCCATGCCGCGTCCTAGGCCACCTTTTGCGCCTGTAGAGCCGGGCGCTGGACCGGGAGCTTTGCCAGTGAAGCGCGGATTGAGTTGTAGTCGGACCTCGAAATCTGCACCTGATGGGCCAAGAGATGGGTGTACAGAGACGGTGGCGGGAATGTTGAGTTTTGGTGACGACTTTGCGTTTGCTGATGTAGAGAAAGAGTCAAGTGCTGCAGGCCCGAGTAGGTCGACCTCGTACCCTGCCAGGACGAAGCGGCCGTCGGGTGGTACAAAGGATAGCTCACCAGGCCGCTCTTTCCACCGATTGAGTCTGACGCATGGATGAAAGACAGGCAGTGAGATGGTGTTCTGTATGCCGCCTGGACAGCCGAGCTGGAGTATGAGATCAGGTACGCCAGAGACCTTGGCTGTAAATGCGACTGTGCCATTGGCAATGGCCGAAAGAGGTCGGCCAGACGGCGATAGCGTGACCTCCAGTGTCTCGACGATATCCACGTACATTTCGTTGGATGTATGTCGCACGTTTGCCCTACGCCATGGCACAGGTGATGACGTCTGTGATGTGTTTGTTGGTCCCAACCTCGGACTCGGTCTCGAAGCCAGCGAGAAGGGCGTCGCAGAAGGCGTCAGCGAGCTTGGTGTCGAACTCGGTAGTCCCACGCCCCCTAACAAACTCTTCATGAAGTTGGGTGCATCAACCACGTCCCGCAGCGCATTCGGTTCTGTGCACGCTATTATGCCGCCATCCACCATCTCGTTCAGCAACTGTGCGACCACATCATAGTTCCCTTCGATCTTGCTGGCCAGCAGTGGCGAGCCGAGGAAGTCTTCGAGCACATCCGCGACGCGGTGCAGGAACTCGAGGACCTGGAGCGGTTCGGTGTCGGAGGAGCAGGGGCAGAGGAAGAGCAGCTGGTCTTGCACGATCGAGTAGAGGAGCGTGGCGGGATTCGTGTTGGGAAGGTAGATTAATGAAGGTCGTGGCGCAGCATGTGACAGGTAGAGTGGCAGTAGTGTGCTGCTCGCTGGTGGGCGGCCCGTGTATGTGTGTTCGAGGAGAGGTGTGCTGGGGCGCGTGAGCTGCGGTCCTGACAGTCCATTGGGGGTCAAGCTCACTTGTGCTCATCAAACATGTACAGCGCCTCTATTGTGCTCATTGTGTCGCGAGCGTCACCTGGGATCCATATGGGAGTGCCGTACTGTGTATGTCGTGTGGTCGTGTAGTGGGGCCAGTTTTGGTGGGGGGAGCTGTGAATGCGATGATGCGCGTGGACAGGGATTCCCTGCGCCGGCGGACGACAGGACAGTACCTACCGTCCGACATTTGGAGGCATTCAGGAACACGCAGACTCCACATTTGCATGTTCCACGATCCAGACCCGCTGCACACGAGCGCCCAACCGCGGACATGGTGCACGAGGTCACGGCGCCCACCTTCAAAGAGGCGTTGAAGCAGGACAAAGCGCAGTTCGACGACTGCACGCCATGTCGCATCGTCGGTACGGCTGCCAAATTCTCCTCCAGGCACTCCCGAGGGGATAGACTTACCGACAATCACCACAGGTAGCGCAACCTTCATCGGCCTCGGAGCCTTTACCTACGTCTCCGGCCATTCGCAACTTCAAGCGAACGAAGCGGCGGTGCGAGCGAGCAAGAGCATGTTTGGTATGGCCAGTAGAAGGGCTGCCATTACAGGCACAGCTTCCGTCATGGTGGGCTTGGGAGTGTATCGGTGGTTCTCATAACATATTTGCTTGGGAAGGAATATGAGTGGAACATAGCACAGCCTGAGGGAAGACTTACACCGAAGGCTCGTGCATGGGAGAGGCGTCTAGGAAAACATCTCGAACATCACTGTATCACACTGCGCTATCGCCGCACCAGGGCTTGCATGTGCACACCGTAGTATCATGTCTACATAATGTACTCGGTCTAGGAGCTTCAGATCGAAACCCTCGATCCTGGAATGCTGACATGGAATCTGGACTGCTGGAACGAAAATATGAATGTGCCCAGGGATATCGAACACCACACAATATGCGTCTAACAAGCTGCTCCGCCCAATGCATGAAACAATCGCCTGCCTGTTGCCGCCGGGGTATGATGCAAATAAGTCGTCATGTCGTCAGATGCTGTTCGTCGGGCTGTATTGTCGAGCCTGGCTCAGGTCGTCCGCCCGCGCTTGGGTCCGCCCGATGATCCGTCACGTCGGTCGTTGACGCCATCGATGTTGAAAAAGTCCTGCATCAACCTTCGTTTCTGCCCCGCACCGTTTCCGAGCTGGAAAAGATTTTGGGCTGCAGATCGCTGCAAGTTGCGTGACGATGCGCGATTCGATGTTCGGCGCGGATTGGGAAAGGCACGGCGGGCGGCTGCTGCGAAGTCGTTGACTGCGGCGTCGTTTGCATTCGTCGAAGGAAATGACTGAGGTGCGGAGAATTGGAAGACGTGGTTCAGCGGTGTCGTGTCCGCCTCAGTCGTTGTTGCTTCCATCTGAACTGGTGGCGGGGCCGAGTCGCACTGCTGGTCGGCTTCGGTTGCAGGCTCCTGCGCATGGACTTCCTCCGGGACGAGGTTGTGCTCCATGACGGGCGAAGAGCTCCGGGCGCGCTTGTCGTCCACGTCCTCTTCGTCGCTGTCGCTGCTCGACTGCTTATTAGGCAGAGCGCCGTCCAGCCGCTCCGTCGCCCACTGCCGTATCCGCCAGCCTTCACCGTCTCCTACGCCCATGTTCTCCCTGTCGAGGAAGACGAGCAGTTCATCGAGAGCTTCTTGGTAGCCATCGGTCCGGGCACGGTCCAGGTCGGCGAGGGCTGATTTGTACAGGTTCGTAACATTGAGAGCGGCAGTGCGAAAGGACTGATGCACGTCGGGCAGCCGCCGTGTCTTTGGTAGCGACGTGTTGAGGCTGCGCATCGAATCCATGTTTGCCTGTGGGAGTGTTTGCTGCGCGGCGCTGTGCTAGCAGTCCTTGTCGCTGCGGCTGGCTGCCGTGGTTGTGAAGGTAGATGGCGGTAGATGTCGGCGTGAAGTCGGAGAGGCTGCTATCATCACCCTAAATGAGCGTGGTGCGGACAGTGAAAGACCGAGGGGGTGGTGATGTGGTGGAAGGTTGGCGGGGTCGATGCGGGAGACCGCAGGCGATGAATCGAAGTGCACTGACCACTGCACTGACCACTTCTGCCTCGTGCTCGCAGCCTCCTTTCGCCTCCGACATCACCCTTACCTTGGGCTCCTCCCTAGACCAGCTCTAGCACCATGTGACTTCAGCGTTGCGACCTCCTCCGTGCTCATAGATGGACACAGTATTCACTCGCTGGTTCTGGGATTTGGTGTCGTGAAAGCTTGGCCATTGGCATATCGTCCAGTCTTGGTGCACATTAGCCAAACCGATCGAGCTGTTCCATGACCTCGCCCATCGAACGCCTCCCCGTCGAGGTGTTCGACATCTTCGCGTCAGATCTCGACTTACCCGGATACCAGAATCTACGCCTTACGTCGCGGCAGCTGCATGTGCTCAGCCTGTCTACCTTTGGCAAACGCTTCATTTCCCACCTAACGACTACCCTTGGCTCACCGTCTCTCGATCGCCTGGTCCATCTTTCCAGTCACCACTATTTCTGCGATGTTGTCACACGGCTTGACATCAAGCTGCTTACCCATCGCGACTACAAGTTGTTGACCAACATTGCCAAAGTTGGCATCTTCCCGCCACCGAAGCGTTTCCCAGTAGTGTCTATCATCAAGCAAGAGCATATCAGTGGAGAGGCAACATTGTACGACGATGTTCTCAGTCGAAGATATCCGCAATGTATTGTCGAACGCCTCACTCGCGCTTTACATGGTTTTGGAACTCTGAAGATCATCCGTTTCCGTACCCAAAACAGTGAGCCAACAGGGTGGCAATCGACCGACATGCCCGATGGCGACCAGAGTTTTCGCACAAAATGCTTTCAGGCTGTATTCGACGCCATCAACAAGAGTGAGATCCAACTGGAAGAACTTGGCATGTCCAAAAAGAAAAGAACGAAAGCATTAAGTAAAGGCCTTCATTTACACTATCCGGCCTTGCAATTTCCATTCTCGGCACATTCGTCATTGCGACACTGCTTTGAGCATCTACACTCCCTCGATCTTTCCATTATTACTTCTCATAATGGAAACGCTCGGGTGCCTGGTTGGGAAAATGGCTTGAGCCATTTCATCATGTGTGCACCAAATCTAAAGAACTTGGCACTGAGTCTCGGTCGCGACAAGCACGTGTCTGACTATTCGGCGGCAATCATTCACTCACTCGCACTATCATGCCATCTTCCTTCGCTTGAATGTTTGCACCTTGTCAACACTTCGCTCCACGAAATCGACATGACTGCGATCCTGTTGCGCCATGTAGGCTCCCTCCGCGAGTTGATTCTCAAGAATATTCGCATGTTAACGGGCACTTGGGTGTCTCTCCTAACGTCTCTAAAGGAAGTAGACGGACTACAATCCTTGCGGCTGGCCCTTCTAGAGGGACTCAGGAGCTCCGTAGTCTTCCGACAGAGAAACAAGGCTAAAACAAAGATAACGCTTGATGTGGCGATATCAGAGCGGCCCATGCGCGAGATGCTTGAAAATGTTGTTGCTGCAGATGGTGGAGAGGGTGATCACGAGTATACTACCGTGGTTGTTATTTCGTAACTTCTGTTGTAACTCAGACGGCACGACTTGAAATTCAGACGGTACGACCGTTCCTACATATCCTAAGCTCAGTGGACTCAATATTCTCCCCGCGT
>TARA_R110002003_G_scaffold96_18_pt1 | contig 40495 bp, 31 predicted proteins | sample TARA_R110002003 | Tara Oceans TARA_R110002003 (sample SAMEA4396441) | marine metagenome | biome: Westerlies Biome; feature: [SRF] surface water layer (ENVO:00010504); material: water (ENVO:00002006), including particulate matter (ENVO:01000060) such as... | depth 5 m | reverse complement strand
CAATGATATGGACCTGCTTGCGTTTGATGGTCCTTATCGAATGGTCATTGAGTCGCTGAGAGACTATTTGGAATTACACTCAAGCCAAGAAGATCCGCATCTTCAATCGATTAGCGGTTGCCATGTTACATGTTGGCTCGCCTCGACCCTGAAAGCCTTCCCGGATGATGACAGCGACGCACATCCTCTTGCTGTTAAGGGCGTGCGAGAACGCTTGGAATCCATGATCATGGACCCCAAGTGGCTTGCTCGAACGTAGTAGGCACTCCCTTCTCCCATGAAGATGTCATCACTAACACTCTTTAGCAAATTTCAAGCTGTGTCCGAGGTGCAGAGCAAGATTGCCGCCGGCATTATTACCTTGCAAGGCCAGGTATGCAGATCCGTTCCCATGATCGTGACCACCATGTTCGCATTTATTCGGGACAAGAACTCATCCAAGCTCCGATCGCGAGGCATCTCTGGCGTCGAACAACTTGTCCACAAAGACCCTCGTGTCATCAGAGAAAGTGACGTCAAGGACATGGTCGACATTCTGACTGACCCATCGCCAATGGTTCGTGATTCAGTCCTGAATTTGGTCTCGACATGCTTGGAGCGCGAACCCGCACTCGAGCGACATTTCCTACCCAGCATCCTTTCTTTGGCTACCGATCCATCGAACGGTCCGAAGAAGAAGGCGATCAAGCTCCTCAAAGAAGTTTACAATGCCCCGACGTCTGAAGAGAACCAGGTCAAAATCATTGCCCACTTACTCCTGCCCACCCAGGATGACGAGAAGGCCATCTCAGATCTGAGCCGAAATGTTCTGGAGGATATTTTGTTGACAATCAACAAAAGTAACACAAGAGAAGACGAGAACCAACTCAAACTCGATCGTGGAAAGCGGACCACTCTTATCATCGACACCATACAGCTCATTCATGCAAGTCCGCAACACCTGGAGGCTTTTGAGAAGTTTCTCGCCCACGCATTCTCCACTGAGGCGAAGGCATCTGAGGCAAACTTGAGCGTCTGCAAAGACCTCGTAGCGGACATGATCGACGCGGTCATAAGTCCTGAAACACCATCTGATGCGAGCTCACAAGCGCGCGTCATGACTGCGCTAAGCATATTTGCGAAGGTGCAGCCTGCGTTGTTCACCGTGGACCAGATACAACTTCTTAAGTTGTATATCAAGGAGATGTCAAGCCAGGAGGATTTGTCTCTAGTTCGGCCTACTGTCATCATATTTCGTCACGTGTTTGCGACTCTTCAATCTATGCAACAAGCATTTGCAGATGAAGTTCGAGCGAACCTTATGCGCAACGTCTCAAAGCTGGCCAATTGGGCGAGCCAGGGTGTTCCAACGAGCCGAGACGCCCTCATAGACGTCGCTCATTGCCTTTGGACCGTTACGCCAAAGGCTGATCAAGGCCCGCTCAAGCTAATTACCATGATCACTTCGATACTATGCCACCTAAGACCGCTCGCGGCATGCACAAAGGAAGAAGCAGCTCGATCTCGTAATAAGATCAACTCCTATCTAATTTTGCTGGGCACGTTCGGTAAAGTTTGTAGCTTTGACCGATATATCGAAGTCTTTAGGGAGAGAGTCTCGATTCAAGCTCAGAGCCACATCGCTAAGGATCCGACTGATGCAAAGCAATTAGAGTCTCTGCTTAGTACGGATCACGATGCATCTCTACTTCTTTTGGACACTGTTCGACCCTTCACGATGCAGATCTGGGATATGAGTATCCGCGTGCAGGCATTACAGAGCTTAGGCGATATCTGTCAAGAATCACCCAAACACTTCGAGCGCGCTGAGATCGAAAAGATTTTCAAGCTCATTTTCATCAACGAGGACAACGACCAGTTGCGACGCGTTGCTCTCGGTGCCTTCAACGAATACTTCACGTTTGCTGAGCGACGATCCGAAACTGGTGCCGAGATTGCAGTGGGTAAAGGAGCCGCCACTGGCGCCGAACGACTAGGGACGTCGTTTGTTGCTAACGAGGATGATTCCGCCACAATTAAAATTGCCTCAAAGTTCTTGGAAAGCTTTGTGGAAACTGCGCTGTCGAACGACAATGACCTCACCATGCTTGCAACGAACATCATCGCTAGCATAAGTCGCCAAGGCCTGCTCCATCCGAGATTTTGCGCCGTTGCTCTTGTTGTTCTGGGCACATCATCAAATGAGCGTATAGCACAGCTTGCTTACACAGAGCACAAGCGCTTGCACGAGAAGCAAGAGTCTTATGTCGAGAAAGAATACAAGCCGGCTGTTCGCAGGGCTTTCAGATATCAAACCGACATCTTCGGCGACTCCCACGGAATGAGAGAGTCGACCTACAGCCCCAAGCTTGCCAAGTTGTTTGAAGCGCTCAAGTTCGGCAAGAAGGTTACCTTCAAGAAGTTTGTGGCCAATATGTGCCAGATGGTTGACTTCAATCCTGCAAAGCTTGACACTAGCGGCGAGGTGCCGGAGCCCGTCCTCTTTGCTCGCTTCTGTTTAGAAAACCTGGCCCTTCTAGACTTCCCTCACCTAGAGGAACTCGCTGTGTGCCTGAATGCCTTGGAGGCAATAGTGTTCAAAGACACTGGACCCGCCGTCGCTCTCTCCATCGAGACTGAGATGCCCAAACAAAATCTTGCCACTGAGCAGCGGCCCGGGCAAGACATGCTTCAGCAACAGCTCGGAGCTACTGCGGGAGTCGACGCGTCGTTTCCATCATACATCACTCAGCCTTTCACAGCCTCTCAGCTTACTCCACCAACTATTAACGATGCACGCCTTCGCCAAATCACCGTTGCGTGTATGATTCTCCAGATGGTCTGGGAGACGAGAGCATTCATACGCCGCTGCTACAATCTGCACAAATTCCAGGGGCGCATTCCAAAGAAAGAGTACGCTAAGCCCGCTCAACGCAACAACTTCGTGTCTGGTAAAGAGCTGTGGGAGCGCCTGACGCCCATCGTGGGCGCTCTTGATACCCGCGAAACCATGGTCAAGGCATGCTATGATTTTGCTGAAGTCCTTGAGGTTGATCGCGAAGCCCAGGTCGGCGAGGATGAGGATGAGACGGGTCTTGCAGCAGGCTATGAAACTCCGACTGAAGAGACCAATGCTGCCGGTATGCCGTTCCCCACCAGCGGTCGTGGCAGAAAGAGGAAGAGCAACGTGAGCCTGGGCAACACACCGAAGAAGGCCCGCGGCAGGCCTGCAGGTACAAAGAATAAGAAGAGGAACTCAAGGACTCCAGATGGCGATGATGATTCGGATTAGGAACCGTAATTGACGCTGCCTTCAGGACTGAGCGGAAATGGGGACGTGGTCTGCCTGTACGATACGTTTTCAACATTGCGACAGTCAGCACTCTCGTGACTCCACTATCGCAACATCTCACCACGCCACCGACCACGTTTCGTAAGAGATGCAAGACCTAGATCTCCACACAGCATATTCCGGCGTTTGAAGGGCTCTTAAATGGGAGATACCCCACAGCATGACCGGAGAACATGCATCATGGTATATTCGGCGTTTTTGATCTTTCATGCTCTTAGCCCGCTGTGAAGTAGTGTGCACAGTAGTACCATGTGCACAGTCATATACTTGGTATCTAGGTGGCTACGTATCTTAGCAATCGAAGCGCATCATACTTAATCATGTCGTGCACTTGTGGCCGGCTTACGTTGTGCTAGTGTCATATCCAATAGTGAATGCGGAGTCTTTCAGATGCCCTTTTGTTTGACAAATTCTTGCTGCTGCATATGTGTTTCAATAGCTCCGGTCCACTACCATCAGCAATCTTATCTGACCCTAATTGGCATAGAGAGTGGACTATATTAATACTTTTGACGCATCTCTTATAACACAAGCACTTAGTAGAATCTAGTTGTTTCAATGGCAAAAGCTCCTGTCCTACTAGTTATGGCTTCCTTTTAGTTCTGGGTTCACTCACCGAACAGTGCTTGTGTTTTTGTTTTTGTCCTTCCGATGCGAAGGGCGTCGGTTTGAGCCTCGTACTGTCAACTATCTAAAAGTGCGAATTTCCTGACAGTGTCGCTTTGTGTTCCAATCACTGATAGCTACCAGCTGTTGAAGCGCTGGAAGCATGATGCAGCTGCTGCATGCATCTAGTCCTGCGAGCCCAAAAGACTTGTCCAAGGCGCGAGGAATGTGAAATCCTTGGTCCAGCTCCTGCGCGCCAATCTTCTAGTGCTACACTGCAAGTTACGCCGGAATCCCATGCGTTAGATAAGACGGGCTCAATTGATTGGAGCGCTCGTTGCTGCCCTGATTGTTGGAGTTGCGAATGGAGATGTCGGTGGCGATGGGGAGTTGATATCTAACAAATTTTTTGATTGTTATATATCGCACTTTTTCCATGCTTTCTATTGTAATTGTTACATGCCACGGCTGGTATGGCCTTTTTTTGCATTGCGCCTACTCGTCATCGGTCTTGTTCGTACAAATACAATGGGACGGCGTACTTTCGCATCCTTGATATGCGCTTGTGAGTCTGTGCATCAGTTCAGATCTTTACTATGAGCCTCGCTCCTTCAAAGGACTCATATGAATCGCCGTCACTGCTCTCCGCCAAGCTTGTCGAGGTGATGGCGCGCTGTATGATGGGGTTCTCACGCATCGGTGTCGTCTTCGTAGCTACCGGCGACTCAGAGTGGGATTGTGCGCCGCCACCCATAGTATCCTGCATCTCGAAGCCCTCGCTCAAACTCAGCGTCCTGGGCGTCTCAGAACTATGTTTCTTGTCTTCCCAGTCAAACTCGTGATTGAGCGTCATGATCGATTCATCCAGCCCTTTGCTTTCACTCTGCTCGCCCTTGACGCGCTCAAGTTGCTCGTACAACCCGTCATTTGTAGCCGAACTGCTACTGCTCAGTCTCCGAGTTGTTTCCCACATGCTCTTCATCTTCGTTGCAGGCGGAGAACTCTCATTGTGTCGCTGCTTTGGCGGTGTGGGCAGCGTGTTGGGCAAATCCTTGGAAGCGGCGTTGAGCAGTGCCTCGGATGGTTCGCGGGAAGCGAGACGTGATGCGGGTCCAAGAGAGGGCGAGGGAGACTCGGTGGGCGATGGCGGAGAGGTGGGTGGAACTGATGGTGGTTGGGATTGCATACCGAGTAGGTGGATGGCGTCGCTGGAGGCTTTTTCACGGATGTATACGCGTTCGGCGTCAGTGAGACCTGGAAGGGCGTCGCTGATGTCGACCCGGCGGACGTTGGTTGGTGAACCCTATGATGGATGTCAATTCCCTGATATTATGATGACATTTTCCCAAGCAATAAATGATGGACATGACACTTCCATGGAAATATGCTGTTTTTGAGGTACTCACAATATCCAAGGACTGCTTCCGATCGCGCTTGCTACAGCAAGGTAATGCCAAACGAAGCATCATAATGGGTAGCTTGAAAGCCATAGTGTTGAGCAGTATGTCCAATCTACGTGGATGCGAAATGGTATGTATAAAGCTTGATAAGAAGAAGTTGCAATGAAGAAGGAGATGTGGACAAGGCTGAACAGTAACGCTAAGAACACAAAAGGAGTGAAGGATTTTGGATTCCAAAACCACGAGGTGAGTAGCCGGGGGAGTTGGAGGGGGGCCGTTTGGGTGCTCAGTCAAACTGCTGGACCGTATTATAAGAGACAACCAAGAGATTGGTTTCCCAAGCGACTTGTTTGGCAAAGATTTCCACCGCGTGGCGCTGGCTCATCCCTTACGGTGCTCAATCATTGTTCAATGTGGCATTCCAAGATCTCCGGGTACTTTATCCTCGGAATGTGAGTTGTGATATGAGCAAGACGACACATGCAGAATAGTATCTGAACTGGACGACAGCAAACGTGAACCTCATGGCTTCGACCTAGGCATCAGTTGGGATGAAGACTGCTTGAGTATTTTAGTACGAGACAGTTCACTCTACCCGAGTCTGTGACTGCGGGATCAGAAACATCCTCATCCGAATGAGGAAATTCGCCATCGCGACTGTGCGACCAACCTTGCATATGGGTTGCATTTTTCGCTCAGGTACGGATCCACTTCCCTTGTCCCGCCTTACTGTCCGTGTTGCGTACATGAGACGCGATGTTTCACATTTACGGATGGGTGATTGGCAAATTTATCATCGTGTAAGGCGAACCTGACACATTAAGTCAGGTGAACACGCGACCGCGTTTTGTACGACCAGTGTACGGTTGCACAGAGTCCTCCGATTGCTGCATTACAAAACGAAGGGGTCGCTGATATTCGCAAGAAGAGACAGTACCAGTACCTCAGCGAGCGCGCCAGCCTGCTTCGTGCGACACGGTCTATTTCGGGTACTCCTTGACGTGATAGCTCTTAAGCTTGACGAATTGATCGAAGCCGAACCGACTCAATGTCTGTCCTCTTCCAGAGTCCTTCCATCCGACCCAGGCCAGATCCTATTCGTTTTAGCTCTGTTCAACTTCGGCCGCTGATGACTTACTGGTGCGGGGTAGTCACATCTGTTGACGAAGACAGTACCAGCCTCAATGTCATCAATAAGCTCGTGACCCTTGTTGACGTCTTTGGTCCAGATGCTAGCTGTCAGTCCAAACTGACTGTCGTTCATTAGTCTGATGGCTTCTGCGTCATCCTTGACCTTCATCACAGGGATGACCGGGCCAAATGTCTCCTCGGTCATGACGGTCATGTCATGTGTGACACCCGTCAGGAGGGTTGGAGCAACGTAATTGCCATCTGCAGGTGGGTTCTTGAACGTGTCGTTTTCTGGGGTAGCGTCCTTGGCTCCCTTTTCCAAAGCGTCCTTGATGTGGGACTGGATAGTCTCGGCTGAACGTTTAGATACCACGGGACCAACATGCGTGTTCTTGTCAAACGGGTCGCCAAGCCTGTACCCCTTGAGCACATCCTGGACCGCGGACACGAATTGATCATGTATCTTTTCGTCGACGTAAACCCGCTCTACGCTGCAGCAGCTTTGGCCCGAGTTGAAGACAGAGCCATCGACGATCTCCTCCGCAGCCCATTTGACATCGACGTCTGCTCGTACATATGCGGGATCCTTACCTCCTAATTCGAGGCCAATACGGAGGGGAACTCGATCATTGGCTGCGCTCTGCACCGCCAAACCGTTCGCCACAGAGCCAGTGAAGCATACCAGCTGGATTTGAGGGGATCGAGCTATGGCCTCAATTTGGGAAATGGACCCACTGTGGAAGATCTGGAGCACACCATCGGGCAAACCAGCGTCCTTGAAAACCTGTTGAATCTGCTCGGCACTGGTGGGTGTCTGCGGCGAAGGCTTCAATATCACCGAGTTGCCCGCAAGGAGTGCAGGTACTAGCGAGTTGACGAGGGTCAAGTACGGATACTGCACACGAGGTCAGTATGCACCAACGTAAGTATAGCCTTTTGCCACACGCACGTTCCATGGGAACAGAATCAACACAGGCCCCAGAGGAACCTTTTTGATGTATCGCTTGAACCCTTTCTCTGCCTCGCCCTCTGTATCTTTCAGAGTTTCCTCGCTGATCTTGAGCAGATACTCGCCCCGCATAACAGCGGTAGTAATCTCTTTTGGCGTGTACGCAATAGGACGACCCATTTGCTCGGTGAGCTCTTTGCCCAACGCATCCTGGCGCTCATTGAGTAGCTTCAAGGCACTCTTGACTATCTTTTGCCTTTCAGCGAGCGATGTTCGTCGAAAGGATTCGAAAGCATTTGCCGCAGTCTCAGGTATAGACTGGAGATCGGCGTCCGAGAGGCCATTGCGCGTGAGCACCGGCTTGTTGGTGATAGGTGAGATGGTTGTGATTTTCTCAAGCGACATGATGATGAGCGTGGCTTGGGCGTGACCTCGTCGATAAATTAAGAGGGTTACGAGATGAGCGTAGTGCGCCACCAGTCAATGGTTCTCGTTTTGATGCAACTGTCGAATTTGAACTCGGGCGGCGCTCAGCCGAATCGGATGACGTACACCAATCCGGCAAAAGTGGGAAGGTGGGACGTCTTGGCACTTTAAGTCTGACACGTGCCTTTCCCTTCACGTCCATGAACAACATCGCAACCGTGTCCAGCTGTACGACAGATGATTATTCACTGCTGGATGAGAACCAGACAGCTAAATGAGTCTGTGAAGAAACTGAGCGACCATACCTACGGGTTCACCCCTCCAAGGGTGAGTATTGTTATGGCAATCACCTTACCATGTAGCGGAAAACCCATTGACAAGGTGCGTATTTGGTACCGAATAATCGAGGTCAGTGAGTGGCAACGTGATTTTTATGCACGTGCTGATTGAGCAATGGGTGAAATGGTCAGCCTATGCCCAAATGAAGATTCAGCTTGCACAGGGAAGCATGTATTGGCCATGTGACTATCGAGCATTTCCTGCTGAACTTCACCTGTCTCGTGGATCCCCAATCAATCGATGGTACGGCATGCATCCATCTTGCCCTAGCTATGCTGGGCTGCCCGTCGGTCGGATGCGGGGACATTCTCGCGCGAACATAAACGGGTGCTCTAGCTTGGTAACCAACTCGCCTGCAACCGCATCCATGGAGACCGAAATCCTGGTCGCCACTCCTCTTCGAAGTGGGCCTGGAGCTAAATTCGACGAATACGACATTGTCGGCGTGGTCACGACACGGTGGCTCACTGTCCTTGTTTTGACCACCTCAACAGAACATGTACGAAGCGACAGGCGACGACCCACTTTTCGTTCACATCGTTGGTGTTCGGCCACTTCTGGCGTAGAGGACATTTCGATGCTCCAGGTCCTTTCAAGTTGTTGAAGCCTAATGCTCGACCTACGTCCGCCTGTAGAGCGCTTGGCTCTGCTACACGATTACATGTGAATGTTGACATTCCACACCACCATCTGATCACTCTTCATTTCCAATCTCGAAATCCATAAGGATGCGACTTCTAGGTGAACAGTACGAGTCGCTTGAAATCGCGAGGGAGGTAACACTTGCTTGGGTGGCAACGATCCGAAATCGCATCTCTTGCCCTCACAACGACGTCAAACCACCATCATCAGAGCTTAAAGTTTCGCCAGCTTAAGCTATAACTGGACGTATCATGTCAGCTCACCTGCAGTACATGCGCACTGGGAGAAATTGCACCTATTCATGTCTCAGCCTCCGTGCATCTCCTAGTTTGCATAGGTCCATATCGTCAATGCGCTTCACAGCATCCGCTGCTGCACGAGCAATATCCAAGAGAGCAACCAGCCAACTTTGAATCGGAGCCAGGGAGCCGTAACCTCCCAGAGTCTGCTCCTTGTGCAAGTGAGACCTTGAAGTTCACGGCATCTCCACCAAGTCCCCAAGTGCCGATCCGTTCCCGTGAGCCGCTGGACGTTCTCAAGAGCAGCAATAACAATTCTAGGACCTAATTTGGTCCTCCTATGAAAATCGACACAGGCGTCCCATCTCGCTGTTTCCGAGACCTCGACAGCTCCACCATGAACGCAGTCAGCTGATGCCTTGCGGTCAGTTCTTGGTGACATTTTGCAGAAGACTGGTGTGCTTTGGTCATGAATAGGGCAAATACAAGGATCAGTTCGTCTCCGGCGCGGCACTGCGACTGGTCACTACATAGTGCGGCCCAGCAGGTGGAAGCGATTGTTGCGCCACGTGAGGCAGGACATCTCCGGGGCTCAGATGCTTCAAGTCTTCCATAACGAGAATACCATCCGTGATGAATGTGGCCAACAGACGCCTCGTCCAAGCTGATCTAATTTCGCCTCCACCGACGAACGACCCAACGCAATCATTGAAGGTGACACAATTGTTCATGAGGAGGTGCGTGAGACGGGGTTCCGAAAGCTGTCAACCCCTACCACGGGTCTGCCTTGGACGGCAAGGCGATCCAACTTCCGTCCGGCTCACTGCCGTCCTTGCTGCCGTCGTCGGACCCATTCAGTCGGATTGCATTGAAGGTAGTTGAGTCCCATTCTACATGAATGCAGATACTGTTGCATCGATTGCATGCGACCGGCTGTGCTGGTCAAAGGACAGCTCACACAACATGAGATAATCCAAGATTGCAATTGGTCTGCGATCAATGCATCGTCTGCAGAACCACTGGTCGCAGCTAAACGCACAATCCCTGTCACAATTTTGCGCACCAGGATGCAGCTGGCCCTCAAGACGCCCGGGATCCGTGGCTGGCAGAATCGAGGCCGATCAAGGTCCTGCCGCGCTGAAAGTCGCTTCGAAAGACCAGACTCGGCCATCGCATGTGATTTGGGGTCCACCATCAGTACCGTCTCACGGTGAGCGTCCTCTACAGTCCATCTCACGACCACCAGAGCGTAGCAAGATGAAGCTCATCAAGTTGGGAACAATGACCCTGTTCATCCTCGGCCGCGTGTTATGACGATGCGGAATCAATCTACCGGTCCTGATCAAGCGTAGCGCCCAAGATTACTGCCCCGATCTCATCCACGCTTCCTGCCGTTACTTACGGCTCAGCGCATTCTAGGCACATTCATCGCCTTCCCGAGAATATGACGCGAAAACGCTGATGCTATTCTAGGGACAACGGAGACTTGTTCAATCCCTCATTTGACTTTTAGAAACTCGAACGCATAATTTCGTCAATGTGCCATAATATACATAGTGGCGAAAGTACGAGGCTGGCAAGAACCGAGCCATTAGACTGAATCTACTGATCATCGTTCGGAGGGAAGCGCTGGGCGTTCTTGTCGAGCTCTCTGGGGCAGCTCCTGCAGCAGAGAGGGTTACGCTGTCAGGAAGCGCCTCAAGGCCAAAAGGGCAACATACTAACTAGGAAAATTGCGGAGCGAACCGCTCTACGTACAGCACCTCAGTCTTTTGGACGGTTGAGATCGGTTAGCTAACGGCCTCAAGATCTCCAAGCGCGAGTGGCTTCACGCTATTGAGACCCACAGCAGATTTGGGATGCAGCTGCGAACTGAGCATCCTCCGCTACAGCCTCGTGACTACTGGCTTTCCTATGAATAAGACAGCAGCAAGCAGTACTGCTCAAGAACAATAGTACTATTCATACATAGATAGCACGACTCTCCTAGGCCGCCGCCGGCGCGCCACTCGCCCTCTTGTGGGCTGTTATGTAGGACAGGCACGTTGATGTCCTGTTATGCGGTAGTCTTTCGTTCATAATTCATAAAATAGCGAGATATAGCCCGCAGTACGTACATGTCCCGCTATTCCCCAACCGAATCTGGCGTCAAGACATCGACCGCAGGTAGCAGAGCCATCTGTGGAGGCTTTCATAATGCGCGTTACCGAACTTGATACCGAGGGCATTATCATGCGAAGACCCTCCAGATCTACGGTTTAACATATGCGATTGATTCTGGGGTACCCTGTTGGAGGTGCGGCAGGTCAAGGAACCAGAGACCATCATGGAAGAGGTTTGGAAGAATCCGAGACCAACTTCTTCACAGCCATAGCATGATTCATGCCGTTCGGCTCTGCTTCTGGTATAATTCTGGATGAAAGCGGATCTTCACAGGCTGTCCGCGGATGGCTGGGAAGAGGATCATGGGACTGGGGTAGACTATATGGCCGGCAGCTGTGGCGGGCAACGGCGCGGACTTCTGGCTGTCAGGATTCAGCGGCCTCCACACATGAGCCAGGGGCAATGCAGTATGAGGGGCGCTATACCCCGTGACAGCCGCGTAGACAAGTGTCTGGAGATGGAGGCCCTGTCAGGTCCCGTGTTGTCAGCAGGTTATGCTGCAAGCGCGCAACCTACAGCGGCGGGCGGCGGTCGCCAATCAGTAACGGCAAGGTTGTTTCTGATCGCTCAGCAACGAGGAACGGGCATCAGGGTAGTGTGGTGGGCCCTAGTAGGTCGTGGTACGAAAAGATACATGTTGAGCCGGCATCGGTACGCCGCCTTTGTTAACGTGGGTCGCATATAGGGTCGGGATGGCACCGATCAGCCAATATCGTTTTTGATTGCGGGTCTAACCTGCGGCGACCACCTTGGGGTGCGTCCGTCAAGCTCGCGGCACCGACGATCCAGCGGCTTCATGGACTGTGCTCAACGTGGAATGCTGGCGTGCAGCGGGATCCTGGTCGGCGCAGGGGTGAATTGCTCGGACTGGTGACAAGGGTAGAACCACCATTGCTCCCGCGCATGCACGAACCTGCGTGCCCTGCTGCCCATCTCGTTTGCAGCATGTGGTCCAGAGACTTTTCTGACGCACGATGCAGCTGGACCCGGAGACAGGACAGTCTGCCCATGCCCGTCCGGTATTGGGCACCCTGCACCTCAAAGCACTGACAGACTGTGTTATACCCCGCGGGTGTCCACTAAGATGCAGCGTCGAGACAGAGACGGCAGCGGTCGACAGCTATATTGTACCCTGGCGCACCACAGTGGTCAAAAGTAGACCGTTGGACGACTGACCTGCATAACTTTTTGACATCTTTTGACGACGTCTCCCAGCCAGGCGCTGATTATCCTCGACCTCGCCAGCCTTGTCCCAGCCCGTGCCGCATTTGCCACCGTTCTGGCATATTCCTAGACTGCGCACTCCCGCCGCAGCGTGACTCCCCGTCGCCATTGAGCCTCAAAGTCTGCTTTTGAGAGACGGTTTTGTGGTGGAGACGACAGTGGGCGCCCGATTTCCACCAGTCACAGCCATGATGTCGACAAGTCTCCATCAGTACTCGTCGGCATATCTCCCCGCGCCGAACATGGTTGACCACCAACATCATCATCTTGCCGCGCAGCATATGGGACCATCACCACTTGACACACTCGCGCACACATCGCAGTACGCGACTTTGCAGTATCATCAAAATCGACATGTGCTGCCCAATGGCAAAACTATTGTCAAGCCTCACCGTCTGCCGTACGCCAGCGGGCCAATAGCGCCACGCAACCAGCGGGAAATGCTCCACGAACGATCAGGTCGCGGCAGTGCCACATCAGGACCGGTACGACGGAGGATCAGTCGGGCGTGTGATCAGTGCAACCAACTCAGAACTAAATGCGACGGACGGCAAAGGTTTGTAACTCCCGCCTGAGCTTGCCTAGTAACGAATGTGCTGACCACAAGCAGCTGCGCGCATTGTATAGGTACGTGGCTTCTAAATTCAACGAAACTGCGGCCTCGCTGAGCAGCATGTCATCTAAGTGGGTTTTGGCTGTGCTCTCAACCGTTGCTGCTGGTTACCCGAGGCTGGGCTAATGCCGCCTGTCGATTTCGTCACCTGGGCGGAACCTTGCATGAGAGCAGTGCTAACACAACATCAGAATTCGGTCTGACATGTGAATACATTCGTGAACGGAAGAAGCGCGGAAAAGCATCGAGAAAAGATATCGCCCAACAACAAGCTGCTGCAGCGGCGGCCGGTAAAGGCAGCCAGGCTTCAGAAGACTCCGCCGGTGGCACTCCGCAATCACAGGACAGGACCAGCGAGCCTGCTCGCAACAGCCCCAAACTGCCAGAAGGTCAGAGGCCGCTTCCCGAGTTGCCAGGTCGCTCAGCAAGTACGGCAACGACGAGAGAAATGGAGTCCACGCCATCCTACCAGAGCAGAACCATGAGTATGAGCGCCATTGACACGATTCCTGAGAACAGCATGCATCACCAAATGGGGTCCAGCATGCAGCCTATGCAACCCATGCAGCCCCCGCGGATTCAAACTCAAGGCCTCTCAATGCACAGTCAGATACCGGAGTATACTTCTATGGATGAGTTCCATCGCAATCTGACATATCAGTCACCCCACCCAATGATGCAGAATAGCATGCATCCGATCGTACCATCTCATGCCATGGAGTACTCTGATAGCCCATACAGCATGATGAGCCCCCAGAGCGCGCATGCACAAGGGCCGTCGAACACCTTCAGGCTGCCTGAAGAGCCTACCAACATGGCTTACATGGGTCAGTCACCAGTCGCCTCGTCTCCAGGGTGGATGCTACCTTCTCCGTCAACAACCATGTACTCGGGCGCGCCACAACCAAATCCTTCCCAACAGTTGAGATATCCAGTCCTTCAGCCGTTGGTTCCACACCTCGCGAACATTATGCCGGTATCACTGGCCTGCGACTTGTTGGAACTATACTTCCAGAGCTCTTCGTCTGCTTTCATGCAGCCAGTTTCCCCATATGTGCTCGGCTACGTGTTCCGGAAACGCTCCTTTCTTCGATCCAGTAATCCGCGCGTGTGTAGCCCCGCTCTCTTGGCTAGCATGCTTTGGATCGGTTGCCTAACGAGCGAGTCACCATACCTCTCCTCTTCTCCGTCAGCTAGGAGCCAATTGTCGGAAAAGCTGATCAACTTGACAATCAGCCTTCTGAAGCCCCTTGTGCATCAAACGCCAGGCGAGTCTGACACAAGTCCCACGTCTTTCACCAACGCTGGCATCTTGAATGGCGTCACGATGGGTGGCTTCGGTATGCCTGCTCAAGACTCAGAAATCGGTCTACGTAAGTCGTTCCCTGAAACGGTGCACATGTACAACATTGACTAACTTGTTCAAACTAGCGGGAGCACCTGGAGGCCTCGACGATGTTGCTACCTACATGCACCTGGCCATTGTCATCTCAGCAAGCGAGTACAAAGCCGCCTCTCTTCGCTGGTGGAACGCTGCCTGGTCACTCGCAAGGGAACTCAAATTCGGCAAAGAAGTGCCTGTGACACCTCCACCCGAGCCTAACGTTGATGATGCACAAGGAGAACTCGACATGGATCACATGGGCGGAGCGCAATCGAACGGGCCAAACAGCCCAATGGATTTCACTGAAGAGCAACGTGAAGAGCGCAGACGCATTTGGTGGCTATTATACACTGTGGACCGGTAAGTACCATTGATCCAGTCCTGTATGGTAAGTTGCACAGACACTGAGCGACACCTAGTCATTTAGCACTCTGTTACAACCGCCCTCTTTCATTGTTAGATGTCGAATGCTCGGGCCTTTTGCAGCCACTTGACGATAACGTATGGCAAGCTGGCGAATTCTTCGAGGACTCCGCTCAATCGTTGCCAGATTCCACATTTCGCCGAAGAGGTCCTACCTTTGAGTGCACCGGGCACTCCATATTCGGATTTTTCCTACCTCTGATGACTATCCTCGGGGAAATCGTCGACCTGAACTACGCCCGAAACCATCCGAGATTTGGTACAAAGACTGATTGGGACGACCATGCTTTGGAGATCAGTCAGCAACTCGTAATGTATGGACAAACACTGCAAGAGCTTCGGAATCGTGCAGTCAATGAGGCGAACGCGGAGGCTCACGAGCCAGTACACCCGGGTACACCGTCGGTCAGATCGGTCAACTCTACGATATCAAGAGCACAGGAATCGTTGACGCATGCTAAGATTGTTGAAGCATATGGCACGCATCTCATGCACACAATGCATATTCTGCTCAACGGGAAATGGGACCCCATCTCACTCTTGGACGATAACGATCTCTGGATATCTTCGCAAAGCTTCGTCGATGCGACCGGTCATGCTGTTTCCGCTGCCGAGGCTCTGAATGAAATCCTCGAGCACGATCCTGACCTCAGTTTTATGCCGTTTTTCTTCGGCATATACCTCCTGCAGGGAAGCTTTCTGTTGCTATTGATCGCCGACAAACTCCAAGGGGACGCAAATCCAAACATCGTACGTGCCTGCGAAGTTATTGTGCGGGCGCATGAAGCTTGCATCGTCACCCTCAATACAGAGTATCAGGTAAGCGTCTCATAATCCCCAGATATCTGCACTCCATATTTTAGCCTTTGTTTCGATCACCGCTTGCGTGTATCTTGCGAAATTGGGCGATCATGCTAACAAACATGTGCAGCGAAATTTCCGGAAAGTCATGCGCTCTGCCCTACAGCAAGTGCGTGGTCGAGGCATGGACGAGCATGTGGCGCAACAGCACCGCCGAGAGATGTTGAGCCTCTACCGTTGGAGTGGTGATGGCTGTGGCCTTGCGCTATAACCATCACCGCCACCCAGCCTATAACTTGACCGGCACATCGTGTCCCTTCCAAGTTCCCTTGCAGCAAGATCAGCCTTTGACCTGCCGCAAATGCGTCATAACTACGACACAAAAGTCAAGTCCGCCGGGAGGCATCATTTTCTTTCTGCATCAGAGCATGTCGTTGTAACATGGTACGACTTCATTTTATTATTTTTACTTTATGGCTTCTTTCCATCCATCCGGAGCGCAGGGCAAACCAGTCCGGGGCTTAGGCCCTTGGCGTCATTCGGGATTGGCGCTCATTGCGCGGAAGTGTGGGTGTATGGTTCTCACATATACTTGTTCTGGGCGTTCTTCGCATACTACAGTCCCCTTGGAAAGATTGGTCCACCGGCTTTGCGGCGCGAAACATGCGGCGTGGCTTTTCGAGTCGAAAAGAAGGCTTTGCATTTTGTTCACATCATATGCCATCTGCAGCGAGCGTTGTGCACTGCGTTGCAGTGCGGTATTCTCCGGTACACCTATATTTGCGATCTATTATACCCCTCTCCTTCTTACCTTCGCTGTTCTAGACGGAACGTTTATGAAAGAGTGGAGACGGCAGGGCTCGGGTCGAGACCTCCACCTCGCGTACATGGTAGCAATACAAAAAGGGCAGTTCTTTCCAACCAATCTTACGTGCACACCAATAGAACAATTCCACAACTTTGCGCAGCCTTGATGGCTTGACCGCCAGCGGACATGGTCGACGCCATGACTCGGGATGTCAATGTTGCAAAGCCGAGCCTTTTCGATCCTGCATGATCGCGTCGCCCCGCCTCCAACCTGCTTCTCTTTGTTTCATCGCCGAGCGGTACTATAGCCAGGATTAATGTTTCAGGTATTTGCCCCTGTTTGCGCCGAATCCATCTGCTCCTCATCCTCAGGTCGGTTGCAACGTCGCAATCGAGGGCGGAGGACCTTGCTGCCACCTGTCAGACGCTCTTGGTGCGCTGTAACGCGATACTACTTCAGGGACGGAGGTGCGCAGGCCTGGATGGAGGCCGTGGCGCACGCGTCTGAGGTGCGTGCACGCGTTGCGTGCTGACGTCCGTGCCTGAGCGATAGCAGGGCAGTGATGACGAGGGGAGAATATTGATGTGCTGGCCTTAGCAGTGTGCGTAGATTTCCGGAGTATTTCGTTGACTTGCGTCATGCTTGTGCAAGTTTCGCACTTGTGTTGTTCACATTTATCGACTCCTGCCTCTGCTGTGTATGTGGAGCAGAAACTCAGAGCGACGTCGAATGAGATGTCCGTAGGCGTATATGCGGCCTTCGTAGCACCAAAGCAAATTTGCGATGTCCGCATCCACATATATTAGGACAATCTACGAGTACCGGTCCCTGTCGGTACTTCGAGTTCTGTTACACGATCACCCCTTCGTTACCAAACATCGCGCCACCGTTCACCCCTATGTTGTATCGCTACCTGGTAGTTAAGGGCATGACACCGGGCCCCTCACTGCCGCCCGGCCTCGGGAGTTCATCATCCTTCACCCAAAGGTTGATTGTCATCCGACTCTGGGATCCATGGTTCTGCGATTCCAGACATCTTCCACTTCCAAACCTTCACGTTTCAGATCAGTGAACGCTACCGTGGCAGCAAGCTTGCTTGATTTGAGAATAGCATACGAGTGTAAGCATGGACTTCCAACAAGTATGGCTCAGACGAGACCCGATAGCATCGCCACGCCTACGGCGGACCACGTCCTCAACACTCATAGGCTCAGAGTTATGATTAGTTGAAAATATGGTACAGATACTGCACAAGGCAATTACAAGGAGTAGATTCCTGTCATGCACCCCAGATCTGTTGAGACCATTGCGCTATTGTCGTTGGTCAGCTCCTTGCGAGGACCCTTTTGCGTGCCTACGATGCTGGTCAGCCTTCGCGGAATCGTGGATGTCCGCACATGGAAGAGCATTTAGGCTATCGGCTGCTTTGCTTGATCAGATCTTGTACAGCCTGTCCAGTCGCTATGGGCTGGTAGCATGAGAAGCAAGGCTCAGGGGATGATAGCGACAACTCGCTTGTCGGTGGTCTTTTGCGGACGTCGTAAGCCATTCAATGTTGGTATTGATGTCAAGTTCGATTGAGTGAGATTAGACTTGTCGGTAATTTTCACGAGTAGAGCTCCTGGACTTCGTAGCTTCACACTGTGGTCCACGTACGGGCTGAGGAGGCGGGGCAAAGCGGAGTGAAATCGCAGATGCGGCCAGGTACTACCCCTTCTCAGAACGGCCACTAAGTTTCCGTGAACACGTCTTTCAGCGACCAAGGTGACGGCGAAGCGCATATACGCGTTGCACACTACGTCGTCACCATTAACGTGATGGTACCGGAACATCTCCCTACTCTCCGCAAGCATTGGAAAGACCCATTGAGCGCACCTCGTCCAAGCCAGGTTCAGCATGCGTCTCGTGGTAGCACAGCAGAACATGGCGGTAGTAGTCTGCTCAGCTACCGGTACGCTTGCCAGTCCAAGCAAATACATGCAGCATGTATCTGTGACCGCCGCCACAAAATCAACATCCTTCTCCACATTTTAGGGCGTCCCTGAACCTTCAAGATTGAGGGGCCTCAATCTTTTAGATGAATTCGACGGTGTTCCTGGATGAATCTGGACGACCCCACAACTCGCCCTGCAGACGTACCGTACCGAAGCGCAGTATGAGCCCATGCGGAGAATATTGCGATCGGATAGAAGGTGCACAGTATGCACACTGCGGATGTTTGGGCCACTTCTGCCGTGAAATGTGCGTGCGATATTACATTGCGGTGAGCAAAAATCGTCACTGGCTGGAGGCGTCAAAAAGCCCAGCCACAATCCGGAACCACGGACGACGGTCGCAATGGAAGCGGGAACCCATTCTGTGACAGATCGTCGCGAGCCGTTGCGCTATGCGGCCTTCTGGAACCGGTTTTGATTGCATCTCGCATTCGGATTTTCAAAGTATTCCCAGGCACTCCCGGAGACGTCATCTCGACGAGCATCCTTAGCTTTCCTCGTGCGCGGTGTCGGCCGCCACCGCACTCAAAGACTTCCAACGTTGGCGTTCTCGATCGCTGAGATGGCGTGCGGCTGGCGTAAGGCTTGCATGTGATGTGCAAAATCCGTGCGCGTGTTAGTGGAAGGAGTGCAGATGTCCATGACCTAAAGAGGGTGACATGACCGCTACCACGGTCCAAGTACGCGATGCAGCCCGTGATGCACGCGACGCCAGCGCTCAAAGCATTCTCAGTCCACCACAAACAGAAGCGAACCGCGGGATCTGCATTGAGAATGTGGGGAACGTGGTGACTAGGATGGCTCAGCTCGTAGCCAGGGATCTTGCACTCATTGTACCTGCAAGTACCCTTTTGAGCGCACCGTGCTTCACTGCGATTTGTTAGATCTCGATAAGTAAGAGGACCAGGATGTCATTTAAGGTAAGCACAGGATTCCTAGTCGACTGTTGTGGATGGTCGACCGTTTGGGTTGCCTGTTGGCTTTAGCCTAAACAGCAGCGGAACGAGTCTTTGTGGTGGTGATGGGCGTCAGCCACTTGCATATATCAGAGGCGTGATATAGGTACATCTGCTTGCCAGACGCGCATGGGCGAGCAGAATAGATTCCAAATCCAACACTGGCGTGACGTTGGGGTGAAGAGGAATGAAGTGGCTGCTTCTGACAGTCCAAGGCGTAAATCCTTCGCTATGGCTGGAGGGCCGTCCCGTTGGGAGAGGCGGCTTACCATGCATTGCACACTGCAGGTCGAGAGGGAGGCGGAAGCGGAGACTGGAACTTCCCTTTGCCTTCCTTTGAACTGCCAGTAACAGTCCAGAAAGTGCCAGATCAGGTGAGATGCTATATGTGGATTCCAAGCAGAGCATGTCACAAAGGCACCTATGTACGCTCGCTGCCCTTCATCGAGCTGAATATTGCATGACAGTCAGCACGTACAGATGAAGCATTCACCTGCGAGACAGTACTGTAATCCGTGAGGCAGCCGTAGGTTGACCAGCAAATGACCGCTATGAGCACAATATGGTAATAGCTCCCGCTTGCGTCGGCCAGTATTCCGAGACATGCTGACGGACAGAATCTACGTCAGGGACCATGCCGCTGTGCTATGATGAAGGGTCGTTTGCTTGTACAACGTCGTAGACTACTTGGAGCAAAACCATGGTTAGAGCAGTAGGGATGAAGTGTGCAGGCCTTCGGCTAGCGAAGTGCGTAATCGCGATCCCACAGCTGCATAATGGCCCCGAGTTACACTAGGTACATCCGAAGTACTCACGAGAACGAAATGTGCCATCCCAGCACCTGCATAGCAACCCCTCTTCCCCGAATCTTGGACAGCAGGGCGGTCGCTAATGCAGTATAGACGCCAATAACCAACAAACCTGGCCTATTGTTGATCGAGCTGTCAGAAACCAATGGGGAGATCGAGAGCCCATACTTGGGGTGATAAACGCTCGTGGAACGGAGCCTCACGGATCTCTGGCCGCATCAGGTTGAGTCCGCGAGAGATCTGTCGAACCTGGCGTTACATCACCTGAACAGATGTGAAGCAACCGAAAGTTTGTCACAATCAACATGCAGTTGTCGCAAACGCCGCGGACGTATGTAATCAAGTCTGATCTCCCATTCGTATTCAGTCGATCGTTGTGCTGGATTGAGGTGTAATCGTATCTCGCGCACCAGCGAGATCAGTAACAAAACGCCACGATCGAAAAGCACGTCAAGGTGCCTCGGGCTTGAGGCAACAGTTGCACTTGGTGGATTACGCTACTCACTTGCGATATTTCAATCTGTCTAGCCCTTCAGATTAGCGTGGTCCGCCAAGGCCATCTGAGAATCGGTCGACAGCTGACAGACCTATATTCGGCAAGGCGTTGTGATAGCAGGGACTGCCGAAGTCTTCGAAACGAACTGGAAACCTTGGAAGTGGCCGAGCAGACGAAAGTATCCGCAACGCAACGAGTCAGGCGGATCTTCCTGGACCGACCACACCATGCGATATCCCCTCTATAGCCACGTGTAGGACCAGGGTTGTGAACATTTCCTTAACCAAAATGCAATAAGCGAGCAGGATATTGGACCGCCGGCCCATTTAGCCCCGGATAATCTGGACCTTCGAGAAGCTTTCCGAATTCATGCAATCTCTGTCTGCATCTCAGTCGTTGTATGTGATCCAGTTATTAAGCCTGACCCAGCAGCCTTGAGTTTGTGCTTGAAATGTGGGGTTGAGACGCTGCCGGAGCCCCTGCAGCGCCCTCGTCAGATTTGCCGAAAGCTGTTCATGAAACTCGGAAATCAGGTGGTCACGATGGCTCTCAAATTGCCATGGGAGGACTTGTGGACGTCCTAGTACGATGCTCATGGTGATATCAGAGTTTGTCGATACGAAGGCGACCAGAAGCGAAACCCCAGGATAAGCGCAACCGAAATCGGCCAGTATAGAAGAGCCTTGCCGTACGAAGCTGGAAGCGGGCAATACCTCATGATCTCAGTCATGATTTTGGGTAGAACTAAGCTAAACTGGCGTAGTAGTCAAGCGCCAGGGATGACGAATACGGAAGACCGTGGTAGATTGCGGTGTGAACATGGGTTGTTGACATGGTTGTGTGAGGCCGCATGCAAAGCATACGGCGCAGTCCCTAGCTGCACATCGGCTCCGTAAAGATAGGTTCCGGGGGATCTGCACACCTTCAGGACTTCGAAAAATGCTGTCTGTTACTCGGGAGCCTCGCGCAAGTCCCTTGTTCACTTCTCCACATTTCGTCTACATTAGCGGCATACGCCAGCATCGACGCTTTTAAGAACAGGCAGTAATATCAGTATGCATAGAACTTAATAGAGCCCATGAACACCCCTTAAAGTCTCAAATATAGGTCTATATGTGAGTGAGTGAGGCTATAGCACTATGGACAATGCAGCTCACCATGAGTCGCTGGCTCGTTTGTTAGGACATCGCTTACAACGGAAATCGCTCAGTGTAACTGATGGTTCCTAGATCCATTGGTTAGCATATGCACGCCTACTAATGTTGAATAGAGTAGCATGGCAAGATTGAGTTGGCTGTTCGCGTAAAGAACATGCAGAAATGCGCGTGCCGTGGAGCATGACATGCTGAGTGACACCACAATATTCCCACAGCCGGCGGAACGATGATCTCGACTCTGGCATATTCTTTAGGTCGAGCAACTGCGATATCGCTCCGGTGCGACACCTGCAGCGCATATGCGTTGGCTTATTCTTCTGCGGCACTCGACGTCATCGGACCGCTGTTGTCTTTCAGCTCCACACGTCAAACCACAATGGTCCACGCCTGTCTTCAAAGTCTACGATATGCAAGCGAGTCCGGAATTTGCCTAGTGATTGGCAATGAGGTGACTTGATGAGCGTCGATGGGCATACCCTAACGAGACGTTCTTCGCTCAGTTAAACGGTCTTCCTCTAAGCTGCATGGCTAGAACATCGGCGGAAGCTCAACACTCGACCGTGGCATCGTGCCTTTGTAGAGTGGGTATTGTGAGCCTCTTCAACCAATCTGGTATGAGATTGCCCATTATCCTTAGATGACTTTGGAGACGAACATCGGCGTCGATGGCTAGGTGGTCTTGGAGCTGGGACATAATTCCAAGGGGAGAAGTGTGTAGCTGACCCGCATTCGACGGCGCGTGATTGGTTTTTTGGCTGTTCGGGATGCAGTCGTGACAATGAATGTGTTTCCAGGCTTTTCAATCGTACACTTTGCGTTCGTTTCCGCTTAGACGCAGCCCCAATAGTGAGTGGGAGACGGCCTTCTCGTTTGCATTGTCATAGATGTCACGCTCAGTCTAAGGGAGCGCCCTATCGACTTAGAATCTTTACGCCTTTTGTCTATCAGTTCAGATGATAGAAGAAGGGTGACGCTCGCACTGGGTAACTAGATCAGCTCACGCTCTAGAACGATATACGATTTGTGCTCTGTTCCTCGCGTGGTTGTTCATTCCTTTGCGTGTACCTTGCTGAGTATGTCCCAGACCATACTTTGAGGTGGATCGGCGCCGACGAGCCCGCAAGTGAATCTGTAGTTGGCGCCAGTTCCAGAGCTTTTCGCTGCACCCGACTAAGATGGAAGTTGCATCTTGGCTAGATGGATGCCTAAACAGCGGGAGGTCGGAAATTCCACGAGCGCCTTATCTCTGGTCGCAATCGTTCGGAATTTCAGGTCGCGGTCGCAAGGGCACAACTGGACGTCGCGGCTTGAGGTTGGAAGCGAGCTAGGGCCATCATGGATGACGTCCCGTCCGTGACGCTTCGATGCGCCGCGTCCTTCCACACCACACTACAATTACGACCCCGAACACGAATGATTCCTCTGTTCGCTTGTCCCACATGAGCAATTTCTCCATTATCTCTCCTGAGTGTGTAGCCCACACAGTGTCATATCGCAATTCCCGCACTTCATGCAAGCTCGCTGACCGCCCTAGCCTCATCGAAGACGGACAAAACTCCACTGCACACCATATCCGACACCGCTCTAGGATCTCACGATCAGGAAATGGAACTTGGATGCCACCGCTTTCTCCTGAGATCTGAGGGTCGTGCTGTGCGCGACTTGTCGGACCGAGTTTCCCTTCCACCTCGACAACCTTGAGCCCATCTCAACAATACTTCCACCAATTTCCCCGACTCTTGCTATCTTTCGCCCGCCCCTTCCTGGTCACTTCCTAACGTCGTTCGCTCCGTCTGTCTCCGCGCGTGCGTTGGACATGGTTTTCATCCCGTCTGTGCAGCATTCTTGTCTTCGTGTGCCCATTTCAACGCCACCACTTCATTTCTCCGTCTTGTGGACGCCCAATAGCCGCTAGCCTCGTCGAAGTTGCATTTTCACCGCCATGTCAACGGGCAACAACCCTACATATGTGTTCCTCCCGTCCTCTCATGTCTCCAATCTCTGTTGGTGTGCCTCGGCAATCCCACGCTCGTGTAAGCCACCCGCCTCAGAAATCCTGTTTATCCACCAACCAGCGCATGGAAACACCTCCACATCTGTATATCTCGTCTACTTCAACCCACCCGCCCCCATTAATAGGACAAAACCTGATGACGACCCACTGGAAGAAGAAAAGAAGCTGGCATGACCCTGCTCATTGGGCGCATGCAAGGCATGTGCCCCGTTCACCCTTCGGCGAGGTCTTCCATGTTGCTGGGCTTACGGTGATGACTTCCGTCGGAAGCTCGTGACGGGCCGAGACGAGCAGGATGATGGCTTGCATTTCTGCAAACACGGAGACTGGGATTAGAAGAGGTTAAGAGGCTGGTGGTGGGAGTGGCAGTGGAGACCGAAAGCTTAAGCTGACGTAGACGCTCTCTACTCTCTACATCGGTGTAAGCCAGCTACCCTGGACGAAGTTCTTAGTGTTGAGATAACGGCACAGAAGTGAACTGGACATGTAGCAACGTTCAAAGTGAGGCCTAGATCATTTTAGCGAGCTCGCAAACCGTCATAAAGCAGATTGACACTACGAGGTGCAAGTACACTACAGAAGACAATAAGCTACTCAAGCAAAGACTCGCTACAGCCTTGCAATGTCGTAGGCAAGTAACGGGTTCGAAAATTCGAACACTTTCATTTGGAACAAAAGTGATTGCACCAACTCCCGAGACCACACATCTGGGTCATTGTAAGCCTTCAGACCCTTAGCACGCAATAATGTTTCCAACACGCGAGGTTCAAGAGACGCACATAACGATATCATGGCTCAAATCATACCCTAGGCAGCACCATACGCGTGCTACCCTCCCCTCCAAACCTCTCTCCAAGCCACCATGCCTCTCGCCACGGCTGGACACGACTACTAGGCTACAGCACTGACAAGATGTTTCGAGCGAAAGAAGATTTTTGCCAGGGAGTCTTTATAGTCCACTGAGATATATTCCCATCCCTGCTGTGTGTATATGTACACTTTAATGTTGCAGTGTAGCTAGGAAAGTAGCTACAAACACGTTCTTCGGAACCACCTTCTTTTGAAAAACCCAGCCTTTCCTTTCTGACTTGTAGGCAGCAATAAATGCTACAAGGCTAGAGTTCGAGACTGCTGATGATCATTAGTGCATGTACGCATACATTCTGCTCATGATGCAAACGAGAAGAGTCTGGTTTCAAAAGACTTTCAGATGAGCCCGGCGTATGTGGATCTCATTGACTGTGATTGGTAAAGCAGCTAGAGGGTATATCCTATCCAAGGTTGAACTCGTCCGCCATACCAGCATGTCTCATGAACTTCTCCCTCGCTCTGACTGCCTTGCGCATCTTCGCCGCCTCCTCCGTATCCTTCGCATCCGGAAGGTCCAGATCTACAGCCTTCTTCGCACTGGTACTGCTGGTCTTCGTGCCGCTCGCTGCATCTGACTTTGCGCCTCTGATCTTCGCCGGTGTTCGGTCGCCTCGGCCGGCACCTGTGCGAAGCCCGGGAGCCTTCATACCTGACGGTCGTTCGCGAAGGGCAAAGGCTTTGGCCAAATGACCAAGATGAAGTTGCTTAATGTCGAAATATTTTCGTTCGTCTGCGACGTGAGTGGCGTATGCGCGGACGTGGCTTTGGAAGGCTCGACGAGCAGCTTCGAGTCTGGCCGGTGAGGCTAAAGCCCAGCGCTCCACATTGAGCTGTAAATCTTGAGCAATATCCATGTAGGCGTTCTTGGTTGCAATGCCGCTGGTAACAAGACCTCGAGTAAGTATTTCGTCTACATCTTGTCGCGTGATGTTCACGCCAGCCTCGTAATCCTTCCGGTCTGACTTGAGAATATCGACATAACCCTCCTCAGAGCCAGGCATGAGGAAGATACACGCACGGCCTTCTCGACCTGCACGTGCCGTTCGACCGATGCGATGGAGATGGTCTTCTCGTGCGAAGGCGGGGTCAAATTCGACGACAAGATCGACGTTGGGCAGATCAAGACCGCGAGATGCGACGTCGGTGGCGATCAGGACGGCAGGATCCTTGTTCTTAGTAAAGTGTGCTAGCGTCGACGTCCGAAGAGATTGTTGGAGAGAACCATGCAAACGGTATGCGGTGACAGAATGTGACTTTGGCGATAGTACTGGCGACTCGGCATGTGTGGCAGAAAGCTTGGTTGGATCTGCTTGGGGTAAAACTTTGGGCTTCTTGCTGTCCTTCTTCCCATCTTCACTGGCATCCTTCTCGGCTTCGTCCTTTGTAGCGTCTAATTTCTTATCCTCCAGCTGGCGAGTGAGGATATCGAAATGGAAATCGACCGAGTCTGCACATGAGACGAACACGATGGCCTTCATGACTGACCCTTTGCGCGCAAAAGCTCGCTTCAGATAGCCGATCAAAGACACCAGACGAAGCTTTGGCGCCACCACAGCATACGACTGCTTCAATTGCGCGGGCGCAAAGAACGTCTGGCCGTCCTCTCTCGGGCCTGCGTCGTTTTCTTTGTCTGAAGGATCGGCTCGAATATGCACAGCATCCTTCAAGCTGATCTGACCCAAACGTTCCACGTCCATCTTCATAGTAGCAGAGCACAGAACCGTGGTTCGCTTTTCAGGGAGCCCTGGTATCCGCGCCTTGTCGTCTCTCTTTGCGCGCATACGCAGATTGAGTGACCCGACAATCTTCTGTATCTCCTGTTCGAAACCAAGTTCCATCAAGCGATCTCCTTCGTCGAGAACAAGCCATCGAACGTTACTCACATCCAGCGCTTCGGTGTGTTCCAGATGATCCGCGAGTCGTCCCGGCGTAGCTACCAATATATTGATTCCTTTGCGCAATCGCGCCTTCTCGGACTTCTTTTTCTCACCACCAATTACCGTAGTGGCCACAAGCCAGTGGGCACATCCCAGCAGCTTTTCCAGCACTAGTGCAATCTGCTTGCTCAGTTCGCGAGTCGGCGCCATGATGATTGCAAACAGGCCCGAGTCTCTGTGCACATTATCGTCGTCTTTCCGCTTCTTCATGTTGGCGGAGAGTTCCATCAGTCGCTGCACGATGGGTAGCAGATATGCCAAGGTTTTTCCTGAACCAGTTTCTGCCTGTATGAATGCGTCCGAGTCGTCCTTGACCAACTGTGTTATGGCTGCCTTTTGAATAGCCGTTGGCGCCTTCAGATCCATCTTGTTCAGCAAATGCGACGCAAGAGTCGTGGATATACCGAGTGATGTGAATGTGTCTAGCTCGTTGCTAAGGGGTGCGTTCGAGGGTTCGACGGGCGCGTCGTCATGTCGTGGTCCACTCGCTTGTGATTTTGTGGTAGAGGCGGGATTGTAGGTGAACAGCGAGGAGATGACTTGTTTGCCGCCTTTGGGCGCACTTTGTTTCTCGGCAGGCTTCACTGTGGCGCCAGGATTCGTCTGTGGTCTGAAGTCACTTGTGACGGTCTTCTCATTACTTTTAGGCCTAAAGTCTCCGCTGACCCGCGCCCGCTTCACTGGTCTTTCTCCATTATCGAGCACTCCAGGGCTTGTGGAAATGCGCCGGGTTCGTTCGCCCAGCTCTGTTCGATTCACATCTGTCGCATTCTCCACGACCTTCTTCGGCACCTTTTCTCCACTGAGGCGAGCAGAAGCCTTCGTATGCCAATTTTGCGCCGCTTTCTTCGCTGCCGCGCGATCCCTCCAGTTGCCGCCTTTCAGACTTGGCCTTGCCAGGATACCCGTGTCAGGTATGGAGAAGTTGAGGAGCATGCCATCGTCGGCCATTTTGCTCGGAACTGAGATGTGCAACACTTTGGGAGTGGGGGAACGAGTTCTCAAAATCTCAGGCTGAACTTTTTGGTGGAGCCCCGCACGGGCCTCCACGCTAATTAACTCCGTTCACTCTCCGCTAGCTACCAGCTGTGTCAAGCTTCGCTATTCATCGCCCTCATCCGATGCAGCCGGACTCTGTCTGTAGGCTATGTGAGGTTTGTCTAGGACGACGTTGGTTTTCAAAGGTCCTCGGCTCTCCATGACTGGTCCTTGAGGCATTGTGATCATGCTCAGCCACATTTTGCTTCGCCCCTTCCTTCGTTATTTTGCAATGTCTGCCTCGTCTTGGTTCAATACATATACAAATAAGTTGATATCGCGCTGTGAGCATTCGTTGTACCACTCTGAGGTCCAAGCCATCCCTATTACTCATACACCCTGTGCCACTTCGGTATACATCCCTCCCTCGACTAAGCAACACCTCGATTGCCGCAGATACCTAGGTACCCTAAGTAGCATCGCACACAACACAGCTCGACGCACAAGACCTCCAAGATGGCTTCAGTGTCAGAGAATCTTGCGAGCAGTCACGACACTAAAGAGTACAAATTCCACAGATACCTTTCACGTCCATGTCACTAATCCCACCCTCATTGTAGTGCATCTGCTTCTCCTCCAACATATAGCTCACTCCCAGAGGCTGTAGCAGCCGACATGCAGTCACTCGGTGTTGGCGACCCACAGGAGGTCATATTGGTGCCCATGGTCCATTCGACTGAACAAACACGCAAGCGGGACCTCTTCTTGCCCTTTGGTAAGCGCGGTGTGGTCACGCAGACTGTCATTGTGAGGAAGATGACGCGAGAGCATTACCTCAAGCGCTACGCGAAAGATGCAGAGGGCAACTATGTTGGTACCGAAGCTCCAGCTGTTGATGCGGGACTGGTGTTTGTGGCTGGGAAGAGCACGAACGAGGAGCTGTTGCAGCAAGTCAGGAAGGTTGCGTTTGGAAAGGAGCATAGCAATCAATACCACATGAACGGCTGGGCAGCTGTTCAGGCAGGTGGCGGCGCTATGTAGAAGTAGATACTATCTGCAACCAAATCTTGTACACGCAACAATCGTCATGATCGTCACGCACGTGATCGTACCTCAAGCTGCGTCGTAGAATCGAGTCGTCCTTGCCTTTCTCAAGTCACCGCAAAAATGGCTACCTTTCGACGCGCACTCCGTTCATCCGCTCACGAACGCGACCCCATTGAAGCAAGCTACCTACGCCATTTGCCTGGGACTTGAAGTTGGATGTTGGAGCTAAGTTATAGCCTACCGCTTCTCCGCACGTCACTACGCAATGGCACTTTTCCGACAAACAGCTGGAGCCTCTTACCAGCTCTCCAATGGTTCAAGCTAACAGATATAGGACTCCTGATCAGTCGTAAACCACAATTGAGCTTCGGCGTGTTGCCAAGCGCTCAGATCCTGCGCAATGGCATCCGCTGCCTGTCCAAGAGCTCATTCCTTCGCAACGCGTCTGCCGCGCCGGCCACGCAAGTCTTCCATGAGGTGGCGCCTTTGCGCAAATACAGACGCGAACTGCTAGTCAAGGATCGCACAGTTGGCCTCGTGCCAACAATGGGCGCATTGCACGAGGGTCATTTGTCGCTGGTTCGGCATGCGGCCGCCGAGAACACGGACGTCTTTGTGACAGTATACGTGAACCCCACACAATTTGGGTTGAACGAAGATCTGGCTTCATATCCGAAGACTTGGGAAGCAGATCTGCTGCTGCTACACAGGCTTGACACGGAGCTGGCGAGCGCAGGGAAGGGACGGGTGTCCGCCGTGTTCGCGCCAAGCACGCAGACCATGTACCCTACGCTACCGCCCGACAGCAGCATACCAGGCGTAGGAAGCTTCATCGAGATGCGTCCTTTGGGCCAGCTACTCGAGGGTGCATCAAGGCCTGTATTCTTTCGTGGTGTAGCAACAGTTTGCATGAAACTGTTCAACATCTGCACACCTGAGCGCGTCTATTTTGGGCAGAAAGATATTCAGCAGACTGTTGTGATCAAGCGACTGGTAAAGGACTTCCACTTGAACATGGACGTGCGCATCATACCAACATCACGGGAGCCGGACGGTTTGGCATTGTCTTCTCGCAACGTTTATCTGGGAGCCCGCCGGCGCAGCGTGGGCATCGTGCTTAATCAAGCGCTGCGCAAAGCGGAGGCGCAGTACAAGGCTGGTAAGCGGTCACGAGGCGATATTCTCTGGCCTGCAGCAGATCATGGCGATGCTACACTACTCAAGCAAGAATCACTGGAGCCTAGGAAGCGTGCGAAATTCGAGGTCGACTACATTAGCCTTGCAGATCCGGAAACGATGGAAGAGGTGGAACAAGTGGATGAGACGAGAGGCGCAATTCTTAGTGGCGCAGTTAAAATGCTCCCTGTGGAAGAGCCTCAGGAAGGGGAAAATTTAGGCATTGGTGGAGGACAGATCCCGGTGCGACTGATCGATAACATCGTGCTAGCTCCAGTCAATTGATCGTTGAACACAAGGGCGTTACTTCTTGACGGCTCTGTCTCCTCAATACTGCGGTAGTCCACAAAAATCAGGAATATCCGATATTTGGATGCACAGAAAATGGCTGCTGTGCTCCGGGTATTGTTCTGCAGCCGCAACCTCTGGAGGGGGAACGGGTTACACCTAGCCGAAGGTGTTGTCTACATCGCTTTGCGTCTATGGCATTGCATTCTCAGTTGCAGCTTAGCATAACCACTTGCATTTCGTCGCTACAGGGGGCTAACATCATTGGTAGAAAGGCTCCTTTTCCATGGTACATTATCACTCGCTGCAGGTCCTGAACCACGGCTTGGTGTATGCATCAACGGCCCCAACACACCGTCAACCCCTCTTCTCCTTGATACTATTGCTCTTCTTCTTCAGCATGTTGTCTCTCTTCAACAAATCTACTGACTCATTGGCGTTCGCGTCTTTTTCTGTACGACGCTCCCTCAGTAAACGGTCCACGCAGCGAAACATGGCACATATCTGGGGCAAAAGCGATCTGACAACACTGCGTACGTCAATTCGACGCAGTCCAACCTTTCAGGCACATGTTGCCAGAATTCCCTCAGCGAACATCGAAAGCGCCAGCGCCCCAAGCCAAGCACCTCCGTTCCGGCCCTTCACAACACACATCATTGCAGTCATTACTGAATCTGCTCAATTGAAGACCGAAATCTCGACAGCAACCCCAACATCCATACAGAGTCCCGTTCAGACGACTCCACACCTCCCAACCTCGTCGATCAGCGCCTCCGTCACACATTTCCCCCCCAATGTCAACGCAACTTTCACGTCTTTTGCGTCGCAGTCTACTAGCAGCCGTCAAAGCGTCACAAATGTCGGCACCGTGGTCTCCGAATCCGAGCTACCAAAGGCATGGCAAGCTAAAGACGTGGGCCAACCCGAGAGCCACCGGATAATATTTTGGGTGGTCATTGTATCAATGTTTGTTCTTACCATGGTCGGCATCGTGGCCATTGGCCAAGCTTGAGGGCTTGATAGGGAAAACAGGAGGAAGAACTCGAAAGTTCTATGTAGAGGAGACATTGATGGATCGAGGAATGGCGAGGGCGTATATCTGGACTTGGAAAGAGGAACCTGACCTGTGCGAGTTTATGGTAGTGGCAATGATGCATAGTCCATTGATATGACTCCGTAGTAATGCTTAATGTGTAACTTATGATCTTTGTCGCCCGTTATACGTGTGTATGTTGAGATTGATCGACTCTGTGGCTTGATTCCCGAGGTATTGGGGAATCCTATATGCGCCGCCACACCTTGGGGAAGCGACGACCCCGAGTACGCGTCCCTTACAGCCGCGACTTACTTGACTTAGACACCTGCCTCGACACCCCACCACTCTGACCGTGTCTACCACATTGTAGTTCGTTCATGCCCTGACATACATTATCAGAGGCCTTTCTGTGCGGTGCTCGTGTTTCCGATTAAGTGTCAAACCCCATCAGGATGCATTTCAGCCCCCATGCAGAGGAGGGGCGAGGCTTGCCGCCTCTGGCCAACTCTGTGACCTGGCACCGTACTTCGTATCGCTGCCTCACGAATACTTGCGGTGCAGCAGGCAAGTCTGTGCGAGCCCATCTACGTTGAGATGCATTTGAGGATACCACGATGAGCTTCGGAATCAGCATTGGGGATGTGCTCAAGGTCTGCGAGCTTGCTGGTCGCGTCTACAAGAGCTGTACGTCATTCGCCACCAGCACAATGCTGGGCTGAGCTGGACTAACCGTCGGCAAGGTCGCGACTGCACAGGAGAATACAAGTCGCTCCAGGTCGAAGCGCGCAGCCTTACAAACCTTCTTGAGGATATACAAGACAAGTTCGACAAGATCCCGCCGGGCAAGCGAAGCCAGCTCGAAGATGCCTACGAGCCATGTATCAGCGTGCTCCAGGAGCTTGGACACAAAGTCTAAACGCGCGTGGGATCGCCTCAAATGGGACCCGGACAAGACGCGTACGCTACGGGAACGCATGACATCGAGCGTCACCATGCTGAATAGCTTCTACACCTCGTTGATACACGACAACCAGGTCCTCATACTAGAGGCTCTGGAAAGGCTGGAGCACGACTACAAAGGAGGGCATCGGGAAGAGAGCATCGCATCCCTCGAGATGATCACCTCGAAGACGGTGGAAGACGGCGAGGAAGAGAGCGAAGCGGCATGGACCCAAATACTGCGCGACCTCGAAGACGTCGGAGTAGCCAAAGAAGATGCCTTGAGTTACCGCGACGTCATCAGGGACTGGTTAATACAAGCCGTCAACGAGGGCCGCTTGTTAGAGCAAGCTGAGGAGCCGGACTGCTTCCAGTCGTTGTCGCACGATCTCGAGACAGCTTTACCCTCGTTCGACGCTGGAGACATACCTGGAACACACTACCTAGATGTTCCGGCGATTGTACCATCCTATCAGAGGAGCCAGTCTGCTCCATCGTGGGAGCATTCTCCCTTGATGCGTCCAGCAGAACCCGAGCATCAGAGGACGCAATCCATTCCGTCAACTGCGTCTCTGTCCATCCCTGCGCTCTCAGGAGTCTCCTCATACGCCGCGTCAAGTTCCTCGGAAACAGATACTTCATCTTTGTATGCACGCCCAGAACCGGCAAGCATGGTCACTCCAGGCACTCGTCCGCCTTACCCGCAGATTAGGCGTGTTCCTGTGCCCGCTCGAAGCCCAGCACCCTCACAGACTGTGGAGGCATCATCGAGCTCTGCAGCGACCTCTACTATGCCATCGCCCGCCCTTGCTCCAACACCAAGCATACACCCGCCTCCTGCGCGTGCGCCTCCAGCAATCCCCGAGACCTACTCTGTGCCTTCCGCGCTTCCATTGCCTCAAGTTGCACCGGTGCCTCCAGCTTCTGCTTTGTCATCAGCAGCTCCAGAGGCGTTCGTGCCCCCAGTCTCTCACTCAGTTCCATCGTACTCGGCGCCAGCATTGCTCCAGACACCACCTTCGTACTACGATAAAGATAGCTCGATTACAGCTGATCTGGCATGGACCGGTCAGCAAATAATTGCAGCCTGGGATCGACGCGATTTTTCTTCGGCTGCGAAGCATCTGGAAGATCAGCTTGCGGCTGTAGAGCGCGGACACACTGTGCTGGATACAGGGGCACAGCCTGATCGACGGATTCTGCGCCACCTGCTCGGGGTTTGCAATTCCTTCACTGGAAACTTTGAGAAAGCCAAGCGTTACTTTGAGAGTGTCTTCAACGGCATCTATCTCCACCGGAACAGTCTAGACGAAGGAGACATCGCTGCCGCACGTTGGCTCGGGGATGTTTGTCTTCACCTGCGCGAGCACTCGAACGCCGTATTGGCCTGGGGCGTGGCGCATGAGGGATGCATTGGGCGCTATGGCATAGCCCGAGACCGCACGCGTCGAATCGGGGACGAGTTGCGCCTCTTGGACCATTGGCTCTATGTCATTCGAAGGATCGAGCATTCATTCCAAAACAATGTTGATCCAACAGACATCTTCCGGCACACGCATGCAGTCGAAAAGAACAATCTGATAGCATCATTGAAAGTGGCTTTGTATGAAACAAATGCGTACCAAGGATCTTCTACGGGACCACCCAAAGCGCCCTACTCTCGCCCCACTTACAGGATCGGGCCTCGGCCACAGATGGAGGTAAAGATCTCAGCAGGTTTCCTGCTCGCACCTCTCATTGCAGTCAGTGCGTGGCCACTACCATGGGACTCGACCTTTTCCCCGTCAGACGCCGTACAATTGGACCGCTATATGAATAGTGTGAGAACCACGGCTTTGACGAGGCCTTTAGTAGAGCGCGAACTTCCAACTCTTTCCCTGGGAGATTCGAAGAAACTTCACTATGCTACAAAGCGAGGTAGCAAGTGGTTGATAGAGACGGTCAAGCAAGGTCTCCAAGAAATGGGCATCGAGCACGCCGAGCACGCTTGGGACACAGCAGTTGTAGTTTGTCTCAATCAGCATCGCGATGGCTTCGCCTTCTCCGAAGGTCTTGAGATATCCTTCAAGAAGCTCCAGTTCCGGAGTGTGTATGGCATGAAAGTCTCTGACATCAAGTGGACCACCAGACTTATGAGCCCTCGACCGTCCAACGATACGAAAGATTTTCGAGACATCCTCAGAGGAGTATTGGAGCGGGCTGAGATCGAAGCAGCCAGCATGCAAACCTACGGCGCAAGCATGTCTTCTCCATCGCCTCAAATGACTTATCAGAATTATCGCTGAACGTCGGCGTTCAAACGAATGTGCGCTGTTGAACTGTGGCTGGAGGCCGGCCAGTGCGACCAGGCATTGAGCTGTCGCCGGAGCCATGTATCACCCTAGTTGGATTCGCGAGCAATTTCCACGTGCAAACTAGCTGTGACAGTCAAGGTCTCCCCGCGTCCCTGGAATGATCCTTGCCTCCTCGGAAAATAACTGGATCGACAAATTTCCAGCTTGAGACGCTCGCCGCGAGGGGAGCTCCCATTGCTGGTCATCGCTGTTGTGTCACGGACAGCAGTGGCGAATCGATTGCCACTTGCAGCTGCACAATTCGTCCTTGCGCTCGATGCAGTGGAATCTGAGCTGCATATTAAATCGCATGCTGGGCGACCTTTCGAAACGAGCCCTCCATCAACGGTCAGGATACCGCGCATCTGCGCTGCTGGGCCGCCTCGTGCGGAACGCAAATGAGCGGCATGCTCGGACTCTCCTTACGGCTCGGGAACGGAAAGTCAAGAAATGAGGAGGATTCTTGGCATCAGGCCGACATTCGTAATTCGAGACTCACGACAGGAGAGAGTCAGGGTATGTGGAGGATCGTCGGTGTTCGCACGCGGGTCAGCGTGATGAACGCCTTCATCAAGCTGGAGCGGCAGCCATTATTTAGCGCCTGCAAGACGAGAGGAAGATCTCGCGCGTAGATTGCCATTCATATCGACAACCCCACCTCTGACGTTTTACAGCATGTGTTGGTTTGCGTTGGTAGTGGACGATTTGTTTCCGCCAAGCGCAACGGCAGGAACAAAAGTGTTAAATTAAGGCACGGTACCTGAATTAGTCTTGTCTGAGAAAGCGCCGTCAGCGGGTGACCATGCCGATTATCGACCTAGGGGCTCGCTTGAGCACCCGTTTGTGTTTCACGTTTCAGCGAAGCTTTTGGTGCGACAAGGCGATTGGCTGTGGATGTCTAAGGCTGACCGGCCCCTCAGGAAACATTGTCACTCCTAGCAAGATTAGGCAGGACAGCAGCGCACCCAAGAGATGTGTCTCAAGGAACATCTCCAGTGGAGCGGCTGAGAGGCGGCTCGTCACAGGGATGCGAGGAGTCAAGATTTGAAAGTGGAGATTCTGGCCCAGCTGTGTGCTATCAAAACCCGCTGCAGGCCCGCTTTCAGTCTCTCCTTACCTTCGGACTCTTTCACGACAAAGCTTCAAAACCAACTTGTGTCTTTCCTTTCGGCGCTTTGCTGCCATTGCCGTTCCTTTCACGTCGCAAGCCGACTGTCCATTCTTTTGCACAAGCTTAGATCGCCGTTTGAGTCCTAGAGACAAATCCTTCCTGTGTCATACTACTATCGCTATCTTCAACAAACTCCCGACTTGAAGTCACTATTAGCACGTTCCATCATCAGGATGAAGACACAATATATGCTTCTTACGGCTTTGGCCTCTGTGCCTGCTGCCTTTGCGCACACAGTTTTCACCGACTTCTACGTCGATGGTGTTCCTCAGGTATGTCTTTGTGAGCGTTAGACCAACTCTGTGTGTACTGACTACGAACAGGGTGACGGTGTTGCCATGCGCATGAACCCAAATGCTGAGACTGCCGGGTCTCCCATCGGCAGCCTAGACAGCGAAGACATGGCTTGCAGTATGCTTGAACCCAACGCTAAGTCGAAACACTTCTAACATGACTCGTAGATGTTGGCGGTACCAAGGGCGTTTCTCGCGTCCAACCAGTCAAGGACGGTGCTCTCTTGACCTTCGAAATCCGTTCGTGGGCAAACGACCCTTCGAAGGAGCGCCTGGCCCGTGGCCACTACGGCCCTTGTGCAGTATACCTGAAGAAGGTATCTTCCGCTATCAATGACCAAGGCACTGGCGATGGCTGGTTCAAGATCTTCGACCATGGCTACGACGCTTCCTCCAAGCGCTGGTGCACGGATGAGATTATAGACAACAATGGTCTCCTTTCTGTGAACCTGCCCAAGGGTCTCGAGGGCGGCTCATACCTTGCTCGTCCTGAAATACTGGCTCTTCACGCTGCCAGCTCCGGAGACCCACAATTCTACACTGGCTGCGCCCAGGTCTTCCTCGAGAGCAGCGGCAACCTTGGCCCTGCGTCGACTGTCTCCATTCCTGGATACGTCAAGTACGGCGAACCCAGCACCAGCTTCAACATCTACAACTCAGACCTCAGCACATACCAAGTTCCCGGCCCTGAGGTCGCTAAGCTTGTCGCCAAGTCTGATGCCAGCACCGCCTCCCAGAGCCAAACCGAGGGTCTGAAGCCCGAAGGCTGCCTCGTCGAGAACGGAAACTGGTGCGGCAAGGAAGTCTCCTCTTACTCGGACGAGTCCGGCTGCTGGGCCGCATCCGAAGAGTGCTGGGACCAGGGCCAGACATGCTGGGATTCTGCTGCTCCCACTGGCGGCGCAGGCTGCGAGCTCTGGCAGACTAAGTGCAAGGAGATCCAGAGCGCGTGCAGCTCCAAGAACTTCAACGGCCCGCCTAATAAGGGCAAAGTCCTGACACCAGAGAAGAAGGCCATCGACGTCGGTCTGATCATGGCGACCGTTGGCGGTGGTGTTGTGGACGCCCCGACGCCGAAGACGAGCGCGACGAGCAAGAAGGAAGAGAGCAAGACCGAGACACCTGCGACGCCTACCCCGGCTGCAGGTGAGAAGGAAGCGGATAAGGAGGACGAGAGCAAGCCCGCGGAGTCGCCTGCGTATACCACACCTGCCGCCGCTAAGCCTTCTTCTGCCGCCCCCGCCGCGCCAAAACCTACGCCATCCGACTCGTACACTGCCCCCGAGAGCGACGATAAGTCCGACGACGAGGACAAGCCCGCACCCGTCGTTACCAGGCCCGCATCTTCCGCTGCAGCACCCAAGCCCACTCAGGGCCCGTCGTGCGTGCCAGGCGGCAAGTGCGTCACGGTCACGGAGATCGAGACGGTGGTCAAGACGGTGTATGTCACTGCGGCGTATGATGGGTACAAGCGTGGCCTTGAGAGGATGAAGAGGAGGCATGCTCACCACTTGTAGGTGAGTGCAGAGATTTTGGAGTGAGCGGGTGACGGGGTGGAAACGTGATCGGTCCTAAAGGGATTGGGAGATGCGGCGATGTACATTCTGCGGTCATTGATCGCGAGCTGGAGGCTCTTTTTTGCATACTTTGGGTGGATGGCGTGGGAACGAGGAATGCATAGGTGGGCTTGTTCAATGATGATCTTGCTTGCGATTTGTACGTGCGCTTGTGACATGGGAGTTGTGTGGAGTCTGCTCACACTATGTGCGCATTAACACATCTAGGCCGTGGTTATCTGCTGGTTGGTATAAAGCTTGACAATCCCATCGACGCTACTCCTCGCCCTCGGCCGTCCTGACCTTGACGCTCCCATCCGACATGCCAAAGTACACGGCAATCGGTTTCTGGCCTCCCGTCACGAGAGTCGCAGCGTCGTTCTTTGTCTTCAGCGCTGACGCCTCAATGCCATTCAACCCAGCAAAAATGCCCACTTCCAACACGCCGCTCAAGCTCTTGATCGTCTTGCTAATAGCATTGACTTCCCACGTCCCGTCGCTTCCATCGCCCTTACCCTTTCCCGCCTTGACGTCCGATTCAGTAAGCAGCGTCGGAAACGGGGCATCGACGATGAAGAAATCCTGATCCGTTTTCAGCGGTCCTGATTTCTCGAGCAGTGTCGTCCTCAGCTTCGGGTCCGGCGAACCAAGCTGCTTCAGGGCGGCCACGACTTTTCGCTGCGCCAGCGGGGCCACTTCAATCGGTATCGTGGGCCAGTTTGTGAGCAGGCGGTCCTGCTTTTTCCGGTAGTCTGCGACACAGACGAATTTCCGCGCGCGCTCGGCGACCAGCTTCTCCTGGAAGAGGCAGGCGCCGCCGCCTTTTATGCAGTTTAGGTCGGCGTCGACTTCGTCGGCGCCGTCGAAGGCCACGTCCAGCATGACGTTGTCCGGGAGGCTGTCGAAGGAGATGGGCGTCAGGCCGGCGTTGATGACGAGTTGGCGCGATTGGTAGCCCGTGGGCACGAAGAGGATGTTGGGGTTGGTGGATTTCTCCTTGATGGCTTCGACGACGTAGACGATGGTGGTGCCGGAGCCGATGCCGACGTGGGTCGAGTTGGGGTCGAAGTGGTCTGCTACGGCGCGTTGGGCGGCCCTGCGCTTTGCTGCTTCGACGGCGCTGTCTGTCATGGTGGTGGTGGTGTTCTTACACGGTCGATGCGAGGTGGAGAAATTGCGCTGTGGGCAATTGGTGTGAGTGAGGCGAGACGGGAGGGTAAAGACGATCTTGTTGGTTACGGATTTGGTGGTGACAGATCGGATAGGCAGTGTAAAGCTTTTCGAAGGCTGGAGGGGCTGGAGGATGTTGTGATGACTGATGATGCTAATCTGCTGATTTATATTGCGCGGCCGCAACGATGTCCAGACCGGCCGCATCAACGGGTTACAAGGAGACTAAGTATCCCCTCACAGGTCGTACGATGGCAATCACGGGGCGATTGGATATGTTCCGTGAGCTTTCGCAACGAGACGCATTGGGTATCGCGAACATCAAACCAGCGAGGTCTCGTCGCGAGCTCTGCATCTCCGGAGCATGACGATTCTAGCCCCGCCATACCAAAGAGAGTACCCCGCGGTGCTCCTAGCGTGACAGCGCGTTCGTGCCTGGCAGCTCCTCACACCGCCCTGGCAGAATTCTGGCCGCTGCCTCCACCGTTTACGACACAAACAATCGCTCTTCTTGTCCATTTCGCCTATCTCCTTGCGTAGACTGACACAATGGCGGGCCTTCCTCCTCCCGTTCAGGGTCCGACCGCAAAGGAGAAGAAGTGAGCTTACCAAAGCTCTACAAGCACCACATCAGCTAATCATGGCAGGTACGACCGACAGCTTCGTCTCTGGGGAGCCACCGGACAGATCGCGCTCGAAAACTCGCACATTCTCCTCATCAACTCTGGATCTGGTGTGGTCGGCGTCGAGACGCTCAAAAACCTCGTCCTCCCTGGGATTGGCAACTTCACCATACAAGACTCCGCAATCGTCAGCGAAGCCGATCTGGGCGTGAACTTCTTCCTAGAGGAGGAACATCTGGGCGGATACCGGGCGGAGCATACGTGTAGTCTGCTGAAGGAGCTGAATCCAGATGTGGATGGTCATTTCATCACAGAAGTATGACCCCTCTGGTAAGAGTGACTGCGCGTGACTGACAGACTCTTAGCCGATAGAATCGTGGTTATTGCAAGAAGGCGCTCTCCAACCGTACACTCTCATCATTGCGACCGCGCCGATTCAACCGGAGCTTCTCGTGAAGCTCGCCGATCACGCAAGCGCTGCACTGATACCCCTGTTCTACGTCCACTCCGTCGGCTTCTACTCGCACTTCTCGATCCACCTTCCACCCGCATACCCCATCGTAGACACGCATCCGAGCCCAGAGACTACACAAGATCTCCGGCTACTGCGCCCATGGCCAGAGCTGTTGCAGTATGCAGAAGCGAAGACAGCCAACATCGATAGCATGTCTGCGGAAGACCACGGCCACGTTCCATACGTCGCTCTGTTGCTACACTATCTAGAGCAGTGGAAGAAGCAGCACGATGGCAAGGTACCGGACAACTACAAGGAGAAGACCGAATTCAGAAGCATAGTATCCCAGGCCACTCGGACGAACAATCCCGAGGGTGGTGAGGAGAACTTCGAAGAGGCTGTAGCTGCTGTGCTCAAGTCACTGAACCCTCCACAGCCGAGCAGTGACGTCAAAGAGATCTTCACAGCCCCGGAATGCCTCCTGGTGCGCGAAGACTCGCCTAGCTTCTGGGTCATAGCCAATGCGATTGGCATGTTCTACAAGAAGCACGATGTGCTCCCAGTACCTGGCTCAGTACCGGATATGAAGGCGCGGTCAGCAGACTACATTGAGCTTCAAAACACATACAAGTCCAAGGCCCGAAAGGACTTAGCTGAAGTTGTTGAGAATGTCAGGTTTCTGGAGCGAAATACACAGCGGAATCATCCCATCGAGGAGA
>TARA_R110002003_G_scaffold121_5_pt1 | contig 40651 bp, 44 predicted proteins | sample TARA_R110002003 | Tara Oceans TARA_R110002003 (sample SAMEA4396441) | marine metagenome | biome: Westerlies Biome; feature: [SRF] surface water layer (ENVO:00010504); material: water (ENVO:00002006), including particulate matter (ENVO:01000060) such as... | depth 5 m | reverse complement strand
GCAGGTTAAAGACAGCATCCGCATCGGTTCCCTCAGCCTGCTCGTTGCACGAGCCCTCAACTCGCTCATATCGCTTCATCTGCCCATCAAACACCTGCCCAGGTTGAATATACATGGTCTCATTTAGTACAACAGTCTCCTTTGCAATCGGAAACTCTAAGATCGGAAACGGAAACCTTGGTAGCGGACGTGCACCCAAATCGCCTTGTGTAGCGTCAGCACCACCTTGTGGTCCGTCACCTGACTGGCGACGGACTGCTGCTGCGGAGCATGTCGAGGCGAGGAGAGGAAGCGCAAGGCGTGTGCTGATCTTCATCTTGGCGGGTGTGATGATGTTGGGATTGAATCGATTGAGGAGATCCCTGACTTGACGTGACTCTTCTTTGATTCTTGCTTGGAGAGAGAGAAAGCACTGAACACTCAATATCACGCAGCTCAACCTACCTTATATACTCATATATTCCCTCGCTACCTGCCCAGCCGCTTCACCACTCCCAGTCCCTTCCACGCGCACCTGCACCCACATCATGCCCCAGTCCCTCACGTATTCCCAGCCACAACGACAACGAGGGTCCGGAACAACTACACTTCATCTACATTTCCGTCAATGGCATTGCGAGCTCGCGGTTGTAGTACTCTTGGCATAAGTATAGCCGACGTTTGCCAAGTGAACGCCTCGCGGAGGAACACCGGTCCTGGATTCTCCACGAATCGATCCCCGCATACCATCGCTGCTCTGCCAAGAGCCTTCCCCAACCCGCCCAGCGGTGACAGGCGGGGTGGGCAGGGGTGCTGGAGGGGCCAATGCCTGTTTCTTTAGATTGCCGCGGCCGTGCTGTGGTGGGAGCGGGATGGGAGAGGGGGCTTGGCATTGATGGGTTGAGGTCAGCTTGATTCCCACAATACTTGGATATTACGATGGGTTTGTTCTAATGATTCCAGGGAACGGTTTCAAATGAGATATCGCTGTGCAGATTAATCCTGGTCGATTCTGGTTATGCTTCTACCGTTTCCACCAGGGATCAGCTCTTTCATCAACTTGCGGTCTTAATGAACGGGCAATTCTTCGTTACACTTGAGATTATCTGATTTTAATTATAAATCAGACCTGACATGCTTGTCACATCTGAAATGACGATGGACATACGTCCGAGCATTACCCTTTGCTTGTGCGTACTTGGCAAGATCAATCTTAGACAGATCGGGAAACAAAATTGGTTGCGAAAAGAGCGCAACCATGGGCTAAGGTGTGATTGAGTCGTATCATAAATCATTGAGTGATATAGCGATACCGTGAGCGACGCTTGGTCGATATTTGTAGGACCATCGTTCACTGTTTACCCCATGGTCGTCAACTTAAGCTCGAGTTGCATGCGCTGCACCGCCATGCCCTACCGGCCAATGAAGCCCATCCCAGCATTATAGAAGCGCAAGCGAAATGTCTGGCGAGAGCCCCGCATGACGACAGCTGCATTAGGGCAGCCGACCCAGGTATCAGGGAACTCACTCCCTCGTAGCTCTGCGCATTTGCCGATCATATAGCTCCAGTTACCTGGTCGAGTTGAGCTGGGTTGTTGCTGACCCTGTTTTGGGCTCATGTGAGCCTGAGGACGGAATTTCGAGTTAGCCCGAGCGGTCAGCACTCAGTGAGGGTTGACGAACACTGCAGCTGCGCGATGAGTGTCAATCACGACATACACTAGATATGTGTTCTCTTCTAGCCAACCAAGTTCATGTTTAGAATAACTCGACATACACACCCGAGATCTGCTTAGCTTAGGGATTAGGTCCTCTTTCAGCGTGGAACGGTCCAGCTTTGTGGCACGATGAATGGGTATCACGCATCACCGACCGGGACACACAAGTAATGACACAGATTCTTGTCTTTTTCTCAACCTTGTGATCTGAAATCTAGAAAGCCTCATCAGTGGGCTCCGAGTCCTCCACGACGTGCAAACTTCCGTCTGACGTTATGCTTGGCACAGCATTCCTCAGCACGAGCGCGGTTTCTGCCAGTCGATATGGTCCAATACACATGTTAGCCTTATTAACTAACCCATTGAATTCCAGGATACAGCTTCTTCTATGCTCCGGTGCGTGGCGTTTTGCTCTTGTGTGCAGGTGCCTCACAATGACGAGGCTCCTAGCTCTTCCGAAATAGACAACTTCGCAAGGTAGTGGTCTAATTCTTTTTGTTTTTTCGATCTGACTTTTGGTTTTTGATTTGTGAAGTAGAGAACATTGTTCCTGAACTCTCGATGTTTGTCCCAGATGTCCTCCCACTCATGCTGGTTTTCCGCGCTATACTGAATGATGGTGGAATCGTGCCAATACACGACAAGAAAGTCGCAGTAAAGATTATAGAGCCGAGAAGTGGCCAGAGTCGTCGAACAGCAGTGTTGTATTGCCGCCGGACCAACGCTGGTCTTTGGCGATCCATCAGATGGGAAGTAGATATCGTAGAGGTTGCGTATAGCGAAGTTCTTAAACTCAACGGCATCCAGGTAGTCACCCAATACCCAAGCCTTTGCGCTGTCGCGAACCTTGAAGCTGTCCGTCAAGTCGTCGCGGTAGCTGTACCGGCCGTAGTACATGAACTCGATGAACAGCTTGAAAATCTCCGGCTCGAAGTCCTCCAGAGTGACTTTGTTGTCCTCACTCTCTTTGGACGTCTCTGGACGTGTCGCACGCTGAAAGTAGCCGGAGTAACGGAACAGCAGTGCTTTCGGAAGGCCCCAGGTGCTGGTGTCGCCAGATGGCGAGACAATGGTGACTTCCATGGCTGGTCCTCGTAGGCTGCGGGGTATGTTAGATACTGGCGCTGCAAGAAGGCCGATCTTAGCGCATTGCTTACAGCTCGATGGTCTCCTCGCGCTTGTTGGATGACGGTGCCATTGTCAGCCTGCAAAGAGTAGAATTCTGGTTGAGAAGGAGCAAGTGCAGGCTCAGTTCAAAGAGTGATTGGGAGTAGAGGAAATTCAGTGCGCGTGCTACGTGCGCGTTGTTCACGGGTAGTGACAGTGAAAATGAAAGTGAAAGTGAGCATGAAGGTGGGACGGAATGTCTTTTGTCATATGCCACAAATTCACAGAAAACGGACGCAGCTCCGAGATGCAGTGATCCTAGCTTGTTGCACCCCTTCCCCCCTAAATTCATCTTCAAGCGCTACCAGTCCGTACTCATCGCGACAATACTCTCCTCCAGTCCAGTCCAGCCCTGACCCTTTACCCACCCTAATACCTCCTCCGCTCTCGCAGTCGGCGGCTTCACTCTGTCATCCCTCTGACCCTCAACATCCTCCGAGAACGTCTTGTCCGGATAGCGTTTACGCAAGATCGCCAGAATCTGGTTCCAATTCCAGCGTTCTGCATACCCAAACAAGCGCTCGCCGTCCACGTCCGAGTGAATGAGCGCCGAGACATGCAACAGTGCATCATCGATTGGGGAGATATACCACTGCGGGTCCACTATTGCAACGAGCTCCTTGAAGTGCTCGCCCGTGAACGCACTGTTGATCCATGCAATGGTTGATGGGAAGCCTTGGTGCTCAGGGACAAGGACAGGGCCAAAGTTGGCGTTTGGCAGCTGGCGCAGTCAGTCGAATGGATCATGGACTCTCGTAGGGACGATACTTACCACACTATTCATCACGAAGCCCGGGTTGTTCTGCTTTACCCAGTTCCACATCTCTTTCTCCGTCTCACTCTTCATCGCCGCGTAGATCAGCATTCCCTTTTGTCGAGGTTCATCTGCGACCTTCGCTTTCTCCAATGCTGTGTCGTGGAACGTGGTCTCGTCGATGACAAAGTCATGATCAAGGTTAATCTTCGGGAAAGATGCAGCGAAAGATGAAGAGGTGGTGACAAAGCGCTTGACTGATGGTGTCTTCGCGCAAGCCTTCAGCGCGTTCAATGCAGCCTTACGACCCAGATCAAGAGCCACGTCAAGATCCAGGATGCCTCCGACTGGCGCAGCTACGTGCACAAAACCCTCCACACCTAAAGGTAGTGAAGCGTTAGCGACCGAATTCCAAACGGGTTTGGGTGACAGTTCCTACCTTCGACGTGATCATCGTAGCAACCATCAGCAGTCATGTCCGGAACACCCACCAACTCGAACTTTGCATCTTTATGCTTGTCATCGAAGAAGTCTTTAAGCCATTTGGTCTTCTCAACATCTCGCACGGCACCATGAATATTATATCCCCGTGCCAGCAACTGATCGGCAACATAGCTTCCGATGAGTCCATTGACGCCGGTCACGAAGATCGTGGCGCCAGGCTTGATGACGACAGTAGGCATGGTGATTCTCGAAACCCACTTTTAGGGGGCGGGGTCGAGGATGAAGTAAGCAAAAAGGGGCAGACGGTGAAGTATCGCTAAAACGCAGGGTAAGCTGGTGGCCAACGTCGCAAGGACAAGCTAGATTGATTTTGAGATGGAGAAAATGTAGAAGGGAAGAAGAAGTCGCAACGTCTGGTTAAATACTTGCGGAGGAGGATTGTCAGATGCATGTCCTAGCTCTGTTTGGCAAGGCGGGGTTGTATGCATAATTCGCCCCATTGCACCTGCCGCATGTTTCGAGCAAAGGCAGCACATAGAGTATCGCGCAAATGTATGGTAGGATACACACTATTCTATGATCATGACGCGGTGAATGTAGCACGCGATTTAATTGACCATGGAGCTCACATACTACAGTTTTTCCCGACTCTTCGCCATCTCCTCAGCCAACACCATGCCGACTGGTCCACCCCGACTTCCATCGCCACTCCACTGCTCCTCGGGTACTCTTTCTTCCGGCCACTCCCAGCGACCTTTGAAGTCTTCTGGCGTTTTACCTTCAATACACTCCAAGATGCTGTCGCCAATAACAGGCAGGAATTTGAAACCATGTCCCGAGCCGCCCGTGGCCACAAATAGACCTTTGTACGTGGGGTGGTAGGAGATCAGGAAGTCACCATTGCGCGTATCAGTGTACCAGCATATTTTTGATTTGGTGAAGGGCCGTGATGGGATTGCGAGGGAGGGGTGAATAGAAGTGAGAAAGTCGTGACATTGCTTTTGGCCTTCGAATGGTACTTGTTGGGAAGGGTCATCGATTTGTGTGTACGGCAAAGACACAGTAATCGTGTCGTTTGGATCTTCAGACTCTGGGTGTGGTATGCTGGTAGGATTGACATAGCCGTGCCCGTGGCGCGCTACTTTAAGGAGTCCGTGAGACGGTGGTATCATGAAGAGTCCATGTGAGAGGTTGAGGATGGTTGGCTGCTTTGCAAGCACTGCTTCTTCTTCGCCCGAGATATGCATGTAACATAACGCCTGGCCCGTCGCCTTGCAGATTCCGCGAAGATCAATGAGGGATGCTGTCCACGCGCCAGCTGCCAGGATTGTCAATGAAGCTTTTAGCTCACTTCCATTGCTCAACCGCACACCGGATACGGTATTTGTCTTGTGGTCGATCAATACTTTCTTCACGCTGGCTTCGACGAACTTGACACGCTTGAGCTTCTCCACCTCTTCTCGGAGCCACATCATTGCTCCTTCAGCATTCGCCCAACCAGAACTCCAATTGACGTATCCCGTGCTGCCGCTTCCCCACTCGTCCTTCCCTTCTAAGCCACATACTCTCCGTATGTCTTCAGAGGAGCGCAAAACTTCAGTCCTGTCTACGCCGATCGCATTGACGTTCGCGAGGGACTCCGAGACGTATTTCTGCTCAGGTCCCCATGCTGTCACAGCCAGCCCGGTTTCATGGTAGTGCTGTGGTGCGAAGTCGGTTCGCCAGCGCTTCTGCGCGATAGTCGCAAGACGAGTATAATGTGCGGCGGCGTAATCGGGACGGATGATGCGGGATGTGTCGATCTATGGACTCTTTGAGCATCTTGTCGCAAGCCAAGGCAGGTTCCTCGGAGTGGAAGCACCATGTAGGGAGAACATTGACGTCTAGCACAAGTTGAGATTCAGCTACTCACACTTGAGCCATCCGGAGTGGGGAATGGCTGTCGATCTACAACGGTTATAGCAGTGCTGTTGTATCCTGGATGCCGACACAGCGCCCAAGCAGTGGATAAGCCGAAAGCGCCGCTTCCAACAATCAGAATAGAAGGTCTTGACGACGACATAGCGCAATGAATGGCAAAGGCATCGAAAGCAACAACGATCAACAGAGGGACGACGCGATAAGAAAAGAAATGTCGGACCTACCAATGTGGGCAATGTTAACTCCAGGTGGGCCCAAATGTCGTCCTCAGGGCGCGTCGGCTGGGCACGGGTCAAGCCTCGTGGCGGGCATGCAAGGAGCTTGGGCGTCCCGAGCGATCGGGTCTAGCAAAAAGTTGCATGAGGCTCAAGCAGTTGCGACCACTTCACCACTTGCACCAATTGAACACCCGTATCCAAGGCCACAACACTCCCACCCGTTTCGGTACGACACCATGGCTAAGCTGCCGAAGCCGCCGAGGTCATTACCAACGAGACGGAATCTGCCCACGAAGCCCACACTTCCCCTCCACAAATACGCACCCCACGCGCAGCCCGCTGCTGAAGCATTATTACAAAATCCCGGACCTTCCCCGAAGGAGAGTTGGCAAAGAGTATGGTCTGCACGGCCAAAGCTCTCGGACTTGCAAAGATTATCAGACGAGGAATTGAAGTCAGCACAACATCAGGCGAAGCTGCGACGGTGGCGGCAATGGCCAATGTTCGGTTTAGGGCTGGTCGCATTCGGGATGGGAATGTACGGTGTCATGCTCTATGCATCGTTGACTCAGGACACGGAACACAAGGATTTACCGTCAGATCTCCTAGACCGTTTCGACAGAGATGCCGAAGGTTATGACGAGAAGGTTGACATGTCGGAAACATTGCTCTTCCTTACATCCAGGCGCAAGAAGCTCACTGCACAAGCGAAAGGGCACGTTTTGGAAGTAGCAGTGGGTACCGGCAGGAACATCCCATACTACAATACAAAACAATGCGCAACGGTGACACTGCTCGATGCAAGCGGGCCGATGCTGGCAGTTGCGAAGCGCAAATGGAATGACACACACAAGGAATACTTCAGCCGCGTCTTCTTCAAGCAGCAGTCGGCTCTAGACCCGATCGTCCCTCCATTCGATGCGCAGGAAGGATACGACACCGTGATACAGACCATGGGTCTTTGCTCTACGCACGACCCAGTGAGACTGCTCCAGAATATCGAAGCGTCTACCAAGGAGGACGGGCAGATACTGCTACTTGAGCACGGCAAGTCGCATTACGAGTGGCTCAACGACTTGTTGGATAAGACGGCGCCGGCACACGCCGATGAACACGGGTGTTGGTGGAACAAGGACATTGGCAAGATAGTTGAAGAGAGCGGGCTTGAAGTGGAGACTATCAAGCGATACAACTTTGGCACCACTTGGTGGATAGAGTTGAAGCCGCGCAAGGGCATGCGGAAAAGACAGGCCGAAACTGCAGAGTTGCCGCCCGTTGCTCAACCCGAGCCCTCGGTGGCACGAAAGTCGTGGTCGCTCTGGTGATGAGAAGCTGTGTCACCTTCTCCGCATGCGCTTGCTGGCGTTGCACAGAGCTGCAGCTTGCCGCGATTAGCGGCGCCTAGCTTTGTATGTGACACTGAAATCCAGAGATACCGATACCAGGGCAGCATTGGCAAGTTGCAATGGCGACGTCAGATGAAGCGTTCGACTTGTCGAATGAGGGGTGAGTGGCCCAATTCGGCAAATTCCCCAAAGCCGGGAGACGGAGAACACAGAAGGTGAACCGGGACCCACAGTCACGGTTGCGGAGAATACATTATCAAGTCGTTGCTGATACGGCGAAGTGGGCCGGGCCAACTCATTAGTGACTTTGTTTGAGCTGGGCAGACGACATGTGCTTGGGCATCCGCAGTTGATATCTGATCTCTGTGATCGTCTCACGATGAGCTCACGCAAGATTATCGCAACGCCGAGCTCCAAAATGCTCCTATCGCTGACATGCATTGCACCCGCATCTTGACTCGGAAGGCTGCAGATGGACAGCAAACAACATCTTCACCGTCTATCAGCAGCTTCCTCATTCACGCAATCCTTCGTCTGGGGAATCGCGGAGCGCATCCGCAAGACTGTTTGCTAACTAACAGCTCAAGTTCGGCGCGAGACTTGCCTGCTCCCCACAAAAGTGACGCTGCGCTGCACATGCATACCGGACCTGGCGTCCTGCGGTAATGCGCTTATCCACATGCGGGTAGACCGAGCGTCCATCCCCTGCCAATCATCAACATGGTGGCACGTCGCGTGTGTGGTGTTTGAGAAAAGAAGCGATACGGGCTGGCTGTTTGTGAAACGCAAAACCCCCACAACGGTGGCTGTCAGATGTCAACGATCAGTTCTGGTGAGGAGCACTCTTCGCATCCTTTCACGTCATCAGACCAAGTAGTATCTGCCCGGCAAATTGTCTCGCCGCAAGCAGTTCCTGCGCTGCCGAGGCCTGACCGCACCACCCGACCCCGGACAAAGGAAAAAATATGCAAAAAAGTACACTCACCGCCCAAGGTCTGCCCTGGAAAGGCGTCGAGGCTAAATCCGTATTTGGCTCTAGCCTGCACCTCAAGCAAGATGATATGCACGCACCTTCCGATCATGATTGCGGCCAACCAGTCGCGTGCAGGCTGTTTGGCTGCTTGGAAAACGAAGGGGAGGGGGTGAGGCGGTCAGCTTGACGACAGCTGGAATCGCCCCAACATGCAGATGGGAAGGGACATGCGTGTTAGATTGGAGACGTCGAGCATGAGGTCACTGCTGCCGGGAAGCCCGTGTCCAGGCGAAAAGTTCGATTTGTAGAACCGAACATAGTCTCAGATACTTTGTCTGTGCATTACAGTAACAGAAAATAATGCTGCGGATAGTCAAGCCTCGTTATGAGGTGTAGATCCGCCGCGAGCGCGCACGAAATATCACGTCCCGCGGTGACGGTGTTCACTCTCCCGAGCGCATCTGATGCAGCTGGTGAGGCTCTCATCGTGCCCAAAGCTCGACGCACAGGGACTGGGCGCATGGGATTGGCCGGGGAGGCGAGGGCGTGTGCGAGACGTTGAAGCGGGCATCCGGTGAGGCCACGCTTGTGAAGGCGTCGACTTGCTTTTCACGACCTTTCCGTGTACTACTGCAGCCAGCCACGCATCGTTGATAGGACAGTCGTATAGTTTAGCCCCTGACACGCAAAGCCAGATCCCAAAGACGGCTCTAAAACGGCTCTAAAAGTAGCATGCTGTCATACCCCTACACATTCACCCTACGCACGGCCGCTTTGGCAGAACCTAGTCGGGCTTCTTCACCAGTGCTCCACCTTGGTTCCGTTCGTTCCCTCATCGCATCCCCTCCCTCCCCTCTGAACCCGCCCAGGGACCATCACCATCGTCTGTACCATCTTTGCATCTCATTGTGCACTGTTTGTCGTGGTGTCGCAGCAGACTTAATAGGGCTGCCATCACTAGGTCTGGGCTTGAACTTGCGACAGCCAGTCGCCATTGCGCAGTTACGTATACACTGCTCAGGAGGCAACACAGCTGTGAAAGGACGCTTTCGCCGGACTGCCGCGACTTCCACCACCAGCGTCTTGCGGTCAGCTCGAACAGGCCCCTTTCACAAGCCGATATCTACTGCAGGCAGAAGCGTCGCACGCTACCTTGCATACATCCAGCGGCATCTTTGGGTATAGCCTGCGCCGCCTTTACATTCCGCGACCAATCGTCGGCCCTCGCATCTCGCAGCAACAACACTTTGGCTGCATCCCCTCGTGCCAGCGTCAATAATTCCTCCCTTTCTCTGGCGCCGCTACTTTCCTTCCTCACAGCTATTGCGACGCCCCTCTGCGACACGATGGGCTACAACACACGGCGCAAGTCGCTGTCGCTGCCGTCGCTGGGCATCCACCTCCCAGGCGCCTCGAGATCCACGCGCTCACCGCCTTCGACAAGCGACCCTCACCCTGCAAAGAAAGTCAAGCGCACACACTCGAGCTCCGTGTCGCTCACTTCACCACCTCGCACCACCACACTGCGCTTCGACGAACAGCGGCCGAAAAGCGCAGGGCGAGTGGCCGACACCCCGCCACCGTCGCCAGGCGGCGAGTCCGGGCAAACAAAGGTCGACACGCAGGGCATCGATGATGAGATCGTCGTCGGCGTGATCGAGCAGCTCGAGAAGACGGGCAACCGCCCCCACCTGCTCAAGGAACTCGCGACCGTACTGTCGCCCACCATTCCCATCGTCGAGAGGTACGTTCCCCAACTTTCTTACTAGCGCCCAGACTGCGTTACTCATGCTGACGTGCGACAGCTCCGCGAATCCTGCCGCCATTATTTCGTCACGCCTCGCGACCTACCTCAAGCGCAATTGGACCGCCCTCTCGAGATGTCCTCTCGACAAGATACTCGTCGGCACCCACCCCAAACGTGTCTACTACTTCCTCAGCACGTGCCCGCACCAGCCGATTCCTGCCGACGCAGGCAACATCCCAGCTGCCGCGCGCATCATTACGCCATCGCTCTCATCGGCTGCATCCGAGGAAGAGGACCTGGACGCGAGATCACGAGGCCGCATGTCGCCGTCACCAGAACTAGACCTCTCCGACTACGATGAGAACGGCGTCGACCCCTTTTCGAGCCAGACCCACCCGCCGACCACCGCGAACATTGCGCACAACCGACGTGCCCAGTCGCCGCCATTAGAAAAGGACGAGCGCGAGTTCACTCAGACCGCTTCGTTCCTGCAGCAACAGCGGAGAAGCCAAGAGGCCGAGCGCCAACGATCCGCCAGCACCTCTGTGGAACCAACACGACGCAGTGATGTCATCATGGAAGAGGTACATCAGACCATCGAGGAGACCGAGGAGAGCGCTGCCCGCAAAAACTCGGAGATTGCCGTTGCTCTCTTCGGGCACATGGATGCCGCTGCTGCCTTCCCCACCGCCTTTGCACCCAGTAGCCCAGCACTGAAGCCGGTACTGCACATCGAAATGCCCCCACCGGCTCACAAACCTCACACACTCAAGTTCGATGCAGACGACCTAGACTGGGCAATGAAGAGCCCAGAGACAATCGAACTTCATGAGCTTGACGAGATCTTTGGCGAATACTAACGATAAGAAACCCCCCAACTTTGACCATCTATCCAGCATACGACATTTACGACTTTCTGCGGCTCTCATCTACTTCTATACTATTTGTCATTACTATCTCGACTTATTTCTTTGGGAGCGAATGTCCTAGACGGTTTCATCCCGCCGCTCGCGCTGCATCATACACTCTAGAGTTTCTTGTTCGATTACAGGCTGGAGTTCAGTGTGTGGTCTCTTGTGTTATGGGACTACTGGCGCTGAATGATGATTACTTGTACGATTAGCTGACTGAGTGTACGATTGCGCGGCATATGATACGGACTGAGGCACTGGATGTTACTCGACATGTATTGACTGGCGCCGCAGGATTGCAGGCTGAGCAAGAGCGACTAGATTGGACACAATGGATCGCTAGACAAAAGCTTCTTGAAATTGAAAAACAGTTGATATCTTGCACTTCTTCCTCCACTCGATCCACAACCTTGAATTGCGAAGATGTATCGTGAGGCAAGGGTATCCTTGGACACCATGTTCACCGCACTTTCCCTACATATAAGGCATTATGCTACCTACATAACAATGCAACTACATTCCTGCAGCTAAAGCCGCGCTGGCAGCACCCTAATGCACAAATAAACGAATAAATTGGGCCTTCGTCGGCAGGCAGTTCGCGCCCAAATCTCCCGGGTGGAGCCGCATCGCTGGCGAACAGACCATCCTTGACTACCCAAGCTTGGCACTCGACGATGAGGAAGTTGCGGTCGAGGCACTTGCAGCCTCACTTCTGCGGCAAGAAACGACCGGGCGTTACCCGAGAATACAGACCAGCGCGCGCAAGCAACCAGGCAAAAGTCAACTTCGGGCTACGAGGCATTGAAGCAACTAGTTCGCAGAGGCCGTTCACAGTTGAGGAGGCTGGCGCTTTGGTGATCAGATCACAAGCGACCCAATGGCCGCGCAGCCCAGCCAGCAAACTCGAGCACGACGCCCAACCTCGCATGTAAGAACGCGCAGATGCGCATGCGCTCGCCCACGTTCCTTAGCTCCTCTTCATCAACTTGCGTCATCGGAAACTCGCTGCGAGATTTGCCCTGCATTTGTGAAGTTGCGTGTGTACTGCAGGTCCCCGAGGCTGAGAGATTCGTGATCTGCTTAGCGCGCAACACCGCGACCAGGCTGGAGGTTTCACGAGGAAGAGGGATAGGAGTCTAGCGATTGGAAGAGTAGGAGAGTAGGAAAGTGGAAGAACCGGAAGAGGAGAGGGAGCGAAGGAGATTTTGATCTTCTACCGGGAGAAGTAGTCGAGCGGGCGCTGCCGGGATATTTGCACACGTTGTTCACCGCAGAAGTTCCTCATCGGCATTGGACAACGCATAGCGGCATCGCCTAAGTCTCGACATCTGTCAGGCACTAGCATACAGTCGACTCCCACATCACAACTTCGAGGAAAGGAGTCATACTGACAACAAATTTGGCCACGTCCGCAAGTGGCTCGACCACGCAGAAGTGGCCTCCTTTAACAGCGACTCCAAGTCCGAGTACGTCTCCTCATTGCCATCGAGTTCGTCCTCAAACTTGACGCCGAAAAAAAGCAAGAGAGGATCTAGAATCATGTCTGTAGCACCGTCAAGAGCAAGAAGCCGGAGTCGAGCACCAAGTACCATGGCTCCGCAGGGTCCCGTGGTCGTAGATGTGCCCCGCAAACGCACGAAGTCACCCCTAATCGTCGATATTCCTGCAAGGCCAAGAAGTAGAAGCGTAGGAAGAAATGGGCCGCTTGCTATGGAGCCACCAGGTCTGAGTGGAGGAAGGGGCATGTTCAAGAGGCTGATTGTGGCGTGTGACGGAACATGGAATGACTCGAACGATTTGAGCAAGAACGGCAAAATTGCAGTCCCAACCAATATCACGCGACTATCAAGAGCTATCAAGGCGGTCAGTCAAGACGGTGTGCAGCAAATTGTAGACTATCATTCTGGTCTCGGAACCGAAGGCACGAAATTCTCACGCTTCTTGGGAGGTGCCACTGGCAAAGGACTGGCAGAAAACGTTCGAGAAGCGTATTCCTTTCTGGCCAACAACTATCACCACGGAGACGAGATATTCCTGCTCGGATTCTCACGAGGCGCCTTCACCGCACGCAGCATTGGAGGCTTGATTGGCGAAATGGGCTTGCTCACGAAGAAAGGCCTACACTCTCTCCCGGAGGTGTATTCGGATTTTCAACACCGGCACGACGAAAGCTACATACCCGCATATCCAGACCTACCTTTCCCACGGAAGCCGAGCGCATCAGATCCGCGGTATGCACAAGAGCTGGAACGAAGAGGTCTTACGCGTCTTGATATCCCAATCAAGGTCATTGGGGTATGGGATACAGTTGGTTCACTTGGGATTCCACGTATCGGCTTTCTTCAACGTGCAGGACTACAGATGCGGCAATCGCGTGCGACCACTTTCTACGATACCAAACTTAGCCATTGCGTCGAGAATGCTTTCCAAGCTCTTGCCCTCGATGAACAACGATCATCCTTTTCACCCGCAGTATGGGAAAAGCCAGAAGGCAACCGAACAACGCTACGCCAAGTCTGGTTTCCAGGTGCTCATGCAAACGTAGGAGGCGGCTATGACGACCAACAGATTGCGAATATCAGTTTGGCGTGGATGATGAGCCAACTGGAGCCATTTTTAGATATGCGGGACGAGTATTTGTTTGAACAGGACGAGCAGAATGAGAAGTACTACAGGAAAACGGATGGAGAGTTGAGGCCGTGGAGTTTCGGTCGATTATATACTGAGCTCACGGGCGTGTTTGCGTTGGGTGGTAGTACAGTAAGTTTGTCTCTATCTCATTCCACATCGCAAATCATAAACACGGCAACATCCGTAAACAAATCTAACTGCCAGCTCAGACCCGCAAACCAGGCCACTACACCGCCGTGGAGCCCTTCACCGGCCGCGCAACCGACCGTCCCCTGCGCCAAACCAACGAATACATCCATCCCAGCGTCCGCACCCGCTTCCGCCTCGAAGGCCCCGGCATCCAAGACCGCGGCCTGTACGATCCCCGCGGCCTAACCGACAACTACCGCCTCGCCATCGACTACGGCCCGGACATCCAAAAACTGCAGTCCGGCGACGCAGAAGTCTACTGGAAAGTCCGCTCCCGAGACACAAATGGCGTCCGCGTCCTCCCCGAAGCGCCCCTCTGGCGCCTCGAACGCGAACTCGCACGCAAAGACCCCAGGACTTATGATTACTACAAACGCCCCCCGGCCACGGCGTCGACCAAGAAATCCCGCCGCGCGCCGCGCCCGCACTCGGCGGACTTTAGTCCCTCGGGCGCACCGAGCGCGGCCCTGCCGAGTCCGAGTCCAAGGAAGGCGAGGCGGGAGACGTTTAGTCCGCGCAGCACGTTTCCGGCGGAAGAGCGCGGCGCGAGGCGGAGGAGTGTCATGGTTGACGGTGCGGCGACGAGGAGTAAGAGTCGTGCGCGCAGTGCGAGTTTTGATGAGCGCGAGTCGGAGATTAGGGAGAGTATGCCGCATCGGCGGGAGAAGGATCGGGCGTGGTGGGAGGGTATGGGGAGGAGGTAGGGTAGTAATCGGAATGTTGGGAAAGGAAGATGAGAAAGTGGTTTGGTTAGAGTCTGTTTCAGGGTTTAGATTTGAGTTTTGGTGGAGAGCGGAATACCCTTTTGTTGGACATTAAGACAATTTTTTATTTACTTCAAACATAGTCACGATTTGGATGTTTCGGAGAGAGCGCTGAGCTGATGTAATGCAAGCCAACGGGTTCTGATGTATCACAAATGCAGACATCAGCGCAGCCATGTAAATGATCCACACCGTTCACCGGGTATAACATCCCTCGCAGACCCTTGCATACTCCCCAATCGACCTACATACTCTTCAATCTTTCTCCAAGAGAATCAACTTTACGAAATATGTTCCATCTGCGTCTTTTCTTCCACCTCGAATAAGTCCGACTCCCTCTGAAATGTTCTCACTCTCGTTCTCCACTTCGTCTCGCCCCTGTCGCCATACATATGTGCTCGGCCCGCAATACGCGTTTCAGAAAACATCAATCGTCTTGTGAGCGGTGTCACTCGGGCATTGCTCATACTTCGAACAACGGTGCAGAGAGGCACATGTTTCTCTTCAACGCAGGATTGAGGAACATGTATCCAGACCCAGCCTTCTCCCCATACTAAGACTCGAACGTACATGAACTAATTTCACCCCGACACCTCAAAACTACGAGCGAGGCTGTAGGACGAGGGGTGCGCGATGCCCGAAATACGGGAATCTCATGCCATGATTGCGTGGGACTGGAAACGCTAGTACTATGTCCTCGCGCGAGGATGTGTGGGCTGTCTTTGAACTTGCGCAGGACTTTCTGGGCTGGTTACCGCACAACGAGACAGTAATCTTGTTGTAAGAAGATGTGATGGTCGCACTGCTCATGTGTTTTTGTGGTGTAGCTTTCTGGTGCCACTCATGATAGAAGGTATCGCACCAGCTTTTGGGACAGACGATAACATACTTGAAATGGTGTAGTGTTTCGGATTGGAGGGAACGCGCAGGATCCTGTAAGTATATTCGGCGCGTTTCGAGCCGCGACAGCGCTCTCCTCGCTATGCCATTTATTGTAAATCTTGAGAAGAAACTGTCGAAGACAAGAGATGTTGCACGAGTGCCTTTATGTACTTCGAAAGGCGGTGATTTGCGAGTTAACAAACGAAAGAACTGTATACACAATCAGCACGCGCTTTATCCGACGAGACTGACATTGTTTTATACCATGACTGCGCCATGCACTCAGTTGTTCTTCAACTCACACTATCCTACGCAACACTGCAATTCAAGACAAAAAGTTGATACAATGAATAATCGTCAACTTGCAGACGCAGCCCCAAAACGCCACGCTCATTACTCATGACAGTCCTCAATCAAACCTCCTTCCCCTCATCAAATCCGCATCAGCCAGCGGCCACACGGGCGCCGCCTCATAGCTAAACCGCCTGAACTCCTCTTCCGCCATAACCGCCTCTCTTGCCTCCGAACTCGTCGTTCCATCACTATACGCCGACGACGGTGCACGAGCGACACCTGCATGACTCTCGCTCGCAGGAAGGTCAAGTAGTGCGTCTTTGCTCGACTCCGGTCTCGACACGTCGCCGGCCCTGTCGCCTTGGAGACTCATGTCGAGAATCTTGCGGGAGTCGGAGTTTGGTCGTTGGGAGAGTGTGATGAGTTCTAGACTGGAGGAGCGACGTGCTGGGTTCACCTTCGATGCGGGAAGAGGCTCGACTGTTTGGGGGAGTTCAGGGACTTCAGAGATGGTGGGCGTGTTTGAGGCTGAGCTATTTGTGCTGCTACGGACGCGCGAGGTCTTCAGTGCTGATTTGGGAGGGAAGGTTGCGCGCTGGCGGGGTGCAAGAGGATTGTGATGCGTTGTGGACTTCTCTTTCTTGTCATTTGCGAGCGGCGCGTTCTTTGGGGTTGTAATGTGCGCAACGTCGTTGTAATCAGGAGGGGGTGTTGCTGGTGACTTTCCCTTCCTCCTTAGCTTGTTCCTCTGCACTGGACTTGTTGGACTCTTTTCATTACGTTCGCTGTTATGTTCAAGTGTTGCTAATGCATCTGTGACAGCATCACCCATGTCAACGTCATTGAGGTTATGGTCCGCAATCTCAAATGTCCTCTTCGGGGTACCTTTCCTGCTAGGGACATTACTATACTCTAAATGCGGCATCGAGGAGCGAGCTGGGTGACTATCGGGAAGTGGCCAGTCTGGTATGTCTGGGACCGGGGGCGCAGCATCGTCGGCAAATTTGACGCTACGGTCGTTGAGCGACGACCGCGTCGGGCTTTGAGATGAGTAAATGCTACCACGACTACTTGCTGATCCCGTGGAGACCCTCTTGACCTTCCAGGCACCAGTCTTTTGATCTACTTCCAGTATCGATGAATTGTACTTCAGTGAGTCCGCGAGTGTGCGCGAGTCTTCGAAGACAGACGTGTCGTATTGATGAAGCGTTTCACTAGAATCATTTCGACGCGTCATAGGAACAATTGGACTCTCGCAGGCGACGCTCTTCTTGCTAGCCATAGCGCTGAGTGCGACCTGACTGTTCAAGTCGACGCTGCTATTAAGGTTGACTCGGCTGTTGCGTCCAGAGTAGTCACCAGACATTCTTGATCCATTCGGTACGTGGAAGCGGAGATCGACTCGGACAATCGCAAACATAATGACCACCAGAATCTCGGTAACAAAGTTGAAGACATAGAAGCAAGCTTTGTGGAGGTACCACGGTGTACCGATGGGGCGACCTTCAGCATCGAGCATCGGTGTTTGCGGGATCCAGGTGATTACGCATCGGAAGAGTTGTCCAGCGGTCAGGATTGTGACAGCGATCAACAAAATGGTGATATTGACCCTGAGGCGGCCGGCGCCAAACTTCTCAATCTCGTGTCGTGGTATAAGAACAGATATCAACACTAGTAGTGCAGGTGCAACACAAAACACCGTGAAGTATGTTTGACCGGTTAGTGAAAGCGCGCGTAGAATCCGGATAGTATTGTCGTTGATCGTGAAGAATTGCCAGATGTTCGCCAAGATGACCATGATCAGTGTGATGATGAGCAGAGCGAGCGCGATCCTATGGAAAATACGGTATGCCATGGACCAGCCTAATCGCTGGTGCTGCGCGCGCACAACGCGCTGTACGAAGAACCAGTTGATCATGAAGAGGATGATGGTTCCAACATAGACGAAGACTTGAGCTGCGATACCGAGACCGATGTTTCTTGGATAGCATGACCACGCTATTCGTAGGCTCATAGTTATGATTCGGACCTTACATAGACCTGCTTGCTATTAACGAATATTCTTGCCCACTGCAGCATGTGCCATACCAAGGATTGCGCCATTGAAGATGAACTTGTGTCCGCGATCTTTGTTGGCCTTGAAGATCTTGATGTGAATGACACCGAAGATGAGATATAGAAGGAGAAAGACCGCCGTGATAGGCACATCAGGAATGACATTTGGTTCGCCGCCGAGGCCTTGATTGTTTGGAGGATACGGTGGGCCTGCTGCGATTATGCTTTCTCTCTGGTACAAGATCAGTCACGTCAAACAAGACTACTTGAATAGAGAACTGCTTACTGGCGAACCAGACTGTGGCCCTTGGGAATCAGACATCGTGCACGCGTTTCACGAAGCGCAGATGGTTCGAAGTAGCAGACAGGAAGCAAAACAGGTTGGACTAGGCGCGCAGGCGGGTCAACGTATATCAACCGTACCAGAATACCAATGTTCTAGGCCCATGCAAGACATGCATGGCTTAGAGCTGATGGTTCCCAGATAAGCAACAAATGAATGACGATTGTGTAATATGGGCTGCAAGGCGAAGCCAATCGAGACAGTGAGTCAAGCCATGGTGTCTGGGTAGTGAATCCGGGGGAGCCACATCCCGTACTTAGGTTGGACAACGACAGGCATCGCTGGGTGGGGAAGCCGACGGTTTTTGTGAGATGCTCCCGCGCGTACGATACGCGGCAGATCGCCAGGAGATCTCATTGTTCGTTGAACATAGCTCAACTTCCTTTTGATTGACCTCGAGCTTCCGCCTTTCTGTTTCTACTTCCCCAACCTATGCTTCATCTCAACAGTTGTCGTGTGGCCAAGCGCACTGCCAATGTGCTAATGCTGTCAGCTGCGCTGCCACACTGGACTTACGTGTTGATGTTCTTGAAGGATGATAGCTGTGTTCGGGTCTCCTCACAGTTACCGGAGATCTGCATGGCGTCCATGCTGCAAGATGACTGGAAGTTGAGATGAGATCGGCAAAACGGTGAAACACGCCGACCAATGACGTCTATATCGGTACAACCGAATTGGAGCACAGCTCCGATGCTGCACACATATTGTCCTACCTTACAGCGAGTGTTCATGTTATAGGAATGTTCCTGTTCGTGAACTGCAGATAATAGCAAGTTAGTATCTACCAACCGGCGCTACTTGATCGATTTGGCGTATGCTGAGTGCCTCGTGTACCACCACCTCCACGCTAGGCGTTACATCAAGCAATCTTAGAAGTTGACATGCTCGCCAATTCCATATCATCACTAAATCCCCTCGTCTCGCGGCGTTGCTTGTAAATGCTCAAGTAGTAACCCACATAGACGGCTGCTGTCAGCGGAATAGCGATAGCCCAATACAACCAGAACCAATGCGAGACAAGTTGACCTTCGCCTTGGAAGTCGAAGAAATCCGTGCTGAACAAAGTCTGCCATGGTGAGTGTAATGTTCCGTACGGGAGACGTGATTGACATACTGCCATGAAGGTAGCTGGCAGGAACGCAAGACCAACAACCGCGATTGTGCGCATGTAGGCGCTGTCCTGCCTACTGAAGCGACTGACAGCAAGTGATGTCTCGGAAATTCTCTTGTTGAGTGCGTTATCACGCTGGCCCATCAAGCTATTGCACTTCCTATATGTCAGCAGTGGTCGATCGTTGCCGCTCGAAGACGTTCTAATAACGAAGGGGCTACACACCATCTGCGTCTGAACCTCTGCTCGCTTCCCGATGTACGCGAATCTGCTCTCTGATTCTTCAATCCATGCTCGCATGAATCTCAGCTTCCGAACCAGCATCCTGGAGGCTTTCTCTTCGTGGTGAATACTGCCCATTTCCAGATTCACACCGTGCTCGTCTTCAAGGAAATCGAGGAGTCTCGCGCGAGAGCGACAGGTGAAAGCGCGTTTGATGCAGTCTGATGCAATAGATGTAAGTTCTGCTGGAGCGACCTCGAAGTCAGGATCAGTCCAAGTCTCCTCAGCAGTCCGCACATTCACGCCATTTGCCCAAAGTTTGTGCTCGAAATTCTTGTGTGTACCAGTGGTCTGTTCAACTCGGTACAGGAAGTGACGCATAGTGTTAGTTTGCGCAGGTTGTCTCTCCAGTCGCTTTTCAATAAGAACTGCAGCTATAAAGTACGGATACCACGCGAAATCTGCCACAGCCTCAAGCCTGGTCTTGAGGTCTCGCAGGTCTTCTTTCGTGGAGAGTCTCAGAATGCAGCTGCTGTGCATTGTACTTGCGTCGAAGACACTGGACAAGCAGAAATGGGTGATATCATCGTTCCATTTGCGGGCTTTCATGACAAAGCCTATGCATGTGTGAGCCTAAGCTGTATCTCCACAGAAAGTGCGGAAAGCAACTCTACCTGAGAGCCTGTCGTCTAAAGGGACGTCGAACGCTATTGAAGGTGATTGCAGCCACTCGGATGACAAGTAGTCCTTCTGTAGGTTGTGAACTTTAGCCACAGCTTCGAACGCGCCTTCTGGGAAAGGGCTGTATGGCGATTCATCGTAGTTCAGCGGAACAATCCTGCTTAAGTCAGTTCTTGCAGCACTATCTTTTCGCGTGAGTTTCGAACAATAGCTTGAGTGTTTTGATTGCTGGTGGTTTGCCTGGTGATGCCTTCAACACTGATCAGATCTTGAGACTTTCAGTTTACTGCTCCAGCGTACCTCCACTGAGTTAGACGCCAGCCACTTGGTAACTTCAGCTGGTCGGGTACAGTCTCTGAACGAAGAGGTTCCATCCTAGGACTTCGATTAGGAAGACTGTCGCTCAGCCTCATAGTTCGTTCAGTACTGACCTTATATGAGGCGATCTCGATGTAAGCAATGTCCCCTGTGTCAGTAAAGACACCGATCTCTTTGTTACAGTAAGTAGCTAGTTTAGCAGTCACGGTGACAAGTCTACTGTTGGCGGGCGCAATTGGTGATGCCATCTTGATGAGTTGCGGTGTTGTTGCCAGGCTGTATTATATACTAAAGTACATCAAGGTCGCTTCAGCCTGCTGGATGTTCTGCCCCACCAGCCAAAAGCATGCATATTGCACAGCCTGGTAGTCAAATCCTCACCGGATCGCAGAAACGCCGCCATCATAGCCAATCAACGTGTGTTCTTGGACGCGTATGGAGAGGGAGTCAGTCCATTAGCGGATTGATGCATTCGCTCGAATTAACCTAGCAGGAGGATGAAGGCGTTTGATCCCGAAGATGCACATTCGCATGTACAAGCGGCCAAACGACCAGATGCTTCGTTCAGCTTTCCTGACCGTGCGTTTCCGAACTCGTCAATAGTCGTCTTTGCGAGAGTTGGCCTACCACCTACATGTTCTTGCAGGTGCTTTAAGTCGAGACGGTGGAAACGATCGCCGAGGGCTGTGTAGTGTAGCAGCGCGCATTTTCCGACTTGTAAAGATCAGCTCTTTGGAACACATAAGATTGAGCTGGGTCACAATAAATCAAGAGAAAATTAAGACAAGGTAAAGACATACAGTGGATGGTGGTGATGGTAGATATTGTGTGACATCATGTCCCATCGGTTCAACATCGGCACCAAAACCAAACCTGGAGCTCAAGCTTCATGAAAGCCCCACCGGTTCTCCCTCCACGCAACACCACCAATGCCTCCCCAATAACCCGCATTCCACGCGACATATCCCCGTCGCCATGCCGCCGAAAGCCAAACACCGCGCCGTCAAAGAAAAGGCGCCCAAACTCGCCATCCCAGACCCCTTCGTCCCCGCCCCGCCCGAGCTCTCCGCCCTCCTCGCAACCTTCAGCCGCGACACCGTCTACATAACACACATCGACACGCACCCGGCGTGGTTCAAAAAGCGCATCTTCAGCGTCCCCGTCATCCTCAATCTCGGCATCGCGCTCGTCCTGCTCTGGCGCGCATGGTACATTGCGCCGTACTACTGGGCCATTGTGCTCTCTGTGCTCGGCAACCGCAACGACACGACCATCTACTACGCGCACACGACATGGGGCCAGCTGAGCTGGAAAGTGTTCAAGCGCATGTTGAGCTTCCTGCTGGATTTCGTGCTCTTCCGCATCGTGGGCCCGTGGCCGTTTTCCTTCTTCCTCGAAACGCCCGGCAACCCCGTGTGGTGGCGATGCAAAGTCGGCTTCCGCGACGAGGAGGTCTACGTGCGGCAGAGTCGCGGGTGGGGTGCGGAAGACTTGCTTGGGGCGGCTGAGGGCAGTACGGGCAAAGCGGGCAAGGATAGTCCGTTTTTCAAAACGAGGATTCTGCCTGCGCTGGACAAGGAACGCCTGCGGGAGAAGACGGGGTATTTGCTCATGGACGCGGATTTCGACCTCGATTTCTACGGCATGATTGCTGCCACGCAGTTACTCGACCGCAAGACTATCAGCCCCGCGCTGCTGCGGAAATCCGTCTTCGTGTATGTGGGCGATCTGAAGAGCCCGATTCCGAATGGGCAGTGGGCCATGTGGGATTGCTCGAAGCTGGACGAGGGATCGGATACAGAGGCAAGGAATAAGCTGTTGCAGTTCAAGGACAAGCTCACGGCCATGGGCAAGGAGAGCGTATTCTTCAAGTGGGTCGAGCTCATACAATACGAGAGTAATGCGCCGGGGGGTTTCACACCAGAGAGACAGGTCGAAGCTGCGGAGAAGGCGAAGAAGATGTTCGAGGCGGAAGGCGTGAATTGGGAGGAGTTTAGTAGGGACATTGGCGGCATGGACGGCATGATGTAGTGTTACGATCCTGGCTTTTGGGGCATGGCATGGCAAGGTGTAGATGGTGGGTGCATATATATTGCTTTGCATTGATACCCATGTAACGCTTCCAAGAAGCAAATCAACGACTTCAACACTTCACTTCTCCATCTTCTCTCTTCGACCACGCCTCCTTCACCATGCCTTCACCTTCAGGGTCCTGACCGCGGCGCCAATGCCGTCTGGGCTGCCGCGCCGAGCCATGATCATGTCCCATGACCCGCAGCGGCGCCGCGAGACTATCGGTCCCACCGAGCCGTTCGTGCCTCTGCTCCTTCGTCGTCAGGAGAGTCGGTCGTATCTTCCCCTGACGCAACAGCATCATGCATGCTTCAGTCATTCAGTCATAATTTTCCTTCATCTCCATTCACCCTCCCTTCACACTTTGACCCCACGCATCAACTTCCCCAGCCCCAGACCCGCCTTCCTCTCCTTCTCCTCGCGACTCCTTGGCCGCGGACTCGCGTGTCTGGAGCTCGCCTTGCTGCCTGCCTCGGACGCAGGCGAAGCCTCACGATGTCGGCGTAGTGGCCGCCTCAACTCGGCGCTGCCGGCCGAATTGAGCGTATCGCTGCGTTTCCTTAACTTTCTCGGCGGCGACGTCGCCGGCTGTTGGGCGTTCGGTAGGACAGTTCGTGACGGCGAAGGCTCCTCCTTGCTCCTTCTGCGCCGCTCGTTCACAAGCGTCTTCTCCGACTCGGGCGTGGCTGCAGCACGCGTTGGTCTGGGCGGAGTCACTGGCCGTTCGAGCTCGTCGATGTTGATCTTCCTGAGCGCTTCGTGGCGTCGAGGCGAGCCGGTTCGCTGTTTCGAGTAGGATTCCAGGAACTTTTCGACTTCGCGCTTGTTGACGTCTGTGTAGACGAGGCGCAGGACTTCGAGGACCAGGAAGGAGGTTGCGATGTAGGAGATGAGGAAGCCGATGCGGGACCAGAAGGTGGGGTCGATGACGAAGGCGAAGATGCTGATGTAGGCGAGCATAGTTGCGGGTTTGCGTGTGGGATATGTTGAAAATGGAGGGTAGATGCTGGATATGATAGAATGGGAGTGTGAAAGTATTCGGTTTGGTCCAGAAGAAACCAAAGCTGATAGATATATTACTCTTGCATCCACAAGCAAGGAGTCCCTTCACTTGTCCAAACTTTCCGAGCTCTTATCTTCCTTCCAAAATGCAGTGCGAGAAGGTCGTGCAACCCACCACCCGGGGGCCTCACGCGACCTTAAGCACCTTCGCGCCCACGCCCCCTCCGCGCCGTCTCAGCATGTGAATTCCGCGCCATGTTGCATGTCTCATCTCCCCCCTCGTCGCGGCGTCAGTCGTAAAAATGGTTTGCTCGCGGACTTTGAAACCAATCAAGGGGTTTCGCATCGCATCCTGGACGTCTCACGTCTTCCAACTCCTGCGCGCTATGCCCGAATCATACACCCATCTAGCCCGTTCGGAGGATCTGCGAGTCGGAAGCGAATCCACCAAGCACGCCTGACAGGGGAGGCTTGGAGCGCAACGCGAGCTCTGAAACCAATGGGATGACGTGAGGCCATCTGGCTAAGGCTGAGCTGCGGGGGCTAAGGCGCAGTTAGGCATCGCGGACGCCATGTTAATTTACGCAGTCGTGGACAGTTGCTGGATGCGGTAGGAATGGAGGGACGATAATGAGCAGACTATTGAGCTTGGAGGGATGTGCGAACGCCATGTTTAATTTACAAAAGAGCGTGCTATTGGAATGGCGTTCGTGTGGTGTCGTGGGTGACGCGCTGACGGAGGGGTCGGGATGCGATAAGAGAGCGAGATGCAGTGGGAGTGTTCGGCAGTTGTGGGTGCAGAAATCTGGGTGTTTTTTATTTATAGGTCTGGCTGGAATACTGGTGAGGAGAAGGTAACAGCTCACTCGTTGCGTGAGCTAAGCTAATGTGCACTCGTAGGCATCGAATCTTCATACCCTTTGACTACAGTCCGACGGGGGTTGCCATATGTTTTCACATCACCAATGTAATGTGCTTGCAATAGTAAATGATGTTCATTCATGAATGTAATTCAACGCGATATGCAACATGCAGGCACCAACCATAACACCGCCAACATTCCAATGCCCAAACACCGCGCTGAAAGCCAAACATACACAAAATCCCAATCAGTCCCAGCTACCTCACCACCTCATCGTGCGCCATACTTTGGTCCCACATCACTTCGGCCGTCCTTTGCGCCGCCGCTTGATGCACGACTCTAGTAGAACTATCCTGCCAAGCAGCACTTCGAGTCCAAGTGGCACTGAATTCTGGAGGGAGCCACCATCCTATTGCGGCCCGGTATAGTAACGTGGGTATAACAAACGGGTACTGCGGCGCGTTGGGGTTGACGGAGTAAGAGTATGGCGAATACTGAGCGTATGGATGGTGGCAGAACATCTCGCATGCAATTTCTTCGCTGATCCACCAGAGAAGCAACAATGTCAACAAAATGCTCAAAGTGGTGAAGCCGCCCCAATACCGCCATCTGGTGCTCTTTCGTTTCGTTTTTAGCTCTGAGTTCCAGAAAAGACTTCTAGTGTGTTGCAGTAGGGAGGGTCGGCCATGGCCATCAGCTGCGCAGGGACACTCGCGGAGAAGGACTCCAGCTTTCGCGCTACTCTCTTCTTCGTCGTGGTCGACTCGGCCTTCGACTCGCTTCATGCCGCGACTTACGTCTCGTATACTGGTTCTTGCAGCACGTAAGCGATCATTCATCCGATGTAGATGCAGCAATTCTTGCTGCCGCTGTCTTTCGGCCTCATTCCGGGGCGTGGCTGTGGGAAGCTGGAGTCCTTGAAGCGTGTCTTCGTCGATTTCTCCTTCTGCTGGCGAGGATATGAGATCTTCCAGAGAGTTGATGGTCGAGTCGCCGTAGTCAGCCGATGGCCGCCGGCCATGAGCCTTTGCTTCTTGCACAAGGGCCTGTAGTGCTGAGCTAGGAAGCTGAGGCCGGACGGTTTCAGCTGCTATTCCTTCAAGGGCTTCGTCCACGATGGGCGCAGTTGTCTTTTCTGGCGACGTCTGCTTCTGTGGCGAACCTTTCTTTGGCGATTGTGACGGCGATCGTGCAATGCTGATGTGTTTTCGGACGGTACGTGGACCTGGAGTATCAACCCACGCACGGGTGACTACGGGGGTCTTCGGATCCAACTTGGGGCGATCCACTGGCATTGGCGCAGTCTCGGCTTTTTGTGGTACTACCGCTGGCTCCTCTTGTGATGGTTGAGCGTCCCGATCTGCTGCTGAAGGATCGACACTGATCTTGGGCACCGCCGGCCCCTCTGCAGGATCGTTCTTCTTGTCCATGGGTGTCGGCGGTGTGTCTGGGGCGGTGTGTGGTGGGGGCGCAGCAATTCGTGCGGGACTTGGGGTGTTCGATGCTCGTGCGAGTCGTCGAAGTAGATCCTGTGAATCTTGTCGACGATGTTGCAGTGGTCTTGAGGAGCCGTGAGATACCCGGTTGACTGTGACAGTTTCAACGCTTGTGTGTACTATCGGTGAGTTGTCCATGCCGGCGCCCGTAACAGCCTGCGACTTCCCGATCGACTTCCACGAGCTAGTCCTCTTGCGCGTCTTCGCCGGCGAGAGCTCATTCTCTGCAGTGTCTGGTTGAGCCTGATGTGTCTCCTCCGGTATGCTTTGCGACACCCTTTCGCGCGTCAGACCTTCCAGCTCCCGCTCTCTTATGTCGTCAAGCACGGTGCTTCTCGGTATGTAGGGCGTCGACGCGATGATGGAGGCTTCGTTCAGCTCGAACGTGAGGTCCCACTCAGCCGAGCGGTCGTTGCGTGGCGTGCCCTTATGCGACAGCGGACTGTCCTGCCCAAAATCCCTGGGCATGTCCGCGTCTTCGTCCGCACCCGCATGCTGCTGGTACTGGTCCCCATTGATCGTGTCGTCGGCCGGTGCTGGTGTCTGCACCTGCTCGTCATAGGCAATCGTCCTCATCCAGTTCCGATTCGACCTGCTTTTCCTTCCCCAGCCTGCGGGCGCGTGTATGGCTGGGTCTGACCGCGTGGAGCCGCTGCTGCTGGGCGGGCTTGCGAACTTGACGTGCGCATTATGGCCCAGGGTTCCGTTGTTGCGCGCATTGTTGCTTTCCAGGTTGTCTATTGTCAGGCCGACGCGTGGGTGTGTTCGCGCCTTGCGGAAGGCCTGGACTCTGCCGTGTCGTGCTTCGTTCAAGCGTCGCTCGTCGCGCGCATTCTGGATCATGAGCCTCTCGAACTCGTCCGCGCCATTTTCGAGTTCGCTAAGGCCGGATACGGTCGAGACATCATCCATATCAGTATAGCCATCGGCGTTCTTGACAGAGACGTGGGCGCGAGTATGTGTGTAGCGTGTGTTGATAGCTAGACGTAGGCGAGACAATTAGCAGAGTCGCGCGCCAAAATTACATGAGATGGGGCTCGAATGCTGTCTGGATCAATGTGAAGCACGTCTGACTGCGACCTATGCAATGCGATGGTGCGCAATTGCACCGGGAGGATAGATGGTGAACGTGAACACGGCACCGTGAGATCACTTACAGTTGGTTGCTGGCGGGGGAAGTGGCTGGAGGGGTCGGCGCGTCGTCATGGGAAAGCAATAGCTGCGTGGCGGTTGTGCATAGTAGAGATTTTACAGTCGTTCAGCTCACATGCATGCGCGAGTATCAATGTTCGTGCAAAACGACAGCGATATCCCCGCATTGGCATTTGTGTTGTTTTCATCCAGTGAACGCGTCGTGACTTTCGAGAGGGCACGTGCGCCAGTGATCGCCGCTGGGGTGTGGCGCCTAGCTCCAACCGTCACTGAATGATCAAGTCGAAGCCGATTCACTTCAACGGCCGCTGGTCTCAATGCTTGCTAGGCATAAGTCGTCTAGCGACAATCGCAGTTCCACTTATTCAACTGTAAATGGTAAAGATGTATTTTTTTCTTTTATCATATTACATCACGGCTCTTGGTCATCTATTAACTTCAGTCTCCTCTCTACCATGTCCGGATCTGCGTTGCCCTGCTCGTCCCTCCAGGCACGCAGCACCTCCTCGCGCATAACCCGGCGTGGTGCTCGCTTGCCTGTGAAGAGTTCGAATTGAGCAAACGCTTGCTCAGGCAAGAAGTCTAGACCATCTAGATAAGTCCACATGGACCCTTCGTCCCGTACTTGCTGCATCAATGGAGTATTGAGTGTCTTATATGCAATCTCCATCACGACTCCTCCGGTAGGGCTTCGCATCCAAGAGGGAGGAAGCGTAAACTGAGCAGCGGGGCCACCGTCGATGGGATCCGCTGGTATACACGAAAGAATAATTGTAGGTTGGCGGAAGTTCTCAGGCCAATCCTCATCCCGGGTCTTCAGAACATGGAAGTTCGGCTCAGAGCCCTGCAGCCGCATATATGGCGCGGTGCTACATTCAGACGTGGACGCGACAAGACGAGTGAAATGAGCAACCAGATGCTCAGCCTTCTGAAGGGTCCTGTTCCAGATGACGATGTTCTTGACACCCAATTGTAGCAGTGCATACACCGCTGCTCTGGCCATGCCACCCGCTCCAATGACCAGGCCGCAACTCGTTGGTCGCACCGCGTTTGCTGGAGTCAGTCCACGCCGCACGCATGAGCGAATACCAATCCACTCGGTATTGTCCCCATATAAGGCTTGCACTGGACCAGACTGATTGCGTTCTTGGAACAGCTCTAGATCGGTCGGAACACTGTTGTCGCCCTTCAGCTGACGGACGGGTATCAATGTATTCACGGCGCCAATGGCCCGCGCATGCTGACTTAATGAATCCGTTAGCGATATCACCTCAACCTTGTAAGGCTGAATAACTATAGAGCCGCCGAAGTTCGACTCGCGTACAAGTTCCTTAAGACTGTTGAGGGACGAGCTCTGAACCACATTGAAGCGATGCGGCATACCGCAACAGCCGTAAGCGGCGTTGTGCATGGCGGGCGAGACGCTGTAACCCAACGAAGCGCCTATGATATACACCTGCATGGGGTCAAAAGTAAACGATGCGTAAAGAGCCTGTGTGACTTCCTTAGCGGTGATCCATGGCAGCTGTGGGTTGGCTTGTAATCTTGCTGGAAACGTGGAAGCTCTTTTCGCGGATGGTGGTATGACGGGCGTGAGATACTGGCTAAAGCATGCCGATCGGCGGCCGGCTTTGCCAGTGTTGTAGCAAGTCAATGGAACTGAGCTGCCGCGGGTATTTATTTTGTGTCTGAGTTTTTGAAGGGAGTAATCGTCATCGATAGCCTCGGCCGGACGACTGAAACGAACAAGTGCGCAGCCTAGGCGGACAGCCATTTCGTATTGTTCGATCCAGAAGGATTCGTCCCAGGAAGCGTTTGCGTGAAGAGTCCCAATGACTCTGCTGATCCCTCTGGCAGCCATAACTTCGGCAACCAATTCTTCGCCATGTGATAGATCGACGATTATGAACTCGGGTGCTGTCCGAAGGCCATGTTTAAGGCATTCGAGATAGTGCGAACGGTCGTCGATTACGCTTGACGGAAGAAGGAAGTGAAGGATGATAGGGACTACCGTACTTCTACGCACTCTCGACACACAAGAACTGATCTGGTCTGCCAGGTCATTTTGAAGTGATCGCTGTCGCGAACCGTCAACGACAATTTCGAAGGCATCTGATCCATATTCTAAGTTTTGGATGTTGGCATCCTCGGCCAGCAAGTCCGACAATGGGACCTGGACTGCACAGGTATACGTTCTGAGTTCGGTAGCAACGTCGGAAAGAGGATAGCCAGGTTCCAATGGAGGTATGCCGACAGGACGGCTAGCGTCCTTCCCAGATGTGATTAGCGACAAGAATTTGAGAAAGGTTCTTTGGGCTCTCTTGAGTGTGAGAAAGGCTGGTGCCGCCGGTGATGCGCGAGGTGAGCTAGCACGCACAGCCCCCGTCTCCGCGATGTTGTAGAATTCATAATTCGAGCATCGCCGTAGAATGGGTGCAGTGAAGGCCAACATGTCTTTGAGTCTTCGCAACTCTACTCCGCCAAGGTATTCGTGTATGCTCTCAAGATCGCGCACGATATGCACGACTGGATGGGTCCTGGCGAATTCCTGCATAAGCATTTGCCCGTTTCTCTCGAGGGACCCTCCATTGCACACAATAATCGCGCCCTGGTCGTGCAGTCGCAATGTCGTCTGCAACAACTCCTCCTGTCGTAGATTGTGATTTGAGGCACCAAACTGTTTGCGATATCTCGCAGTCGAGAAGCCGGTCGCCTCCTGAAATAAGTCATCAATGTCGACGACACGTCGTCGGCACGCTATAGAGGCAATAACCGCCAAAGTGGACTTTCCAGCCCCTCGCATCCCGATCAATACGATGGAGGCATCTGGCTTGAAGTCGCGCCGGAAGATGCGTGGTGCGGCTGCTGGTGCTGGAGTGTCGCGAGGTGTGGATTGATGGCTTGAGTTGATGGAAGCTGTCTTTATTAGTATACGGGCTGCGCAACATTGATCCGTGTTCCTACGAGTTCCTTCTGTGCTAGTAATTTGTCTCAGATGAGACGAAAGAGCTTCTGCACCAGCTTCCTGCCCGAGAGATAATCTCGACGCGCCCTCATCGCTCATCGTCGCAAATGATCTTTTCACGCCAACCGCAGCAGACGCCATGTTATATACTAGGAAAGATATGTTTCCGTGAAAATAGCGGTCACTGCTGCGCACACACAATCCTGAAGAGGTTCCCAAGAGGCTGGTAAGATGTGACACGTTTATCCAGGTACTGTGGTAGTGTGGGGCCGCAGCATCGGCTGCATTTGGAAATCAGGGCGCGAGGCTCATTGCAGAAGGCCAACTCAGCCTGGCGAGGATGAAAGTTCTATACAAAGTACATTGGCGTAGTATGAGGATGGTGCCATGGCGCACGACGTGGTAGGGATGCCGGAGAGTAAGGCGCAGTGACAGCGCGGAAGTCGCGTGTCACGGAAGAGAGTTTTCCCCTCATTTTGCGAATTCCCGGCGCGTCGAACCATCACCTCGACACCATACCCAACCCCAGCGTTTGCAAGTGCAGCCCTCGCAATTGGCGCGTTCCGGATACACTTGCAGCTTTCGCATTCCGGCGATGCTGATTGTCGGTTTTCCGAAATTGCTGCTCTTTTAACATGCAGACTGACTGACCGCGATATAGGGAAGCAGGCAAGCGTAGAGTTTGGTCCACCACCGCTCTCAGTGTGCAACAGATGATGTTGCAGATGATGCGCCCTACATGAATTGTTCAACACTAGCATTTACCTCCGGTCCGGGCAAAACCTTGCAGCATACGAAGAGCGGACTGCACACGTGACCATCTCATGTCTTCCCAAGGTCCAGGCAAACGTCGTGCCACGCAGACTGCAGAGAAGCCTGTTAAACGCACCAGGGTATCAAGAGCATGTGATCAGTGTCGTCTGGCACGAGAGAAATGCAACGGAGCGCAACCGACCTGCTCGACATGCTCCGCATCTAAGAGAGCATGTACGTACACGGCAAACGTGAAAAAGAGAGGAATACAGCCAGGCTACATACGCGCCCTGGAGCTGGCCCTTGCGTGTCTTTTTCAACATGATCCAGAGAATGAGGCCTTGGTCAACGAGAAGTTGGCGCAAGGTGGGTCATCCTCTCTGCTGCTTAGCCGAGATTCGAAAGAATCAAACAAGCTCCATAAGCGATGGCGTAAGGCTCGATTCTACAATGATGTCGACAAGCTCTTGTCCGGAGGCGAGCCCTCCAGACACGATCAGTCGGAACCACTATCCCCGGACAGTGACCAGGATGACTCCGGGACAGAAGAACCTCCATCTGTTGCCAGATCCAGCCATCGCGATCTGAGCCAAGCACGTACACAGCACACCCTATCGGGACCCTCCGTCCAGCTACCGTCTCGTCATTCACCATTGTCGACTGCACGTGTTTCCATGCCGATCCATAGCTGGAGGCTTTTCGAAGAATACTTTACTAATACCCATTGCTGGTTCCCAATTTGCGAGAAACATGACATACTGAAGCTCTCGTATTCCTACCCCGCCGAAGGGCTGATGCTCCCTTCGGAACGATCCGACTCCGCACTACATGCGGAACTGTGGAGTGTTCTGGCTGTTGCCTCCTTGCGGGACCAGTCCAACTCGGATCATTATTCCCAGGCAGACTTAGCTCCATCAACACCGATGCAGCTGTATGCGACCGCAAAAGCATTCATTCCTGACGAAATAGGAAATTTCGATCTCGGTCACGTAAAAGCAATCCTCAACCTCGCGATCTGCAACATCTCCCAGAATTCAATGGGAGCGGCGTGGCTACTTGTGGCGAACGCATCCCGCATTGTCGATATCATGGATAAATCTGCGCTCGTGACCGCCTCACGACATAGACATGTTCTTCACGGCTGCATCATGCTCGATGGCCTTCTCGCTCTACATTTCGACAGACGCCCATATTTCAGAAAGGATGAGGTGCGACGGACTGCACGTATCGATGAGGATGGTCTCGATGAATGGCAGCCATGGACTGGCAGTACCAACAAGGCCTCGACGCAGCCAAGGACTCCACTACTAGCACTCAGTACCTTAAACGCCATTCCAGACATTGTAGCTTTGCTGGCCAATGATGATGAATCAAACCAGGATAGTCTTCGGCGCCTCCAACTGTGGGAATCTTCCTTGCCTCCGAAGTTGGCTTACGCATACCAGACGTCGACTCCAGGCCCCATCAATCCTCCAGCTATTCTACTTCAGGCAATCTATCACTGCGTTTCTTTCCGTTTGACCTCGTCATCCTCATCGCTTTCACGGCTACTTCACATCCTGGAACGCGCCCAGGCTCATGTGGGCTGGGGACAGCTGCCTCCTGTTCTACATTGTCTGTTGACCTCCTTAGCGAAAGTTAGTACTGGGCTGCATTTGAGCTCTGCACTGCAACCTCTTTTGCACAAACTCCTGAACACTGCAAGAGCTGCTTGGTCGAAGCCAAGAACGCAAACCCAATGGCCGATAACCCGCTCTCCCGCGAGAGACACTGCCGCAGCGGCACACATGTCAACACCAGTATCCACCACGCAACCTCTTCAAAGGCCCCCGCTATGTGATAATAGCAATGTCACGCAAAACCCGCTCGGTCCAAGCGTTTCCGAACGCTCGTTCGAAGTTCTTAGTCCGCATGCTGATGTATTGCAAACCGGTTCAAATTCCGACCAGCCGGACTCGAACTATCCAGATGTTCCGAGTGATCTCGAAAGTTTCTTTGACGAGCTCGCGTCTCTAGACAACACAAACAACATGGGTAATCAACCACAATTCATGCAAAATCTTGGATTTGCACCGGATGCGAACATGGCCGACCTTTTCAGCGAGTACATACCTCTGCAGTCGACAGCGTTCTTGTCGCACGACAACTCCGATGCTATCAATCTAGATCATTTTGGCTTTTACGATGGAAGCTAGGCAGCGCTGCCCAGTAAAATTTGAGCCGCCACATAATACGCTGAGTGTCGTGAATGGTTTGCTTTCATCCACTGGTGGAGATACAGATTCCAGTTCCTGTTCAAGAGGCCAAGGGAGCCGACCCTCCCTTTCACTGGATGCCCGCCGTAAGAACGATTGAAGCATCGATCATTCGAGCTTCATCCGGAAGTCGACTGCTCAGGGGAACGAACGTACGCGTACTTTTGGGCCTCGAACGGACGAGGGTCCGAGACCATATTGCCATACTTCTTGGTGGAGCTGCTCCTTCAGCTAAGCCCACCATCTTGAGAGTCAGTGGAACAGCAACAGCAACACATATTTATTCGGAGATTATAATGTGTAGTGCGCCATGAATGTAGAATCGGTTAAGGTCCTCAGACTGATACTTAGGTACTGCTGACGTTAACGTATGAAAATGGGTGCGGATTAAGAGCACGGCGACTGGCCACCTTCTGAAGCTTATTGGATCAAGGTTCGAACGTAGCCCGACACCATGCTGGCTGCCGCGAAAATGGTCCGATTGCCTAAACGATAATTTGGCAGCATTGTGCTTACCAGTGCAAGACTCCGGCTCGCGATGCCAAGATAAAATGTACATGGTCGGGACGAAGCGAAATTGGGGCTGAGCACGCAGGTACCCATTCCTAAAACAAGGGTAGAGTTGAACCACTTCTCAGTGTGCATTTTACAGCGTTTGCGATACGCGGGACAGATGGTGCAAGGGTATCTCAACTCGTTTGTTTACTCCGAGTAAAGGCCTGCGTTCTCGACACTCGGTGACCGAAATGGCAAAAGGTCACCACATCGATATTGGGTTTGCCAGACAGTTGCCCATTCATTAAGTCGCTCTCCACAAATGTGGGCCGCGTGCTTAGAGCATACGAGCAGAATGGGGATGATAATTGAAAGCAAGTGGTCAGGTCACAAATTTGCCGCTACAGCCTCATACTACAGAGACAGACTGAACACTAGCTGAAGCGCTACACGAAGTCCAGGCACCCGCTGTCATGAACGAGCAAATGACATTCGGGCAGAATCTCTTCGTTTCAGCATGCTTCCACACTTCGCTACGATGGGTTCCATGCCAATCGCGTGCTTGTGCGTGCTCGCGTCCACCGGATTATACTTTTGACTTACATTGCCGCCTATGGCTTAGCGGTTACCTTTTCAGAACTAGACATCACGTTTGGGGCTTAGCTAGCAATCCTCAGAGTGAGAGAACTTGATTCAATGGCGGCCGCGCAATCAACCGGTGGGCGGTCTACCGAGCAGCCATCGATCTACTGCGCAAATGTCCGATACACGAATCGAACATCAAGAAATATGTCTCGTACGCCCCAGGCCGCAGGCCAAGCTGAAAACATCGATGGTCTGCGTATGCCAAGCACATAGGGCTTGTTACCCCACAATCTTCCGGTTCCGACGGATCGACCGGCGCCCTGGAGCCTTTTGTTTGGACCTCACGTTTTCGCCCAAGCCGGCCAGAATAACTTCTTTGAAAGGCGTCTCTGAGCAGCAGATGGCCCACGCCACATCTGGTTGCGCGAGTCTACAAGATGGTAATCAGCACATCTAACACTTGAACAGCATCAATGACGATACTAGTGCAGGAGGACCGGAGTGCTTAGTGCTTCACGCGTTATGTCCACAGCCTCCATCACCCTTGCCTTGCCACTTGAGGTCCGCTGCGGAGCACACTAGCCGCTCGAATGCATGCCACGATGCTCGCGTCGCTGTGTTGTGTTCATGTCATCGTTCCCAGTGATCGTGCCCCTAGCACCCCTTAGCAGCACTCTTGACGATCTGACTGGACAGTCTACAGTGGCACCACCTGGACGTTGGATGACCGTGCTCGAGCTATGGACCTCATTGGGCTATGGCGCAGCTCTGTTTGATGCTCAGAGCAGCGGGCTGGTGGCGTGTGTCGAGAGCTTGGAAGAGCATGGCAATGCCTCCAAGGCACGGTCGAGGGATGCCTTGGTTGGTACTTAACACCTCCTTTCCCCTCTTTGACCTGCAGCATCACTTCGGGACTCAGCTCAAGTACATTTACGATACCCTCTCACTCAATTGCATTCTCTAGTCTTCAAGATGCTCTTCCAGTCGCTCTCTGTACTCGCGATCGCGGGACATGCTTTTGCTCAGAACACTCCCACTCTGGCGCAAGCTTTGAACTCGTCCGCTGATCTTTCTCAATTGCAAGCTGTGCTTCAATTGAACCCTGGGCTTGTTGAGACCCTCTCTGGCGCATCCAACATCACTATTTTGGCACCGTCAAACCGTGCTTTCAGCCAGGTTCCCAATGCCACCCTCGCTGGCCTTACACAAAACACTGGCCTCCTTACTGCTCTTCTCCAGTACCACGTACTGAATGGCACTTACCCTGCCTCGGCGGTCACCAACACCAGCGCATTCATCCCAACTCTATTGACCAACCCTCTGTTCACAAACGTGCGTACTCAATGTTCCCAGCAATGTACTGAACAAAAACTGACTTTGAATTCAGGTGACCGGAGGCCAAAGGGTTCAGGCTGTTCTCCGTAACGGCAATGTCACCTTCTTCAGTGGACTTCTGGCCAACTCGACTGTTTCCCAAGCCAACGTTAACTTCACCGGTGGTGTCATTCATGTCATTGACAACCTCCTTACTCTGCCAGAGAATGCTGCCGACACTCTTTCCGCTGCCAACTTGATCTCCCTTCGCGGGGCGCTCAACGCCACTGGCCTTGTCGATGTTGTCAACAACACCCCGAATATCACCGTCTTCGCGCCCACGAACGCCGCTCTCCAGGCCATCGGTGGTGGTCTTGCTAACCTTTCCACCGCCGACATCACCAACGTCTTGACCTACCACGTAATCAACGGCACTGTCGGCTACAGCTCTGGTCTTGCCAACGGAACCGTTCTCCGTGCTGCTAACGGCGCCAACTTGACCATCACCATCAACCAGGGACGCATCTTCGTCAACAACGCCCGCGTTGTCACTAGCGACGTTCTCATCGCCAACGGTGTTGCGCACGTTATTGACGCGTAAGTGCAATTCGCCCAATAGCTCGCGAATTTTCCACTAACACAACCTCCAGCGTTCTCAACCCCACCAACGCGACCATCGCCAACCCCTCTGCCACCGCAGGCTCGCCCGCCTTCTCCGGTGCCTCGTCTGCTTCCGAGGTCCCATTCACCTCGGGCCAGCCCACTCCTACCAGGACCATCGCGCCTGCGGCTACCTCCAACGCTGCTCCCGGTGCCTCGTCCGCCTCGAGCACTGCTGGTGCCGCTCCCATGCAGACCGGTGCTATGGGTGTTGGTGCTTTCCTTGGTGCCGCTGCCGTTTACTTCTTGTAAGCTGGTGAAACAAAATATTGAAGGTGAATATGTGAGATGGATGTTACTGGATTGTTGGGGATGCATGGCCTTCGGGTTTGAGCTCGAGAGGATGATGAAGCGTATAGGCACGATCGTTATGGCGTAATGTAATATACCTGAGGTGTGACGCATGAATCAACTGCACTCAATATTGCTTTGTTATTCTACTTTCTCAACTACTTCAATCCAATGTTGTGTTGTTGCAGCGCGTTGGAGACCAAGACTTCCAAGCTCACGTTGTTCGGATCGGGCTCGTAATGACGTCACTTGCATGTGTTTGCGGACGGACGGACATGCGCTTGTGCTTAATCACTCCTTTCCCGTGTTCGTTCCTTAGATCCATCACCTTGAGTCATTTTTCAATGTTCAATAGCATTTCTCTTCAGCCATGAAACGTGTATGCCGTCCGATGCGTACTTCACCAGGCCCTTCGGACCATCCACCGTTCTCCCCACTGCGGCCTCGGTACCGCCATTTGATTGTTACATCAGGGAAGATGAAGCGCTAGGAATTCACGACATTTTAGCGCTGCAATCGATGATTACTGTATGAGGCAGGTTCGACAATAGCGCGTCAGCTCGGGACTAGCCTTTGTATCGGTATTCTCAGCCTTGCGATCATTCTTTCCGGCCCATCGGACATGCTCTTATTCTGGCCATACTTTGACTACAACCCCTTCATATCTACACTTCAATGACGGGACTTTGCCTGAAACAGTCCGGAGCTTCTTAAGTCCTTGTGTTCATGCAATTTACCAGTTGCGGCACGGAGCGGGCTCACCGCAGGAGGACGTGCCTGATATAGTGTCTGGAGCCCCGATATGCACACCCGACCCCGAATGACACTCGAACGAAGGGGTAAATAGCAAGTACTTTTTGCCGTTCACGTGGACGCCACGCGACGAATGTCGTTCTCTGGCTTTGCTTAGTGGTGGAGGTCTGTGGTTCTCCACTCCGCCGACGAAACCCCAATGCTAGTGCCTTATAGTTGTCAAGGATGGTTGAAGCTTTTGCGGGGTACTTCTAGAAGGTATTCGGAGAAATTTGACTCAGGACCAATGGTCTTTCAACTTCAGACTCGGCAACGGCCAACTTTAGCTCACCACGACCAAAATCGACTCATATAAATGGGTGTACTACGCTATTACTAGTCTCTACCTATTTCGACTCGGGAGTTGCGCTTGGCATACAACCGGATCGTATAGACTCAATTCGATGCAATATGTATCAGTCCACTAGGAAGTTGTGGCAACAAGAGTATAAGACGAACAGTAAGTCAGTCTCATGGATGTTCGAACCACTTTACATACAACCTCTCCAAGCGACCTCGATCATCGTAAACTCTCACAATGCGCTTCTCTGTCGGATCCGCCCTGGTGGCCGCTTTGTCCTTGACAACAGTTGTGTCAGCCGCGCCCGCTGATCTAGCCGAGCGACAGTCGACAGTCAGGATTATGGCTCTCGGAGACTCCATCACTGGAAGCCCAGTAGGATCCTCAGGACCTAGGACTTTCTCCGACCACTGACATAGGAATAGGGATGTTGGCGTGCCTACCTCTGGCAGAAACTCCAACAAGCCGGCATCAAGAACACCGACTTCGTCGGCACCTTGGCCGCCCAAGGATGTGGCTTTCAGTACGATGGCGAGAACGAGGGACACGTCAGTGCTCGAAACAGCCCTTCTGATATAAGATCTCCAGACTGAGTCTCAACATAGGGCGGCTATCTCGCGGTCAACATCGCCAACCAAAACCTGCTTCCCGGCTGGCTCTCCTCGACCAAACCCGACATCGTAATGATGCACCTTGGCACCAACGACGTCTGGAACAACCAATCGCCCCAGGCCATCACCGCCGCATTCAGCACGCTCGTCGACCAGATGCGCGCCTCCAAGTCGACCCTGAAGATCCTCGTTGCCAAGATCATCCCAATGAATCCCTCCAACTGCGCCGACTGCGGTAATCGCGTCATTGCGCTCAATGCTGAGATTGCGAAGTGGGCTCCCACGAAGAGTACGACTGCCAGCCCGATTACGGTGGTGGATGTCTGGACAGGGTTCAATACGGCGAGTATGACGGGTGATGGTGTGCATCCGAACGATGCGGGGAATCAGGTGTTGGCAAATAGCTGGTATCAGGCTGTTGCGAATGCTATCCAGGGCTAGGTGTGTTGTGAAGAAGGTTAGTGCCGTTTTGTAGATGTGAAAACAGGCATTGAATGGAGAGACCTCGTGAAGTCTGAAGCCGTCCTGAACGTACTTGCGTGTGTTTGAAGCACGTTCAAAGCTGTGGTAATTATAGATGCTCGGCTTTAGTAGACTATATTGTACCTAGGTACTTACACGAGGCCGTTACCACTTCATGCATGCATAGGAAGCTGTTGTGCTATCTTGCGCAACTGCTAATCCTTTTGTTCCACGTACGACTTAGCTAGAACCGAATCATGAGTTGTGGCTGCCCGTTAAGACATGCAGGTGGTTACCGTTTCCGATCGCACTTGCCTGTGTCAGACGACACAGACGCAGGTGTGTCACTAGACGGGTACCTACTTAAGTGGGACCGGTGGTTCTTCGGACATGCTCTGGGGAGAATAGTAGTTATCTTCGTTGGTAAATTCTGCAGGCTCCTTCAATGGTGCACCGGTCGGTCTGAACGAAGATGCTAACGGCTTTGGCGACGGGCGCTTACGATGATCACTGCCTCGACGGCACAACTGAAATTTCTTGCGCGCTAGGGCAAGATTTTAGGCTTTTTACAAGGTAAGCCGAGTACGAGCTGTTCAATGACATGGGTGATGGATTCTGGATGTGGTGGAAAGCGAACAAGTAAAAGTTTGGCAAGGTCGGTAACGTTGACGGGATCCTGCGCATCGACGTCGGCACAGCAGGGCGGCTGCAGGGTAAAACGCCCGGAACAAACAGCGATCGGCTGCTCAGCTCTCCACAGTTGCGGGAGCATGCAGTTGTTGGAAACATGAGACTGCGATAAACAAGTCCGAGCTTTCGATTGGCGAACGGATGCCGAGATCATGGACTGGAGATCGCCGACCATCCGCCTCGACCGTGAGCTGCCGTGCCGGCTCATTCGACCGACCCCAGCCTCCCACATCACAGAGTTACGTGGATCAACGCCTATCGTCAGTGGGTCTTCCGGAAGATCCTCGTACGCTCTCATATCCTCTTTGGAAGCATCATGTTCCACAAGGGTACACAACCGCCGGTACTGCATCAAACAACACTGTTCTAACTGTAAAAACCCGCTTCTATGTGCGTCTTTCTATGCCTGCACGTTGGTGGCGCACCGAAGCTCGAAGATCCGAAAGGCTCAGAATGTGACAATCTCCACCATTCATCTGCCACGCCCGGCTTGCTCGAGCTCTACGAGCTCCTACGATGCGCAATGGCGTAGCGCAAGGACTCTGATTCGACAATTGCCCATTTGCATCCTGGAAAATGCTCCGCAGATCTTCTCCACTGTGGCTTTTCTCCCGTCTGACACCAGGGTTGTTCGTGGTTCCGTCACCATTTCGGCCGGTGCCTATGCGCTGTATATTGACACAATGCTTCGGTCATATTACAATCAAAATGTGAGCTTCTCAAAAGGTTGAAAGACCCCGTCTTTGTCTTAGTGCTGCCTTTTGCCTGAATAATCTTGTTCCCTTCCCTTTCATGCCATTGTGATCAAGTAGCCTAGTAGCATCTTTGAATTCACTGTTGTAATCCTGAAGCATCCATTGGTCTGACGCGCGTACTCCGAGGATGCTACGGCTGCTAGCACCACGAAAAGTAAACAACGAGAGCAACCTTGTCGATATGTGAGTTGCTCCATTTGCTTCATATGGGACTTCATTGCGTCCAAATTTTTTGCCGACCGCGAATGCCATCTCTTCCGTGCTCTTGAGATGGATGGTCATAATATGTGTCCCCATTCAACACGAACGAGGCAGTGTGGAAGTACTGAAGCGACTCGAAATACTTGCGCCTCTTGCTGACGCTTGCACAGTTATGAGCCCACGAAACCGAACACTGCCAACGCCGCCGAGAAACGACAGCCTGCAAAACCTTTCCCCCTCCCAACCGCGGCTGCTCGAAAGCAGAGAAG
>TARA_R110002003_G_scaffold2123_6_pt1 | contig 40707 bp, 39 predicted proteins | sample TARA_R110002003 | Tara Oceans TARA_R110002003 (sample SAMEA4396441) | marine metagenome | biome: Westerlies Biome; feature: [SRF] surface water layer (ENVO:00010504); material: water (ENVO:00002006), including particulate matter (ENVO:01000060) such as... | depth 5 m | reverse complement strand
TCTAAAAAAACTAGTATCTTGCGTAAATAATACTAGAGAGTTAGACTAAGTCTAAGTCTCTTATATACAAGATATACTACGTTTCTAGTACTAAACTCTATATAGAAATATATTCTATAAATACTTAATAATATAGGTAGTAGAAAAGAGAATAATTAGAAGCGTACTAGATAAGTAAGCTCTTACTAATATAGTTCTGTACTAGATACTCTTAGTACTGTAGTATATTAGATTACATAATATTATCTACTATAATATTAAGCTAGAGAATATTCTCTATTAGTATAACAAAAGTAGTAACTACTACTTCTACCTCGGTAAGTTTAGCCTACTAAATAACTCGGGTTTAGCAGGGACAGCAGCAGGGACGGAACCTTTATAGCGCCCGAGGTATTTTACTAGCAAAACAAACTACTAACGTAGATATCTATTCTCTGTTTACTAGCTAATAGTTCCGTAAGAATTTGTAAGCTATCTAACTAGTAATAAGCGACGAGAAGCGCCTTGGTCTACGCCAAAGTAGGATTAATGTAACTCCCCCAGAGCTCGCTATTTGGTTAATGTTAAGAATCTTCCTGTAATAGCGCCTCTTCCTCAAAATAACTTTCACACCGGACCTATTCCTTGAACCAAGTGCAAGCGACGCTACCCCCTATAGACGGCACCCGCCACCGCCATCGTTACCGCCGTGACAGATTGCAGTCCCGCAATTACCGATCTCGATCCACCTGCCGGCTTGGCACATGACCTGTTCCACAAGGAGATTAGGTACATATCCAACCCAGTATGCTTCGAGGCCGGGCTCCAGCCTGGATAAACATCAACTTACAAGATCAGTCCTGTCGCAGCCGCAGAAGATCTTCCTTCCGTTAGAGGCGTTGCAGAAGCTGTTGGTGCGTCTCTGATCGCCACCGAAGCCGGGACCGCAGGTGTCACGGGCCTGGATCTCAGGGACTACCGAGGCAGTGACCGCGACGGAAGCAATGAAAGTACAGAGGAGAGCGGCGAACTTCATTCTGAAAGATGTGCTGTCGTTCTTGTTGTATGTCGAAAAGTTATGTTTTGCGTAAACTAGTAAGAGTATCCAGGAAGGTTTGATGACCAAAGAGTTCTGGAGTTCTGGAGGGGATATCTTCACCTATTTATATTTCTTCGAGGCAAAGATCCAGCCGCCTGCACAGGACAGACTTGGTAGGATTCTTCCCCCGGGCACAACCATCGCCGATCTATGGCGGACGAATAGCCACGAAACCCTCCTCGCACCGCGTCCATCAGCAGAGCATCCACAACCGTGTCTCCCCTTGGACCGAAGAGTTAGGAACAAACAACCGCTACCACGTAGGAACGTTACATTGTCACCGCTGACACCCGCCCAGCCTTACTATAGCGCTTATGCGCAAAGCAGCGTAAATTGTCACCGCTCTTGGAAGAGTATCCACCGTGCTTCGGCTACACGTACAGTATACCGCCATCGCGCCCTGCTGTTCCACAGCACCACCAACCAACAGGCCTAGTCGAAATGTGGGGTGCTTTCTTACCACTGGAGGAACGCTTTCTTTCTATCCGTAAAATATACTTTCGGGTCTTACCGAATGCTGGCAGCCTTATGTGTAGCCATGTAGTTAAGTTTCGGTGAGTACTTACATATGTAGGTAATGTGGGGAGAAAATCAACGTCACATAGCCCGTCTGACGTTATCCGATGCTTATCGCTTGAGCTTGCCTCTTCTATAAACATCCGAGGAACGAATCATTTCTTTGGAGTATACGATTGCCTAGTGCTTTGTTTCAAACTTGAGGCTTGTGCTTGCGTCGGGGCAGTGTTTAACTAGATGAATTGAACCGTATTACTACCGACTTCTCTATCAGGGATTTAGGGATTGCATTGTGTCGCACTGGACGTGCTAAAACTATGAAAGTTGAGATGATGATGGTAAGCAGCAGCGTTGTATTGATTGATGTTGCGTCTGAAGTGTGGGTACTCCAACCCGCAGATTTACATGCAGCATCACAGCTGATTTACTAATACAGATGTTTCCTGGCCTGCGACACATTGGCTTAGGCTAGATTAGTGGCGGAGTTTCGTCCATTTCCTGATGCCAAGCTGAGGCTGATGCGTCGGCATGGCTGGCCTTACACTAAATATCTTAGGATATTCCTGACATACAGTCGCTTGCGAAACCGCCTTCACCTTTTTGCGCACGCAAAGATTCTTGGCCTCCACCGCACTAGGACACCCATGCTGTTCTGTGGCCGATCATCTGCCTTCAGTGGTTGACAGCGGAACCCGCTCGAACTCCGCAGAATCGTCGTAGTGTGACGTTCACTGAATAAACAAGTCCCGCGCTCGGCAATGCGAGACTACCTCCCCCGTCATGATACCATGGCAGTAACACGGCCCGACCAATTCATAATTATCAACAGTGCCGGCGACAGGCCTCAGCACAAAGGGTACTGTGATACCCTGGAAAACGCAGACAACGTCCCCAACAATAGTCTCTCGCGGAACAAGCGCCATGTAACCGTCCTTCGTAACTGAAAACCTTCTGCTCCGTATCGCAGCTATAACAGCTCTGTTGAATTCCAGAGCAGCAAGACCGCTCTCGGACTCATCGTCCTCTAGCATTGTGTCTAGCGAGCGGCCTGTCTCGATCGCGGTCGCTAGGAACGAAACCCAGTGCCTATAGTACCCTTTGTACTTTGTGGGTGCCATTGCGCCGCTGCCACCGCTGCGATCCCCAACTAGCGTGCGCACGAACGCCTGCCGTCGCGACTCGTCGTAGCTGCGGTACCGATCGGGTGTGAGAGCGAGCGCGAGTGCAACAGCGTCGGCATGCCATGCGTGCAGGGCAGATGGAGAGACACCGATATAGGTCTCGTCCCACGTAAGCTCTATTGCGGTAGCTGTAATGTGCTCGATGCGGTCGACGTAATAGCCGTGGACACGGAGACAATATTTTGACACAAGGCTAACACGCGGCATGAACTCTATCTCGTCTCCAGATGCGGTGTACGGGTCCTGCAGTTTTGGGTTGATGCGCGGCGTAGGAACTTGGGTTGCATTGCCACCCTTGGTGGTGAAGTCTGGGACCCAGGATGGTAGGTCCGCATGCTGTCGCGGCTGGCAGTGGCCTGCCATGAAAAGCATCTCGCTGAAGTGCTTCTGCATGAAGTGGGTTGCAAATCGCGTGTATGCTTCTTTCACGGACACCCGGTAGTCAGCCTTCAGCAGGTCATCTTGTACGCTGGCGATGTTGTAGAACGCGTATATCTTGTCCCTCGGGTCCGTTGCATCGAAGAAAGCCGTCATCCTGACTACCTCGCGAAGATCTGGATACACACCCCGGCCAATTAAGCGGCGAATGCCCGCTGTAACCCTAATGTTGAGGTGATTGATTATAGTGCGGGCATCGACAGCACCACCCTTCCACGGCGTCTCCATGATGCGGTCGCGCGTTTTGCTCGCCCAGACTCCTTCCACGGCTTCGATCACAGTTGTCATTTGGATGCGGTGTGTGCCGTACAGGACGTGGATATCCCTCGACACGGCAATCTCCTGCAAAATCCACACGCGCGTCCAGTATGGGTGCGTCAGCAGGCCAGCCAATGCGCGCCAGTGCTGGTAGCTATCCAAGTTCAGTGCCCTCTGTTTCAAGACGCCGAGCTCGTGATGTGCCTCACGACCCCCTGTGGTCAGCACTCGCCCTAGCCGGCGGAGCTGGAGGACTGCGTACTCGGACTCAGCTGGTTCGCCCAGCCATGCAAGAGTGTTGCTCGCGCGCCTGTAAATGTCTGCCATCAGCGCTACCTGGCGATTTTTGTCCTCATCGTCGCGTTGATTGATGCAGACCGAGTCTATCCAGATCAGTCGTGATCCCCAAGCGGGAGCCATGGCGTACAGCACGTCATACGCGTTCCGATTGATTGATAATGATCCTCTATCGACTGTAATCGAGTATTGCGATTTGTTATCGCCCCAGGTGTACGATATTGCCTGGAAATGAGGGCTGTTCTCGAGACGGCATGTGCGAAGTCCAATTCTCAGTCTGGCCAGAGGGTGCGCCCGTTGCAACTCTACCAGCCTTATCTCTCCCGGCCAAGTCGTTTGATACTCATATAAGGCACGCGTATCGGCCTGTCCACGTTGTTTGCTGTAATCTTGATACGCGATGATGCACCGGCGAGACGATCTCATCCACGCAAGCCACGCGCGCTCTCTAGCCGCGGCAGCATACGCAAAGATAGAGTCCACCAAACCTAACTTATAAAGCAACAGTAGAATAGGGGGCACATACCCGACGGGTTTGAGGAGAACCCAAGCGAACTTCTTCATGATGAGCACAGCTAGCAAACTTACGGCATACACGAGCACGAGTGCAGCCCTCCACGTCAAGATTGTCGTGTCTACTCCTCGTCGACCCCGCAAGACACGGTAAAGATTCACCGCAAATCGTTTCCACCCGGATGGTTCGATCATTACGATCAACAGCACATGCACACTAATCGTTGCATACCAAGACCAGGACCACGGCCACGCCCATCGCCGCGAAAGCCAGGCCACGCCCCACCGCAGCACCCAGCAGACGAGCGAATTGATGGCCGCCATTGCGATTCCGATGACGATGCAGGCCTGCAACATGGCAGCCCCAAAGGCGTCGTTAAGATCAACACGTCGCAATGGACCGGTGCTCGCCTCCGGTGGTGCAAGGTCGAATATGCGAGCGGTGACCGGATTCGAGGCGTAGCGGTCATACTGTTCCTCGAAATCGAAGGCTTCAAGACCGAGAATAGCGGGGCTTTCGCCCTCATCGGAGGCGTCCGATGAAGGGTAGTCCATGGTAGGCTAGAGGAAAGTGTATATCATGAGAACGGAAATGGAGACGGATTAGGGAGGGTGTCGATTGATATTGTACGGAGAGGGAGGGATTGAATAATAATCAGCGTAGAAAGGCTGCGTAAAGATCTGGATGGCACTTTGATGTCCTGACCAACTTTTTTTTGTGTCAGCTGCCCGTGATTGACAGAGGATTGGCATTGCGGCTGAGGCCCGACGCCTATTAGTGTGCGTGGCTTGTGGCGGCGAATTTGCATAGTGGCGTGGAGGAACGTGTGACTGCGAAACATGCTTCATTGATGGGGAAAGACAAATTGACCAAGATATGTGATAGCGACGTGGTGGAAGTAGGCCTCGGAAAGGCTTGAATATGTGGTTCACAAATCGCAGGGGAGGGAAGAACAACCAAACACAAAGGATCTAGAATATCCGCATTTGCAGCCAGCGCGGCCCAAAGCTCCATCCGGAAATATTATGCAACTGATAGTACCTGTACGTATGAAGGCTCAACAAATGCATCAAGCTGTATCGCATAGTTGGTATCGAAGATTGCAAGTGTCTCAGTACAGTCTAGCGGTGATTGGCGCAGGTGACCGCCTGCATGACGCAACGAGCGCTTCGACCTCGCCCCAGCCTCATCCTGATCTCCAACGACGAGCCGCTATCTAGGCGGCAAGCACGTCTCCACACTTCGCCCACCCACGCCTCCTACTCTCCTCCACTCCCCACAGTCGCACACAGCTACGGCTATCAGTATATACAACCGCGTCATGCAGCTCACGACACTCTTCCTCGCTGCGCTCAGCGCCGTCTCGGTATCGGCAACACCCTCATGGATGGGCGGTGACCAGGTCACTATCAAGGAAGAATGGAAGGTGCCCGGCGACAATCCGCTGTACTTCTGCGGCGACCCAAAGGACGACATTGCGCAGATTGAGAACGTCGATCTAGACCCCAATCCACCCAAGCCGTACGTTTGCCCACGCCAAGCGAAGCGCTTGTCGCCCGCCCAAGGAGCACAGCATGGAGGCTGTGGTCGTATGACAGCTTGTACTGACTGATCATACAGCGGCGAGAAGCTGTCCATCAGCGCAAAGGGCAGCCTGAAAGATAAGGTCGAGAAGGGCTTCAAGATGCACTTGCAAGTCAAGTACGGCCTGATCACTCTGATCAACCAAGAGGCCGACGGCTGCGAGACAATCGGCAAGGCAGATCTCGAGTGCCCGCTCGACAAGGGCGACATGAAGCTGACCAAGGACGTCGATCTGCCCAGGGAGATTCCTCCGGTACGCGATTCCGACTGCATGGGACACGTGTATGGTGGTGGCTAACGGGTTACTAGGGCACTTACACGGTCCTCGCGGACGTATACACCGAAGATGGCGACAAGATCACCTGCTTGACTGCCAAAATTGCGTTCCACCGGTAATTGCTTTCTCACTACGCCGCCTCGCCTCGACTCGAATCACTAGGCGGAACCTGATGCGATGCAGGACTGGTGCTGGTGAGGAGAAGCCGAAGGAGAATGTGATGAAGCTTGGACAGCCAAAGTTCAAGGTGTCTGGGCCGCTGGCAGACATGGTGCAGGAACGGCTGCGACGGCGAAATGAGTTGTGAATCTGTAATGTGTATATGCATGCGATGGGGTTTATTGCTCAGGGCGCGATACCAATGCAGTCTTTGACCTTGCTGTTTGATTTTGGTTTGATGGTTGCATAGTGCAGCTATCATTGCATGCGTGTCGTGTTTCCCTCGCGGGTCGATTTGACGACCTCTTCAAGATCATTGTGCAAACGTCGCTGTTTATCCATCGGAACAACTTTGCACTATAACCTATAGAGACATAATTCCATGCAGGCGTGAGAGGAGAGTATACGTAGATGGCGAACGCATATGATGCTTTGGTATCATTTCTCAGTAGCCGTAACGCTCTATATGAACATAACTCCCATGTATCTCGCGGCTAGACTTTGGTCTGAACAATCCATCCTGGTCTCAACCAGTCACCTGTCTTCACTGCCTCCTCGCTGTATGCAAGCCGCTTACTCGCCGAACAGCCTCCGCACGCGCTTCAACACACTGTCCTTCTCGGGGTCGTATGGGTGGTCTTTGGACGGGATCTCGAGGAGCGATGGAAACGCAGCTGTATATGACTCGACGCGGTGTCTTATCCTCTCAGCAATGTGCTGGTTGATCAAGAGGATAGCAATGTCCTTGCGCTCGGTAGTGAACTTGTCGAAGGCGGCCTCGATGGCCGAGTTCTCGGTCTTGGCGTCGACGACGAGGAAGTTCTTTTGGCTGTCTGGCGGTTGTGTAACGTGCTAGAATAATAGGTTAGCTGAGGTTCATGCCTTGGTGATATTCGAGACGTACGCCTACGCCCGCGAGCAGCATGCCCGTTACTGTGTCCTAGCATGAATTAGCGAGTCGCGTGAAATGCTGGGGAGGCGGCGCACCTCATCCCCAATTACCGCCAGGAACTGCCTGTCCTTGTATTGTGCGGCGGATGCTGCCATGGTTCGCTGTATGTGAGGCAGCTCGTGGGGTCGCGGGAAGCTTGAGGTTGAGCTCCGTCGTCATGGCGCAGGCAACGCTAGTGCCGGATTAGGCGAACTGTTTGGCCGCTGCCTTTGATGTCCGTCGCAGCTGCTTGCTTTCTCTCTTCAGACACGCACGCTATGTCGTGAGTCTCGTTGCTAATACCCACACTCCTTTCACATCGCGTCACCACAAGCACACAAAACTCGACTCCGCCTAGAATAGGAGCCGACTCACGATGCCCCGCCTCGTCCGCCGCGCACCGCTGTCCGAGCGCATTAAAGCCTACGCAGACCCGTCCGACTGGCTGATCTGGATCTCGGAAGAGCTGAATAGCAACGACTGGGAGGAGTTTGCGCAGTCATACGCGACATACATTGGCTTCGCATGCAACGTCCTTTTCGTCATCGCACAAGCAAACAGCGGCGCACCGGACAGCTACAACGATGACGGCGTCTTTAGAGAGATCTCGGGCCCGGGATGGGTAAAGTGGTTCATGAACCTGCTGGTGTTGATTCTGGGCGGCACAGCATTCGCCAACGCATGGCTGGTGTGGAGCAAGAGGAAGCATTACAGGCTGTTTGAGCAGTCCGTCGATGTTGTGCCAGCAACTCCCAGTGCGCAGCGCGTGAGGGTCGACTCTTCGCCTGCGGGCATGTCTCCCATGGGATTCATCCGGAACGTAGTAGCAAGGAGCTCAGCTGCTGCACGTGCACATCCGGATTCAGTGCGCGATGTCTGGGAAATCGCCGTCTGGGACCCGAATCCGCTGTGCTTGGAAGTGTTTTGTCTCTTCAGCCCACTGCATGTGGTTCTGTACTATCTCAACCTCCCGGTGGCTTCGCTTGACCCGCGACCGAGTGTCAAGGTTGCGACAACTGTCTTCATCGGAGCCATCCTGTCATTCCAGCTGTGGTGGCTGAGGAGATCCTTCATGCAACAAACCAAGGACAACGCCATCATAAGTCGAGAGGTCCTCCACGAGTACGACAACAAATTCGTACATCCATCACTTCAGAAGGTCTGTCGCGATGTCGGCATTCAGACCATCTCCAAGAAGCGGAATAGAGACTCCAGCGTTGGCGTGCAGGGCAGCAGCGACGGCCTTGCAAGCGAGGTCGTCACATATACACCTACCACGATCATCAACCGCACGTTCCGCACAAACCCGAATGTCAATTACGCCTCTCAATACGATCCGGACAATGTAGGCTCGACATCTGTCGCGCGTTCAGCCCAGCAGACTCCCTCGGTGCGACCAAGCTACCATACTTCTCAATACTCCTCCACATCGACCGCAACTGGCGCTGACTTCTCATCCCCCATCCGACCTTCTAATACGCCGAACCCTTTCCGACAGGCACCTGCCATTCCTCGAACTAGCGACGGTGGGAGTTTGGGTGTGTACACTCACGCTGCATCTCCGCTACGCAAATCGGCCAGTGTAAACTTCATCCGAGACAATGATCGGGCTACCCCAAGAGGAAGAGAGAGCTTAGGTGGTATGGGAGAGCGAAGACATGTTAGCCCGGTGAAGCGCGAAGGCAGTCCGCTCAAGCGGACCAGTATGCCTAGCGGTGAGCGGCCTTTGAGTCAAGCCGATAGGCTAGGAAGGAGCACGGGTTACGGTGGGCTGGGTGTGGGCAGAAGAGAGAGCGGGCGTTTCTGAACGGGTGCGTCCTCTGGAGAACCTTGGGTAGGCAACGCACCGCTACCGCATGTCTGCTCGAGTGCGTGGTTGTGTACATGACCAATTATACCCCAATACATGCTACTATCGTAGCGATTTCCTTGTACGTCCGGTCACCAAGACTTGACCATATGCGTGCAACCTGGGATTGACCGAGCTCTCTCGATCGCGGCTATTGCAGTCTCACAAGATGTCTACTAACCGACATGATCATACCGCGACGTGGTGTGTACAAGTACCTGTCTTGCCCAGATCGAAGCTAGCGACATTGCCTCACTAACCAGCACCAGACCCTACAGCCCCAGCAAAAGAACACGTCGAAGTCCGAAGTCCACACAGGCTGTAGTGGCGCCGAGCCCGCATATTCCTCACCGCAATCATTGGCGCGGCGCTGATGCAATGTTATCCGTTGGGGCGGAGTAAGGCTGAACTGAGCGTGCGCACATATACTGAGGACCCCGCGCTACCCAGCCTGATCTCTAGAAATCCTTCCCAACTCTTGTGGTATTTCATCTTCAAATGTCTTCCCGGTCCGATATCGAGATCCTGGGCACACACCCATGGCCAGCGCCCTCTACGGAGCAGGGTTCGGGTGTTATGAATGGGCAACTTAGTTCAACAGCTTCCTTGGACCCCAGCGCCGCAGATGGACAGGAAAATGGATGGGCAGATATGGCTGCTTTTCGGGGGCACCAACGCCAGACACTAGCCATAGGTTCCGATGTGGGCGACGACGATGCTTCGCTCCTTCCTAAGGCCCAACAGGACCCTTTATTCGTCCAGGAGGCCATGCAGTTCGGCGATTTCAGACTCAATGACAATCTCAGTGACGGCGAGCCCTACATCAGCCCAAGTTATAGCCCTTATATCTCACCGCGACTATTGCCTCGCCAAGCGTCTCAAGAGACGCTTCTGCAGTTTCACCCAGGCAGCTTTGGTCTTGACCCCAATCAACTCCAAGCGAGTAGTTTCGGGCCGGGTCCGTTCCCATGCGACTCGATGGAACCGCCGGAGATAAATATCGACTTTGCGCCGCCATCACAGCAGGCTTCCTTCGAACCCCCAAAGCCTTCACAGGACTCAGACGCTCTCTCCCCGCCGGAGAGATCGCGAACCCGCAACAGAATCCGAACAAAGTCGGACCCGTTCTCGGCCGTAACAGCTCGGTCTCAGAGTGCAGATGCCCTTCGGGCGAGGACAAGGAGCGTTCTACTCTCCGACTCGCCACCAAGTCTCCACGAGTCGACAGAAATAAGCCATCGGGTGAACAACTTGGAAACGAAACGCACACAAAAGCACCCTGCAGTGTTTCAGTGTAGCCTATGCCCCAAGCGGTTTACCAGAGCTTATAACCTTCGCTCACACCTTCGCACCCATACGGATGAAAGGCCCTTCATATGCTCCGTATGTGGCAAGGCGTTCGCACGCCAGCATGATAGGAAAAGGCACGAGAGTCTTCATTCCGCTGTCTCAAAGTCGAAGTATGCATATACTTACGGTTCGGACGAAGACTTCTCGGCTTCAGAACATCAGCACGCAGGAGATACGGGAACTTGTGAAAAGCAAATAGCAATCCTGCGTGCCGGGTGGGCCACCCAAGCAGAAGAGAGTGGCTGGCGATCCGACAACGTGGATCATAGTCACGCACCCCAAAAAGAGTACCAGGGTCGCCAGGCCCAGAGCTCCTATAGTGGCGAAGATATGACCCCAGACATTGTGTATGAAGAAGGGTGGGCTGAAGGCTACGACCCGCATGAGCCAAAAAGTCTTCACCTTCGACCCCAATCAATTGACGGATCTGGGACATTCACGACGGATGAACCGAGACGGGAACACCTTTCCCGGGCGGGGTTCAGCGGTCCACCAGCTCCGGTACCATCAGACTCAGGTTACCGCAGTGGCCTAGGAACCGACACAGAATCCGTATGTTCATTGGACTCAGTGGGGAGCACTTTTGGCCTCCCGGCGGATTTCCTGCAAGAATTTATAGCTTTCTTTGGGGACACGCTAATTGAGAAATCTGGCGCTCAACGGTGGGCTGAGCATGCGTTAACCCTCCACTCTTCCGATGTAATCGAAACTCAGCTGGCAGCGCTATTGAAAGCGTACGCCGTGGAGCTGACGTCGAACCCGCCCAAGCTCCCACCCGACTCCTTGAAGAAAACACAACGGGTTCAACATTCCGCAGATGGGCAGGCTTTGACTGGCGCTGCTCGCTTGATTCGACGCTATCGACCCAAGATCGTTCGGTACTTTCGGGACAATGCACTTTCCGAATCAGCTATTACAGTGTCGCTATCAGAACGACTGCAGCAATTAGGGCAACAACTATCACTTACAGAAAGGCTTGGACTCTTTGCAAAGCCTACTTCCAACACTGATGACACAATGGAAACTGCGCTTGACGCGGAAATGGACGACGAGGACGGCGAAGGCATTACTGATCTTGCGCTCGTACAAGAACTCTTAGTTTCGTGTCGCGCCTTCGAGCATCTTGCTCTCGCTTTGCGCCGAATACTCTACCACGACGATGGATTGCAAATGGCAAACGTGCGAACATGGGTTTTAAAGGGTCTGCAGAATGCCGCGTGCGACACTAACAGCACCACCTCCAGTCCTCCGGAGGTAGGATACGAGCCCCTTCATCTGGCTAGATTTGATGTCAATTGGCCAGTTTTCGATTTCATGTGCTCTCAGTATGGCACTAATTTCCCCAACATCGGGGCTGTGGTGACTTTGACGGGATCCGCGCTATATGCACAGGCTACAACCTGCGCCGAGTACGTCAAGACGACTTGGCCAAGTAGCGGTCCAGCTTTCCTCGAACTCTTGGAAGCCGGACTCTTGAAGCTACGAAAGGAGTCGCGAACCGGAACGGTCAAAATCGAACAAGGTTTGTGGAACTCTCAGGCTATTGGCGAAGGCACTGTTAACTCGTCGTAGTTCTCTCGTCCTCATATCGATGCCTTGAATTCGGGCCCACATCGTCGGGCAAGATCGAAATTACTGTACAAGGAACAGACGAAGTGATCATTGAGCTCGCACAACAATTGTGCTGGATAGGCTCGGCCGTGAACACCTCACCTTTTGGTGAGCAGTTGGCTTACGCAAGGCCTTTGCTCCAGGAACGTTCATTTCAGACATCTTGCTCGCGATTCGAAATTTCATTCACACATCAGCCACTGCAGGCTACAGAAACTGCCTGCTGGCTGCCGCTTTTCTGTGGGGCAACCATCGCATGCGGCTTCCCGATACCAGACCGCGGAGACGAGGTGGGCTTGGAAATCCCATTAGAGCTCCTGGCTGGCATCTCGGGTGTTTGCCGTGCGGTAGAATATGAGGGCGGGGTTGTCATGAAAGGCTTCTCACACATGTTCGTACCCGTTCGAAAGGAGCAAGACCGAGTGCAGTGGCATGTGATCGCAAGCCTGGATCCGGAAATTCGCTTGTCGTACCGCGATGCCCTATCTCGTTGCGAGAATCGCGCCTTACTAGGAGAACTGAGTCTCGGTGACCTTTCGCAAAGCCGGGCTTTCGTCGGTTGGTGTTCCCTGGCCACATCAAGGTTAGGCTCAGAGTTGACAAATTTCGAAAACATCGACTACTCTGGGGCTGTTAACGCGGATTCTGCGGTACGATGTGCTGGTGGATCTTTGGGCTTCCAGCAGTTTGGTATGGCTTCGTTAGATTTCAAACTCGGCGCAAAAGATGGAAAGTGTCACTTTCAACGGAGCGGTCCATATCAAAGAATCGTTTCCGCTGCGGAAAGAACATCCGTGGTGTTATACGACAATGGAGAGCAGCGGGCTTGGTTAGTGCCAGCCTCTGGCGTCATGCTTCATGTAGCTCAGCACCGACATTGGCTGGAACCATTTACTGTGAACGGAAAAAAGATCAAGCCCGATACCAACTGTCCACCTGGTTCTTCGGCGAAGGAGCTCCTCTTGAAGAATTCGTCGGTCCGGCTCTCTGACGCAGACGAATACACCTTCAAAGACATGATTCTCAATATCTGGTCATTGCTCGAATTTCTCATTGACCAGAATGTCATCCGAGATTGCAACGCCTTAGGAGCTCCTATCAAGGGTACTCTTCGCGAATATCTCTATGGTTTCGAATACAAAGCCGTGGTTGAGGAACGCTCCCCACTTAGGCTAAAGCAGATATTGCTTGGCAAAACACACGGGGGATGGCCGCAGCTTGTGCGCGACATCGATGCCTTGGTGCTCCTAGCAGATGGCTTTGAAGATATAATCCTACCTGCAGAGGAAGGAAATACACGTCTCTGCCATAGTTGGCAAAGGGTCCCAAAAGGACAAGACTATCTGGCAACAAGCACAAAGACACTGAAAGACCTCTACGATGTCGCCGGTTGCCGACTGAACCGCAAATACCTCACGTCGACCCAACTCCTGTGGCACCAAGGTGATTCACGCTTATTCGATGACTGTGAGGAGACCAAAGCTTGCCAGTGCAATCGCCTTCAACAGATCATTCCCAAATCCGCCATCGGAGCCATAACAACACCCGGTCGCCTAGCCGATAACGGCGCCGTAATCTTCGGGTGCTCAGGATGGTCAATGTTACAAGGCCTTACATCCAAGCCACGTCTCGCAACGCCCAAAAAATCTGGCGTATACAGTCAGCCAAACGTACCCCTCCAGCCCATTGTTATTCGCCACCAATCCGAGGACTCACCCATGTCTGACGGCGAGAATCTTGGGGAATCAGACGCGACGACAAACTCCACGCCGGGCAGCTCTTCGTCTTGCACTACTGCATCGACGCAGGATACCCCGACGAAGATGCACGACTTCGGTATGGAAATCGACGAGTCGCCATGCTCGAGAAACCGCCGCTCCTTGCCGGAGACGTTTCTGGCGCCATCCGACAATGACGTGGAGCTCGAGGCATGGACGGATCCTAGATAGATCACGACTAACAAGTGCGACGTACACGACTCTTTACGGCCCCTGTCACCTGCATTCATCGAGGCGACATGGAAGGCGTTTTCATTTTGTGACGGAAACAGTCTAAATCTGGTATGCGAGAAAATGGCCGGTCATTGGAGCCAGGCGAGCATTTCACAGCATGCCTTTGCGAGAGCAAAAATGCTTTTCAGGAGAGAAGGAGTTTAGAGTTTTTGTTGATATCACGTGAGAATGTTCTAGTAGAAGACGTCATTTCTTCTCTTAACCAAGAACTCAATAATAGTTTCTCTGGCAATAGATACGCAAGCATGTTGTGTCTTCCCTCCTAGATCCACAGCTTAAGCTTAGCAGAGTGTTGATTAGGAGATGCTAAACGCGTGTCTGAACAGCGACTTGTGCTGTTAAATTTTCACTGGTAATGTATCTAAGTCTCTTATCTACTATGAAAACAGAGTACGATGTAGTTATAGAAGAAATCTTTTATATCCGTGCTTCGGGAACTCCGAGTATCTTTACGAAGAACAGCGCAGGTAGTTTGTGGGCCTTACTATAACTGCTTTCCGACTTCAGTGCCTCGCGAAAGAGGGCGCAATTTGCAAATCAGCAAACCTTAGATTGGAGCTCACTCACTCCAGCGCGAGTTCGTTAGGTCCGGGTCTACTAGATCGCTGTACTTGTCTGATTCATATTAACACGATGTTCGATACTCTTATGCACATCAACAACGACACTTTATAGAAGTACCACCCTAACAGTGCAACAGAAGAGATCAGAGTAAGAACCCCCGTATATTCAACCCTCCAACCCCCCATCGCACCACCCAACACCCACCCATCACGGCAACGCCTTCCCCACGCGCGCCCACTCCTCCAAACTCCCCTCCCACTTCCCCGGCGCCACGCCATCCCACAAACTCGCCAACACCACGCGATCGCCCTGCTCGCCGCCCCACGGCTGCCGTCCATGCTGCGCAATCACATTGTCATACACCAGCACATCGCCCTCCTGCCACTTGTGCAGCACCCTGATGTCGTCGGTGATGTCGGCCAGCTTGGCAAGGTAGTGCTCTGGGATGGGCGTGCCGTCGCCGAAGAGCTGCTGCGTGACGTTTTTGCGCGCGGATGTAGTTGGGGTGAGCGAGGGCGCGAGGGCGGTTCGGTAGTATGCTGCCAGGCCGGTGAAGAGGGTGGGCAGGTTGGTGTGGGGGTGTGTGCGGATGGCGGGGAGGTGGTGGGTGAGGACGAGGGTTTGGTCGTTGTCTTGCCATTCCCAGGTTGTGTGTTGGCCGCGGTTGTAGCGCTTGATTTGCGCCTCGATTTTTTGCTTCCGGGTCGCTGCGTCGTCGCCGTCGTTGATGTCTTTGCCGAAGGCCTGTTTGAGCGTTGAACCGCCGGCGTGCTGTTTGTCGACTCGGTAGGTGACTTTGCTCTGGATCCCTTTCCGGGCGAGCTGGTCGATGAAGTCGGGGATTTCTTGTTGGGCGCGCGCGAAGAGCTCCAGGGAGCTGGAGATGGGCGTTTCTCCGCCCTCTTGGGGGGCGCGGTGGCAGTAAAAGAAGATGTATTCTGGGGCATGTGGGACTTGAGGTGACTCATTGTGGTTGTAGATGAGGACTTCTTTTGGGGCTTCATTGGCTGGAGCAACATTTGGTGCTAGAAGAGGTCGGTCGACGACTATGCCGATGATCTCGTGCGGTGAGTAGCCGAATGCATGTGCAAACTTGCTGAAGTCCTCTGCGGACTGAATCGGCAGACCGCGGAACAAGAGAGTGCCGTGCGTTGCGAGCTGTTTCGTGAGTATATTGTCCTGAGATTGGAGCGATTTGATGGTCTCGATAGCGGTGTCAAGCGCTGGTGCTGCATCGCCATGCGTTGATGGTCGCAACGCAAGAGGTAAGACAGTATTTGGTGGGTGAGGTGCGCCTAGTATTCTTTGATTTGACGATGGAAGATCGAAAGACTCGAACACAAGACTTGTTGAAGTCTTGCCATCGAGTTTTAGTTGATGGGATTGAGGAGCAGTTGATGTAGCCATAGTGACCTAAGTATAGTAGCGTGAAGTATTGCTTCGGTTGAGCAGCATGGGCTACGAAGAGCAGCAATTATATAGACGTCCTCGGATGCGGTCATACTACGCAGCGCATGCATGAACGACGATGTCGGAACATTACTTCCTACAGCTACCCCGCTAGCAGTGCTACATGTGGTGCTATCCATGCTAAAATTGTGCCATCCTTCCTGCGACGGGAGTTATCGGTAACCAGTCAAATGAAAGCAGCGTATTTCCCACTAGACTGGTAGCAAATCACGCATTGTTTACTAAACTGGTAGCAAATCGGAATTTTCGGCCGTTACAATTTGCTGGTTCCTGGAATGTTCATGTTCGTTGGGACCTTTTCGCAAGATGTGATCGAACGTCAACAACACGAAGACTTGCGTGCTCTCGGACTTACGAGCAAGCTTCGGGCGCTGAATTCCGACACAACGACTTAAAGGTGTGATATAAAACAGGGAGACGCCTGAAGAATACATGCACCTCGTTCGTTTATCTTTTTATCGTAGTCAAGAGTCCTAGGAGAGTTTCCACACTACCTCAAATCTCGTTCGCTTTTTCATTGCAAAGAAACGTCTATCAAGATGTCGACTCTATACTCAACAGAACCAAAAGGCGACACAAGCAAGGTCGGAAACGAGGAGCTATGGGGAGGCGCGCGTCCACCAGTTGTTGTTGGTGAGCCGACGGGACCAGCACTTGGCAAAGTCCCATTTCGACGCACAACCCTCTTCCAAATCCTGGTCGTGGGCATGTGCGCCTTCTGCGCCCCTGGAATCTGGAGTGCCATGAATGGACTTGGCGTCGGAGGATCGCAGTCGCCAGACTTGGTCAACGCTGCGAACGCACTGCTATACGCGTTTATGACGGTGACTTGCTTCCTGGGGCCGTGGCTCACCAGTGTCATTGGCTTCAAGTATACCCTCGCTATCGGCTCATTGGGCTATCCATTGTATGCGGTAAGTGATCTGCAAGCACCCGTCGTGCTAGTCCAAGCACGCTGACAAGGGAATAGGCTGGGTTGTATGTCAACAATCGTTTCGGTGATACGTGGTTTGTGTACGTGGGTGCGGTAACCTGTGGTCTCAGTGCAGGTTTCTTCTGGAGTGTCGAGGGTGCAATTGCGACTGGTTACCCGGAGAGCCACAAGCGTGGCCGTTATATCGCCACCTGGTTCACCTTTCGCAACTTTGGAAATATCATCGGAGGTGCGGTTTCGCTAGGCATCAATCACAAGGTCAACCATCGCGGGAAGGTCGGCTATCAGACATATTGGGGATTTATCGCGATCCAGTGCTTGGGTTTCTTCTTCGGACTGCTCCTTTCAAACCCAGAAAAGGTGGTCCGCGATGATGGGACCCGTATCCAAGCTCCACGAGGCATAAAGTGGCGAGTCGAAGGGCGCGAGATGTGGCGACTGCTACGAAGCAAGTCTATCCTGCTGCTCACTCCACTCTTCTGGTACTTTGGTTGGATCCAAGCTTACCCTGGAACATACTTGGCGACATACTTCACCGTCCGATGACGTGCGCTTGGCAGCTTCATGTCGGCGGTGGTCGGTACTCTGGCGACCTGGTTGGGTGGGTCTTTGGTTGATCTCCCCTGGCACAGAGACAGGAAGGTGCGCGCGATAGCTACGTTCGCCCTGATCGCGGCACTCAACTCGGCAACCTGGATCTGGGCAGTGTATATCCAGAACGAGTACCGCCACACGAAGCCAGTGCTCGACTGGGGAGATCAGAGTTCCTTTGGTCGCGGGTTTGGCGTGTACCTCTTCGAGCGCATCAGTCTTGGGATGGTGGAGAATTACATCTACTGGTGCATTGGCAACTTGTCGGATTCTCCCGGCGACCAGATCCGATACAGCTCCCTGCTGAGAGGAATTGAGACGGCGGGCGTCGCTGTTGGCTTCGGCGTGCCGACAGTCCTGATTGCTACCGCAAGCATAAACTGCGGGCTCTGGTTCTTTGCGCTGCCATTCAGCTACTATGCGACGAGACAGGTAGTGAGGAAATTTGACAAACTGGACAGGGCGGGGAAGGAAGGTGGGGTGCTAGGTCAGGAAGGAGCGACATGAAAACACGTGACCTGGGCTGTGTAAGGTAACCCTGAATGGAAAGTGCACCTATCAGAATCTACCAAGACTTCGCGCAAGCAATACTAGGTTGACATGGTGTAAGCCTGAATCCTGCGTAGACTAGTGACCGGGTGTCGGGCTACTTGCGAACCGACGCTCAATACTGGAGCATTTGGTCGCGCTGGTACGGTGGTAGCGGTGGTGCAAAGAATGGAGTCGCTGCGATTGCGATCGAGTCGCACACGCGATGGCAAGGCGCCGGTGCTCGGACGATGCCGTAATAGCCGTCTTGTGTGGCAGGGAGCGGAGGGCGTTCCTGAGGATCGTGGCCCGATCGACAACAGCGGCAGGCGTCCATCCAAGCTTGTCTGCGCGCATCATGTGAACGAGAACGAGTCGCGCTTGCTGTGAATAAAGGCAGTATACTAGTGCTGGACGTATTGCATGCGCTGCAGCGTATCCTCGTATAGCGATAGATGGAGGAGTCGTCAGCTTCTCGCGGTCGCACGTTCCCCATGTAAAGTGATGCGCTAGCGTGTCGTGGGCTGAGGCGCAGGCATGGGCTGCCGGGAAGCCGTTGCGAAGAGCAAGTGAAGCTGTCTCTCCTCTCACTCCTCCAGGCCATGTCCCGTCGCCATTGCTGCGCCAACTCGCAGCCCTAAGACGCCGCACCGAAGAATGCGGCGGTCATGGAAAGGAAGGCCCTCATTTTCCCCTGGTGCGTGCCACGTGAAGACGACGACCCGACCGCACCGCAATTGCACTGCTGACAAGAACAGCGGCCTCGTCCTAGCATCTGGTTACTTGAGCACCGCGCCGCCCGTCGACTACTCGTTCGCCTTCGACAAGCCGCTGCACACGGTCGGCGTCGTGCTGCTGCTGACCGGGCTCGCCGTTGTCGCAATCGAAGCCTGGGGTCGCGGAGCCGCCCACCCGCTACCGCCGACCAGATACATCGCCATCCCGCTGGGCGATGGCCAGAGCAGGCCGCCCGGCGAAGAGATATGGACCGAGGCAGGAGCACTGGGGCGCAGGAGAACATGGAGCGTCAAGGCCGTCGGCGCGCTGTTGGCGGTGCTGCTGTTCGCCATCTGCGGCCGCATAGGCATCTTCTACCGCGTGATGAAGGACATTGAGTGCAGCGGGCCGTCAGCGTTGGTGGGTATACTGGCACTGGATACGCTTCACTGCTAATGCTCCTAGGCCTTCCTCCCCCTCGTCCTCGCGCTCTACCACAGCCTCCGCCATCCCAGCCAGCGACAATACCCCGCCTGGAGTGCTGACTCACGCCCGCGTACCATGCTCGATCGCGTCTTCAATTTCGTCTACGACGGCTCCACGCGATACATCGTTCCTTCCCTCTTGCTGTCCATCAGCAGCTTCCTAGTTCTCGTCAAAACCAGTGCTCTCCGATCCACCTACATCTGCCCTGTCGCGAACTCCACAGCCGCCACGATTCCCACACTCCAGTTCATTGGCTTCTTGATAGACTGCATCGTTGTACAGGCCGTATACCGCTTGGTCGACGATGGCATCTCCACAGCAGACGATTGGACCATTCATCTCCAGGATGGCACTTCGACTCACTTGCTCGTCGGCCTCACCCTTATTGTACGTCTTATGCACTCACAAACCTGTATGCACTAACACTTGCAGGCATCATCTTTGGTCGTTCTCGTAGCCGGCATGGTTGTATACCCCACAATGCCCGAGCATCGCGAATGGATGCTCTCATTTCCTTCCGAATATCTTCTTGGTCTTTTGCGCTTGTCGTTGATGATACCCTTTATGACTCTATGTTTTCTAAAATCGGTATGTCTGAATCGTCACTCTGACGCCAGCATTTGCTAACTTCGTAGGCTCGGTTATATGGCGTTATGAGCGCGGTGCTCCTCGTGGCATTTTCATCTGCATACATTGGAGTTCTTCGCGCACTCGGGACCGGCGTGTCCTATTCATTTCCACCAAAGTCCACCGTTGGACTTGCCCTCTGTCTATCCCTACTCACCATTGCACTTATACTCTACCTCGTTACCGATACCAACATCGAGACGCGCATTCGAACTACTGTACCTGTGCGTCTTGGCAGGAACCAGACAGCAGCCTTCGTCGTTCTTCTCATTGCCTTCTCGATTGGTGTGGTAGTCTATCGACATGGTCAACCCACATCAGAGCATCCTATTGCCACTCTGATCGAGCTAGCTGCAGTTCGACATGACACATGGGAATCACAAGCGCACCGGAGCAAGTCGCTGGCCGAGGCAGTCGTACACTATCGTCAGCGCTACAATCGGGATCCGCCTCCAAACTTCGACAAATGGTACGACTTCGCTACCACTCGCAACTCGATTGTGATCGACGACTATGACAACATCGAAGAAGACCTTGCACCATTCTCGTCGTTCAATCCAGACGATCTAAGACTTCGCACTGTGACCGTCCTAGCAACGAACACTGATGTTAGTGGCATTCGGATAAGAAAAGGGAAGGCTGAACCGATGGCCTATGTGCCTGAAGAGCATAGTTGGGTGATTGACGGCGCCGTCACCATGATACAGCAATTCGCAGAATACCTGCCTGACATGGACCTCGCCATGAATCTCCACGACGAATGTCGCGTCGCTGTACCGCACGATCATCTCCAGGATGCTCTCAAGAACCCACAGCCGTATCCCACTCCTGAACCCTCAAAGCCCTCACAAGACTTCAGCGCCGATCGGGGCAAGAGATGGCCAGAGATCGAGGATGTGCGCACCGATCCTCAATTTTTCGAAGACGCCAGACCGCCCACCTTCCAGACTTATGGGTCGGTCGCCTGTCCGCCAGACTCCCGCGCACGAAAGGAACGTCATTGGCATACAAAAACGTTCTGCTCAAAATGTACTGAGCCACACTCCATGGGCGCATTCGTTTCCAACTGGACTCTCTCTGCCGATCCATGCCACCAACCGGACATCGCAAATCTTCATGGCATGCATCTCAGTCCGTCAACTATGATGGGCACCCATGACGTGGTGCCCATTTTCAGCCAAAGTCGCGCACCAGGCTACATCGACATCCGTTATCCATCCCCCTGGACCTACCTCGAAAAGACCAAGTACGAATTCGACGAGAAGTTCCCAGATCCACATTTTGAGGACAAGGAGGACGTCCTATTCTGGCGCGGGAACACCTCCGAAGGCGTGACATCGGTGGGCACGTGGAAGGGTATGCTTCGTCAACGCCTCGTACACCTTGCCAACAACCAGACGTTCCGCCATCCCATCATGCTACCGAAAGGCGACCACACCGACAATCTCGAATACGTCATGAAGCGCACGACGGACATCAAAAAGTATCTCGCGCCCAAAATCGACGCACGCTTCGTCGACAAGATCGTCAGCTGCATCGGCCAAGACTGCCACGACCAGAAGAAGGAATTCTGGTTCGGCGACGACATCGATCTCAAGCAACACTGGCGCTACCGGTACCTCTTCGACGCCGACGGCCCCGGCTTCTCCACGCGCTTCATCCCCTTTTTGAAATCCAACAGCGTCGTCTTCAAAGCCGCCCTCTTCCGCGAATGGTACGAGGGCCGTCTCACGGCGTGGAAACACTTCGTCCCTGTCGACTTGCGGCTGCACGATCTCTTCTCGAGCCTCGCGTATTTCGGCGGCTATGGTGTCGAAGATCGCAACAAGCGCATGATGCACGGCAAGTTGAAGCAGGCTGAGAAAATTGCGAGAGACGGCAAAGTCTGGACGGAGAAAGTCCTCCGCAAAGAGGATATGGAAGTGTATATGTTCCGTTTGCTGCTGGAGTGGGCACGGTTGACGGACGATAAGAGGACGGAGGTTGGGTTCCGGATGGGAAGGGCGAGGGAGGAAAGGAGTGAGTTGTGAGGAGAAGGCATGGTTTCTAAAACAGCAAATAGCATTAGCGGGCGTCAGTGGGAAGCAAAACGTGTTCCATCTTCTTCAAAAACTGTGTGCTTACTGGTATTTACAATTTGCTGCCTTGTTGGTTTGGTGTCGCACAAATGAGCGAGAGTGCGTTTCCGCGATTGTCTGAGAAGGAACGATCAAGGAGCACGTGTGGGTGCAGGGTGCACCGGCGCGATCGCGCAGACGCTGAATCGCACGACGGCTAGATCTTTCCTCCATACAACTTCATTTATCAAGGTTATTACATCTTCAGCCTTCCTGAGAAGCTCAATCCCTCCCTCCTCCTTCGCCTCCCAATTTTGCCCCGTTTCCTGGTTGCGATCAGGCATCATGGCCTTTCAGGATGCACAGCCCCGCTAAGCCGACGCGACGTGGTCGAGTCAAGCCACGGAGGACGATGGCATTGCCACCACTCCTAAAGCCTGTGCTACACAGGAGTCGATGAGGTTGAGGCTGTGTCATCAATGTCCTTCTGTCGCATTGTCAAATAAGTTACATGTGGGACTTGCGCGCCTTGTGCAAAAGCAGTAGAAACGACTAGACAAGCACCGACATGCCAAACAACCAACTTGCGCCGAAACTGCTATCAAAGCGTGTTCGATCTTTCCCAGCGGACCCTCTGCATTCAGCAGCGTATCTGAGGAACCTTCTTGCTTATCTGACCCACAAGGCTGCACGTTCAACACGCTATCAAGCACAAACACAAACACTGAGCGAGTCGATTTTCCTGCATGCGTACAAATTATCCAGCTCTGGGTTTGGGCAACCATTGTCATATTCACACCCATCCGAGTTTCTAAAATCAGATGGCGCATGCCATAGTTCCGAGCTCATATTCCTCACTGGTTACCCATCACCAGATTGGATAGACGCGGTAGTGAATCGCTTCGGCGTCGATCTTCGGTTCGTACATAGCCATTTGGATTTCGTCCCCGATGCGCAGCGGAATTGGTACACGAGTCCCGGTTTGCCCTCCCGGCGCCATCACGTTTTTAGACTGCGAATCCCCTCCATCGTGTTCGTTGGGGTAGAGGGTCGCAGGCTTTCAGCCGAAGAGCTACACGCCGCTCGCAATTCCTGCGCCCGACAGCTGTTGTACAGAGCTAAAGCTTTTCTCTCCGGCTCAACACTTTCTTGCGGTCAATCGATTGTTCGGCAAGTCAATATTCATCGAGGAGATGCGATAGTCCTAGAACAGGAAGTCTCATTAACCATTGTGGGAGAGGGCCAGTTGAAGAAGTGTGAGTTAATACACAACGTTCTTGAGTTGAACCTAATCTAACGCGAACACAGTCATCATCTGGTCAGATGCCGGAGAAGACGATGATCAAATCCCTATTCCAGATACACCTAACTTTCGAGGAGCTTTTGCAAATGTCGAGCACTGCCCAATCTTCTTTGAGAAGGAGTTGAAGGAGCGATCTCAATCAGCTGTTGACGACAGTGACCATGCGAACGCCCAACGTACCCGGCAACCACTGGCAGTCTTACCGTCGCGATACGGCGAGACCGTGCAAGGTAAGGTTAACTGCGAGCAACCGCTCTCGGTATTGCAGGAATTATTTCATTTCCAGACCGCCGCTGCAAGCCAGTACCTCAATATGCTGCGCGACCTTACCCTGGAGTTGCACACTCGCACGCACCCGACAGGCGACAGTCCTCCGACAATGGAAGATCTGTTACACTTCGAGTACACGAAGGGGATACTTGTTCGTTGGGCGGCTCACTTTCGTGCCTTGCTCCTGAGTTTTGATGATTGTTCATTCGGTAGAATGGATTGCGGTAGCCAGGGGACTAATTCACGAACGGAGGCATTTACGATCATCCAGAGAGACCTCGAGTTTCTTCGCAATGAAGCCGAAGTCCAGATTGGCCTTTGCGAAAGCGGAAAATCCACCATCATGAGCAGTTTCTCTGTTTTCGACTCGCGGCGGGCAGCCGAAGAGTCTAAGCTGGTGACCAGACTCACGAAGGCAACAAATCGCATCACTCTCATATTCTTTCCTGTGTCTTTGGTAACGTCTATATTCGGCATGAACTTCAAGCAGTTTGGGCAGGGACCGCTGAGCATCACTCTCTGGGTCATGGTGACAATTCCGCTTCTCTGTCTTTGTATAATTGTCAGCGAGTGTGGTGGGAAACTTTGGCGGCATACCAAGCAATGTTGTTCTGCGCGGAAATGAGATAAAGCGATATTCAGAGCGGAGATGAATATACGTCTTTAGCAGCAAATCCAAAGTCTGTGATCACGCTTTATGCCACAATCGTCATGGGATACATTTTCCTGTTTTCTCATGTGGCCATTCCTGCGACCGATGTGGCGCCCGTCGTGGCTGTGTCATGCATGTATCGAGGCTGAGCTAAGTGGCTGCATCAGCCCCAAGGCTCGAATACTTAGGTAGCTCTCTGGTCAATATCCGCCCTTTGCGATACTCGGTGTCGTGGGGCGCTCTTCGAAAGGACCCATCATGCCCCAGCTCAAAGAACTGAAAGACCGCCCTCGGACAAGCTATCAACAGTCCAGGTATGACATTTGGCGCCCTTGGAGACTGACGCAGCGATAACAAAAGTTCAGCCTCAATGTCGGAGTCATCATTGTTCCTGGCGTTGTAGGCACTACGCTTGACGAACAGACGTGCTCTCATTTTCAGGAGCTCATGAAGAGGTGGTGCGAAGCTCCGTATGTCTGGACTTATGACCATGGAGTCGAGCCGCATACGCAAGAATGCTGGAGTGCCTTTTGTGCAGCTGGCAAGGACCTGTTAGCTCAAATGCTCGTTCTCGTTGAGCAGAAACCTGACGCACGTCAAAATCCTGGCAAATCTGCGACTCGTCCTAACAGCGACTGTAGGTTGAACTAGTCTTGATAGGCCACCGTCTTGGTGCTTTCATCTTGAAGCAAGTATGTAGACGTCCCAATCGCTTCCCGCTTAGTGGCGTCTTATTGACAATATATCAGGCCTTGATCCATGCAGAGCGTGAAAAACGGAAAAAGCTACCAAAAAAGCTGTTTGAAGCCCTGAGAACGCTAATAATGATCGGAGATCCGTACCTTGACAATAAAAACCGAACCGACTGGGCGTCTTTAGTGCGGGATTGCCTACCACCAATCAAAGGGACCACTCCAGACACCTTTTCAGAGACTGCTCTTTCTTGTCTCAAATTCATCGAGGAGACATTCGAACAAGTTACAATTCAATCTCAGTTTTTTCAAGTTCATGGGAAACGTCCTGCGCGCAGCAAGATTCTACGACCATTCGAGTCTTTGACGAAGCAAAGAAACTGCGTGTGTGACGGCAATGTCACTGTCAGAATGTGGATCACGAACGATGCAGATGAGCTTGTGCCAAGTGGCACCGGCAAGAAACATGGTTGTATATTCAGAGACAAAGGCGCTTTTCACCAACCACTTCGTCTGATCACTTGCGGGGAGTACTGGCCAGACGGTTGTAAGCCTCTACCAGCAAGCGAGGAACAATGTTCAACTTCACCTTCGAGCACTACGGTTGAAGAGGAAGGGGCCGATCCCGGGGTGAAAGATCTCAATGGCTGCCATACAAAAAGCCCAAGTACGAGTTCTTCGCTTCACCAGTCTACAACTGCAACAGATCTTTCGGAAGAACAAATGAGCAACGCGGATGTCCAACAGCACTCACACGGAGCTTGCGAGTCGTCTTCAGATGGTCACAGTAATCAACAAAATGGCAAAGATTGCAGGTCTGACGATACTCGATCAGGCACGCCACAGTTGGGTGGTTCAGATCTGCTTGGAATGACTGCAAACCTCGGTTCCAGGCACGCATCCCCAAGCGAAGAGTGCTCGCCTAGTAAAGCCTTCGGAACTCGCGTTCCGACCATGGACAGCCTCGAAGACAATGCAGCAGACGATGGACAAAATTCATTGCAAAGTGACGCCGACGAGGTCTATGAATTGGAGATATTGTCCTCACCTGCCGAGGAAGGCAGACAAGCGGATATGCTTGCCAGAATACGCTCACGTCCACTACCGCTGCGTCTCTCGCTCCCGCCCCCATGTGAGCCTTTCGTTGGCCGCACTGACACATTGAACCAGCTGGAGCGTATATTCTTCCCTGACTCTTCTGAGAACAGTGCTCAAGAGTTGACGACTCAAAAACCCACTATTGCAGTTCTTAGTGGTGTAGCTGGCATTGGCAAAACCCAAATTGCCAGACGGTTTGCACAACAGGCTGCATCACGTTTCGATGCCGTCTTTTGGATACAGGCTGAGGATAAATCTACCACCGCTCGAAGCTTCCATGAAATCGCGGTTGCTCTTCGTTTAGTCAATGGTCGCCGTGAGCAGAACCACGAAAGAAGCAGCGCTCTTTGTCTGGACTGGTTCGCAACCTCTGACAACTCCTGGTTACTCATTTTTGACGACGTTGAGAGCACTGAAACGGTGTACCCTTATCTGCCACGCAACAATCGTGGCTCGATCATCATATCTACTAGGCAACGAAGCTTAGAGTTTCCGAACGCCACTCGGCCAATTTATGTGGATGTGAAACCATTCTCGGAAACGGAAGGTCTGGAGTTGCTTCAGAGGTCTACAAGCCTCACTCCAGCAGCTCTAGCATCTTCGTCTGCCGGGGAATTGATGAGAAGCGTGAGTTTCCGTCCCCTTGATTTATCTTGGGTCGCCGGCTATCTTCAGTCGAACAAGCTAAAAGACATTCCGGACAACTTCATTGAGAAATTGTCACCTAACCCAAAAGCGGATGTGTCGTCACACGGAGCAACAGTATCCGCCGTGTTCTCCGTCGCTGTCCGCTCTCTGTCCGTCGACGCAAGACGAATCTTGGCTCTGCTATCTTATTTGGACCCCGAAAACACCCGTGAATCATTCATTGCAGGTGTCTCCGAACGATTCCCATCATTATCAGGTGATCCTGACCAAGCTGAAGAACGGTTTGAGACGGCACTCCGGGACCTGAAGGTTCGCCAATTTGTAGAGAATGTTGACGGGGACCGCGTACAGGTTCATAGGCAACTGCAAGACCACATGCGAAATTCAATGCGCGCCGACGAGAAACGAGAAACTCTTAAGGATATGATCTCGTTGTTGACCACTCAGTGGCCATCTCGCAAGAAGTTCAGGAATTGTCTTCACGGCTTTTGGCCCGAGTTTGATGATGTGATAGATACCTGCCGCCGAGTATTCGTTATCATGGACGGCCTGGATGAATGCCATAGCCTCTCAATCATGGATGTGGAGTATACGAGAATCCTCTTGCTAAGTCTATGGTGGGTTCGAGAGTTGCAACATTGAAGTAGTAACTGACATCTATAGGTACGATTGCAGAGTCCGAGGCAATCGGCCTGACGATCTTGGAGCCCTGGACTTTGTGCACTCGATACAAACACTGCCAATACAAGTCTCTTCAACACAAACACCACCAATAGAAGGCACCTCAAATACGTCACCCAAGCCACGGACGTCATCACGCATGCCCCGTCGCCTAGTGTTTATCAATCACCGCCGTCAAGAGTGCCAGCTTATAGAAACGCAAGGCAAGCAATATGCGTATCTGGCTATCAGCTTTGGATTTGAAGAGCTAGACAGTGGTCCAAAGCTCATGCGATCCACTTTAGACAATCTTCGGGCCGGAGTGTCGATGCGCAGAATGCCCAAACTCTTCAAAGATTCTAGCACTTTCTGTGCAATGCTTGCAGTCGACTATATCTGGATAGATGATTTGTGCATCTTGCAGGAGGACGACAACGAGCGAGTCTCGGAGATATTCGATCTCGACAACACTTATCGATGTGCTCTCTCGACCATCGCTCCACTCACAAGAGCCAGGCGACGTTTCCAGCAGCGCGAGGTCAACTGGGGCCCATACAGTTTAAAGTGTGGAGCTGCTGCTACCTTCTCTCGCTTCAGCGCCTGTAAAGAACTGTATCGAAACCCCTGTAAAGAACTGTATCGAGACCAGTTGACCAGGGATTGCACCTCAATCGATTTATGGATTACCCTTCCACCTGTGATCTATGGGGACTTGAAGTCTTGCGGAGAAGTGAATACCTACGCTGCTCAGATGGACACTGCCAACGTCGCCCCGGACTATCCGACAAGCGAGTCGGACACATCAACCAAACCCTCTCCGACAGCATCGCCTCCGTCAGAATTGCCATCCGACCTCAAGTCCACTGGGGTGGTAGCGCAGCAGTCCGATATACCGAATGATCGAGATATTCTTCATGTCGTGGAGCTGGCAGTAAGTTGTATAGAAGAGGGCGTAGAGTGTTACAAAAGAAAGAGTCCAATTCGAGCCATTGCTAAATTTGTCCAAGCTCGAGACTCAATCTTTGGCTTAGCAGCACCCTCACACGACGCGATTCAGGCACACCTACGGGCTTCAACGTACCTAGCATTTATGTTCTTGAAAGATACCTGTACACAGGCCGCGTCAGACATGCTCTCTACGTCGGAAAACTTGGTGCTGAAATCTGGAGGGCAATGGGAGGATATATTGCCTGTGTAAGCTACTCCCAGTCAAGATACGAGAACGTGCTGACCTATTTAGGATTGCTCAGTTCCGCCTGAAGAAAGGGGACGTATTACAAGCCTCTGGCATGACCGTCGAAGCGACGACGACATACCGCAAGGTCGCAGAATTGTCTGACAAGCACGGCAACGACATCGCTGACTTGGTGGCCATTGCCAAGCTTCGATTATCCGGTCTTGCTCTCACGGGAAATGACCTAAAGGATGCCCAGTAAGCCCACAAGTCGCTTCATCGAAGCCACGCTAAATATCTGCAGGCGCCTTGTCAAGGAGACGGTCGCACACTTCGAGGAGCAAGAGAGCGGACGAGGACAGTCACAATATGCACGAGCACTATATCATCAAGCACTTGTGTATGCTGCGTCGGGAAAAGAAAAGCTAAGGAAGAGAAGCGTGGCAGCTGCGCGACAGGCATTGGAAGAGGTGTGCGGGGAATGTAGCTTACCTATCCCGCAGACGGAGAAGGAATTGGAGAAGAGCGACTTTGAGGCTATTCTGGAGCTAGGGTTTGTTTGAAAGAAACGTTGACCACATCTGTAGGACCAGCTTAGGTAGAAAGATTTTTAGGCTCTGTACATTAGAACTATCTACCGAATATTATCACCACTACCATCTAAGCACACATCGCCAATCGACATTTGTCACCCGTGGGGCTAACGTGGTGTGCAGGACTCTCGTCGTGACCTTTCGTAAGTGGTATTGAATCTATGTGTGCAGTGAATGTCGTTAGGATAAGCATCTTGAGCAGCACCAATTACACATCTGACGATCAAGCTGTTGATCTGGAAACCTTCATCTCCTTTATCTCATCTCGCACAAAATGAACTCTAATCATTCCTCTTAATCCCATCCGCCCAACTCGGCACAATCCCACTACACACATCAACATACGCATCCCACCTCGTCATCCCCCCGACCTTCCCTCCCCACTGCCCCCCATCCCACTTCTCCGCCACGCCGTCCGTCGTCCAAAACATCGTCCACTGCCCCCCAGGCAGATTCCACGTGCCCGTCGATCGCTCCTGGTACCATTTGTTGACGGGGTTGCTCGTTCGACTGCGCCACACGACGCCGTGCGGGAAACACGTGCGCGTCAACGCGGCCCAGACGATGTCGGACACGCCGCCCGAGCCCTGGGAGGAAGTCAGGACGGCGAATTTGTCGAGGTAGGGGACCCAGTAGGGCGAGTCTGGGGTGGCGGATGCTTCCGGCGGGATGTCGGTGTGGAGGAGTGAGGCTGGGGTTTCCCAGGTGCAAATTGCGCCGCCTTCGTAGTCGCCTGCGATGATGATGCCGGCGACGCGGCCACGGATGCGGTCGAGATAATCTTTCGCGTGCAGTTTGCGGCGGAATGAGTCGTTGATGAGGGCTTCGAGCTTGGGGAAGTTGATGCGTGGATCTGCGGCAAGGTCGATGCTGGGATTGGATGCGGATGGCGGCCGCCATGGGCCTGATACGCGTGGATCGGGGATCATTGTCAGCGGAATGCCTCTCTTGAGAAAGGTAGCTGGGTTTGGTGCTGCCGAGCCTAGAAACCTGCTGGCCGGTGATGTGGGCAATGACGATGAGACCATTGGCTTGTCAGTGAGAAGGTTGTGGAGGAGCGGGTTCTTTGCTGGACTTGTCCGGGTGTCATCCGGGATGGCTTTCGTTGCAGCTTCAGGAGGCGTGAGGATCAAGCCGGAAGATGTAGTTGGCAGCAACTTGAGAGCACGTCGAAGAACATCTAGATTCTTCAAGTGTCTGATTGGTGCGGAGTTCTGCAGTGTCGGTCTCGGTCCACCCGGCAAAGGTGCTAGTTCTTGCTCGACGAATCGTGAGAACGGATTGCCACCTCCAAGAGATAGAGGTTGAAATTCATCTGCTTGTTTCTGGTCTGCCGAGGAGAGCAGCGTGAGCTCCTCCTTGATGTCACTGTATTCAGCCTCGAGGTTGACGAAGACGTGCGCACCGTCAGATCGGCTGCTTGAAGGTATCCCACCAAGCGGATCTAGAATGATGATCCGGTCCAGGATTGGTCTTTCTATCTCATCGAAAATCCTGTTGCCAGCGGCCGAATCGACTTTCGTTACCTCATTGACATTGGCGTGACCAGTAATGCCGGCGAACTCCCGAACAAGGGCCAAAAGGACATCATCTGCTTCGACTGCGACCTTTTTCAGATCACAGTCATATGCATAGGGAAGGACGACCGGAATGACGCCATCATCAAGCGGAGGGTACAGGAGGAAGTTGTTGTTGATTTCAACACCTCCCCTGACCTGCACAGTGCTCGGTAAATCATCCGCTCGGCGCGAATATCCTAGAGCGTGTTCGACCAGCACAGCGCCTGGCTCGTTGTAATCTTCCAGTGCGGCTATGAACCGTGTAGCTTGCTCTCTCACTGTCTTCTCATATGCTGGATCACCCTTTCGTGAATTCGTTGTCGTGTGTTCGTCGCAGTCCAGAACAACCGCTGTGCTCAGCCCCAGCTGTGCCATCTGACTCAATGTGAGTGCTATGCCGCCTAGAGTACGATCATCGAGCATCTGCGGCTGCCTCAGCTTGATCAGGGCCAAGTGCAGCGGCTCATCCTTCTCTTCCTCGTCATAAAGTTTGTCTGGTAAGGGATCCCGAGTAAATATGGTGGGCTGGTACAGGTTGCCCAAGTTCACACCGGTCCTTGCCGTGCCCCACTCATTGTGAACGACTTCGCTCGCCGCTTGCTTCGTCGACGAAGCCTTTGCGTCGGCTGTCTTCGGCTTCGGGGTATCAAATTGCTTAAGGAAGTTTCGTGCATCGCGTTTTCCAGGCGATTCTTTCAGCAAACGAGTCAATTGCTCGCGCTCGGCACGTTGGCGCTCTTTCGCAGAGCTCGACTTTTTGCGCGTATGGGACGGGCCTGTGCGGGTGGTCGTCGAATGAGGTTTTGCAGAATGCTTCTGGAGCAAGCAATTCGTGTCATCGAACTTGGAAAGCTGATTATGTTAGCTTGGGGTGTGCTTGCGGGCAGGAGTGTAGCTGCGTTTGAATGAGGAGAGTGGGTTCTTACAGTCTTTGTAGCCTTCCCTATAGCCCTCATGGGGGCTCTGCGGCAGGTGAACATGCTTCATGCTACCGTGTAGAAGCTACAGGCATCGATACTTGGAGAAAGCAGAACGCGCAACGTATGACTGGTAAATGTCCCGCACGCACATGTTTTCGGTAACTGGAAGTTTGAGACGGCAGCTAGACGTCATCCGTGCTAGCCGACATCGGTCCGTGCCTTATCCCCGTCGCGAACTATTACGAAGCTCATGACATAGCCGCGGATGCAGACGGCGAGTGTGGGGTGCAGACAGTATATAGATGATTCACACTTGGCATACATTGCGTACCACGGAACAATTGTCCCTCGCAATCGAGAGAAGCAACCATGGCTCCACAAATCGCATGGCTAGGCCTTGGCAATATGGGCAGGGCAAGTATAGCCGGCCATGATACTTTGCAGACATGTAGACTAATACTTCCAAGGGCATGTGCAAGAACCTGGTCGAAAAGGGAAACTTGGACAAGCCTCTCATTCTATACAACCGGACCAAGAAGCGTTCGGATGACCTCGCCGCGAAAATTAGTTCTGATATTGGATCTGGCAAAACCAAGGTTGTCGACACCATCAAGGAAGCAACGAAAGGGGCCGACATCATCTTCATGTGTCTCGGCGATGATGCAGCCGTGAATAGCGCGGTCGACAAGATCCTCGAGGAAGACGTTGAAGGCAAGCTGATTGTCGACTGCTCGACCGTGCATCCGGACACCACGAACGCTCTCGAAAAGCGCATTACATCCAAGGGCGCCGAGTTCGTTGGCATGCCAGTATTTGGCGCCCCGGCAATGGCTGATAACGGACAACTTGTGTGCGTGATCGCTGGCAAAGCGTCCGCAGTCGAAAAAGTCAAGCCATACACCAAGGGCGTCATGGGTCGCGCCGACATCGACTATCTTGATCAACCCGCAGGCAATGCAACTCTGCTCAAGGTTATCGGTAACACTTTCATCTTGAACATGGTGTCTCAATTGAGCGAAGGTCACGTGCTTGCCGAAAAATCCGGTCTCGGTGTCGAGAACCTGCAGGCATTCATTTCGACCATGTTCCCAGGTCCCTACACCGCATACTCGCAGCGCATGCTCGCTGGCGACTATTACCAGCGCGATGAGCCACTTTTCCACATCGATCTTGCGAGAAAGGACGCAAGACATGCACGGGATCTGGCGGATCGCAGTGGAGCAAGTGTGAAGATGCTTGCGCTGGCGCAGGAGAGGTTGGACAAGGTGAAGGAGGAGATTGGCGATAAGGGCGACATACCGAGTGTGTATGGCGTTGTAAGGAAGGAAAGTGGGCTCCAGTTCAAAAACAAGGGGTAGAACTCGAGATGACAATCGCCATGTCGGGACCAAATGAGACGTGATGTCGAATAGCAATGCGATGGGTCCGAAAACCCGGTTGTGGTCTCTCTTGCTGCAGCCCGCGCTTGAAATATGCTGTGCATGCAAGGAAACGTGGTTCTGATGGCATTCGCGAACTTTCTTCGGTCGATGACGGGTCCATTTGAGGGTCCGAAAGTCTCTAGTCGACCACATCGCGCAGCGAGTGGTGTGTCTTGTACCAGTGAAGTAAATCTAGACACGTCTAGAAAACAGCTAGAACGACGCATGCATTCTCGAAGGACCAAGGTATTCGTCATACATGAACAGCGTATTGAGCGGGAGAAGCTCGGCGTACCCAAGGGCGGTGGTGGTCTGCACAAGCGTTATGGCGCTGGGACTAGTTCCCACAATGCGGAGAACCTTGAAAGGACTTCCCTCCATCATCGCACCCTTCGTTCGCATGCGCGCCAAGTCCAAGCCTTCTCTGCACCGAATCGAAAACAATTCTGCTCCTCGGTGGTTCTTTGTCCTGTTCCACGTTTCTTGACATGTCGATCCCTGCCTCGAGCATCGACATGCTCGTGACCATCGGCCTTGTCTCCACCGAGGTGCATGCATCGGTAGATGTTCCACCTCTCCGCATCGACGCCGCCACCCACCTCATACCGCTAGCACTGCTGATCCCCAGCAATTTACCCCGGTTTTTGGACTGGGGAACTTCCTGAGCTGGTTTGGTGCGGCTTGGGTTGCAACGAGGGGTGAGGGAATGGGCCTGTGAAATCGATTCAGCTGGGGTCGAGATTGGTTTCGCATACGCACGCGCATGGTTGTACTTGAAGCACGACTTACGCACTGTTCTATTGTCTGGATTCTCCACCTGAAGTCAAGTAAGCTGGTACGGTACTTCAGCAACGACGACTTGATCACCACGCTACCTACCTCTCAACATACCACCAACATGGGTTTCAAGTTCAAGAAGCACTCGCTGCGAACTCGCGACGATAAGCGCACGGCTGCCGCTGAGCTCACGCTTCGCGAATCCATCTACCCACTTTGCTTAGTGACGATCCTATTCTTCCTCTGGGTACGAACACTCTGTCCACCTCGACACACGTAATTAACGCGCAAGCAGGGATTCTCATACGGTCTCATCGACACCCTCAACAAGCACTTCCAACTCGCACTTGGTATCACGCGCTCGCGCTCCTCTGGCCTTCAGGCGGCTTATTTCGGCGCCTACCCGCTTGCTTCACTCGGCCACGCCAATTGGATCTTGCGTCATTATGGTTTTAAAGCTGTCTTCATCTGGGGTCTCTTCCTGTACGGACTCGGCGCATTGATCACATGGCCATGTCTCGTGTATCGCTCATTCGGCGGTTTCTGCGTCGCCACCTTCGTTATCGGCAATGGCCTAGGTTCGCTCGAGACAGCTGCGAATCCGTATGTAAACTTATCTCAACTGCCCAGATACATCGAACTAACCCTGATGCTAGGTACCTTGCTGTCTGCGGCCCACCGAAATACTCGGAAATCAGAATCAACATCGCGCAAGCATTCAATGGTATCGGCACAGTCGTCGCGCCAGTCCTGGCTTCTTACGTCTTCTTCAACAAAGTTGGAACCGATGCGGGCGCGCTTCAGAACGTGCAGTGGACGTACCTTGCGATCGCATGTTTCGTCTTCCTTCTAGCCGTCGTATACTACTTTAGCCCGATTCCTGAAATCACTGGTACGAGAATTCGATGCCAATCTTGACTGTCCAGCGGTGCTAACACGTACACCCGTAGACGCCGACATGGCTTTTCAAGCCGAAACAACACACGCCGGGACAGACGTTAAGCCCTTCCGCAAACAATACCGCCTCTTCCACGCCGCGTTTGCGCAATTCTGCTACACGGGCGCACAAGTCGCCATTGCAGGCGCTTTCATCAACTACGTTACGGAGACACGCTTCGTCAACGGCAAAGCCACGTCACCTGATACCGCGTCTCGCTTCCTTGCCGGTGCACAAGGTGCATTCACCCTAGGCCGATTTGGAGGCAGTGCACTCATGAAGTTTGTGCGACCACGCTACGTGTTCTTCGTCTTCATGACAATGTGCATCATCTTCACCATCCCCAGCATCACAGGACGCGGCAACACGGGCATGTCGATGCTGTACATTGTGCTTTTCTTCGAATCCATCATCTTCCCCACCATTGTCGCGCTGGGCATGCGTGGTTTGGGCAAGTACTCGAAGCGTGGATCGGGCTTGATCGTCGCTGGTGTCTCGGGTGGTGCGGTTGTGCCGCCACTGCTGTTTGCGGCTTCGGACTCTGTAAGTGTATCTTCCTCCAACTAAGCATGAACTTCAGCTGATAGCGATAGCTCAACTCGTATCCCAACCCGAACGGCTACTGGCCCAGGCCGCCCACTGCCATTGCGATGACTGTGCCGCTGGCTTTCTTTGTGGCTGCGTGGACGTACCCTTTCTGTGTCAATTTTGTGCCAGCGTACAGGAATGTTGCGGATGCGTTCTCGACGACCGAGGTTGGAATCACAAATGCACATGCAAATGATCCAGAGCACCATGTTGGAAGCGCGGGTTCTCACGGAGTGCTTGCGAAGCAAGAGTCGCCGGCACAGACAGAGACGGTTGACACTGAGAAGAAAATGTAGGCTGGCGTCTAGGGATGGTTCTAGGAGTTCGGGTGTATTTGCGAATGACGAAACTACCTATGCAGAGGCAAATATCATCGTGTTTGCATAACTCGAAACTGTGATAGAGCCATCAATTAAGATATAGACGTCACGGTCTTCATTCGTGGATGGACCCAGACGAAGCTAATCAGCCAAGAGAATAGAGACTGTTGGCTCAAGTATATCGAAGTGCACTGGTCCATCGTGTCACTAGTACGCCAACACAAGTTCCTTGGCTGCGTACCCATTCATGACACAAAAGCTGGAGAGACAGTGATACATCTGGAGCACATTCTATTGCCACGCTGCAAGCTATAAGAATAGTATATTCCAGTGTTGATGTCAGATGATGGAGAAACAGGATTGGTGCGTGTCGCATGAGACACAAGTCGAGACACGCCTTTTTAACTGGACTCGTACAATTACGAAGCCGAACAATCAGCGCGAGTGTGAGGAAGAGGAATCTCCAAGCAAAGTGAACATCGAGTTTTGTGTTCAGTACCCAACTCATAACACTAGTTACCCTTCCAACAGGAACACCCAACCTTGCACAACTTGAACCATAAGGAGGCGGTCTCCTATATCTAGGGCTCGATGTCGCCAACCGTGTACTGCGTCAAGCAACGAAACTTGCGCACACCATTCTGGATCGGAACGCCAGAGCACTGATAGTCGTCGCCAGGGAAGAGGATGCAATTTCCATACGTGTTGCCATCCAAGCCGATCATGTCAAAGTTGCGGTCTTTGTAGATAGCTGCAACACACACGTCAGTCACAGAACATCAGTCACAAGTACAACCCGTGAACCCAGTCCCCGTCGCCCAAACAAAAGAAGGCGAAGCACAACGTACTCCAATGCCACACAGGCCCTCCCTCAGTTCCGAAATTCATCTCCAGCTCCGTAATCGTATTCACGTCGCCGCTGGGGTCGCAGCCGTCGCCCTCGCAGCGCACGGCGCGCCCGCCGCTGGCATCGTCTTCGTCAAAGTAGCCGAGCGAGTCGCTGACGCCGGCGCAGTCGGGCTCGGCTTCGAAGATCTTCCAGAAGCGCGTGACGGTGCCGCTGATGGGCTCGGTTTGGATCTCGATGTAGAGGTCGAAGTTGGCGCGCGCGAGGCCGAGGAAGCCCATTGAGGCGAGGAGGATGGAGGAGGAGAACTTCATGGTGGATGGGGGGAGTGGGTTAGGTTGGATTGGATTGGATTGATGATTGCTGAGAGATGAGGTACAGGAGAAGAGGTGCTTGGGATGGTGTGGAGATGCTGGTGGGAGCAGTCAGCGGCTTTTTATGCTGCTCTGGGTCGACATTAGCCATTTGCTGCGCTTGTGGAGAAGTTACTTCAACGTCATAGAAAGATAAAATGGCCACCTTCAACCAGCGATGCTACCCAATACTGCCGGGTCCTTGTCGTTTGACACATTCGTGTGTTGGCCTTGGGCATGTGTTGGTGCTATGCATGTCGGTCTCGGGAAAGTTGGTCCCAAGCACGTTGGTGCAGAGCATGGTTCTCCTCAGTACGCAGATCTTAGGCATATTGGTCTTGAGTTGCCTTTCGAGGAAGTCGACCCTGAAGCATGTCGGCAGCCATAAAATCCACTTCAGGACTGTTACTTGATGTATTCACATCAACCTCACAGCTAATGGGACGATTCCAGGCTTTTACAGCTGGACATCAACGCTGCAATGCTCCTGTAGACCAGCAATGTGGGAAGTCGAACTCAAGTGTGGTGAACATCGTGAGTCGCTGAAGCCTGTGTCAGCCTCGTCAGCCTCGTCCGCCTTCCCCGCGAAGTAAGTCTACTAAACCCGCCCCGTGAGCCTTCTCGTTGCATTAGGCCCGAGGCCAAGTATCCTAAGGGAAACTCTCCTTCGTGCCTTCCGTACTCAGCATCGCGGGAAGCGAAATTGGACAATGGCATCGGCTGGACTTGAAGAAATGCCAACCCGTGCCACATCGTTGCATAAAACGCAGTTTAAATTCGGAATGCGCTAAGACCGGAACCAACAATGGTCATAGCAAATGGTCACGATCGACTATGTAGTCGAGTTAGGCCACCAAGAACACGGCTCATCCGCTACTCGTGGCAGCCGAAGCCTTGCTTAGGACGTTGGAATCGGCAGTCTCGGGAGGAACATAATCCGGGTACGACAGGGGCAACACCGCTGCCAGGGTCATGGAGCGTTTCGAAATTGGCCAAAGGCCCGAGGCTAGCTTATTGGGAGGCCTGTTTGCAAGTCCTGTACATGGCATTGTAATATCGGAATCCTGTAGGGAGATCGCGTGCCAAGCGGAGGGCGGGCGATACGAGCGGACCGTGGCGATGATCTTGACCTGATTGATGTTTCCAATTGTGCCTGCCAAGAGGCTCAGCCGCTACCTCGCTGTTGGAGCAGGTGCGTTGCGGATGTGACCACCATGGGCGCTTGCAGAAAGTGCCTGTTCTCATGGTGTCAAGTGGACAAACCAACCGCAACCCAGATTGTCATTTATGGGAAGACCTCATTTGTACAAACCCTGCTGCATTTCTGGAGTCTGTTGCGGAGTTAAAAGGACAGGGGAGTTGTCTGACAACAGAGCCCTTGGTATGTACGGAGTTGTGCGAGCCGTGCCACTCGGCCGAAGAACAGCTGAGGTCTTGGTGAAGGAACAAACTGGATCGTTATTTTGCACTTAAAACTAGTCCGTCGTATGCAATAACTACAAGATAACTATGCATCTACTGTAAGATAAACGTCTTTCGAGTCCTCGGGATTTCTTTCAATGCCTCAGTATCGTACTCGTCCCTGTATCCAGACAAAAGCCCTCTCCGCTCTGCCCGGCCACTCTCAACCCATTTGAGTAACAACATAACAAACCGCTTTTTGGTACTCTTCTGATCATCGTTCCAATCGACCAATATTAGGGCTTCCTCAATTAGGCTCGAGTTGCCATCCTGCGATGAAACTGTTGCCTCGTCCTCGTCCAAATCGTATGCTACCCAAAATCTAAGAGACAGCTCTTCACATCCCCAGACTCAGTATGGGTGGTTTCCATTAACAAGCGTAAGTCGAACAAGATCACCTTTGACCACGAGGATGGGAGATTCCTCCGGCAAGACAACTGAATATCGTTGCATTGCTTCATGCAGAGGTATCAATTCACCTTCTGCATACATCGAAAACCGGATATACGCATCACTCTGACTCGAAACTTGGTTGTCAGCTCTGAGGTATTTCCAAAACTGACTGTCCTCCGTATCCTTCATTAAAAATTTCGCCTGTGACGCTAGTCCAACTCCAAGTGGGAAGATTGACTCGGCGAGTTCGTGGTTGTTCCCCTAGAGATTGCAGATGCCTTGATTTAGCCCACGTTGGTCTCCTGCACCACAAAAGGCCCAGAGCAAATCCGATATGTGGATCCATGGCGGCTTTCGGAGGCGTAATAGGAATCCCCCAAAAAGTAACCAAGCCTGAATGGCTAAGGATTCCTCGGAACGCATTCAAAATGTCAGATCCATGGGTCAACAGTCTCTGGGAGTACGCAAGCCTATCTGAGTAGAAACCCTCCGCAATCGAGGTGCGTGGCATAAAAAGAGTGTCATCTAGACGGCTGCGATGCAACAGCCAAGAAATCCAGCATCTTTGTGATTCCGAAGGAACAGCCTCACTCGCTGTTGTTTCCAACCAAGTGACATAAACCTGATGCTCCTTGAAAAACAAGCATCGTCGGGACAGTCTTGCCTCCTGATATGTCCAACCTCGTGTTGCCCATTTTGATGTCTGAATCAGTGTCGAAATGGGTGGACAAGAAGAAAGAAGACATCCATGCGTTAAGCGGAACTCAGGTTGTGGAATCCTAGGGACTTGGGAAACACCCGGAAGGCCAGCGGCATCGTTTTCGCCGTACATGGCGACGATTGTCGCTTCAGCGTTTCTGTAGATCTGATCCATGTTTTGAAGCATCATCGATTTTTCTGGGCCTTCTGCTTGGTCTATGCAGTATTTGTCAACCCATAAATACTTCCTGCCCATATTTCGCACAACAAGTATGGCGTCTTGGACAGTCAATGGTGCTCCAGTAACTGAAAAGTGAGTGTCCGGAAATTCCTTCGAAAGTGTAGTCTGGGGACATGCTTGAGACGTCGGGTCTCCCCAGACATAACTGAGTGCTAGATAACTTCGGTTTGTATGTTCTCGAACAACTCTCTCTTCAATACAGTCGATGAGATAGATATAAGGCAGTTTATCTTGGCATTCGGCCTGGTTACACAGAGTATGTGAATCCTGGCATCGTCTAAACAAGGAGCCCAACAATGCAAAATTCGCAGTCGCAGCATCGACTGAGCGAACTGGAACCGGATTTAGAACGGAAAGGCCTGTCGGGAGATAAAACATAACCCCAGACTGAGTAGGCTTATCTTGAACCGAATAGTCATATATGAGTCCCTGGTTCTCACGTAGTACGCTTAGGAAGCGAGTCCGTGGGAGGTCCATAAGAGTAGGAAGGGTTGGAGGTAGAGAACCAGGCCTGATGTGATCGAATAGTCTGACATGTAATTTGTAATTTCTCTTGTAGCGCGGAGAGCATCCGAGAAAGAATCGGCACATATCACACTTGATTCTCAGAGATCGCTTGCCGAGAAGGATAACAGACTTTCCAGTGGGTGGAACTGCCTCGCTTTCGGTCAGACAAGCAGGTATGGTATCCAACTGCCCACAGCGGGAGCAGAGTGTTTGTTGCATAGCATGTAAAGATCCGCGTGTGTTTCTGGGTCGCGTTTCAAAATGTCATGGGACAGTTTGTGCAGGGTCGCTAGGAATCTCCTGGAGTCTTAGTCGATATGCGTGAATCCAGCCGCCGTCATGTTCCGTGTTTCGAATCCCTGAGGCCCTTTGCCTGAAGTTCAGTTCGGATCTGTTGCCCGGCCAAAGTACTGTGCGGCAGCTCTAACGAGAGCAATTCTAGACGAGGTATAAAGAAAACGGTGATAACGGAGAAGTGAAAGACTCAGCGTGCTAGTTGATGGTTGAAGAAGCAGATTTAGAAAGAACAAGCTAAGAATATTAGTAGGCAGAGGCAGTACAGAGT
>TARA_R110002003_G_scaffold145_8_pt1 | contig 40960 bp, 46 predicted proteins | sample TARA_R110002003 | Tara Oceans TARA_R110002003 (sample SAMEA4396441) | marine metagenome | biome: Westerlies Biome; feature: [SRF] surface water layer (ENVO:00010504); material: water (ENVO:00002006), including particulate matter (ENVO:01000060) such as... | depth 5 m | reverse complement strand
AAATCCATTGGCCGGTAACTGTGGGTGGTCGACAGGTATTTGGTACCGATGAGATGGATGAGCTTGGCGATCTGTGTGTCAATCGACCCTTCCATGCTTTCGTTTTCTTTCCCTGAATACTGCAGACGCGTAGGTCAGCCTGGAACCGTGACGCGGATGTTCAAGAACTAACACCCGCAGCCATCTTAGCCCGCAACTTCGTGTGGGCCACTTCATCGCGCATAGAAAATAGGTTGTCCCTGGTCGGGTCGAATTTCATAGCATTGTACCCTGGGGGTGTCAGTCACTGTGACTTGCAGCCGCCTGCATATTGCTTACAGTGGCCTCGCGTGTACTCGGAACGGACCGCCATCATCCTTCGCATCACCTCTGGGTCGTCTGTAATAAGCTCATTCGGCCCCACACGCACGAGCGAGCCTGCGGGCCGAGTTAGCGTACCATACGCGAGGGTGAGAAGCATGTCGAATCACCATATTTGTCGTTGAGCTCCTTGAAGGAAGTCGGCTGTCGCATCTTGAGCGACTCCCTCACCATCCATGCTTTCGAAAGGGCTGCCCAGAACGGTCCTGGCACATGTGCGAGGCGTCGCCACTGCAGCACGAGTCGCACGAGATAAGCAAGTAGTGACGCACACACAACGCCAATGGCGAGGGTCGCGCGGTCGGTGGTAACCATTGTTGTGATACTGGTGAGAGCGTGTGGCACAGTGAGGGATCCGGGAACGCGGTCGTAGAGCTGGCCATGGGGGCAGAGGCTTCCTGGAGGCTGCTCACTGGGCCATGCGCACAGGGAGCTAAAAGCGGCACGACTGCCCCGTGTGATGCGCCAAGCCCCAGATGCGGCTAGCTACCGCCGACCCGTTCTCAAACTCTCCCTACAACCTCCCCGCGGCAGCGTCAGACAGGAAAACACTGACGTTGCTGCATCGCGGTTGTGCGATGAGAGCATGGCGACCAACAATCCCGAAGACTCTCCCTCGACCACTAGCCTTGAGCCAGAAGTAGTCGCGACAGCCCCACTCGAAGCTGATTCATCTGCAAATTCGCCCACTCCTCACCCTCAGCAGTACCAGCTAACGGCGAGTAGGTCGACGCCGAGTCTGACTTCGACGATGGCGACTCGGCCATCGACAGCGTGAGTATGATTCACGTGGCTGGCGCCGACGGTAGCTTGCGCTGACCACGTGCTATGTCGAGCAGTTAGCGAGCTCTACCGCTTCACTGCGGGATGATCTGATCAAGGAAGTGCGGATTCATGGCCGGCAGTATACGGGCTATATGGAAGCGAGTGAGTGCGCAGCGCTGTTCAATGTTCCACTTGCCATGGATGTTGGGATGACAGAACGTGGCTGACGCAACCTGCCAGAGTACGTGCTGCCGATGGACGAGGTAATACAGCACTACACACCATGCATCGACATGTCGCTGACATCTCCGCCATCTAGGAGGAAAGAGAGCGCCTGGGTATGTGCTTCTTATCTGATGTCAGACTTCGAGACTAATGTCGTCCAGACTTTCAGCACCACATTGTTTGGCTCACGCTAAATCAGAAGCTCAATCTAGCCCCTATCAGGCACGTAAACCGCGCTCTCGATGCCGGTTGCGGCACGGGAATATGGGCGATTGATTTCGGTAATCTTTTGCTCATTTGATTAGGTGCCGCGGCTAACACGGTCATTCGTAGCTGATGCTCACCCTGAAACTGAAGTTCTTGGCGTGGATTTAGCTCCCGTGCAGCCGCACAAGTGGGTCGTACCCACGGGACCATACGGGCACTAAACTTACCATTGCTATAGTGTACCCCCGAACCTGAATTTCGAGATAGACGATCTAGAGAAGGACTGGACGTTTTCCCGAAAATTTGACTATATCCACTCGCAAATGATGATTGGAGCCTTCACCAACTGGCCACGGTATCTAGGCCAATGTTTCGAGTACGTTGCCTTGAGCAGGACAGCTACTAGACTCTTGCTGACACTCGATTGTCAGATTCTTGGAGTCGGACGGCTTTCTCGAAATCCACGATATAGATTTAGTCATCAGATGTGACGATGGCACCATGCCAAGCAATAGCGCAATCGTGCGCTGGCACAACTACATGCACGACGGAGCAGCCAAAGCAGGCTTTCCGTTGGATGCAATTTCACATGTCCCAAAAATGATGAAAGATGCTGGCTTTGTAGACATCGTCGCAACACCGACCAAATGGCCCATCAACACCTGGCCCAAGGACAAAAGGTTCAAGGAGCTCGGAAAGTGGGTCTCAGAGAACTTCAATTGGGGCGCTGAGTCCATGTGTCTTGCCCTCTTCACTCGAATGCTGGGTTGGTCGATAGAAGAGGTCCAGGTCTTTGCGGCACAGATGCGAGCGGATCTACGCAACAGAAAGATGCATGCTTATTGGGATTTCTACGTCATTCATGGTCGGAAGCCATGATCCCGTATCTTACGAAGGCTTGTCGGCACTGGACGTGAATGAGGACTTTCTCGGGCAAGAAAACATCGATGTCATTCACTTGATGCACGCCGGGCTCCCCAGAAAAATAACATGACACCGTTGTGGGGAGTGTCAAGAACCGCGTGAAGACTGTCACATGTTCGCTCCACGTGTGAAGATCACACGATCTGTTCACACTTGTCTCGTCGCAACATAGTTTCACTGTATTCTATCTGTGCTGTTAACCGATGATGCCTCGTGCCCTTACACTTCTCTCCCTCTTATCTTACTTTCTAATTCTTCCAGACTCTCTCCTTCATCACCTTGTCTGATCTGCAAGCACGACCAAAGGCGCACAAGAATGTCAACCGCAACTAATCGACATCAAACAGGCTCCTTGCCCGTTCCTCTCTCAACCACATCCACCCCCTCGTCCACTCCGCTCAGCCGCAGAATCACTCGAGCTCCAGAATCACTCCGCGAGTTCGACACCTCTCGTCCCATTCTTCGCTTCGACTTCCCGGATGCCGCAACTCAATCCTCCTTTCACCGTGCTTTCGCGCTTTTGCGCACCAAGAAGGACAAAACAGCAGTTATGCAGCGCTTCTTCGACAACTACGATGGAGTGGTTTCGATTCCAAAAGTGCCAGCGCGCTGGGACACATCTGGCGATATGGAGCTTGCGCGAAAGTTGCAGGCTGAGACGCCACTTCCGGATACACGCAATGATATTTTGCTGGCGCAGCATCTTATGGATGATGCATCGCCGCCGCCAACGGTTGGTGATGCAGAGTTTGCTCGGCAATTGCAGGGTGAAAGTTCGCTGCCGGTGACTAGTCGGGATGTGCAGCTTGCACGTCATTTGCAAGAAGAGACACCGCTTCTGGTCACTGATCAAGATGAAGACTCAACACGTGTGCTGCAGCAGGAAAATCCGCAGCCAAATACGCGTCAAGATGAGGATTCTGCGCGCCACCTGCAATCTGACAACTCACACAATACAGGTCGTGATCAGAACACGGATTGGCGCCCTCAGTCCAATACCGAGCGCTCAAACACATCTCACAGCATAGGCATGGCACGCACGTTACAAGACCAGGCAACTCATCTTGAGGCTCGAAATGCACGTCTACGGGGCCAGCTGCGAGACCTGAATTATGAGTTTGGCAGGCTGTCATACGCGGATCGTGGCCGAAGTTCGCCATATCTTGGGAATGAAAGCGGTTGGCGCTGGTTCGATCACGCGTCGTAGCAATGGAGAGCACTTCGGCGAGGCTGAAGATGGTTATGAATACGAAGATGGCGGCCGCAGACCATATGAGATTCCATATGGATTCCGGCGTAGATGGATCTGAGGGAGATTAGGCAAGAACCATCAGGGCCACGAATCATGATCTCATGGCATTGCCACCATGGAAAGGGAAAATGTGCTTGTAAGCAGCTGAAATGGGGCGATAAATCATGCATAAACTGGACAATGTCATTGAGACGTGATGGTACTGGTAGACCCAGACCAAACCAGTGCTGTCAGCTTCTTCCCCCCACTAGGACCCCATAGTGATGAAAACCCAAAGGAGGCCTATGACAAATGCCTGGGAGGGTGATAGCATTCGCGCGAAGAGATATGGCGAAGCATGACATGTGCACGGCGTGGACCCATGAAATCTTCAGCTTGCGCCAGACTATGTAATAGACAAGTCTCATCGACTCATCAGGAGTGGTGGGAGTCCTATGGGTCGTTCTCCTTTGGGAAATCACTGGCATGCCGCCTTGAGGAGCGACCGCCACGTGCCATATTGTAATGCGATTGGTTCCGCCTGATGCGTGGACAGTCGTTGTCGAATGAGAGATCGGCGTCGCTCGATGGAGCAGTGATATTCGCTGGCCGCGCACGAGGGTCTATGGTGCCGGGTCTGTTACCAAGGTCATGAGCGTTGTCATTGGGCTGAGCGTTGATGTTGCTATGTAGGCCTGACTCGGGATCTTGTCGATCATTGTTGGCAAAATATTGACGTAAACGACGGGCTAAAGAGGGTGTGGGCCTCGCCGTACCATAATTGGCATGACTGTCGGCGTTGTCACGGGTAGTGCTAGCTTGCTCAGCGCGGTTGTGTTTCCCGTCAGCTGCTTCCGCAGTAGCTTCGGCTGGCCCATGCTTCGACATGTTGATGACAGTGCCGTCGTCGCTCTGCGGAAGTGGCCGGCCACGGTTTCCATCGTTTGGCCTCGGGGGTCCAGACATCGAGGGATGCGTTCCATCCACCTGCACCTTGTTGTGTTGCGGCTCAGTAGCTTTTGCAATCTTTCTCCCGAGCTTATTGATGCCTCCCTTCACTCCACTCTTCATTGCCTGCCAGTCTACCTTTTTACGCGCCCCAAGGCTAGTGAAGCGATTGTTAGCAATTGCCTCTAATCGACGAGCTTCTTCTTCTTTGGCGCGATGTCTTTCTTCTTGCATCTGCTGATCATCCATTTCGTCTCTTGTGCGACACGTGCGCACATTGTGCTCAATGCTAGTTTGTTGGTGCTGGCTTGAAAGATGGCTCGCTGTGGCAGGTGGCTGATGAACATAATCCGTAGGAAGAGCTTGCAGTCGTAACCCGGGCGGAGGAGCTTGACGTAGTTCACGATATCCGGTCTCGTCTTCTTGTTGCTCTCCAGATTGTTGTTCTGATTGTTCGAGCTCATGCTGCCGGATTTCAGATGGTGGCGGTTGCCCGTGTGTATGGTGATGAGCTTCGGACACATGGTGCTGCCCATCGGAAGGCAGCTGAGCGGGTACAGCAGTGTGCTCGATCGATCCCTGGACAGGTGCTTGCTGCTCTTGTGTAGGACTGTGTCGGACCCCAGACGCCGGTGGTGCTGTCGAGGAATGTACCGGCTCCATGAACCGTATTTCGAGGTGGCTGAGTTGGGCTTGTCCCGGAATAAAGCTTTTGCGGTTGTTGCTGATCGAATGCTTGCTCAGACGCGCAATGCTATCGGGTTTGACCACCTCTTCTGCGTAACCACTGACCCATTCCTGGTACGACCGGTTGGTGATGAACGCCAGCCGCTTCCTGCCCTGTGAAGGCTTGATGTCGCTCAAGCAGCGCATAACAGTCGCCTCGTTGTAGAAATACCGCAACACATGGGTAAGCTTCGCCTCTGAATGAGGCCTGTGCCATACACATATAGGGACCCATTCGCTAGCTTCGTACGATACCAGATCGCAGAAACATGTCTCCGGGAATCTCTCCCTGAACTTCGACTTCTTGATGACCTCGACGAACGCTTTATGGAAGTAGAGTCCGAGACCCTCATCAGAGGGCATATGCCAATCAATTGGGTGTCTGCGGCTATCACGTAAATCCAAGGTATGTTCTGAATACGAACCCTCGCGAAGGTGCGGCCGTGTCAGAGCGCTGTCAGTGCGTGTTGGCTGGTGTGTTTGCAAATCCTCCGCCGACTGAGAAGATGTGACCATTGCCGAGGAGGCTGCAGTCTCGTCGTTCGTCGCAATGGAGTCTGCGGGCTGTTCTGTGGTTCGGTCCATGGCCCAAGCGAGTGTGTGAGGCGTAAGACAGCGGAAGCCGAATGTTGGACGTAGTGATGAGGATATCGATGACTTGCACGGCCAAATTAGCTAGCGATGGAGAAGTCGTGGTTGTGAAGACGGTAGTGTGAGTTGCAGAGTTATGAATAGCCAGAACAACTGTGCGCTGTGTGAAACCATCGCGAATGCCTTGGAGAGCACCTGCGTCATTGACGCCTGTGGTTGTCCTTCCACCAAGTCTATCCACGGGGCAACATCGCTCGCGCGGGGGGTTATAGCGATGAGATCTCGGAAACAGCGACAGAAATGGACGCTTCGCGACTGCCTCTATTCCGCCATCGATTTGCACGTTTCCTTTCTGCCAGTAATGACGACAGCGCAATTATTAACTGCTCATGAAGGGTATCAATCGAAACCTAGCCACTCTCCTGCTTCATCCTCTTCAGCCTCGTCATCTGCCATCTCTTCGTCCGCGGCACCAGTTTCAATGGCCTTGACCTCAAAACTAGATTGTCTTGACCTTGCCTCCTTCACCGTCGGTTGAGACAGGAGGTACTCAATGCGGTAGATGTTTTCGTCCGCCAGTCTTGCTAATTCAACTTGTATCCTTCGCACAGCCTTTTCCACACTTCTTAACTCTGCCTCTAGCCCACCCTTGTTGTCTTTTATCCACCGCCCGTGTTTGCTCAACAGAGCTTCGATCCACACCAGGTTGAATTCGAGATGTGGTGATTCATCGGCCTGTAAGGCGACGAACCGAAGCAGACGGCCGAGATACACAGAGGGCATATCCTTGACTACAAGCGTAATGTCGGAGACTGGTGTTCCCTCGTAGACGCGGCGGACGAGGTTGCGGTCGTTGAGACGGAAAGCCATGACCAAGGCTTTCAGATAGTCTTTCTGCGCGAGAGTGTCGAGGGTTGTGGAGGGTGTGACGCTGATGTCAAGATCAAAGGGATCAAACTGGAATGTATTGTCGAGCGAGTAGATGAGCAAACCTTCAGTAGAAGCGGCACAAAAGGCGCGACCAGTGGGTGAGAAAGCAACCGCTGGAACGCGAACTTCTGGTCGAGTTCGTCTGGCACCAATGCCTTTCTGTGCACCTGGGAGGGTGGTGTCACGACGATCTTCGAGATCTGAGGCTTCTCCTTGATCATCTAAAAGACCCTGTGGACCTGCAGCAGTGAGGAGTTTACTGTTCAAGTATTCTTGGGTTCCGTCCAATGACAGATTGACAGAGACCGTGAACTTCTTGAGGAGCGCCCCAGATTGTACATCATACAGACAGATGTACTTGCTGTTACCACCAGCAAGAACACACGTGCCGTCCGCGCTGTACTTCACGGTAGTGAATGCCTTGGTGCCAGCTACGTTGGCGGCAGTGCGTCGATCGGACATCTTGCGGCCACCGGAAACGTCTCTTCGGGCGTCAACACCATTCTGTTGTGCAGCATCTGAGACGTTCCAAAACGTCAACTGGCCATCGAGTGTTGTGACAGCTATCTGTTTCGAGTCGGGTCTGAAGGCGACCGAGAGAATGTCGGCCATGAGTTGTAAGGGCTCGCTTGTTTGAGTGCGAGCGAAAATGTTCCACACACGAACAGTCTTGTCCCAGCTTCCACTGACTAGTGTGCTAGCATCTGGTGAGAATGCTAGCGACGATACTGGGCCTTCATGGCCCGACAATCGATCCAAAAATTGCCCGGTCTGCACAGACCAGATGTGGATGTCGAAGGAGTCGACGGAGCCTGCGCACACGACTTCCCCGCTCGGGTCTACCGCTAATGATGAGAAAGACAGTCTCGAAGGCGCCGTAAATGTTCGAAAGTTGCGATATCGTATGAGATCCCACGCCCTGACTGAGCCGTCTAGACTAGCCGTGAACAGCACATTGCCTCTCTTTGCGAACTCGCATGCCGAGACACCGCCCAGATGCTCTGTGAAGGTGACTATACAGAAGCCGGAATTGACGTCCCACACTTTGATCTTGCCATCGTCAGCAGCTGTGATGATGCGCTGACCCTCTGGCGAGTAGGCAATGGTGTTCAGCGAGTCAAAGTGGCCTTGCTGCTTGAGGACGTATGATTCAGACTGCCACTCCCACACGAGGAGCTGTCCGAGCTTCGAGGCGCCAAAAGCCAGCCATTCGCCCGTCTTGTTGATGGCGACGAAGTCAATGTCGTTCTGCGATATGCTCAGGCTTTGTATCTGCGCGAACTCTGGGAGCTCATGGATGAAGAAGAGGCCGTGCGAGAAGCCGGTGACGAGCAGCTTCGACTCGGGGTGGAATTGCGCGCAAGTAACGTGTGCGTTGTTCTGCATGAAGAAGTGCCGCTCGGCGATGCCCCACTGCAGATTCTCGTCGTCGTCTTCATCGGCGTCCTGGGGCGCATCGTAGCGCAGCATGTACTTCCACACAAAGAGGGCGCCGTCCTTGCTAACAGTATATATGGTTTCTTGGTCCTTTGAGAACCAAGCGCCGACGACGGCTTGTCTGTGCCCGCCCAGTGTGGTCTGCGCGTAGCCCTCGTCCTGGTCGACGCTCCATATTCGCGCAGTCAGATCTCGCGAGGCGCTGAGGAAGAAGCGCGAATCCGTCGACCACTCTATGCTCTGCACCGTGTCGTAGTGTCCCGTGTAGATGCGGTGTCGCACAAAGGGCGCGAACTCCAGACCGCCCTCTGCGACGTCCGGGGTCGACGGCGTGTGCCATACTTCGATCTGTCGCCCGGTGCCCACGGCGAAATGCCGGCCCGACGGGGAGAAGGCCAGCGCCGTCACCTCACCACGCAGGGAGAAGTGGTAGAGGACGGTCCGGCGCGGGACGTTGGTGAGGATGGCGCGACCATCCTCGTCGACGGAGAGGAGCAGGTTGCCGCGAGGGTTCAGCGCCAGGCGGGCAATGTTCTTGCGGTGCGCGAATGGCAGGGTGTGTGATTTGGAGCTGTGTCATTCTTAGCGCCAGTCCGCCGCGCCGTCTTCCATGCCATCACCCACTTGACGAGGTCGAATATCGAGACGCGGTTGCCGACGGGCGAGAGCAGATATGTGCCGTCTGGGGTGAAGAGCAGGTTGCCGCTGCTGTACACGGTCCCCAGCAGGTTGGAGAACTAGGTGTCGGCGCCGTCAGTCACATGATTGCACCCCATGGTGTGCGCGCTGCTCACCTGGAAGTCCGTCTTCATTTCGGGGCACTAGACAGTCGGCGTGGTTGCTGCATCGTGGCAGGACGTCGCCCATGATGGCATCTCCAACTTTTTTTCGAGCTTCTGGCCCGAGCGTCGCAGTAGTGGAAACGGGCGGCCGTGGCGGTCGTGGCGGTGCACCTGGCTGCTAGCGCGGTTTCCCCGTCCAGGGCCAGCGCCAGGGACGTGCCTGCCGAATGGGCGACGTGCAGAAAGGGGACCCAAATTGTCCAGCAACACCCACCCCAACACCTCCGCACCACCGTCACCACCGTCGACACCACCACGCCTCTTGCACGCACACCACCACCGGCGCCCGCACTTTGACGCCCGACCCGCTGCGCTCTGCACGCTCTTCTGTCAGTCTGCTTGCATCTACACCGGCACGCGAATGCAGTCCGTTAACGCCAGCGCAGCCCCATAGACCTACAGCAGACTCCGCGCAGACCGCACCATGGCCGAGAACCTGTCCCCAATTGGCATTGCCAATGTATGTACATGTCTCCTGCAACCCGTCTTGAATGGTGCTAACGCGACACTGTAGTTGCCCAACCAGAGGTATGCTCCCTGTAGAGAACACGCAAGCACTGGCCTGACGTAGCACAGGCACAAGATCGTTGCAAAGCGCGGCGCTGCCTTCACCATCATGGTATGGACCGCGCACTGCTCTGGCACGAGGCACTGCTAACATGCACAGGTTGCCGGCGAGTCTGGCCTCGGAAAGACGACCTTCATCAACACGCTCTTCTCCACAACCATCAAGAACTATGCCGACCACAAGCGACGACACCACAAGCAGATGGACAAGACCGTCGAAATTGAGATCACCAAGGCCGAGCTGGAGGAGAAGTTCTTCAAGGGTAGGAGCATCTGCTGGCCAGCCGTTGACAGACGCTGACAACTCCCAGTCCGCCTTACCGTCATCGACACCCCTGGCTTCGGTGACTATGTCAACAACCGCGACTCGTGGCAGCCCATCATCGAGTTTCTCGACGACCAGCATGAGTCGTACATGCTGCAAGAACAGCAGCCGCGCCGCACTGACAAGATCGACCTCCGTGTCCACGCCTGCCTTTACTTCATCCGCCCCACCGGGCACACCCTGAAGCCGCTCGACATTGAGGTTATGAAGAAGCTGTGCACTCGCGTCAATTTGATTCCCGTTGTCGCCAAGGCCGATACGCTCAGCCCCGCGGATTTGTTCAAGTTCAAGCAGCGCGTACGATCTACTCCAAACTCCATGTTGTTGGCCGTTACTGATACCGCATAGGTGCGCCAAGTCATTGATGCTCAGGGTATCAAGATCTACACCCCGCCGCTGGAAGACGATGACGCTGCCGCCATGCAGCATGCCCGTGGTCTGATTGAGGCCATGCCCTTCTCTGTGATAGGATCCGAGAAGGACGTCCAAACCAATGACGGCCGCACCGTCAAGGGACGTCAGTACGCCTGGGGCGTCGCCGAGGTCGAGAACGAGGAGCACTGTGACTTTAAAAAGCTGCGCGCCATTCTGATCCGCACCCACATGCTCGACCTCATCCACACCACCGAGGAGAACCACTACGAGGCCTACCGGGCGCAGCAAATGGAAACTAGGAAGTTCGGCGAAGCTCGCCCGCGGAAGCTAGACAACCCCAAGTTCAAGGAGGAGGAAGAGGCGCTGCGCAAGCGCTTCACTGAGCAGGTCAAGGTTGAGGAGCAGCGATTCAGGCAGTGGGAGCAGAAGCTGATTGCCGAGCGCGACCGCTTGAACAAGGACCTCGAGGCCAGTCATGCGGAGATCAAGCGTCTGGAGACGGAAGTCGACTCGCTCCAGGGCAGCATCAATCGCTCACATGGACGCCGTTAAATGCGCTGCATAATCTGGTGGGCGTGCACTGACTACAGCACGGCGTTCGATATTCTTCCTTCGAGATTCCCCTTCTTTCTCTTCCCGTACGTTTGTAATACCGCATTGCGGATGAGGGTCTTCGCCTGGACAGACTACAAGGCAAAGAAGCGTTCTAGGCTTGGGCTGTTCTACACGATATCGCATGTAGCTCGATATTTGATCAATTAATATACTGCAGTCGCGGCTGGTCGCAATGGACATATGCCAGACGTCGTGATTCATGCCTCATGGTTGTGCTATCGTTCGACCTGGTGTCACCCAAATAGCGGCAGTGTGAACTACACACCAAGGTCAAGTAGCTCGGCTTCAGACTTTCAGCCCCCCAAACACGCGATCCAATTCCTCTCCCGCCCTCTCCTGTTGTCGTTTCTGCGGATCGTCATCCATCAGATTGGCAACCTCGCCCGCGCCAGCATTCCCCTTGGGCGCCTCTTCGTCCTCGGGCTTTATGATGTGGACCCCGCTATCCAACCAGCCCGGCGCCAAGCGCCTCTTCTCAGCCAAATCCTCGGCTGCCCGCCTATCCTCCCACTCTTTTAGTGTGTTGCGCGCATCGGCCTCGAGTTTCTGGAGATGTTGCTGGAGCGCGAGACACGAGGTGAGGATGGCGTCGGGCGTTGCCGATGTGCCAGAAGCGGACTGGACGTAAGCCGGTGGCTGCTGTTGTTGGTTGTGCGCGTCTGGTGTGGGGTGTAGAATCGAGGCGGGGAGTGTGGAGGGCAGGGTTTTGTACGAGTAGGGCAGCGGGACCGAGGTTGGGAGGGAGAGGAAGGGAGAGATGGTAAGGGGCACTTGGGCGAGGAGGGGGTGGGGATCTGTGAGGTCGAGGTATTAGCTGCAGGCCGAGCGCAAGTGAGGTGAATTGTCTGAGCGTGTAGACGCCCAGCAGCCTCGCGCCTCGCGCCGCACTGGCGCATGCGGGGAAGGGTGCCATGCACGAGGCGCACATGAAAATCTGGGGAACTCACGTTCGTCGTGCATGTTCGGTGCTCCAGGGTGTGCGAAGGGGCGGGTGCGTAAATTGTTGTGATATCTTCCAAAGTGCTGGGACAGTGTGTGGCGTTGAGGGCCAGCACTCGGGTGTTGCGGAGGCTCGTCGTTGTGGTGGGATGCATATTGGAGCTTGCATGTGGAGTCGTCCTGCAGGGCCACAAACGTTCCTGCAGATCAGCACATTATGGTACACGTGCAACTGCCGACTTGCGGGGCGCGTTGCTTTTATGTAAACGTGTGCATCTTTAAACTAATGTGCAGGGGGGATGCGTTTTCATTGCTATGTAGTGAATGTCGTTTATCATCTCAAGTGTAAGACTTGCTCAGATCGATCGCATCGTACAGGAACAAAAGCTCCATTAGGAAGGTTGTTTCTGGCTGTGGAGCATCTGGGCCTGATCAGCACACGAGAGGTCGTGGGCCGGGAATGATGTAGCTTGTTGGCTTTGGCCAGTACAGTTGGAATGTCACACCGGGGTCAGTTCCCTTGTAAGCACCTGGGAAGCTGACATAGTTCGGGCTGAAAGCACGAGGTGCAACATGTCGCCGAGCGACACTAGATGCCGCGACGTTGATCTGTGCGCATTCCATGTAGAACTGCGCGCCTGGATAATTGGCGGCGCCGTGCAGAGCGATCAATTCGGCACGAAGGAGATATCTAGACGGACTTGTCAGCTGCGGGCAATATTCGCTGATTGTAGCCAGCTTACTGCCCAGCCGGAACACACGAGGGCAGTACGAAGTCGACCTTGCCCTTGTTGTTGTACAGCCTCGTCACGGCCCATTCGCCGTTAGCATCCATACCGTCTTCGTATATCTTAAACCCTGCGTAGACCGTCAGACTTTTGCTCTAAGATCCTGCTACTAGCACACTTACACTTGAGACCAGTGACCGTGGTGGTCAACGCATTATCTACACTTGCCAAGTATACCATGATTGGGCCTAGATGGCCAGGGTCAATGGGATCGGAATTGTCAGTCTCCGGCGTCGAGTCGAGGGTGTGATGCCACTCCGCTGTAAGCTTGTCCCCAGCTTTGACCTGCATTGCTATCAGCCATGTTCGCGTGGCCCCGTGTGGCGTATGGAGATCATTATGCATATGCAGAGCCGGCTTACGTTGATGATGTCCTTTGGTAACGGTGTTCTTAGCGGATTAAGCCTGAAGCCATGTCAATATAATACCGCTGGGGCACATCATCGCAGCCTACCCTCCATTGCAAATCATGTCGTTCGACGTCACATCCTGGATGGGTCTGTTGCACGTCAGTATTGCTGTCGTGGGATGAAAATGCGATGTGCATACCCGTCATATGTCTGTCGTGGAGTTAGTATGGAGGAATCTGAAGCGGGAAAGAGGGGAGCGCTGTACCGGAACTCTGACACCCTTGAGATGCCCTTGTGCTACGCCGTTGACATGAAGCTGGGTAAAGATGGTGTGAGCCGAGGAGCTAGCAGCAAGCAGTACGGAAGTGCCAATAGAGAACTTCATTGTGTGTCGAGGTGCTTGATTGACCAACGAGCCATTGCGCAGTGGCGGATCTATAAGCTGTCCTGGTGCTTGCTTCCGTCAGCCATCCCTATTGAACACGGAGGGCTGGCAGCGTGATGAAATTGCACCCACACCAAAGAATGAAATGCCACCTGACCTATCGCTCGTAGCCGATTTGGATCTGATACGATCTAGTGGTACACCACCGAAAACCCCGATTTGGGACTTCGAGCACGTGGGAGAGATGACCGCACCTAAACACACCAGAACTTTAGGTGTGAATGCCAGAGCCTCTGTAGGTAATACTTCTCTGTGAGGGCGTTACAACGTGACTGAACATCCCCACGTTCAGCTACTCGTTGAAAGAGACGACACCTTGAACAAACGTGAGCCCGAGTGACTGTCCGAGCGTCACTGCAACGATAGTCTCGAACTAGTGACTGCTATTCTGTACCCGGGACCGAAGTAGCCGCTCAGTCGCGTGGTGAACATGCAACCAGTATGTCAGCATGAGGCCATCAAGCGGAATGGGCCGCAGAGGATACCGCCACAGGTTGCGCAAGACGGTGACTGCCGGTGGTTGGACGGAAACTCGTTGCAATTGATTGCAGGAGACACATCCTTCAGGACTGACGAAATGGAATGCAACAAGACCATGCAATATATTATATTACATTCTATAGCTGGCGAGATGTTTCGATCTATGAAACGTGCTCGCTGTCGAGGCCGGCCTTCATTTCGAGCAGGCTGGCGGTTGTGCGGCGCGGAGCGAAAGCTAGAGGGGTATGCAAGCACAGGGACGCGCGGTGGTGAATCTTCCAGAAGGATATCGTAGTGCAGATGGTGTGTTTGGGAGGCGCTTTGAGGGGCGGATGTTTGGGAGACGTTCCTCGCGCCAACGTGCTTGCCATTCCCGATTGGGGCATCTTAGCGAGTGTGGGGAAGCTGCATCAGGGGAAGGCGTGCGGCCGACGGCAAATGAGCCTTGTACCCCCGTCCTCCGTCAATATACATAAATCAACCACCCCTGTCGCCATTGTTTGTGCAGATTAACGTCTAACCTTGAATCTCTGCCAGAGTATTCTTGCTTCCGTAGCGACCAATGGCGCACTCTCTTATGATCATCAGGCCCTTCGGCTAGCAGCACCATGCAAGGCTGCATACGTTGTACCTGGTTGAAGGCGTCTTTCTGCCGCCACCAGGTGGAAGAAGTCCATGTGATGTCTGGGCTAATTCGGTTCAACCCCAAGTACCGCAAGTTTCCGACTGAGTCCAGGGTAAAGTCGAGCGTATATAACAGCTTCGTTGCCGCCAACACGGATGCAGAGCTCGAGGTAGTTGTGCGTCTCGCTGGCCGGTCATCTCACCCTCTTCGCGACTGCCGGTAACCTGTCCCTAAGATGAAGGGTTACACTGCCATGAAGGCAGCTTCGCTGCTGCTCACTCTTTGTAAGCCTCGACAACTGTCCCTGTCCGATTGTGTCTTTGCTGACTAGTGCAGTTGCACCCATTGCTCTTGCCCAAGACAAGTTCACCCATGCAGGGACCGGTATCGAATTCTGGTGAGTGTGGTTAGTCAGCGGCTGCTTCGCATCTAACCTCTTCAGGCGACAAGTAGTTAGTTCTGATCAGACTGCTGGAGGCTTCGAATGGGGTTATGCACTGCCCGGTGAACCGACGGGAAGCAACGACGAGTACATTGGTTACATTGTAAGAAAGGCAGCGCGGTATCGTGTCGAAGAAGTACGCTGACACTGCGCAGAAAGGTTCGCTTGAAGCTGGTAGGCAGGGATGGTCCGGCGTCAGCCATGCAGGCGGAATGCCTAACTCCCTTCTTCTCGTCGCATGGCCGAATGGCGACAATGTTGTAACCAAATTCGTCCACGCTCCGTAAGTTGTGATCGCCCATGCTTGTGGCGCATTTCACTGACGATTGGCAGTGGCTACGTCAGTCCAGATGACTACACGGGCAATGCGACCCTCACCCAAATCTCGCATACCGTCACTGACACTAATTTCGAGCTGGTCTACCGATGCCAATGGTGCTGGATCTGGAACCAGAATGGCGCCGAAGGCTCCCAAGTTCCCACTGGAGAAGTGCAGGTTATCGGTTGGGCCCAGCATAGCCAAGTCTATTCAGGCACGTGGGTCTTCCACGACAAGGGACAATCTCAATTCGGCGCCCCCGTAGCAGATGCGCGAAATGCAAAGTATGCCGAATGGACCCAGCCAACAGGTCAACCCACGCCCACCCCCAGCGGTCCAGTGTCGTCTTCAACTCCTACACCAACTGGACCTGTGGCCTGCGTCGGCTCGCCGGCCCCGACCGAATCCTACGATTACATCGTCATTGGCGGTGGTGCCGGTGGTATTCCAGTTGCAGACAAGCTCTCCGAGTCTGGCAAGAGCGTTCTCTTGCTTGAGAAGGGCCCTCCATCACTGGCTCGCTTTGGCGGAACCATGGGGCCTGAGTGGGCGACAAGTAACAACCTCACTCGTTTCGACGTTCCCGGTCTTTGCAACCAGATCTGGGTCGACTCTAATGGCGTCGCATGCCGAGACATTGATCAGATGGCTGGCTGCGTTCTTGGTGGAGGCGCTGCCGTCAATGCCGCGCTATGGTGGAAGCCCGTCGACCTTGACTTCGACTACAACTTCCCTACTGGTTGGAAGTCGGCCGATGTCAAGGGTGCTATCGACCGAGTCTTCAAGCGCATCCCCGGTACCGATACTCCTTCCATGGACGGCAAGCGCTATAAACAAGAAGGCTTCGATGTCCTGTCAGGTGCCCTTGGTGCCGATGGCTGGAAGCAAGTTGTTGCGAATGCGCAACAGAACCAGAAGAACCGCGTCTATTCCCACTCTCCATTCATGTACCAGAATGGACAGAGGCAGGGTCCTCTCGGTGCATATTTACCTACTGCCCTGGCCAGGAAGAACTTCAAGCTCTTAACAAACACCATGGCTCGCCGTGTTGTCCGCACTGGTGGCAAGGCCACTGGCGTTGAGCTTGAGACTGGCTACTGCGGCACAGTCAAACTGAACCCCGGCGGCCGTGTCATCCTCTCTGGTGGCGCTTTCGGATCTTCCAAGCTGCTCTTCCGTAGCGGTATCGGCCCAAAGGACCAGTTGACCGTGGTCAAGAACAGTATTCAGGATGGTCCTTCCTTCATCAACGAATCCGACTGGATCAATCTGCCTGTAGGCCAGAATCTGAATGATCACGTCAACACGGATCTTGTTGTCAAGCACCCCAATATCTCCTTCTACGACTTCTACGAGGCTTGGGACACCCCCATCCCAGCTGACAAGGATCTGTATCTCAGCAAGCGCTCAGGAATCCTTGCTCAATCAGCCCCCAACATTGGACCTCTTGCCTGGGAAGTCATCAAAGGCTCAGACGGCATCGATCGCTCCATTCAATGGACAGCGCGTGTTGAAGGTCCTGGCGCCAATGACACGCATCACCTCACCATTAGCCAATACCTCGGCCGTGGAACAACATCGCGTGGTGCTCTGTCCATTAACGGTGCCCTTAGCATCTTCGTCAGCAAAGCGCCTTACCTTCAGAACGATGCGGATACCAGTGCCGTGATCGCTGGTATTAAGAGCATGATGACCGCTATCAAGAGGAACCCAGCTATTGAATTCCAGGTTCCGCCTGCTAATCAGACCGTTGAACAGTATGTCGCCAGTCTCCCCAAGACCCCTGGTGCCCGTCGCGCCAACCATTGGATTGGCACAGCGAAGATCGGAACCGATAGCGGTCTCTCTGGCGGAACTTCCGTGGTCGATCTGAACACTCAGGTCTATGGTACAGAGAATATTCACGTTGTTGATGCTTCCATCTTCCCTGGGTAAGCTCTCATGTCTCCTTTTCCTGTCACCTTCTCACTCACACGATACAGCCATATTGTCACCAACCCAACCTCATACATTGTTACCATTGCCGAACACGCCGCCGTCAAGATCCTCGCTCTTGGCTCAGGCAGTGGAGGTGGAAAGTCATCGTCAGTGTCAAGTAAGCCTACATCGTCGGCCAAGCCATCATCTTCTGCTAAGCCCTCGTCGGCAAAGGCATCTAGCACTCCAGTCAAGTCGCCGACTCCCGTGAAGTCGTCTGCTACGCCCACACCAACCATCAAGCCCGCAAATGCATGGGAGCAGTGTGGAGGAAAGGGCTACACCGGCCCGACAGCATGTGTGGCGAGTTACAAGTGTGCAGTCAACAACGAGTGGTACAGCCAGTGTGTCCCAGTATGAGCCCACTTAGATGGTGCTGGGCATGGGCGTTTATGTTTGGTCCATCACGAGACTCGAGCATCTTTCGTCTGTACATATTTCGCAGATTCATTGTAAATGAGCATACTTTCACTAAGACATGTTGTGTCATTGCCATAGGTTGGCGTGAGAGCCACGATGCCTAATTCAACCTAGCGTGAAGTCGATCCACCAGCCCTCCAGCTCCAGATCTAACCGCCAACGCGACTCGTTCTTCCGCCTCTGAGAGTGGCCTCCAGTCACGTTCATTTGGTTACTTTCGATCCTCTAGATCAATATTCTGATAACATGCCTCGCAATTGCCCTTCTGCTCCCAATGAGAGCGCCGATGCGGGGGCTGACGCGTCCTACAACGTGACTGACATTCTGCTACATCGGTACAAGGACAGCCCAAAAGACGACTGGGATAGACTGTGGAAATGCTGGGGCTTCATGGACTGCGGAGATTGTCACCGTAGTAACGGGTTTTGTGGATGGTGCCCAATTGTATGTCATTCCTGATACCCCGCCCTTTGATCGCAAGCTCTTTCTAGGTGGTCTTGCATCCTAATTCAATCACAGTCCTCTACATGCTTGCCACTACCTACCGATCCATTGTCACGTGCATTTCCATTGCTGGCTCCTATCCGGTACAAATTTATTTGCGCCGAAGGTCCTGAGCGATTTGAGCTGCGCACGTTAGGCCTTGGATGTCAAGTTTCGACGATCACGTTCTTGACTTCTGTCGTTACTATTTTTGCAACCTTGTTTGGGGTCCTGGTGCTCTACTTCTCCTTCAGTTGCGTCCGATGGTTTGCACTGGGATTGAGAGCACGGAGAGGTGGGTGTATCGTGCGTGAAGAGGAGGTTGTGCGAGTGGAAGACGTGTGGGTAAGAAGACGTGAGAGCTGGGGCAAGTGGTGGCAAAGGATAAGAAGCGAGCAAAACGAGTTCGAAATTGAAGAAGTGGATGATGGATCAACGGGGAAGACCGAAAGGGCATGGTGGAGAGGACTGAGGGGCAGAAGGCTCGGAAGTCAGGGAGCAGAACGACGGCCATTGCTCGACAGCAATAGCAACCACTAACTCGACGGTCGATGCTCGGCCTGGCGCAAAGGCCTATCATCTCACTTTCCTAACCGGATATGGACTCGCAATGCTTCTCGGACGGCTAGTCATTCTTACCTTCCCTGCCATGCACCACAGACATCCAAAGTACAGCTCACTTTCACAAGATCACGTGACCTAATTGCTCTACCCATAACCTCATCTTTACTTCCGGTCTCCAAATAAATGTTTCGTTGGCAACTATCTCACTCTCACTTGTTTTTGGGCTAGTGAGACCGCATATAAGCTCTGGCTCGCCGGGCCTGAAGCTTGCTTCCTCCGCCACGTACATCAATCCCACACGATCGAACTGTCGGATATGGCGCAGACGCAGAAGACACTCGATCATCCCACACTTTTGCTGCGGAGATGGCACCCGCCTGACTTCCTGGTGCCTCCTACGAGTCCGAATCGGAGCCGTCAGAGCTTACCAATACCCCGCCCGCCTCTGACACAAACTCACTCCCAGAGCAGCTCAGTCCGGCCTCCCAGAAAAGCTGTGCAATCTCCGACGCCGACCTCTACAGAGGGGCAATTCGCCGGGTTACTCTCACCCCATCCCTAAGCACCGGAAAAGACGACTTGAGGGTGTGTGTAAGGTTCGGGCTTCGTACAATTGGTTGCGAACTAAAATTCTCGGGCTAATGCAAGGCAAATGACAAGCGATGAGCTAGATATTTGGACTTTTACAAGGTCGGTGCCGTAGAGAATTGAATACTGGTCTGTAATCAACACATCAACCTTGCTCTTCCCGCGGTATTTCCTCTCATCAGTCAATTGACTTTTCGCTGGTGGTGAAGCTCTTTTCATCCTTTTTCTTCTATACCTCCAGAAATTTCCTGCTGCCCTCAATGGGACTATACGTGCCATTTAGTCCACAACCAGGATGTCCTTCACACGTACTGATTGTGTGAATGTACCTGATTCTGCCATTCTCCACTCTGAAGAGATGGCTATCAGGTGCAGGTTCTTTGCTTGCTCGGTCCAAGCCGGGGAAGCCAACGTAAATATTGACCGCGCCATATTCAACATCCACAACATATCGGCGATTCACAACGTGAATGGTGGAGGGATGACCAAGATGACATGTCGAGGCATTTGTACGGCCAGTGTCAGTGTACGCACCGCCTTCGAGCCGCGCGCATGGTGTGCCTAGCCAAAGTCAATCAGTGTACCTACCGCTCGCCCCTACGTCAAACGAGGCGGAGACAGTGAGTATTTACCAAACGGTACGGTGACATTCACGTTCCCGAAACGATCAAAATACGCATCACCAGCCGCCTGGATTGCGTCCCTTGTGTCCCTTCGCGCTTCCGGAATCATGTCCCAGTCTTCAAGGGAATTATAGAACGCAGTACCCGTGGCGTTGAACAGCCAGTCGCCAGCATCGCTGACCAGAGTCTCGATTTGGTAAATCGACCTGCCATCACCAGCAGCGCGTACGCCAATGACTGCCAATCCACGGGCACAAAGTCAGTAAAGCGTCATAGAGTTAGGGGTAGTAACTTCTTAGAAATAGTAGGCCGCTACGTCTAGGCAAGAAAGCATCTAGTAGATAAGAATATATACCCTATACGCTGTCAGCATTGCCTTAGAATGGAGAGTAGTATACAGTAAATGTTTTGTCTCAGAGCATAAGCGATTAACGTCGTTAGTTAACATAGGCTATCGACATTGGTCGCTTATGCTTCATGACAAAATAACCACTTCGTACCCGGGGCATACCTACGTATCTGTATTTATAGATCAGCATCGTATTCATGTAAGGTAACAAGGACAAAGCACTGACGGATGAGAAGAATTTGTGACAATGATCTCAGTGAATGAGATACACAGCACTTCGTCGAGTACACTCCTGTTCTGTGTAATATCGAGTGGCTTGCTGAGAATACCGCTGGAGATATTAGCGGGCAGAAATTGTTCAGTGTACGTCAAGTTTGGGAAAAGTGCGGAAGATATGAGAAAGGGAGTGCCGGAGGTTTGAGCATTGAGATAAAGTGCCGTCCAGTCGTTGAGGAAGGTACGATCGCAAGCTGCAAAGGCCGTTCCTGCGAAGGTGCTGAAGAGCTGTACTATATACAGCATTTTGAGCAGTGGTGACAAGCAGTGCTCTGCTCGTCGATCACGCTACAGTGTGACCCCAAGATATATGGCGATGTTAGCATGCGTTAGTACTGCTTGCGTGTAATTGGCAAGTGCCGTGAATTGTAATGCGGAATCGTGGCAGATTGTTCTACATGTCTAGGCTGTTCTTGTCTCGTTCCACAGAGAGCGATACCATGAACAATTGCAGCGCTGTAATGCAGCAAATGCGGGTGTACTCCCTTGCTTTCTGTGAATTATACATATCGCCATGCATCGGCAGATCTACTCCTGATGACCCCACATCCAAATCCTGTTATACCAATTTACGCTCTGACCATGACTTTATTACCCGTTATACTGATCCGCCCAATCACAAGCACCACACTGCCCAGAAATACCGTTGCGCCTCCAAACATTTGTGCGACGAGATAATTCCCTCCATGACTCTGAATCAGGGCGCCCGCTATGGGTGGACCTATCAATGTTCCTAGTCCAATCAATGCGAGGCCCATACCATTTCTCGTTCCAACGCGACTCATATCTTTCGTGAGACTGGTCAAAACTGCCGGGAACATGCCTTGGAACCCAGCGACAAAGAAGCCGTACGAGATAGCCCAGCCATACAGACCGCCTTCGCCCCCAACAAGCGGCCAAAAGAACAAAACAATCGCGGAGACGAAACAGAACGGGATGAGCATATTGTAGGCGCCGAAATACTTGTCTGCGAAGTAGCTAGGGACGAGACGTCCCAAGATGCCAATGCCGTTTAAGACCAAGAGAACATTGATGGCAGTTCCGTATGGCAAGTCCAGAATGTTCGTCGCGTAAGACGAAATATAGTAGAATGCAAAGTACTGGCCCAAACATATCATAAAGACCGCAAGCAGAAACAGACTGTACGGTGCTTCTCGGAAAGCTTTGAGTTCGAGTACTGGTCCCGACTTCCTCGGTGGCAGCCGCGGTTTGAGTAAAGAGCAGTACAGCGAACCTATCGCTAACATAATGAAACCCATGACCCGGACTGTCCATGGAAAGCCAATCCTGGGAAGGAGCTGTCGTGCGATCGTTGGGTAAACAAGGCCTCCAGTTGCAGATCCTGATGCCATGATGGCAAGAGCTACGCTGCGATTTCTTGCAAAGTATGTGCTTACTAGCGAGAGCGAGGGCGCAAATTGCATGCCGTTCCCAACTCCGTTCATCAGGCCCTGCGCAAGGAAAAATTGCCAGTACTCCGTACACAAAGATGTCATAAAAATGCCTAGTGCGCTCAAAAGCATCCCCGGGATCATGCTGCAATGAAAATATCCTGCGTCAAACATGCGCCCAGCGAACATGCCCAGCGAAAAGTGGCCCAGCATTTGCATCGATCCAATCCAGGATACAGCGCTCGGTTCAAGGCCCAGATCGGCGGTGTAGTGCTGCTGAAAAACACCGAAAGTTGCAATCATTCCCCAGGTGTTGAAAACGACAAAGTGCCCCATGAAGGCCTGAGTCCAGGCCTTGGAGCCTCCATCTGGGGGAGGTCCTGGATCGATGACGGAGGCATTAGACCGCGCCGTGAAACTTTTGGCGAGGCTAAGAATTGGGTTTTTGGGTCGTGTGGAGTGGGACGTGTGACATGTAGATATCCTTTCTATCTCTTCCTCTTCTCGTCGTCTTGATGAAGTGCTCGATATAAAGTTGTTACTGCAAGCGTCGTCGACGTCATCTCGGCTTCGGTGAGATGTGGATAGGGCCTTCTCGAGGTCATGAGTAGTCGACATAGCGGTAGTCAGGCCAATCTAATTACTGTAGTTCACGAGCAGAATGCATATAAAATGTGACAATGTTTTTGCACCTGTCACTCTGAAATAACTGGAACCTCGATTATGCAAGAAGAACGCCGGCCGCGGAGGCTAGCGCCATTTTGAAAGAGTTAGACCTCTCCTTTCAGCGTTTTGAAGCACACTGAACCACAGCAAGCCAATAATGCTGCATAAATATTACCCTGATGCGCATTTTCTATGGTCTCGGCTTTCTCGCCGAGTTGCTCAGCCGTAGCTGCCGTAGGCGGAGCCAGAGTGGGGCGGATACCTAAAACGTTCCTCATCAAGCCTGCCTCTCATCTTACATCACAACTGCGTATGGCGCGGAATTGGTTCGACCCTGAGCTATGCGATCAAGCATACGGAAGCCATAGCTTAGTACAAAAATTGGAGTGGCTTACGCTTGCCGTGGAACCTACCGAATGCACCACCGTCGATCCCCCAAGCAAGGTCGTCAAAACCTCCTCCGCAGGTTTACTTTTAGCATCACAGGCCCCCGCGTCGCCGTGGCAGTCGAATCGGAAGTCTACACGCAAAGACAGTTCGTGGCAATGTACGCAAAGCATACCAAGGCATCGCTTACGCGCTAGTCGGCGACGCAGGCTCGGGCACTATCACGGTAACAGCGTCCGCAACGGGGTTGTCACTGGGTAGCGCTACCCTGACGAGTACCACTGCCCTTGGCCTCGTCAGCAAGGTTCACGCCATATCGAGGTGGCGATATCTTTAACCCGCAACTGTTTAACATGGCTGGCGACTGCGGATAATAGGTATGTCGGTCGTTCAACTTGGATAGGTTGGAAATAGTGGTATTATGTGCAAATGCTTCAACTGAGTAGCTCGACCCAACGCTCCTACTTGCATGTCTTCATGCCGGTTCCATCTAGTGAACACAGTACGTTCTTCGTACGAGATGCCATGCCAAGCTTTCCAGAATCATGCAGTAATATCGCCGCTCTTAGCGCGCTTCACCTCCCTCTCATCACTGGCAGCAACCTCAGCGCGACGCTTGCCCTCATCTTTTTTCGTCTCCTCTCGCGCAGCACGTCGAGCCTCTTTATCCTGCTTCTCCTTCTCTTTGCGCAATGCCTTGCTCTCAAACTCGTGCCAATCACCCTCCAGCTCTTTCAGTGCCTCGGCACGTTTGGGGGCGGGGCTCTCTCTGGAAAAGAATGGATGTTCTAGCACGTCGGCCGCTGCGGGTCGAGCGGTCGGATCGTATAGAAGCATGGCCTGGAGTAGTTCGAAAGCCATTGGGCTCACTCGATCCTTGTACTTTTCTTCGAAGGTGGATTGCTTGCGCTCGGTGGGTCGAAGAAGCTCAAACCATTGCATGTCAACAATGCCCGGCCAGTCCTGCACAGTAGGGGTACCAAGCACGTTGTATATCTTATCCAGTTGGTTGATCTCACCACCATCACCAGGGAAAATAGCATGGCGTGTGAATATTTCAACGAGTACGCAGGCTGCAGACCAAATGTCAACAGCAGGACCATACTGTGTCTCACCAAGTAGAAGCTCGGGAGATCGATACCAGATGGTGATGACACGATTTGTGTAGTCTAGCTTGCTTCTCTTAGCATAGAACCTGGCAAGCCCAAAATCGGCCAGTTTTAATTGTCCGGTGTTAGAGACAAGAATGTTTGCTGCTTTGATGTCGCGATGTAGGACGCCACGACGATGGAGATAGTCCAAGCCTTCGAAAAGCTGTTTGGCAAGGTCTTTTTTGTGAGATTGCTCAAGTTTGAAAGTCGGGTGGTTCAGCAGACCCGTGAGATCGTGTGAGAGGTACTCGAAGACCATGTAGCAATCGTTCTTCTCGACCATGACCTCGCGAAGCCTAACAATATTGTCGTGGTTGAGTGATTGGAGAAGCTTGACCTCACGGATGGCAGTGACCGGAAAGCCGTCGCGCTCGCCTTCCATACGTATCTTTTTCAGCGCGACCATATCCTTCGTGTAGACATGAATGCCCTTGAAGACCTTGCCATAAGTGCCTGAACCTACTACAGACTCGTTGCCTGGCTTGCGGTAGTAGACAGACTCCGAGGCTGCGTACTCTGGTGTGAGCGTGGGCCGGGCTTTCATTCGCTTCCTTTTCACAATCCTCGTCTTCGGGATCTCAGGAGGTGGCGGTCGAAGCTCAGATCGTGGCTCCGGTCGCGAATCGGTTCGGCGATCGTCGGGTCGTCGTGGAAGGTATGGGTCTCTACGATCTCTATCGCGGATATCGCGCACGTCACGTAGGTCTCTTGAATCTCGATCTCTCACATCACGCGGATCTCGTAGATCCCGTGAGTCCCGTACATCTCTATCTCGTGGGCCCCTGTAGTCCCTTTCTCTGTCGCGATAAGTGTCTCGCGGATCGCGGATGTCTCGAGCGTCCCAGTCACGAGGGTCCCTGTACACAGGCTTCCGCTCGTAGTGGTCGTCATATCGTCGATCTCGTTCTCGGTAATCCCGGTCGCGGTCTCGATCACGCTCGCGCTCACGATCGTAGTCCCGAGCTCTTGCATCACGGTCCCTATCCGCTCGTGAATCCGAGGGATATCGGGATGAATCTCGGCTTGCAGTTTCTTTCGCTATTGGATCAAGCAAAGATTCTTTCGGAGCAGCAATTGGCTTCTCGATTTCCTCCAATGGCACTTTCGCCTTGGCAGCTGTGGGCGGTACTGGATTTTTTGTCTTCAGCGAGAAGCTAAAGCCAGATTTTGGCTGTGTGGGTGGTGCTGCAGCTGGCTTCGTTGGTGGCTGCATTTTCGTTTCTGCCTTCTGGCCTTCGTCCTCCACACGAAGATCTTTTGAGGGACGGAAAGGATTGTCATCAGCGTCAACCAAGGTCGACTCGGCTGGTTGCGTGGTAGCTGGTAGTGGGCGTGGCGCCTCTGTCGCTGGGCGACCTCCTCGCGTACCAGATGCTGGAGTCCAGGAAAGATTAGAGAACTGCGTGGGCGCAGTACCGCGACCGCGACCGCCTTGTAAGCTGAATGGTGCACCCGAAGCAGGTCCTGATGATCGTCGGTCAGAGCTGTTGAAATGTCCGCCACGGTAACCTCCGCGATGGGGGCTGTTCTGGAGGCCTGATTGAGGGTACTGTTGGTTCTGATAGTACCCGGGTGAGTGGATTTGATTTTGGTTGTATGGAGATTGATGTGGTGAATAGCCATGCACAGGGGATCTACAGTTTGTTAGGATCCGACGAGGTGATACAGGAAACGGCTTACCCTTGGTTTGGATACTGCTGTCCATTCCAGCCTCCCCTGCCACCATGGTAAGGTGACTGGCCCTGTGGTGAATACTGATTAGACGGAGGGTACGACGGAGACTGTGCAAACCCAGGTCCGCCACGGCCCTGGTAGTGATATGCGCCTCTCATCCTTTCGTCGTCTTTGCCCTTGGATGTGTCTGAATTGTATCCGGATGCAGGCGCAGGCGACCCTCTCCGCGGGGTTATTTTGATGGTGCGTGCAGCTCTGGCAAATTCAGTCTCTCTCTCCGATCGGGCTCGAGGCTTGAGGGAGGGTGACCGTGAGCGTCGGTGGGAGCGCGGTGCACGTGGCGAGATATCGCGGCGGGGCGGGGTCCTGTCCCGTACAGAGTTGAGTGGAGACGCTCTTCCCGGAGGTGCAGGCGACCGCCTTCGTGGTGGAGAGCGAGATCTTACTGGTCGAGGTGCACGGCTGCGACTTCTTTCCCGACCACGCGTCGAGCTGTGCCTACGCGGTCTTTCTCGTGAGTCTCTGCGCGGCGTGTTGTGCCGGTGACTGTGTCTGGGAGGCGATACCCTTCGGGCTGGCTCGTCCCTTCTTGACCTCTTATCGAGAGAAATGGACCGCTTGCGAGGCCGAAGCGACACAGGCCTGTAGTGCGAGTCTACTGACGGCGAACGGCGGCGGGACGAAGATGGTGGTATGTAGGAGTCTGGCGTTGGTGGACGTAGTGCTCGGGAGTGCGGCCGTTCTTCTCGCCGCTGGGTGGAATCGGCACGGCGAGTCCGCGATCGCGAACGTACAGGACTGCGACTCCTGAGTCGTTTGGCTCGCTTGTGCGGAGTCCTGGGTGATGCGGAGCGACTCCGATGGCGTTTCGAGGATGGCGTCGTGTCGCGATGGTGATGGTGGTGGTGGTGTCGATGTGAGTGCGAAACCCTGTCCGGACTGGGTTCTTTTCTCGAGCGTCGACGGCGCTCGTCCCTGGACCCTCCGTGACTGCGCCGACGTGCCCGGTCCCGACTGGAGCTCCTGTCGCGTGAACGGCCGCGTGCGTGCCTCGTCAAAGGACGAGTGTCGATGTCGTTGGTGCGACGTCTGGAGGAGTCCCTCGCGGCGCGTGGCGCGGGCGACGCTGGCCTGGGGTCGCTGATGCGTTCCCGTGGGCGCTCCCTAGCCCGGTCTGATTCTCTGCCCCTAATGGGAGGTTCCTCTGGTCTCCACTGGTCTATATCCTGGGCCCGTCGCGAGCCAGCCATGTAGGCGGAGATGTCATGCGAAGCGGAGAGGTTGCAGCATCAAGAGGTTCGCGGGTCTAGGTGTCACGGCCTAGCCGAAGGATCAATCCCAGCGCTCCGCAGCCTCAGCCTGACAGTGGAAGCAGTGATAGACAGAAGAATCTCGGAGATGGGTCATGCGACGGCTGCAAGCACAGTCACAGGTGCTCCTTCATCGAAGCTCGTTTCGGTGATGCTGTCGTTGCCGCTGCGCATTCGCCCGCCGCTTTTTGCCTGTTCGCGCTATCGCATGCCAAGCCCATGACGATCCGTCGAGGTCCTTCATCGGATGCAGCAGGGCAGCCGGCAAGGCCTATGCTGCCCACGTCGCCCAGCTCAGTCTCCAGAGAAGCATCCTCTTGGTTGTTGCTCGCCCCCGAATGCCCATGTAGCCTGGATACGCTGTTGCATTCCGCAGATAAATCTCAGGCATCACGACAACTATCTATCTAATGCATGAACCCGCTTTACGACGTAGTCCTGGGGGCAAAGACGCACCCCCAGCGCTATGCTTGACTCTGATGTTGCGAGGTAAGAGGGCTGCGTGTGTGCCAGCATTGGGTCTCTGCCGAAGCGTAGTACACCCACAAAAGACAAACAGTGTCCGTCAACTGGTAGACGTAGCTTCAGCGCCGCAACGAGGTAGGTTGTCGTCGCCGTGAAAAATCGAAGGCCATGATCAGTATTGCTGGTGTGGGGCGGGAGCTGAACTGTACCCAAGATGCAGGCTAGTGTAGGCACAACATGGCAACGCCAGTGCAAACATGTGAGCTTGCGCACTTACAGGAGCAGCTGCTGGAGAATGCCGTGGTGTCGAAGGAAGCGCTTCTGAGGAGAAACGAAGGCCCAAAGTGGCTGCGGAACCTCCCTCGTGTCCGAGAAAGCAAATCCGGTCGAAGGATCATCTCAAACAATTACATCCTTCGAACGCAGATCAAAAGACGTGTTTCTCGCTGGTCCTGTCGCACGGCAGGCGAGTTACTGTGAGCCCACCTTTCAGCATTCGCAAACTGGACCCCAGGGTGAGTGTGAATGACTGAACGACGAGCAGCCGCGGCGCCCCGCCGTCTCGACGCAGACAGTGTCGACAGTGAGGCACGTGAGGATGTTAGTACAATGGAGTTGAGTTGCGCAGGACGCAGTGCGGAAGGTGAGCATAAAGCTGTGTCCACGCCATCGACAGCTGCCCCTCCTAGCGCAAACCGCCCTCCTCCACGTTTCCCATGGTCAAATATCAAGTCGGGTTGAGGCGCGTCAGGCACAGTGCGAATGACGCAGCGCGGACAGTCTGAGGTCGATCGTGTTGACTCTGTTGACGGCACTCGGTGAGCGACCTGCGCCGCTGCGCCTCCCTCAGGGCCGCCACTCCATCACCTCCGTCCTGGCGTTCGTCTGTGAATAAGAAGCGATACCAGTGCGGGTGTTCGCAGACGTACATACCTCGGTTGGCAACGGGCAGGCCGTGGGCTGGCGGTGGGGGGTGTTGTGTGTTGCGCAGTGCAGGCGCGGCCCCCAGGTCAGGCCTTCCTCAAGGCTCCACGTGACTCGCCGCCGGTGGCCGAGCCGCCGACACTCGCAGCTTCCGCGCCACCATACGAGTGCGTCATTGGCGCGCAAATCACAACGGCGGGCGGCACGCTAACCTCGCTTTCGGCCTCCTCTGAGAAAGTTATTCTGCTTGTAGTCATGGGGACCAGACCTGCGTTTTTCTTGCTGGGACCAGCATGCGCCGGAAGAGCCACGTCTTGCGGCCGCCTGTGCCTTTCCAACGCTCATAGTCGCCATTGACCGCCACCAAGACACTGTCCATCTAGCCACGCCGTCTCAGACGGTTTCCCCGCAGCAATGGACGCCGACGCGAAGCCCGTGTCCGCCATCCCCTCCCACATGGTGAACGGCCGGTCCCCGCTCAGCAAAGTAAACCAAGAAGTGCGTGACCAAAAGGAGAGGGAGACGCTCTACAATGCGATCGAGACTTCCAATCGCGGTCGCCAAATTGTCAACTTCGACGGCCCGGAGAGCTACTTCCCCGCAAAGTCACCCCCCACCCATGCGACCCGTGACAACGCACACGGGAGACACGACGTAGTCAACGGAGAGATCGATGTCGAAGGCTACAACGAGGGCGCCCGGACGCCGCTCAAGACCAGTCGCGCCCACAGCCCATACACACAGCACCCCACCATCGACTTTGATGGGCTTAGTTGGCCCAGCAAAGGCACCCTCGAGCGCAAGGAGGCGACCGAAGAGGAGAAGGCTGACCGTCTGCAGAAGCTGTCGGGCGCTGTAAGAACCATGCTCGAGTGCCTTGGAGAGGACCCTGATCGGGAGGGTCTGCGGGACACACCGGATCGCTATGCCAAAGCGCTCCTGTTCTTCACCAAGGGCTACGAAGAGAATTTGAGGGACATTGTCAATGGCGCCGTGTTCCACGAAGACCACGATGAGCTGGTCATTGTGAAGGATATCGAGATCTTCTCCCTGTGCGAACATCACCTTGTCCCATTCACTGGAAAGGTCAGCCCAGCGGCACAAGGCAGCCTAGCTTCAACGTACGGTGCTCTTGCCATTGCGAGCGCACCGACGATGCTGAGGCTATGCTGGCTTCTCTCTCAAGAAACGTGACTGACAATCCGCAGATGCATATTGGGTATATTCCTAATCGTCGCGTTATCGGTCTATCCAAGTTGGCCCGCATCGCCGAGATGTTCTCGCGCCGCTTACAAGTTCAAGAGCGCTTGACCAAGCAGGTTGCTCTCGCATTGTCGGAAATGCTGCAGCCACAAGGTGTCGCCGTCGTAGTGGAGTCTAGCCATCTATGCATGGTCATGCGCGGCGTGCAAAAGACGGGTGCTTCGACGACGACAAGCTGCATGCTCGGTCGCATGCGATCAACAGCCAAGACGAGGGAAGAATTCTTACGTCTCATCGACAGGCCATAGCTGTACCAACAAGGACATTCGACACAGGCGTTCAGGGCATAGGGGGTAAAGTCCATATTCGCTTTTGGTGGAACGTTGCACCTCAATGGCTGTGGCAGCTACTACAAAGTATTTGGAGCTATATTTACGGAGTTCATCACTCAGGCAGGGTGGTCTTTTTTTCAGTTGCACGCTTAGACGCATTGCCTTTCAACAGGCACCATATGATACCTTTCTACAGAAACCATCAACCGCTGAGCTCCCAGGCTCTCAAAATATGTTGGTGCTATAGTTTCGAGTCGTTGAGCTACCGTACTCTACACCCCATGGAGATAACCAACCACATGTAGGCAATCCTCACGGACCTGCGTAGATTACGAGAGCCGACGTGCTCTGACGACTGAGGAGACATGATGGTCGTTACTTGAGAGAGCAGAGCCGTCGCTTGGGGTTGGGATGCGGGGACGTGGGGTGAGGAGTGAGGAGTGAGACGGTGAGGGCAGATGTGGTGGGGCGTCAGTGCGACGCGCTAACTTAGTGCCCGCGGTGGTGAAACGCGCATGTCGACAACAAACAATGGCCCCAACACGACGCAATTCTTATACAGCCAACACCAACATCGACACAGCATCGGATCGCACCGTGAATGGCCTAAGCCATGGCGCGAACGCACTCTTCCTACACGGCCAGCCCGACACGATCGCGCTCTCCACACCGCAGTCCCGCGCGTCGACCGTCCAAGGATGGATCCGAGTATGAGATGGACTTGGACGCGCTGGGCCTGAACTCAACATTTGAGTCTACCGAGCTTCAGGGTAGCTACGAGCCCCTAGTCGACCGAGTGGACACGAGTGACATTGAGGGACCGGAGGATTTCACCATGAATATGACCTACTGGATGACTGCCGACCTGCCGCTGGCGAAAATCAAGTCGAGAAAGGAAGCCAAGGGCAAGGGCAGAATGCAAGAAACTCGTATGGATGCAATGCACGAGGAGGACGACCACGTGATTGTTGAGGAAGACCCCAGGGACCACAAGCAAGGTAACTCGACCACGGCCTCACCTACCAAGCGCGCAAACGGCACAACCGACGAACGCACACACAGCACGCCAGCATCAGAGCGGTCAATGGAGAATGACGAGAAGGTCAGGAGCTTCCTAAGCGCACTGCCCGACACAGACATGGAGGGCGCCATTGCAGGCACACCACTGCACATGCCCAAGCAGAGCTTCCTGCAAGTTCCGCAGTCATCACCGCCAAAAGCACGGTCAATGCAGCCCACCGTCGAGGACTACGACACCCCGCGCAAGCCTACCCAAGAGACCGTTATTCGTCACACTTCGCCTTTTGTTCAGAGGCCCGAAGACGAGTCCTTGCGAGATCAGATTGCACATCTACAAGCACAGCTACAGCAGCAGGAACTTGCCTCGCGGACGCGTATCACAGAGCTTGAAACCATCTCGGCGTATACCCAATCGGAGCTAGAAGGCGCACGTGCGGACAACTACAAGCAGAAAGAAAACGTTGCCAATCTGGAGAAGAGAGTAGAGCAAGAGAAGACCACGGCCTCAAAGGCTCTTTCATCTGCCGAAGATCGCTTGAGGATTAGGGAAGCGGCACTGGATGCGAAGATGCTGGAATTCGGGGAGGAGATACGCTTGCAAAACCTTGCCAAGCTAGAAAATCAACGCAAAGATTTCGATGGACAGCTGGAAGCACTGATAACCTCGAAGCAGTCGATTGAACAGGCAGCAGAATCGGAAGCTCGAACTCTGGCTCAGGTCCGAGCGGAGCTGGAGGCGCTCAGGCAATCAAGCGAGCGGCAGCTTCAAGTGGAGTTGCTGAAGCAGGGCAAGGAGCAAGAAGCGCGAGAGGGAAGGTTGGCGAAGGAACACGCCATGCTTTCTGGGCAGCTGTTGTCCGTCCAAGCACGCGCAAACAATCTGCAAGCGGAACTTGGAAAAGCTATAGCAGACGCCAAATCTTTCCGCGAAGACGCCGAAAGCAAAGAAGCAGTGCGGAATGCGGCAACAGCAGAGATTCGTGTGCACACGGCTCGCATATCGGATCTGGAGACGAGCCTTCAAGCTACGAAATTTGAGCTGGAATGCGCACAGGCCGATGTCGCCGCCAAGCAGCAGCTGTTTCGGACCAACCTAGAACTCAACTCACGAATACGAACATTACAGGCGGACCTACATCTACATCCCTCCACTTCTATTGCGAGGACTCAACAGGACACGCGGGCTACCGAGCTCGACGGTCGCATCAGCGCCCTCCAGAGTCAGCTGGAATCCGCTCGTGCGGACATATCCGCGAAAGACCATAAACTCGTGCGTGGATTCGACTCACAAGAGGAGCTCCAGCGTCGCATCAATACAGCACAAGGCCGGATCGAGGGTCTCGAGCAGACCGTTGATATGTTGCGCCAGCAGCTGGCGGAAGCACACCGCGACGCCGCAAGGATACGCGCCAACGTCGAACAATACGAGCATGATCTAGAGGATGCCAATGATCGGCTACGAGACGCTCGTGCGGAAGCTGATCGACGGGTGGCTGATATGGAGCAGAAGCTTAGCAAGACAAAGGACATGAAAGCGGACGCCGAGCGCAAGTTCAAGGTGCTGCAATCTCAACGCGACGACTTGGTTGAGGGTCACGAAGCGATATTAGACGATCTACGTGACAAGGCCGAGAATTCTGTTCAAAGAGCGGGCGCTTTGTTGGAGCAAGAACGTACGGAAAAGACGCGCATTATCAAAGATCTTCAAAGGGCCAGAGACGACCTAGAGGAGCTGCGCGCTGATGCCGCGCAAAAGTTAGCTGACCAGGAGCGGTCCGATGCTAGTGTAACGCCTGTTCTATCCAGCGACGTGAACGATCAGGACGCCGAAATTACGAGCTTGCGTGATATCATTCGAAAACAAGTCGCCGAGATGAAGACTCTTAAAATTCAGACCAATAGCTTACGCAAGGACAACAGAAAGCTCAAAGCTGCCATAGAATCACAGTACGAATCGAATGCCACAATCACCAACTTGAGGGACGAAATCCACACGCTACGTGGGGAGAACATTTCACTACGATCGAGTCTGGAAGACCAGGAGGCCATCAACACCGCCATGGACGAGAAGCTTGCATCTATGCTTAGCAAGCTGATGAAAGAGAAGGCGAAAAGCGTAGTCGGCCGGCGCGATGGGCAATGGCAGGACAGCGTTGGTCAGGTGCAGAATGAGAAAGAGTTGTTAGGCAGAGTACTACTCAGACAATGGGGCAGAGAAGAGCTTGGCATCGCGGATGAGAAGCAGGGCGAGCGGCAAGCGTACCAGTACCGATACCTGAAAAAGGAAAGGACGTGATGGTGGGGTAATATTGTTGCAGCAGAGTTAGTGAGCAGTGATGGTGGTATAGTAGGCCCGACGACGTTTGCATCCATGAGGTGATGAGCATGGCACACTTGGATAGTATCATGCCATTTCAAATATTGTGCATTGTCGTGTCATTGTGGCATATCCTTGTGGAAATGCCCCCTGCCTTGGATCAGGCTCGTTTATGTTGACAAGACTCGATTTCGGTCCCTATGCCGACGCAATTGCTCGTGGTTGCATCCGTCGTCTGGTCGAGCTCCCTTCAGAGCACACCCTTCCTGGCCAATTCGACCTTGCGCGCAAATTCACCCTCGGCCCAGCCGCCCTTGCTGCCACAGATGGCAATGCCGTCGCCTAATTCCGCCTTGTCTTCGACCGTGTCCCAAGCGCAGGGGCAGTGATGGGGAAAATGCACGCATGAAAGGGTGCCAGGGCAGAGGTAGTGTGTGCATTGTGCTGTAGTGGGTGTTAGTAGGGACTCACAAGATCAAGTTGGGCCCGTGAATGTAAAACATCATGGTGAAGGGACGGTAATGAGGGAGCCGAGGCAGGCAGGAAGACTACATACCACCCTCGTACTGCGACTGATACCACTGACTGTCACTCCTCACATTCTGTGGCTGCTGTTGCTGATGTCCTTGGTTGCCAAACATTTGATCGAAGAAGCCGAATTGCAGACTCGACGAGATGAACCATGCACTTAGGAGTATCAGCACGGCTGCGAAGCGCGGCATTGTGGCGGTCGGAAGGCGAGGACTGTTATGCGACAAGTGAGGGGAGACTTGTGTTGTTGTAGTTTAATGTTGGTAGGGAAGTGGGTGATGTGGAGGTTTGGGGCGCAAACGATGCAAACATGTGGCTAATGTGTGCCAAGCATCGGGATCAGCAGCTCGGTGGTCCGCAGAAAAGTCCGCAGAGAAATTGAGCTGCGACTGCGACTGCGACGACGACAATTATCCCGCCACACCGCTCGCCAAAGCACAGCACCACACATCTCACTCCAAACCAACACCGCGACGTACGTCTCCATTCTGCCAGACATTGAAGTCGCGCATCGCCCTCGACAACAGACTGCCACTGACGCTGCACAGCATGCATCTCATGTTCATTCCCGACCCGCAAGACCCGAGCAAGCGCATCTACACGCTCAAAAAGGTCATCGATGGCGAAGTCAGCAAGAGCGCGCATCCCGCCCGTTTCTCGCCCGACGACAAGTACTCGAGGCACCGCGTCACCATCAAGAAGCGCTACGGGCTACTCTTGACGCAGCAGAGTACGTGCACTTACACCATATGTGGCCCCTCCGAGGCGAGAGCTAATGATGGGTAGAAAATAAGATTGCAGAACGGTCGTGAACGGCTGGCAGAAATTCCAGCCGTGTATGCTCTTAGATGGACTTCCTCTAGTGAAGAAAAAATGGGCGAGTCGCAGGAGGACATGAGGAGACATTGGATCATGGATGGTGTTTATGGCGTACAGGCGAAAGATGAGAGGGAAAAGCTGCCGTGACTGCGTGTGGACATGTGTTTGGTTGTGATATCTTGTGTAGTTGCGAAGAAACCGGGTCTATCAACTGCAAAGCTCTTTTGCTTTGATTTGTCTACATGTCTCTTTCTGGCCGCCCATTTGCTGTCGCATAGAAATCCGCCGCGTGCAGTGTCAGCACCCGTGGGCCAAGAGATGTCAGTCTGGATTACGGATGGATCCTACAATCAGCTGGCCCACGATCAGATGACATGATCCTTTGCTGCGGTGCAACTTGACCCCTTCAATGCACCATGGTGTTGGTACGTCATTGTGGTGTTCAAGGAGCCAATGTAATATAAGCTGACACTGCTGTGTTGCCTTGTGAGGCATTGAAGCACCCCGAGGCCTGTCTAGCGGGCCGACAACGCACATGGCGGTAGCTGTTCCGGTACGCGTGAGGCGCCAGGCAAAAATGGCTCTCTTACAAAGTGCGGAGGCATAGGCATACAGTATGATGAGCTGGCGGGGCTAGCAGGCACGGGTGTCGTGAAAGACCCCACGCCTATGGATGGATGCGTCTCTCGCGCGAGCTTGTTAAATGCTGCAGAAGGTGCGTGGGGGGCTGGTGCCACTCCGTCATGGTCGCCGGCCGCCCTCGTTGCTGCACGGAGAGCGTGTGCGCGTCATTCGACGTGGTCCAGTGAGGAGACGGCTACCGCGTGTATAGATGAGAAGCACAGACGAGCGGTGCTGGGTGCGTGGTTGGGAAGATGCGGGGTACCTATGTAGTGGTACATGGCCGATGAGCACCAAGCATCCCACTGCCACTGCTGGCTTCATCGCTCTCGTCCACAGCCCACATGTCGCTGGTGCATCGTGACTGGCACGAGCTCACTGTTGGCCAGCGCATATCGCGAAATATCGAGAAAAAGGGCAGGGCACACCAGGGTCCAAGATGGCGGCGGGTTCCAGCGGGCGTTGACGCTCGGCATGTCTGCCGGGATCGAGCGCATCATGCACGCAATCATGTCCTGCAACCTCCCGTGGGGTTGTCCCATCCAAGGTGTGAACGCAGGTGCATGAATGAGCTACGAGTGGGCTGCGCGTGCGGCCGTCATCTCGAGGGAGATGGCTATCATGAGCACCGGACATGGACTTGCTAGTGCGCTTCCGCAGCCCCAAGTCGACAAGACAAGCCAGTGTTGCCGCTGCAGTCGCCAGATGGCGTCGACCTGCTTGCACTAAACAAAGAAACCGGGTACATTCAGGTACAGCCCGAGGCTGGTGGCAGATGAGGTCACTTGTCCACGACGGGGCACTGGGGGGGTGATGGTTGATACGGTGCACGGACGCCCTGTTGGTGTGCTGCAGCTGGAGCGAGACAAGATGCTGCATGACCTGCTTTGGCGTCTGGCGAGGGTGCTACGGCACTACGACACTCTCCTCTACTACTACTCGCTGACTGTGTCGTTGCCGTCGGCCGGCCCTACTGTGGTACTCCGCCAGGCGTTCCCGTAACATGGAGCGCGCCAGCATTGGAAAATTCTCGGCTTCGAGTCACCATTCCGGAGATTCCTCTGTGGCTTTGCCGCATCACTTAAATTTCTAGACCCTCCCAGACTGTATTGCTCCCCGACAGCCTGTACGCTCGGCTTGCCGTCTCCTGGTCTGACTTCCAGTCTTCTCGTTCCCCGCTTGACCGCTCTACGCGCAGGGCCCATTGCCGGTCCAGTCCTCCAGCCGTCCAATTCCGCCCTCGTCGCATCCCACGCCCTCAGCTCGCCCCGTGTATCTGCAGAACCCGCGTCGACCACGAATTTAGGGTTTCGTCCAACGTCCATCCCCACGCTGCACGTCTTACCCCAGACTGCCGCAGTACCTGGTCAAGCCATCGAGAGGTCATTTGGGCCTGCTCCTACGCCATCCATTCCCCTGCACGCTAATCGTCGTACTACGCTCCTCCACTTTGGTCAGAAGTACATCCGCCCACCACATCCACACCCAGTTGTACCACTTTTCCCCCAACGTTACTAATCTCCGCAGCTTCACCGTCGGTGTAGATCAAGATAGACTCTTGGGAATGAATTTCGGGTTCAAGAACGACACCTCTCATTGGCCCGTCGGACAAGGTACACACCTTGTACACAAGCCACGCATGGAATGATGACTGACTTGAGGACTTCGAATTTGCAGAGCACATCAACAGATAATATTAACGGATTAGCACGTCAGATCCCCCGCATTTCAGATTACGATATCGAGGACCCGACCTATCACCCGAGTGTGAATTGCTTATTCGAGCTCATCGCCAGCCGATACGCTTGCTTATTGCTCCGTTCCTGAACATTCTCCGGATCTTGGCCGTAAGCCTCGTCGAGTCCGATCTTGCCTGATCGGCAGGAAGCCTGCAGGTGTAGTCCACGACCGCGCGAGCAGTCGTCATTGCAGCCACTATTCTTATCACTCGATCCCTGCACACGATGGATTCATCCATGACATTACTGAGTGCACACATCCAGTTCTTGGTACGTTCACTTCGTTGTCGTGTGCTCCGATGCATTGCGTCGGGAAAAAAGTTCGCGCATTATGCCCTGCATAGCCTTGTGGCGGTCCGTGTGCACGGCTTCTCACAGGGCAACTGATATAATTCGCCTCCCACGCAGACCCTTCTGCCTAACAAACATCAGCTAACATGATTACTTTCAAGGACACACAGTTGGCTCTGATACATATACCATTGCAGCTGTATTCAAGCTTCCTTCAATCTATCCTGCAGCTACTTCTACCTAATACGTCCCGTATTGGCTTCACCGGTAACGGTAATGGAGCCGTGCAGCCCCCAAAAGGCTGGCCGTACGAACACCCCTTCGTGAACATCTCTGTCACACCAATAGAGTGTTCCATTGTGTGCTCACGAGTGCTTGCCAATGATCTTTTTGTCCCTGTGCTCAACCTCCTAGACGCACCCTCTAGGGGTCTGGTGCACGTCACCTCCGAAGACTTCGTCGTGATGCAAGTCGATGGTGAGGGACTCGACGCAGGACAACGAGTGCTGGAGCTCACGAGCCCTCTTGCATTGGCTGGCATGTAAGTATACTCCAGCCATGAGCTGATGCGTAAGCTGACTTTGCTGTAGACCAATCTTCTTTATCACCACATACTTTGCCGACTATATCCTTGTACCACTACGACATCGAGAGCAGGTCGTCAAGGCTCTGGAAGAGCGTGGCTTTCAGTTTGAGGACCAGACTTCTTCCTACGTCAATCCCTACCATCACGGCCGCAAGCATTCTTCTTCCTCTTTCGAAGTTCAGCCGCCAAGTACGCCTCCCCCGACGACCATTTCAGAACTGCAAACAAGGACATTTGCCACCCTGAAGCGTCGCAGCATCATACCGACTGTTTCCTCTGACATTCGACTCGTGCAATGTGCCGGTCGCAGAGACAGCGCGAACGGGATGAGCCAACATCGAAATCGCGATAGCATGACGAGTGCAGCAGATGATGCGCTACACCTCGGCCTTGTAAAATGCCTCATTGCTCCGCCATATCCTAGGTTTTTATCGCTCACACTGACCGACACTGAGGCTGCATCATTACTCCTCGATCACACCTTGCTTCCCAATTTTACGCAGGATGTTCTTCTGGGCTCGAAAGACGAGTACCTCACTCCAATCACACTGGACCTACGGGACCTACCAGTGGAGAGTACGGGTATTGTCTGCGGCGTCGCTGGACGATTGGTGGGCGCGACGACTAGACATCTCGAAAGTCCTGTGGAGATGAGCTACCTTAGTACAGCCCGTGCAGGGACTGTCATGGTTGCCGAAGAAGAGCTGGATCGCGCTCTTGGCGCTTTGCGTGGCGCTGAAAACAGTGTCCTATCAACCACCGACTAATCCACCAAGCGTCGGGTCGAGGGCGGACAGCTGCAACGTGAAGTTTTTGACGTACGACAAGTCTCACGTCACGCCGACTGGACACGTTGTGAATCTTTGTTTTACCTTCGATTAACTCTGAGGCGCCAAAATTGTATGCGTGCTCGGATCTCGCTTATATCTGCAGGCAAAGTGTGCAGTTACTTGACCTTCCCCTTCAGGAACTGAGGAATCCAATCTCCAAAATTCGGAATCTTTACTTGTTCCTGTCACTGCATTGTTGCCGCCATTCACGGCCGCCACCATCGTCTCGGCCATTTCTTCCGAGGTCGTCCCTAGGTCATCAGGTCCGGTGAGAATTCGTGATCGGTCTTCATATCGAATCGGTCCCATTCAAACGCTTGGCTTTCTCAGCTTCATATTGGCGGATCAACGTAAGCGCACAAGGCCGCGCGGACCACTTCAGGTAGTTAATTCAGTTATCTAGATGTCCGCGTCGCTGCTGAAGACCTCGAGCAACAAGTTTGGTCGACGGCGACTTATTACTGCACCCGGTGGTGTAGCCGCGGCGATTGAATAAACGCAGCAGCATATGATATGGATCATAAAAGTTTGTCATGTATTTCTCCGTCCCCGTAGCACATATTCAGCACCACTCGCCGGATAGTTCCTCAGCCACAATGTCAATGATGCTTTTGTCCTAGTAAAAAGACATCATTCACCCTTGACGAGCGCGAGTCTACATGCCATATATATACTAAACTATCGCAGCCTGAAACCCACACTTTCGCTTCCAGTACGCTCTTGACAGTAAGCACACCAAATTCTGCTATCAACTCATGCGGAAAAGCTATCATGATCTGGTATAAATGGCAGCAACAACGGCCTTCTTCTCATTGGCCTGTCCAAGAACGCCAGCAATCCACGCCAAGCTGAGTTCATTCACACCATAAGTGGCTGCCACAAGGAGAATCATGGCGAAGTGTCGCGCAGCGATGTTGAGTGTTGCCGTACCGATGATGAACCAACAATTGCTACAGCCTTGGAGCCTGTAATGTTCCAGATACACTCGTTGAAGAGCCAAATTGGTCCACATGCGGAGCTTGTAGGGAAGGAAGAGCTGGGTGAGAAAAGGGCTATGGTAACCTGGTAGGTGGAACGTTGTGAAGCCACAGAAACAAGATTCAGTCTGTATGTATACGTACATATGGATCTTGTTCCCTGCATGCGCTTTCCAAAACGTTGCAAGACAGTGGACAGCATTGGTGGCATAATCCGAGCGAAGATCCGAGAATCCGGGTGGTATCCGGATGTCGGAAACGAAATCCGGGCCACGCCATCAGGAAACGAAATCCGGCCAGTGCCATCAGGCACATCCGCATGGGCCCTCCACACCTCATAAATCATACCTCGATGTCAGTCCTGTTAGTTACCTCACTCGATAATCACATCAGATCTTTCTATTAACTGACTGTAGCGGCCGTATCATAGATAATGACTGTCACGCAAGAACAGGAGACTGCAAACTGCCTCCTTGCCCGCAATCGAGTCGAGATCTACACCATCGACGAGCTGATCAAGCGCCGGGCGTCAGAGCTCCAAGACTCGCCGCTGCTTGCCTACCCAAAGGAAGGCTTGGTCGACTACGAGGAGCATTCTGCTTCAGCTATAGACAGATATGTCGATGCGGCGGCGGCGGCTTTGCTGCAGAGGGGACTGAAACCGGTGGTACGTCCTATCGTTGGCTTTCCTTCTTTCTCAAAGAAAGCTTGCTCATACGGACCCGCTTCTTGTACATACCCAATCGTTCCTCAAATGCTGGACGTGCTATGTGCACCTGCCGTGCAGGGTGGACAATCGGGCTTTCGGGGCACCATCTTCCTTTGGGCATACGAAGAAGCTCGTGTCTTTTGAGTTGTAGGGCTTAAATAGGTAGGTCCTTGTCGCAGTTTCGCATAATATAACAACGCGCTCGAAGCATTTTATGTAAATTTTCTTAGTTGCTTTTAAGGTATCTAGAAGCAGTACACAAATTCTTTTTAGTTTTCTGT
>TARA_R110002003_G_scaffold95_8_pt1 | contig 41603 bp, 41 predicted proteins | sample TARA_R110002003 | Tara Oceans TARA_R110002003 (sample SAMEA4396441) | marine metagenome | biome: Westerlies Biome; feature: [SRF] surface water layer (ENVO:00010504); material: water (ENVO:00002006), including particulate matter (ENVO:01000060) such as... | depth 5 m | reverse complement strand
TTTTCACGAAGAGAGAAGCTGTACTTGCAGGGCAATTGAACGCATCTGTCGCTTTGGGGCGTAATGAGCTGAGCTGTCGATGGAAAGCTGAACAGAATGAGCACCACTCTACCATCAACATGTATGGCCACAGCTTACCGGCACCAGACAGTGTAATTCTTCTTCCTGTCATGTTTTCAAACCACTCCTGGTAATCAGCTCTTTGAAGGACGATGCGACTGGCGAACGAGTTGAGCTGCGAGACTCGTGGGCTCGACCGAGACTCGCTTCAGGGAGGAGAATTCCGAAATTGCCGATGAGCTTAAAATAACACTTGCCCAAAGCAGAATAAAGAAGCTCGATGCAGGCATTACTAGGCTCAGCGGAGCTTGAACATTCTACATTCCTTTTTCAAAGTCTAGCATGGTACATGTGCTCCCTTACTACACTCTTGCCATCATGACTACTACCAACAACCCCTTCGTACACACTATCATTTCTACGTTCGCTCCTATTCTCTCCTCCAGCTTTCGATTTCGTCTCCACCGGTCCCTCTACATAGAACAGCAAATACGGCAGACTGCCCGCCTTCTCACTCTTGAACACCCTCACCTTACTAATCCACTTACTCCCGCCAAGCTGGCGCTTATGCTGCATCAGAAAGTATCCAGCCCACCTGCCTACTGGACTACCCAGCAACGCTTTCCCCGCATCGTTGTCCATGTCAAACTCCGCGCCCGGCCAACCATTCGCTTCATTTTTGGGCGGGTCCAGGTTTTGAAGAGCTTGTTTGACATGTTGGTTTGTCTCGGTATTGATGATCATCGTGACGAGGAAGTATTTGATGTTCTTTAGATCGTCTACGGCGGCGCGGTTCCAGTACGCCCACGCGATATCCGAGAAGGAGCGGATGTGAGGTAGTTCTTCTTCTTTAGGTGCTCGACGCCAGAGTGTCCTCGCTGCTTTCGCCGGGCTTCTGATACTCATTGCGTACACAGCCCCTGACTCCGCATTGATACCCACCGTGTGTTCGGCGCCGGTGATGCGAAACTCGGAGCCGCAGGGGGAGTTGTAGTACTGATGTATCTTGTCCGGCCTCGTGCCATCGTCGTCGAGAATGACTGACGGACTATCATAGTGTTCGATCTGGAAGCACTCATTTGGTCCTCCCTGGCTCTTGGGTTTGGTGGACATTCCCAGCTCGGCAAAAGTGTTCTTGAGCATATGCCCCGATGGACTGTCCATGTTGCATTCTTTGTCGACGTGCGCGGCGAGGGCGGGGCTGTTGTCGTTGTAGCCCCATGACGTGAGTGTGGTATGGAGGTCGCCATCATAGGGGCTTTCTGCTGAGTTGCCCATGTTGTAGAGTGTTGCTGCGTCTTTGTTGCTGGCTTTCATGCCTTGTAGGAGTTTGGCGCCCCTGCGTACGGAGAGCGACCAGGGATCATCTCCGTCCACAGCAGTCGCTGGCTCATCATAGCCATATAGCTCGAGACTCTTGACGGCGGTTGTATTGAAATCGGAGTCATGATCAAGGTCGTTGGGTGACGGATCATGGGTCTGGTCCGGCACAGCTTTGCCAGCAACGAAAGCTATCAGGAGAAGGAGCAGGCTGATTAGACCTTTCATCTTTGTGACAAAGTTGAAGCGCAGCTTTTCTCCGTGATCCACTGAGGATTGGTAGGTCCTGATTCCTATCGTAAAGGGCGACCTCGTACTTGAAGGTGGGCTAGTGCCACATAATTGTGGTCCTTTTGATTAGAGGTGAAAGCGCGAAGAGGATCAGCCACGGGACCTCACCCGGGGCAGTCAGTGAGTAAACCCGTACGAATAAGCCGTGGGAAGCCGCAGACTGGCCGCCTTTTGATCTCGTGGCATGGCGATTACGTTTCCTACCTTTCACCCTGGCCAAAATTGTGCGTACATCTTTTGTGACTGTTTGACAGGTCTGACGGAGGAATTTCAGGTCAGTCTACCAATCACATTTAGTGTCTTTGTGAACCTAAGAAAGGCATGGAATCTTCAAGCGCCACGATAGCGCCATCTGCCCAAACGGGAGCCTCTTCGTCAAGGGGCGACACTGCCATGCTGGTGTCTTGCTCAAATGAACTTCTACGGTGTTCGATCAGCTCGTCCCCTGCAGGTGAGCCTGATAGGTAGCCATATGGATCGTATGTAAACAAATGACCACATTGAGCAATGCTGGTTTTGGCCAGTGTAATGAGTAAGTGAAGTGAGAACGGTCTTGGTGATTGCAACGCGAGTTCGTCATTATAGTGAAGATTCCAGTATGTTAACCACTTCTATGATATGGCAGTGGCACACGTATATGAGCAGACTTACAACCATTCGTTGTCTGGAGGAAGACTGGTCGTTTGATGCTAACAGGACGTGTTGCTGACTAAACCATTGCCGCCGGCGTTTCCCACCCAAACCTCCGATGCTCGCGTCGAAGCTCGAGTACGTCAAGAATTTCTGGAGACAGTAGCAGCACTCTTGCCAAACGCCTCCGCCCTATCATTCACGCACACATACACCCTCCAACAACTAAGATCGTACCTCGCGAGCACAACAGCCCTAACAATGGATTCTCTCGGTGGCGGCCTTGCCAATGTCGACCTTACAAAACTGAGCGACCGCGACAAGCAAGAGCTACAGCAATTCGCTATGAACGAAGGACAGAAGGCGCGAATTCAGTCATGTATGTTATGCTTGTCACATCTCTGGATAACCTAAACCCTACCTGGCTTTCCTCCAAGATGCGCTGTACCTTGACACGAAGCAGCTAAAGGCTAACTCTGGCTCGCAGCAATACACTCCCTTACCGACACCTGCTTCCGAAAGTGTATACCGGCCGGCAACGTCAAGAACGGCAAGCTAGACAAGTACGAAGAGCCTTGCATGAGGCAGTGCGTGGATCGGTTTTTGGACGCGAATTTGGTGGTGCTAAGGGAACTTGAGAGGTTGAGGCAGTAGACGGTGGTGGGAGAAGTGCATGAGAGGATGATCGCGATGCATGGAATATGATCGCACGAGTCAAGATTCATCTACGGCCAAAGGGAATGGATGCCTATGTACGATATGGCCATGATGGACATACATGCACATCACTAATATACTGTATGGAATCGCGACAGTGTATCCCACGCGCCTTCGCTTGATGAACATGCGCTGAATTGGCCATGGCAGGTATACCACTGGCGAAAAGAGTCCCGTGGTTGCAAATGAAGCCCGTGTGAATGCCGGCACATATCAACATTTGATCATCACATATCGTGTAGGGAGAAGATGTGGGATCAAGAGCCTGACAGTGGCATCATGTGGAAATGTGATTCATTCGAGTCATCCTTGACTTGGTATCCATGAACGCCGCCATGATGCATAACACATCGCTTTTCCGTTGCCGGGTATAACCAGACTCAACCATCCTCATCTCTATAAACACACCAACTGCTTAAACGATGGCGAGCTTGGTGGCGGCAATGTCGAGCGCATCGACATCAGCGGTCAGGCGGGCGAATGCCTTCTTTGTGCCGTCGGGTCGGATGAGGGTGTTGATCTTGACGCAGTTGACGTCGTACTGCTTCTTGAGGGCAGCGGCGATCTGGCGCTTGTTGGCCTTGATGTCGACGATGAAGACGAGGGTGTTGTTCTCCTCGATCTGCGAGGTGTTAGTTTTGGGTATGGCCACAGCAACATGTTTCGAATCGTACCTTCTTCATGGCGGACTCGGTGTTGAGCGGGTGGATGAGGATGCGGCCAGCATCCATGCGAGGCGCATGAGGGATCGACTTGCGCGGGTACTTGGGCGCACGCGAGAGCTCAAGGGTCTTGGGGCTGCAGGCTGTTAGCAGACGACGTCTGAGGACCACGCTGTGCACTTACCGGTGGAAGCTGGTGCTCTTCCTGATGGCTCGCTTCTTGTTCGCATACGACTGTCATCTCGTTAATTGTGCCCGCCACACGAGAAGAACAGCCCGTCAGAGATGAGTTCTGACACGACTCAAGAGGATCAAGGGAGGCTTACGCCACGCAGGGCCGCTTTGGCAGCGGCATTGGCCTGCTTGCCAGTCTTGGTGGAGGCTGCAATCATGTTAGCCACGAGCGCAGATTGAGAGAGCCGATCAAGGCGCATGCGCTGTTGCTTCACGAGCTGACCATGTTGGCTGCCGCGCGCGAGCAATTCCCGCTGCATACGCCTTTCCCCGATCGACGGTTGGCGGCATAGACGTACTCTTGGAGGCTGGCTTGGGTCCCATTTTGGCGATGTGTGGTGGTCCTGTCGTTAGTGTCGAGAGTCGCAGCGTAAAACTTTGGAGTTTCGCTGGCGAGGGAAGGAGCCGTGGTGGGCTCGCTTAGCTGGCCCGATTGGCGCTAGTGCCAAATCTGCACCTTGAACTCTCGGCATGCATGTCGCAACCACGAGCAACCAACAGTGCGAGCACGAAAGTCGCAATGGCCATCAAGAAACGCCAGAAGACTCTCGCGAGCGGGCGGCCACCGTCAAGCCGGCCAAAAGAACGGATGACATCGGAGCGCTCCCGGACCATAATTCGCACTCATCACCGCCTTCAAAAGGAGCATGCACAAGCCTTAAAGCAGGGTGATGCAAAGCGCGCTGCCGAGCTCACTGTTGCCATCGAGAAAAACGGTGGCATTAAGCTGTATCAGGCGGCTAGCAAACAAGGTCAGGCCAAAGATCGAGGTGGCGACTCCAGCAAAGTCCTTGTCGACTGGCTACAGCAGTTACGGATTGTAGATGCACAAGCTCGAGGTCAGAAAACCAGCGCGAATACACCACTCAGATGTTTGGAAGTTGGCGCTCTTTCTACAGACAACGACATTTCGAAGTTTCCTAGCGTTCTGCAGATGACGCGAATTGACCTCAACAGCCAAGAGACCGGCATCGAAAAGCAGGACTTCATGGTACGGCCGCTGCCAACCACTGACGAAGACCGCTTCGACATCATCTCGTTGTCACTTGTTCTGAACTATGTGCCGGATGCTGTAGGGCGTGGCGAGATGCTGAAGCGCATTACGAAGTTTCTCCATCCTCCCTCAGAGCAATCTGGCAGGGGCACGACCAAAGGGCCATTACTTTTCTTCGTTTTACCTCTACCATGTTTAGAGAATTCGAGATATCTCGACGAATTGCTGTTGCTGCAAATCATGTCGAACCTCGGCTTCACCAAGCAATATAGCAAGAATACGTCGAAACTATGCTACTACCTCTTTGGTTGGACCGGAGTGGTCACCGCAGCGAAGTCGGGCAAGAAGAAGATACGAGACGCACCTGGAATGAACAACTTTTGCATCGTGGTGGAATGAAGTAGCTGCCCCTCTACAGCATTTAAGAGGTGGGAATGGTCATCTCCTGAACAGCTTTCAAGGACATAGGCTGCCTTGATTTCGGTCTGTCTCTCAACTTGATTTCTTGGACAGCAAAAGGAAGCGGAAGGTCACCGTCAGCTTGGAGAGACTTGACTATCGCCCGCTTGGCAAGGGCAGCAAGGTATGTCATATGTGTTTATTTGACGCAATCACAATATCCTGACGTGTGCATAGTCATGTTCAACAGCAACCTTCCAGATACTCAATCGCCAACTTTCTTCGCATTGTTTTCGAATCACTGTGCGGCCTCTCTGAACTTTCGAATGGACGTTCGGATGAGGCTTGCGGTTGAGCCTGTAGGCTTACAATGTGCACATCGCAATCCTTGGACGTTGTCCCCATACCTGTGTAGCCAAAAGAAAGTCGCCACATGCACGAGCTCGCCCTTTGGTATCACACGCTCGGGACAGCAATCCCTTGCGATGTCTCTACTTAGACAGCATGCGCGTGCAACTCCAGCTGCTGAAAGGGCTACCGGCATGGTCGTATGCGAACCCTGCTTGACGGAACATGAGTGGCTAATAATGGTGCTGGTCGTACAAACGGTCCTATTCCACGAACAAATATCCGGTGGTGCTACAGCATCGTAGTTTCGAAACGTCTTTCCCGAGGTGCAAACGACAACAACACTGCTACTCACAGAGAATCTCTTCACGCAACACGAGTATCTCAATACTCAGCAGTAAAGCAGAGATACGTGGTGACAATTTCAACCCTTGTTTTCTGGCCACCGTCCTTCTCGGGACCTGCCGAGGTTTTGGAGATTTCATCGTGTTCCCGCCTTGTCATTTCGCCAGTGTTTGATCACCAATTAGCGCACCCTCAACCCTTCCACTTTCATCACGGAACATCGTGAATCTCATCTCTTCCAGCTTTTCGAACATGTCCACAGCATTAATTTAGACCGCTCAACCCTGCGGACATGGACCGTCATCCGAAGATCGACCTCTTAGATGCGCTGGCACAGCGAAGTTTCCTTGTTGCGCTCCCGCTGCAGGCCTCCACTGACATGAGCTTATTTCTCCATCGAGCAAATTTCCACTGTCATGCTAGGATAATCTAATTGAGGAAAGGCTCGTGGCGTCGTGTAATGAGCGTGAGGGGATTTATGTAGGCTTCCTGCACTCTGGTGATGTTTGGTTTTTGGAGCTCTCGGTCTCGTCGCGGCATCATCTAGCTTCTGTCGTTCGCAAGCCATAGCGCTGCATCCATTCTTTACAACCGTCGCTCTCTGTCTCAGACGCAAGCCGTCTATAGATTACAGTCTTTACCAGGAAACCGTTTCAAGAACACCAGACAAGCATCAGCCACCATGAAGTCCAGCATCCTCGCCCTTCTACCGCTTGCAAGCCTCGCCCTTGCTGAGTCCGCCTGCTTGCGCAAAACTGTCACCTCGACAAAATATGTTTATGATAGCATCACTGTCACGCCTGTTGCCGGCAAGCATGAGGCCACACCCGAGGCCGACGCAACACCCAAGCCTTCCTCGACATGCTCGAGGCGTACCGTCACCACCACAGAGATAGAGAAGGTTACCGTGACGGTCGAAGCTGATGACGAGCCCGTCAAGACTATCGATGTCACAAGTACGAGCACCACACACATCACCACTACCATCACGATCCACCCGACACTAGCTCCTTCCGCACTGTCCTCGTCATTGAAATGGGGCCCATACCCCAACGCAACATACTCCTCTAGCGCAGGGGTCAAGCCAACCTCCAAGCTCCCCGACTTCTCCGTTGTCTCACCTACTCCTGTTGGCGCCGCCGCAACACCCACCTACCCAGCCGATACACCAGATGCATCCGCCACTGTCCCATCATCCGAGACCCCTTCACCAGCCACTGAAGCCGACACCTCCGCGGTAGGCTCGAAGCGCGGCGAAGCCACCTTCTACGGAGGCAACACCGCAGGTGGCATGTGTTCCTTCACTGGCTACACTGTCCCCTCCAACCTATTCGGTACCGCCCTCTCCGACAGCAACTGGGACACGGCCGGCGCCTGCGGCCGCTGCGTCTCCGTGACCGGCCCGTCCGGCACCAAGATCACGGCCATGGTAACAGATCAATGCCCCGGATGCGGTTCTAATCATGTGGACCTTTACCCCGACGCATTTGCCAAACTCGCAGACCCGAGCAAGGGCGTGATCAACGTGAGCTGGGACTTTGTGCCATGCGGTATTAGCAGCCCTATTGTGTTGAAGAACAAAGAGGGCACGAGTAAATTCTGGTTCAGCATGCAGGTCATGAATACGAATGTGGGCGTGGCCAAGCTTGAAGTTAGCACCGATGGTGGTGCGAGCTGGAAGGCTACAACGAGGCAGCCGTACAATTTCTTTGAGAACTCGGCTGGTTTTGGGTCGGATAGTGTGGATGTCAAGGTCACGAGTGTGGATGGAAAGACGGTGGTTGTTAAGGGCGTGAGTATTGCGGCGGGGAGCACGAAGACTGCCGGTGGCAACTTCTAGATGAAGTCAATCAGTCTTGCTGGTGCGGGAGTGGGAGATTCGATTCTTGATTTAAAAGAGGCGGGTTGATATTGGATGTGTGCGTGTCTATGTCTTGATGTTCATGTTTTCGAAGCTGGCTTGATTTGATTCTCTGTATCTTCTACCATAGCATTTATTTCTTCTTCAGCACAGAGTTGCTGGCCTTTTCAAACATGAATGCCCAAAGGGCTATATTTCTCTACTACATCGCTCAACTACCTTCAACAATCTCATCTTCCCGTCTCCAATCTCACAAACTCGCCCGCCCAGCCCTCAACCCCTCAATCTCCGCCCTAACCTCCACACTCGCCCTCTCCCCTTCCTCAATCGCCCCATCAATAAAACTCCGCCACCCCAGCGCCCAATCTGAACTCGCAAAGATGATGTTCCCCTGGCGCGCACGCATGTCATCAAGGTGTTCGCTGAGTAGTTTCGGCGGCGCGAAGAACCACGCTCCCTTTGCAAACTCATCCTTACTCCAATTATGAAACACCAGCCTTTCAATCTCTACTTGCTTCTCCTGATAATGCTGCGGATTAAACAACGTCTCCACCGCCCTCTTCGTCCTGCCGATATCGGCTTCAGGATCCATGTGTTTATTCTGCCCGCCAAAGCACACCACATGCGTGTTCCCCACTGGTGTCGTACCGTCGCCAATCGCGTAGTACAATTCGTTGTGGGGATACGCTATCCCAGTCCAGCTTCTCAAATCCTTGTTACTTATCTCGGCATGTACTTTGATCGTCTGATTGACGTGTCCGATGGCAATAGCTTCCTTTTTCCCTTTCGACAGTGACGGAGTGAATTCGATTCCGGACAGCACGTTCAGCGGAACCGTGCAAATGGCGCGAAGTGCACGGTACGTAGTCCCGCTTCTCGACGTGATCTGAACCCCAGAAGCCGTTGAAGCGATGCGTTTGATAGGCGTGTCGAACGCATAGCTCAGCCGTTTCGTGGAAAGTGCTTCCTCGAAAAATCGTCGAGCAAAGGTGGATTGGCCGTGGCGGAACTTCCATGTAATCAGCATGTCGAGCCAGCCTTGGTATGTATAGCCGCACATGGCCCACCAGTGCAAAAACTCATGGAACGAAGTGGTCGCGAGGGTGCCGCCGCTGGCGAGCAGGATCGAGGCTTCGAGCACGGCGCGCTCACGTGGGGACAGGGTGTTGGAGATTTGTTTGATGCGGTCGGCGGCAGAGAGGGAGTCGATGGGGATGGAATCGGGGTTATGGAAGGTGGTGTGTGGGAGTGGGATGGTTTTGCGCCCGTGGACGCCGTCGATGTTTGTGAATTTCTTGAGGGCGGAGGCAAGGAGTTCGTCCTGATTTGGCTTTAGTAAGGTGACTTGGGTCTGGGACGGGGTTTCAAGCTCACTTCGTCTTCGTGGCTCATGGTCACGCTATCCTCTGGTGTATTGAGCTCGAAATGCTTGACTCCCTTTTCGAAATTGAAACTCATCTCCACCTCTTTCTCCAGCCGATATCTCATGATCTCGCGCCATGTGTTCGACTGTCCCCAGTGGACCCACGTACCGCCCATTTCAAAAGGGTAGCCACCGATGTTGGACGACCATGAACGGCCTCCGATTCGGTCACGGCCTTCTAGTAGCAGTACTTTAAGGCCCTCGAGCGTGGCATTGCGTGCGGCTGTCAGACCACAGTAGCCGGCGCCGATGACTATGACATCGTACTCAACTTGTGAGCTACTGATGTTTGACGGCGGAGAAATGACGCCGAGGGAAGGGACACCGGGTTTGAGACCATCGGTTGGAGTCCAGGAGAAGCCGTCACGGGAGGTCATGGTGATGATAGGCCGAGAAAGCTCAAGGTCTGGACGACTGTGAGAGGGTCAAGAGTGAGAAGTAATATTAAAGTTCGTTGTAGGCAAGTTTATATTCTTCAAGGTCCGTCTGGCGTGACGGCTGTCGTCCAAGCATTTTGCCCAGATTCGTGCAGACTCCACCCAAGAAGAAAGTGTGTGTCTGTGACATTGCCGCGAATAGACAGTAAAGTGAGATCTCGCACGCTCAGGTATTTTGTTTTGTCTTCCTTCTCTTCATTGTGACTGTAAGTAGAACTCTTGCGCTCGAGCCAGACGGTCGGCGAGCTCCCAGAAGTGGGGCAACTTAGTTGCCTGATTCGGATATTAAAGTGAGAAACTCTGAACCCAGGCTTCAAGGTCGCCATTTGGGTCTAGATCAGACCGATTTGACATAAGGTCTTCATTGGCTATTAGGAGAACGATAAGCAACCCTGAGTTCTTGCTTGTTCGCTATCATCCCTCACAGCCGTGCTTCAGCCGTCCCCACCACGGCGCGGAACACACGCGCAGCACGGAACGCTTTGTTTCTATGCCTTACGCCACGCGGGGTAGCGCAGGGAGTACGATGTATCGCCGAACGCCCGACGTCGTGACCAGGGCGTTTTCTCACTTTACTGTCCCAATCAGGAAAGGACGCATGCTGTTCGACACATAGAGGAGAGGGGCTGGAGAATGTATGTATCTGTGTAGCGAGAAGTATGATAGAAAGGCGTATCTTCGCGCACCGCTATCGGTTGTGATGTACGCCTTGTTTCGAGTGGTATTGACCATAAGAAAGACACTGCGCAGCCCTTCTGAGTCCGGATATCAAGATTCAAGTCGAGTTGAATTAAAGCCATTTCTATCAGAAGCACGAAGACCAACACGATGAGCGAGAGCAAAGATGGCAAGTCCTCTTCGGACCTTGAACGCCGTGAGCCATTTCCAGGACCACCTGCTGTTTATACCTAATCGAACTGAAGACTGACCGACTACACCGCAGACACCACAACCCATGAAGGCCAGGTTCAAGATCTTTCACATCGTCTCGTAGGCCTCAATGTACAGTCCGAAACTGCGCGGGACATGTCCGGACTTGAGACAATTTCTGCCGGCTGGGTGATGTGCAACAGTTGGGCTGGTATAGCAGCAACGTTCGCCCTCGCCATCGCTCAAGGCGGTCCAGTGACCCTGATTTATGGCCCTATCATTATGTTTGTGCTGGTCGGGGCATGTGCACTGACCCTAGCGGAGCTCGCGAGCGTGTATCCTACGGCTGGTGGACAATACCATTGGACGAGCATTTTGGCGCCGAAGGGATGGAGCAGAGGCTTGGTGAGTTTCCAAGTGTCAGGCCTTTTGCTTAAGATGCGTTGCTGATCGCACTATAGAGTTATTGCTGTGGGGCGACCAACGTATTCGCCTGGATCGCCATATGCGCAGGGATTGCCATCATCGTCCCTCAGCAGGTCATCGGAATGGCAGTTTTCTATAACCCCAGCTACGTTCCGCAGACGTGGCACGCTTTTTTGTTGTATCAAGCCGCAAACCTGCTTATTCTGGTCTACAACATTTACCTTTTGAAGCGCTCGATGTGGATCCACGATGTTGGCCGTAAGTGAAGCTTGATGGCGTGTTATTAGCCTGCTGACATGATTTATCAGTTGTCGTCTCCATAACGAGCTTCGTCGCTTTGGTGATAGCAAGCCTGGCCCGCACGAGCCCCAACTTCCAACCAGCAGAGGTGGTGTGGACTACGTTCCTCAACGAGAGCGGCTGGGTCGATTCCATCGCCTTCCTGACAGGCCTTGTAAATCCAAATTACATGTATGCTGGTATCGATGGCGCTATACATCTCGCAGAGGAATGCAAAAACGCAGCAGTGGTGGTACCTCGGGCGTTGATGAGTACAATTATGATTGGCTTCGTGACATCGTTCATCTTTGCCATTGTCATGGTGTACTGTACCAACGACTTCGCAGCTGTCGTGTCAACTCCAACTGGTATGTCTTGGACATCTTCGCAGCACTATGGCCAAGCTGACTTAGTCTCATAGGTGTTCCAGTCTACGAGATCTGGCGGCAAGCGACACGCTCGGATGCAGCTGCGACCGTATTCCTCGTCCTTCTCCTGATGATGGCCCTCTTTGCGCTCAACGGTACACACCAAACAGCTTCGCGCTTGACATGGTCGTTTGCCCGCGATAATGCTATGTTCGGCAGCCGTTGGCTCAATGTGATCAGTGCAAAGCAAGAGGTTCCGATTGCTGCGCTGAGCTTCAATTTCGCCATCATGTTCGTGATCGGCTGCATATATCTTGGATCATCGTCGGCGTTCAATGCGTTTATCGGAACTGGGTTGATCTTGCAGCATATTACCTATGCTATTCCGGCGGTTTTATTGATGTATCGAGGACGATCATCGATGTGGCTGCCTCACACTCGGTATTTCAAACTGCCTTCTGTGTTGGGCTGGATGGCAAACGTTGTGACTGTGGGTTTTGCGGTCTTTGTGCTGGTATTTTATTGCTTTCCAGTCGCTTTGCCAGTAACGGGAAGCAACATGAGTAAGTGTACCCTACCGGCCAGCATGATCATTAGAGCTGACTTGTTTTCCAGACTATGCAAGTGCAGTCATTGGCGTCATGGCGATCTTTGGAGCTCTCAATTGGTTCTTCCATGCTCAAAGGCATTATCACGGACCAAGACTGGATATCGCGGAATGAGGAGAGGTGGCCCAAACCTGGCCGGTCGAGCCACAAGATCCAGAGTGATATGCTACATAACCAGAACTTTTGAGTACTCTGGCAAACATTGCGTCCACCTTTTAGCTCCCTTGCTTGCCCAAAGAATCTTCAGACTTTGCACAGCCACCGGGATGTTGCGGAACTTTGTACGTGCGTAGATGCTCTCCATGTAGTTGACAAAGAAAGCTCTCTGATCGAGATCCGATGCCTCTGCCCCGGCGACGAAACAAGGCCATACCAGAGCGTGCGCTCCAGGCGTATACGATGGGATGTTAGAGAGCCGTCCAATGAGATCTGAAATGGTCGAGGCTTGAAGCACGTCATTCTCCGAACGCGCGGCCATTGAGATTTCGGTGTCCTCGCTCGTAGCGCGCCGGATGTAAAGGGTACAAGCCGAAGCGAAACACAGGCGTATCTTGTCGATAATGCGATGATTTTCTGAGTCAGCAGAAAATTGCTCGCATGTCAACCAGTCCTGCCATGATTGAAACGATCTCTTTATTGCAGATACACCTGTGCTCTCACCAAGGAGCGGTAAACCAAGGAGTTCGAACCTGTAGTCTTGTTAGTAGTTGACTTTCTACTACGAAATTGAGCTCACATGTTTGTTTGTGTCTGGAGAAATCTTGTGGCAGTTGTGTCGTCATTTTCAGCTCTGCTATTTGCAGATAAGCAGAGGAGCATCTGCACAAGAAAGCTGTAGTCTTCGCTGCCAGTGACCGTCTCGCCTACGAGCAAAACAACTAATGTTGCCCAAGTGAACTTGCTGAATATTTGATCTTCACTAGCGGACATTGCATCTTTCCGCAAACGGGAGATGATGGCTACGCGGCCCGCTTCAGCAGCATCTTTGATCTCTGGTCGCTCGCGGCTGAGGTGTTGGGCTGCAACGACACCTACGGCTCGCCGAAGTACCTCGTCCTCTAGGGCCATGGGTAGAATGAGCTGGCGGTAGCCGTTCGAGATCGTGTCAAGCACTACCATGACGGGAGCGATGGCTTCGGAGAAGTAAGAAAACAACATGCGGGCTTCGGCGCTGAGCGGTGGTATCCAGTGTTGTAAGCTTTGATGCGCTGGGAGATAGGGCAGCATAGCGTCCTCGACGCGATCGATCTCTTCAACGTCATCGTCCAACCCTGGCGTCACGCTTGGGCTAAACATGAGCTGCGCTGGTGAGTCGGCGACATCAGTTGAGACGTCTGTTTGTGCAGCGATTGGCAGCATAGGTGATGCCAGGCTGCCATCGTCGCAGCCACGCGTAGGTAGTTGACCTGTGGCTTCAGACGCATCTCGTCTCCTCTCTACCTTCTTTCGCTTGATTCCCCTCTTTCGCTCATCATCCCACCTGATCGCAGGAAAGGACGTTGTCGATGGCAAGCGCGCTGCGCCATTGTTGCTAATGTCTGGAATCTTACAGTCTTTCAGCTTACCCCGTCTCGCGACGCCTTCGGTGAAGCGAATGCGATTCACTCCCGAGCACTCAATGCCTTTCTTGATGCATTTACCGCAAGATGGCTCTACCTTGTCGCATACGATGCGACGGCGGGAGCACTGGAAGCATCCTGAAGGTGTTAGATGAACAGTGTGCGCGGTGATTTGCAGATTAAACAGGGTGTTGTACCTCGCTCCTTCGGTGTCGGTTTGCCGCTTCCGCTTCTTGCTGATTGTAGCTCCACAATCTTCATCCTAGGTGACATGACGATCATACGATTCCATTTTGGTGTAACATCTGTCGAAGGTCCATGACAGCAACTTGGTTGTCAGAAGAATCTCGGCTTGCTGGGAGACGCAGTGTAGGAACCGCAAGACAGGTGGATGAGCCAACAGCGTCGGGCCGAAGCTTCACACGATAAGAAACTCATTACATAAGCAGCACCTGTGCATTGTTTGAAAGAATGCATACTAGCAAGCCTGCAACTGATTTTTGTCTATCCTCGAAGCCTGCTCAAGGTCCTTTGATATACACGAGTACTATACCAGTTCATAGTCTATTCTCCCAACTTCCCAGCCACCTCCATGCTCTACATACACTATCCAGCTCCCTGAGCGCTTGATTGACTGGCCCGACGTCATCACCGTCTTCTTTACGACCCTTAAACTCAACGAAAAAGATGTAGTGCCAATTCTCTACCCCACTCGGTCGTGTATTGATCGAGGTGAGATTGAGGCCGTATTTTCCAAATGCAGCAAGACAACTTGCGAGTGCCCCTGGATTGGCATGATCCACCGTGAAAGTGACGAGAGTCTTCCAGTCACTACTGTTGCCGTCGGTGGTGTGCGTGCTATCTGGCGGAGGTGTCGACGACGGTGATGCTGTGTCTTTCCTCCGGATTACAAGGAACCGTGTTGCATTTCCGATGCGATCGTTTATGCTCTCTGCTAGGACGTCTAGCCCGAACAGTTTTGCAGCCACGAAACTAGACAGGGCCGCAGACTCGCCGCTGGTGTCCTGCGCGACGAGTTCAGCGGCGCGAGATGTGGAACTGACATCTTGTCGTTCGATTCCTTTGAGGTATGTTGACAGGAAGGCTTTGCATTGACCCCAGGCTTGTGGATGAGAGTAGAGTTTCTTGATTTTTGAGAGATCGCAAACAGGGATCGCGAGAGGGTTTGTGAATTTCTTGTCGATCTCAACTGGAGGTTTGTCTTTGCGGTTTTGCTCGTCTGCTGCCGCCGATTCTGGTGAAGCATAGCCTAGAAGGCAGTGCTTTACATCGACGTAGCTCTCCCCGCACACCAGAATATCTGGATGCATGCCATGCAAATCGGCGATCAAGTCGAGTGTGAAGACAACTGAGCCATTGCTGCTGTTCTCGAAAGGTACGACGCCTCGATACGCTGTGCCTTTCTGCACGGCCGTGAAGACATCTGCGATCGTAATCTGTGGGGAAAGCGCTACATCTCTGTTTTTGAAAGCATCTAGAGCTGCCTGTAGGTTGTGAGCCTATGGTGTATAGTGGTTTCATATGGTTGGAGGTTTGTGTTTGAAAAGGGCAATAGCCGGTATAGTGCCATCCTTGAGTTCTTCAACAACCAAAACAGGTAATCGCCACACACCAATGTTGGAACGTGAAGGAACCGCCTACCTGATGTGTATAGCTGGCTTCTGGGCCTAGGAAAGCTACTGTCCGCCTAGCATCCTCCCCCATTCTGTGTGGTGGTGGTGGTTGGAAAAATAATGTTAGTCAACAAAGAATCTGCGCTTGTGTGGTGTTCGGGCTCGGAGGCATGAGCGGCATCGGCGCTTTAAGACTCGGGATTCTACATTTAGGGCGCACTTTCGTGGGCTTGCACGATGATGTGTTGGAAGTACCGTGTTTGCGCCCTTGAGCTACAAGCGAGTGGAGAGGTAGGAGCGTGAGCGGGTCCATGAGTGAGGTAGACTTGTGGTCTCGAAAAATTGGTCACGATCATTGCATCACAGCATATTGCAAATGGCACAAATAAAGTTCAACATGTTTATTTCAGCTGAATTTGAGCGAGCGACTAGCCGACGCTATGCAAACGACCAATTTGCCTTCTCTTCGTCCGATCATTGCATGGAAGATGTCATAAGGTAGCTGATGGACTGTAGCCAATCTCCATTGCATCAAATACATGATGCACATTGTTAACCAGGATGGAATCCATCATTTCGTCAGTCCCCGAGACTTCACGAAGATGAAATTGCTGCCCCTCCGTTGAAGCGAGAGTGGGTCGTGGTAAGAATGGGTACTTCATCAACCTGAAGCATCGTCAGTATTGCGGCTTGGGCAAGTAGAAGCTGCGATGCTTACATTGCAAACCCTCCGTGAGCACCCTCGTAATTCATCTACAACCTGGAGAGGCGAAGCGGCGTGGCTTCGACAGCTCCGGTGTTCATCCCGGGCGCGTCGTGTCGACCTTGCGCGTGGGCACCGGGCGTTCCCTCACTCGACGCGTGGAGTGGAGCCGATGCCTCGCGGTCAGCGAGGGCGCTTAACCGTCAATCATCGTAGAACTCGTCTTCATCATCATCGAAATCGGCAAGTTGCTCAAAGTTCAGAGCATAACGGAGGATGGCGCCAATGCCACCGAAGCCCTTGACGAACTGATTGCCCTCTGAGGAGCGGTCGGAAACGAACTCTAAATTGGCGCCAAAGTCACGGTACTTCTCGGCGAGCCATTCGAGCATAGAACCCTGGTCAATGACATCCATCTCCTGACCAGTCTCCTTGTCCATGAAGAGCGTCCGGTCAGCCTCCTGTTGCTTGGTGGTGTGCAGGATGATCTCATTGCCCTCAGAGCTCTTCAATACCCAGCGGGTGATCTCCAGATTCTCGAAGACAATCAGAGTCTCGGCGGCACCGGCCTCCAGAGCTTTCAAAGTGTCGTCGATACCGTAGCACACCTTTCCGGAGTCCTTGGAGATATGGTCAAAGTATTCGTTGATGAGTTTCTTCTCTTGGATAAACTTGACGTTGCTGAGTGTCTCTCCAGACAACTCGATGGCCTGGTTGAAGCCGTTCTCGCCTCCATATGAAACATCGACAACCTTGATGACCTTTGACTGTAGGCGGTTGTCGAACATGTCGGACTGGTTCAGGTCATTCTTGAAGTCGGCAGAACCGGCCAAGATGATACCGGCGACGTTGACCTTGTCGGCGGTGATGAAGTTCTGGACAGCCAATTCGGCGACCTTGCGGACGTAGTTGTGGCGCTTTTCTTCTCGCAGACGGGCGAAACGCAAGGCAGACTGACCACCACGGCCGTGCTTCTTGGGCAGGTCGACGGAGAACTTGTGAACGATTTCACGAGTGTTGCCAGAGAGGGTGCCGAACAGCGCGCCGTTTCCGTCCATGATGATGAATCCAAACTTCTGATCCGACTCCAACAGCTCGCTCAGCGCCTCGGTGTGGAACTTGTTGTCGCAAAGGTATAGCGAGGTGTTGATGGGCTTGAAGGGCTCGAAATCGATGTTGATCTTGCGCTCCTTGCCTTCTGCGGTGATGATTTCACCGCAGTAGATGACAAGGCCGTTGGGCGGGACTTTGGAGTACAGCTTCAGGCGCTGCTGGGTGGACGTGATGGCCGACAGGACGGAGAGACGGTTGACGCGGGACTTGATGTTGGAGGCGGTTCCCTGTGCTGATTAGCATTGTTCCGTGTGTGCAATGTCCAGCGCCTACAAATTCTTCCGCCAACATCTTTGCGGCGCGCGACACCTGATCCTTGGGCGCTGTACACAATTAGTCGGTCGCGCTTTCCCCAGCTGAGCACACTTACGAATAATAAGAGAAATCATGCTTGTGCCATTTCCGCGGGCGGCTTCGAGGCGCTTGATCAGCTTCTTGACCTTCCAGATCTCGATGTTCTTCTCGGCGTCGTTGGGCTGCTGCTCCTTGGACGACATGGTGGGTGTGGGAGGGGATGGTGGTGGTGAGCTGGCGGGGCAAAAGGTTTTTCTTGTTCAGCGGGGAACAAGCGGTCGAGGGTGGCCGACGTGCGGCGGGAGGCGCGAGTGAAGCGTGCTATGCGACTGTTTGCTCCGCGCGACGTTCACGCTGTGGTGGGAGGCAGTGTACGAGTGTCAGCACGGCACTCTGGCGTCTATGTGAAATTATTTGTCCGCTCGGTGCGAGGCCCTGACAAGGCAGCCGTCGCTCGGGTGCAGAGCCTTACCGGTGCCCTTCGCTTGCACGGCCATTCAGCGTGCAGCGGGAATGGCGATGCTGCAGGCTCGCGTCCCTCGTCCATGCATCGCATCTGTGCCAATGACGACGTTTGCGGGGCATGTCTCCCTCGTGATAGCTGCCCACAGCTTCAATTACCATGCCATCCGGGCCGCTTGGCGATACCAGATAAAGACGCCCGCCTGCCATGGAACGTGCCAGCATACCTAACCTATCGCCCTCCGCGCCCGTCCCGTTCCCGACGATAGCCTTCATCGATTCAAGTACCTAGCTCGCCCGCTCCCTGCATGGGGCAACATCTGAGTTTTAGACCAGCGGCTCCACCCAATATTCCTTATCTCTGCTCTGGATGCTCCTGAATTCTTGTTCTTGTTCTGCGTGAGTGTACATGATTATCGCGACTCGCCATGGACATCAAGGGCAAGCAGAAGTCGACGTGGGACGACTATGACGGCGTGCATCGCGGCTCAGTGGGCTCGACGGCGAGTCGCGTGCAATGGGACCAGCTTGAGCGGAGGCCGAGCGGCGAGAGCAACGCAGCATCGGGGACGTGGTCGAGAGTGCCCGGGGAGCTGCGGAGGCGGAGGTAAGCAGCACGGCGCAGCTATTCACGTGCGGCGATGCGAGGATTGTGCTAATGGCAACGTCACAGGTCCTCGATATCGCAGCGCATTGGCGCCGTCGTCGATGCCGGGGGTGTCAACAGCATCAACAACTTCGCGCGCTCGTGGCAGCGTGCCGCAGGCTTCTTCGAGATCACCCCCGTGCGCCCCAGCTTCCGCGTCGAGACCGAGGGCAGCGAGGGCAGCAACGAGGATGACCTCGAAACCCCGACCGAGTTCCCGCGCACTGGGCTGGGCGCTCCCAGCACCGACCAGCGATCAGCCCTACGCCGAGCCCTGCGCGACGAGGACCGCCGGCCATCTGACAACGCCGTGGTGGACGAAGAGCACGGCGCGACAGAGGAGACACACCTGCTGCCGAATGGAGTGGAACAGCGGCTGAGAGCGAGGGGAGAGAGCATCTTCAACATCGAGCCCTCACTGTCATCGCCCTTCGGCGGTAGCTATGGTACTGGCTATGGCAGTCTGTCCGCTCGTGTCAATGATTCGTCTATGCGCCATGCGGGGCGCCTTTTCACAGATCAACAGTTGAAGGGTGTTACTGAGCCGGAGCAAGAGCGCGAGCCACTGCTTGTGAAGCAGATCGAAGAAGATGGACACATCATCAACGTGGTTGTTGGCCAATCCACGCTTCCGCAGACAATCTTCAATTCGGTCAACGTCCTTGTCGGTGTCGGACTGCTCACACTTCCCCTGGCCTTGAAGTACTCCGGGTGGGTAATTGGCATGGTCTTCCTCGCGTGGTCGGCTGTCGTGACGGCTTACACGGCTAAGCTACTGGCCAAGTGCTTAGATGTAGACAGCTCGCTCATCACCTTCGCAGACCTCGCCTACGTCTCCTTCGGCAACAAAGCTCGGGTCGCAGTCAGCATCCTGTTCTCCCTCGAGCTGTTGGCGGCATGCGTCGCTCTGATAGTCTTGTTCGCCGACAGCATGGATGCACTCATTCCTGGCTGGGGTACACTTATATGGAAGATTGTCTGTGGTATCATCCTGACGCCATTGAGTTTTCTCCCGCTACGCTTCCTATCATTCACATCCATCTTGGGCGTCATGTCATGTTTTGGCAGTAAGTCCTATCATCGAAAGCTGTATTACTTCCACTAATTCTTTCGCAGTCACCATCGCCATCTGGGTCGACGGCCTCATCCAGCCGCACGCCCCTGGTTCTATCCGCGAACCAATGACCCAGTATCTCTTCCCAGACAACTGGCTCACCATCCCCCTCTCATTTGGCCTACTCATGTCACCATGGGGCGGACACAGCGTATTCCCCAACATCTACCGCGACATGCGGCACCCCTACAAATACCGCCGCGGCGTCGACATCACCTACATCTTCACCTACGTCATCGACACAGGCATGGCCTGCGCCGGCATCCTCATGTTTGGCGAAGGCGTCCGCGACGAAATCACCAGCAACATCTTCCTCGCCAAAGGCTATCCGGCCTGGATCTCCGTCTTCATCGCCATCTGCATCGCCATCATCCCGCTCACCAAAGTCCCACTCAACGCGCGACCCATTGTCTCCACATTGGAAGTCCTCTTCGGCCTCGATGCGCGCTCGCTCGCCACGTCGTCTTCGATGAACGGCATGTCCGGCTTCAACCGCGGCCTCTTCAAGATCGCGCTTCGCATCGGCACGCTCATCGTCTTCGTCGTCATCGCCATCCTCTTCCCGTCCTTCGACCGCATCATGACTCTCCTCGGCAGCGTAGCCTGCTTCTCCATCTGCATCATCCTGCCCCTCGCCTTCCATCTCAAGCTCTTCGGCAAAGAAATCTCGTCCGCCGAGAAGATGATGAACTGGGTTCTAATCGTCATTAGCACCGTCATGGCGGTCGTTAGTACTGCGTTTGCATGCATTCCCAAGGAGCTTATTGGCGCGTAATTCTTTTCTCGACATGTACAGCCCTCGGTTAACCTGGAGGGCTTTATTATTATTAAACATTGACGTAGATGTATAGCGTAGTGTGGCGTAAATAGTTCATTACTGATGCGGCATGTCAGGCGCCTTTGTAGCATTTAGGTGGTTGTCGTCTCGAGGAATTACCATCATCAATCACTCTACCTTGCAACGCGCTTTCGCTTCGGGAACGTAATCACTGTGATGACGAGTCAGCTGTTTTTGACTGTTTCTTTAGACATGACAGGGTTTAGTGACTTCAGTGTCTCATGAACCCCATAGGAAATACTCGCAGACAACAGAGAGCACAGGTAGGTGCGCAACATGTTTCCGAGGCTGAATTGCGCTTCTTGATTCCGAGTGAAGTGGCAGAGTCTATACGCTGGCCCCTCATGGCTAGTCCCCGAAGACACATCCAGATGCCCCCATGCCGGACGCACAACCAGGCCGGCAGTCGCGCGTACCTTGTTGTACCACAGCCTATAAGCATCCAAATTTCGCTATGCACAATGCAGCCGCTTCCTCCGCGAGCCAATCTAGTTCCTCATCTGGCTGGGACGGCGTCTATTTCGTCCGGTCTGGGATGACCTTCTCGTCCTTCTGTGGCCTCCACTCCTTGACGAACGGAAGGAACTCTGGTTGGCCGGGGATGTATTTCCGTAGGACTTCGGGGACCTGGAAGCCATCTGGGGTCTGGTAGTTTTCGAGAATACAGCAGAGGGTTCGTTCGGTTGCGCAGACTGTGTGACAGGATTAGCATACAAAATACGCGTGAAGAGATTCAGTGGGTGGACTTACGTGTACCGTTCAAGGCGTGAACGTACTCTTTCCTGGTGGAGGTCTGCTTCTTGACGCCGTATCGGATCTCGAGTTCTCGGGTTTGGTAGTCCGTGCAGTTGGAGATGGAAACGAGTTCCTTGTACTCGCCACCACCAGTGACAGGGAACCAGGCTTCGAGGTCGCGCTTCATGGCCGCTGCGTTATCTGTATCGTCTTAGCTCCAAGATCTACCCTCGAAACAGGTCTGACTTACTCAATGCTCCCGACACTATAGCTACGACCTGATATGGCAGTCCCAGGCTCTGGTAGAATTCCTCAGACGTAGCCAGCATGTCCTCAAATGCCTCCCACGACTTCTCCGGGGTTGTGAGGAGAAACTGCTCCACCTTCTCGAACTGATGTATCCTAAAGATGCCCCATGCGTCCTTTCCGTGTGATCCTGCCTCTTTCCTGAAGTTGGTAGAGTATCCGGCATATTTGATCGGCAGATCAGCAGCGCCTAACCACTCTTCCGAGTGAAGAGCCGAAATAGGCTGTTCTGAGGTAGCAATAAGGTACTTGTCTGTCTCTGGCTTGTCCTTGCTCTCGGTGACCTTGTACAGCTCCTCGTCGAAATCCGAGAGTTGCGCAGTCTTGGCCATCTGGTCACGGAGCATGAAGAACGGAGGCTGGTTCGGAGTGTAGCCTTTCTTGAAGAGGAATTCTAGGCCGTAGTTGACGAGTGCGAGGTTGAGGAACAGACCGTAGCCTATCAAGCAGTACCCTCTATGTCCCACGATCTTGGTGCCGCGCTCCGGGTCGTAGCCAGCTAGCCTGGTGAGAACACCGTGATGCGGGATGCCGTCTGCTTTGAACTCTGCTTTCCGGCCCTCGGGCGCCCATGTCTTGATTACTGCGTTGTCGTCCTCGGTGTTTGAGACGGGAACGTCCTTGTAGACGTAGTTGCCAATCGACTTGCACTTTGAGTTGAGCTTCGCCAGCTTCTGGTTGGCCTCCTCTTCTTTCCTCGCCTTGTCCTCTTTGAGCTTCTTCATCTCTTCCAGGATCTCAGTCGCATCCTCCTTGGCCTTCTTCTTCTGCCCCACCTGCTTTTGCAGGGCATTGATGTTTGAGCCGATTTGTGTTGCGGCATATTGTGTCTTTCGGTGGTCCTCAAAGTCGGCAATGACTTCGTCTACGATCTCGACGGGCGCATTTCGTTTTCGCTGCGACTCGCGGATCTTCTCTGGGTCACCGCCGCGCTCTTTGATAAAGTCGTTACTATCCCTCCATGTTAGTTGTGTTCCTGTCCGAGACGTAGCAGTGTCTGCAACTTGAACAGGCGGAAATGGGAGCGCCAGAGCAGACATACACGTCAAGCATTTTGTATGGGTGTGTCCAGCCTTGGAGCGAGAGAATTGGTCGTGTGCAGTGTATCGCGTCTCTTGCGACTCACAATTCAGTGGTGCCGCTTGAGTCAGGGACCAGCTGGTCTGTGCAATGGCGGGGCAGATGTGGCTTGTGTGTGGCTGCCCGAAAACATCAGGCAGGTGGAAGTCCGAGAGTGTCCGGCCCTACATGTGCGCCCGTCTCTGCTCAGCTTGGAGCATGAAGTCACATCAAGCGCTGAGTTATAGTTACCCGGATCTTGTCTTGCGTTGAGAGGCATCGCGACCAGAAAAGTTCAGAGTCCAGCACCCCCACCAGCCTCGCCCATCATCCTGGTGAAATGGGATGGCAACATCGAAAGCAACGCCGACTGCGTCAGAAGCGCGCCAACAGCGCCAAACTTCCCAAGCAAGCAAGAAGGCTTAATACCCACGTGGGACTGTCGAAGACTGCACGTTTCTCGTCAAAGCTTCGGAACTGCCTAATGAAGACGTGGTCAGTGGGCGCATCCGACCGTGTGGAGCTGCTTGAGCTCAGACCGTCGGGTTGGAAATGCTCGAACGAGACCCCGTGGCCCCTGCAAAACGTATATTTACCGTCTATTGAGATAAGTAAACTCGAGGCCGTCATGCTCGACCTACAAACGCCCAGTACGCCCTCGCTCAAACACTGCGCCATTATACCTCCATGGAGGATTGTGAAGCCGATTGCCATCTTCAAGTCAGACCCATGCCCAGTCGACCGTCTATGCCGTCTACACTCAGCCGTATAATCGTAAAGAAATCTCTTGCAGCTCAATGAGGGTGGCATCGGTCAGACAGACGTCCTGTCCAGCCCCGTCCCTCCTTCAACCTCTTCCTCTCCATCGACTCGGCACGCTTGTCCACGCTGAGACCTTGCAGAGCACGTATGTTAGTGAAAGGCTTCACATAACAATGCACTTGCTTCCGCCAGCGGGCTCACTAGGGTTTTGGCTCCTCTCCACCTCTCCGACCATGAGCTCAAACGCCTTTTGTACGTTCTCGTTGTATCGCGCGCTCGCTTCCGTCCATGCGCACTTGAACTCTTCGGCAAGGGCTTTGCCGTCTTCGGGCGTTACTTGCCGTTGCTCGGGGCGCAGGTCGGACTTGTTGCCTACGATGACGAGAGGGACCCAGTCGACAGCCTATGGAATGCAACGTTAGATGCTCTGCGGGTGCTCCACGAAGGAGCGCAGAGTTGACGTACGACGTTTCCGCAGGAGGAACTCACGAGGTGGTTGAGAATCTTGTCGCGGATGATGCGCGCCATCTCGAAGCTCTGCTTGCTGGCGACCGAGTAGACAATCATGTAGCCATGGATGCCAATGAAGTGCTTCGAGTTGAGGATGCTATACTCATCCTGAAAGGGAGCGTCATTGTCAGTTGGGTCCTCAATGCAAGCCTTAGCTTTTGAAAACAAATGCGCTGGGTATCATGCAGTTTATGTGCGCTGGCTGCACGATTAGGGTGGGGCGTGGAGACGGCGACGCGATGCGGGGAGAAAAGAAATCCTCAAAGTACCTGCCCAGCCGTATCGATGATCTCCGTCGCAAAGTCCTGATTCTTATAGCGAATCATCTTGCTAAATGTGTTCTCGATGGTTGGATAGTAGCTGTCGACAAAGTGACCATCGACGAATTGCACCGTCAGACTCGACTTGCCTGTGCAGCTGTCAATCGGGTACTTTTCACATGCTTGGTAACGCGGAAGCTTGACCACGCAGTACTCACCGACAGCTCTACTGCCGACAATGGCCATCTTTCTTTGCTTGGGTGCCGGCATCTTGCTGCTGGCTTTCTGGGGAGTTCTTGCGGAAGCTGAGCGGCTCGCCAGTGTTGAAGTTTTGCGGTCTCAGTCCAATGCTGAGACGCAGCTGCCTGGGATGCGCTTGGTTTACTTTGCGGATTCCCGGGAGGAGCTAGCTTGGGACAGAATGACGCCGTCTAGCTGCAGGTGTCACCGAGTAAGACGAAACGGATTGCTATGTGTCCGAGCTTGTCAATAGCCACGACTCGGTTTCGAGGCAGGTCCAGCGTACAAGGACAAGACAGCTACAGTTTAGTTACAGCAATAGATCTTGCGCAAAGGAGCTTCACAAAAATATCCAGGCCGCGCGCGGATGCCGTCATTCCTATACCAGGATCGACTCCGGCTCTCGTAGTGCGTAACGTCCACCTCTGGATGTTTGGGCCACCGCCTGGGTCTGCAGCATACATCAACTAGCAAGCGACGAATCCCGGGCTTTCAATTTACGTGATGCCAATCCATCTGGGTCTAGCGCTACCAAACCGCGAACAAAGACGGCCAGACAGCAAGCAGAGTTCGGAACGGGCAGCAAACTAGCCTCCGAAGTTCTGAAGGCCCCGTTGCTTCCTTTACCCGAAGCATGTTCAGCGCCCGTCAAAGGGGGATGGTTCACATGCAAGGCACTAACGGCTATGTAGATGGCCCAGGATATTACAAGTCGCTGCACAGAAGATGGATGGAAGAAATATCTAGATTGTTTCCGTCGGAAGGTTTCAGACAAGCCGGTACAGCAAGTCGGCTGCGTCATTGCTACCATCGGGTTGGGTCGTGTGTAGCTTCAGAATACGAGCATGTACAGGCATGGGAATTAGCCAGATGCCGGATCGCACCGATTACTTTTCGCGTAGTCTCATAAATGATTAGAATTGCCTCCACAATGATCCGGTGTTTTCGCCAGCCTAAACGCTGCGGCCTGCATTATGCAGTGTTCATAGCCGCCATTCCACCTCTGCCACCACATAATTCGGGGTTGCGAATGCAACCCAACTGTGCCGGTAATTGCTGCATGTACATAGTCTGGGGTATCGTGTAACTGCCAAAATGCCCAACGCCAATGACACAAGGAATGCCGCCCGAAAGTATGCAACCCGGCCGTCCAAGTTTACAAAGAAACGCGCACCTCTTTTCGCGAGCGGTGTGCGCTGCCACAATATCCGCCGCTCCAAGGACCGCCTGTTCAACATCCGACCCTTTCAAGCTCCTCGACGACAAGCATGATACGTGCAGTATAGTTTCTCCACGTATCTTGGCCCTCTTCGCCCTCAAAATGTTTTGCCTTGCGATTGGCGTGCTCATGGACCTGTACGAATTCTTTGATCTTGTCAACAAGTGTATTGAGTTGCCGCCCAGGTAGTTGTGCGCGAACCATGCTCTTGATGGAGTCGTTGAGACACATGTTGCCAAGAAGAACGCTTAGGTAGCCAATCGCTACGCTGGCTTGGGTCTCTTCCATCGATATAGCCTATGCAAGGTTAGTTCTCTAATATTTAATCGGTATATCGGAGTAGCTCACCTGAGCGGTACGGACCGATCCCGCGACAAAGGTCTTGACAAGCGTCTCTATCAAAAGATGCTTGTCGTCAATATTCACCCTTGCCTCATTGCTATGCTCAGTAAGATTGATCATAGCACCCAAACTGAGTATGAGGGTATCTAGCGTCTTGGTCCACTGCGCCTCGTCCGAGTCTATTTCAAGAAGCTTGAATCGGTCGACGATTGACTGCACAAGAGATTGGACGAAGGCGGCATCCGAGAAGTGCTGACAGGCCTTGGGCTTGTTGTTCGTTAGGTTCATGCAGAGCTTGACGGCTAATGTGGTTACGGCGGTGTCACCGAGCTCAATCGCGGTCGGCATCAGATTGGCCAGGCGTATGAGCGTGTGAGACGGCCACAGTGTCTGTTTTGATGGTGCGAGAGACAGTGCCTCTAAGATCGAGAAAGTCAAGTCGAGGATCAGTCTGTCGTCGCCGCCGCTCCCATAGTCACCCTTGAGACGTTCCGCAGTTGTCGATGCAACTTCAACGAGCTTGCTGATAATGTCATGGGTGAAAATTGAACCGACACAACCAGTTTTGCGAACTCCAAGGACCAGTAGATCCAAACTTTTCAATGCAACGAGCTGCGGTGACAATGTCTCAGGCTTTGATCTCGACCAAACAGGGCTGCCCAACACTACCGACCGGAAGGCAACGACTGACTCTTGCGCTATCTTAGACAAATTCGTCTTACGCAGCTTTGCAATCTTATGAATGTCGACGTCATTGCTCAAAAGCATCACTAATGTGTCCCTGGCCTGAGAATGAATGATCTCGTCCAGCACGGCCGAAGTAGGGTTGGACTGCAGCATGAATGTTGTCGCCACGGCTACGATAAAGTCGAAGACGATTTCACCATTGGAGCCGACGTTCTTCAGGAACTGCTGAGCCAAGGAGGAGTCGAGTAGATCACGCGTGAATGTCTCACTGGCCATCTTCGTGCAAAGCTCCAACATGGTGCTGCGGCGGATACTGTTGCCTGACTTGATGGCGATGTCATCTATCAACATCTCATTCTCCCAATGGAATGTGCTGTTCTGGCCTTGTCTTCTTAGCTCATGGGTTGGACGGACTTGACTCGCTTCGTCTTCCTCTTCTGTTTGGCTATCTTTTGTTTGTAAGCAAGTAATTGGATCGTCCAGATCCATGGACATAAGTAGCGCGTCTTCAGGGTTTGCCTCCTGGAGATAGGAGCGTGATTTCGCGTACGTGAACTTTGGTCGGACACCAAGTCCAGATGTTGTCTGTGATGTTTGAGAGTCAGCGGCTGCATCGCCGTCGACATCTAAGGTCATGTCGTCCAAAGCAGCGTTCGGCGGGCTTCGTAACCCCACGCCTGTCCCAAATGCTGGTTTCGCGGTATGCTTGTTAGTCGAAGAATTCTCGCATTCCCCTAATTCGCTACCACTTCCGCTCTCGCTCTCGCTGGCTTCTTCCTCTGAGCTTTCTTCCTCCGGCTTGAGCTTTGCTAAGAGCCTGACCTTTTTAGAGTGCACAGCATGAGTCAGATCAGATTGTGACCTCGAGAGGGCCCCCAGAAGCGACGAAGGTTTTCGGTCAGTCAGTTGCAATCTCGATATCCTCGGCATAGGCGTGGTCGACATGGAGGATGTGCCAAGCAAGCTCCCAAACAGAGCTTTTTGGCGAGGAGTAACGGATCCAGAGGCAGGCTTCGTTGATGTTCGATTTGGAGTAGACAAGGAGTCTGGTATTTCATACATGGTGTCGTCTTCCAAGACACTAACATCGGGATCTTCGGCAATAGGAGATGGCTTCGGTGCTTGGAGTTGCGGCAGCATTTTGTGCAGCGTTGCAGGTGAGGACTGTCCCTTTGCCATAGGCGCTCTTATGACAACAGGTACAGTACGGACGCGGGTTCGTTGTGGTTTGTTGATTGAAGACAGTGCAGGCTGAGCAATCGCTGCAGCTGTTGCAATGGGCAACTGGGGAGCAGTGTGGCCCAAGGGAACACTGTTCTCCTTCTTCTGCTGTTTTCGAGGTAGTGATGAACCCTGCGCGTGCGCACCTGTCAGTTTTGGTGCTGTGAGTGACGATGCAGAGCCTTTGCGCTTCCGCTTTCTCATAGCTTCAGAGTCTTCCGACTCAGTCCACTCTTTTCCGGGTGTTTCGCGAACGGCCTCGGCAATCTTCGCCTGCTGATTGCGCCCAGCTATTGGGGCTCGCCGCGGAGGCTTTGGGGTGGGCAGATGCAACTCATCGCCTGATGAGGGCAGGTCGAAAATGTCGTGCTCCTGTGCTGGCCTCGGTGCACCATTCGCGCTTACAGCCCTAGCAGGTGGTATGGCGATGGTCTTAGCACTTTTCAGTGTCGATGTGGCAGACAGAGCGGGTGTCGTCGCTCGCGCGCTGTCCTTTGCCTTCGCTGTTACTGCTACGTGCGTCGTCGCCTGTCCCTTCTGGCTCTCTTGCTTATGCCCTTGCGTGGGCTGTGGTGTCTTTCCTCGTCGTGCTCTTGGCGGTATCGCATCATCGGGGATCGAGGGAGACGCGGTTGTTCTTGCAGACGGAGGTAGGGGTTTCTGTGGTTTCTTCGCTGTGAGATCTGCAGAGTTCGCCGTGTCAGGCATGCGTAAGGCGTGTGACGTTCTGCTCGGTTGGAGGCTCTGCCCTGTTGCGCTGCCAGGCGATACCTGCCCATCGTGATCTTCGTAGGGTTTCCGGCGCTTCGTGAGGAGTCTTTTCGTTGGCTTGGACGAGGGCAAGGCGAAGTCATCTTCCGAAGGCACATCGAATATGTCGGGGCTTGCAGTATCGGCGCGCGCATGGCCTAAGCTGACGCCGGCTCCGGCAACACTCTTCTTCTTCAACGATGCACTCGGAACTAGCGTATGTTTCCGTGATCGTTCTGGAGAAGTCGCGTCGTTGTTGTGTGCTGGCTGGGTTGTGGGCGTAAGGCGCGATGATTTGCCGTAGGTCACGACCTTCTTCCGACGATCCGGCGCAGTGAAGGCGGAAGACATGAAGGTAGCCATCCTGCTCGTGGTGTTGTCGTGACCGCTGGAAAAAGCTACTCAGAGGCGCATCGTGTCGAAGATGCTGTGGCGCGGCGGTGACGTGAAGGTCCGGAATTCCGCATTCATTCACGGTGAGAGTGAACACCAACACGCGTTCTGTCGCGGCGAGCAATGTTTATTTGGTGCAACAGTGAAACGGCGCTCAAAGCGGGATGCTGCATAGCAAAGGGTTCAATGACGACGCCAGCCATGTGGCTGCAAGCAGGCACGGCAGGGTTCATGGGGTCAAGCCGAGATAGGAAGGGCGGTGAATTTAGGCGAACTCCTCCAGTGCCAGCTTCCCTCTCAGGGCACAAGTCACGAGCCTACGGTCTAGTCCTCTATAGCTCCACTACTCCTCTTTCTTCGTTATCTAGACACTATATCTCCTCCCACTTCGGTGAACCAGAGTCCTTACACACTCAACTATCAATTGACACATCTACCAAGACTTCTACCCCTCAATCGCTCATTGGCCGAGGCAGTGATCTATCCAAGTAAGCCTGAATCTCTTCATATCGCTATCAGCCGACCGAGAGGAGAGACAAAGGCAGTTGTAAATCATACTGAAAATTGCTTGGTGAGCCTTCCTACTAATGCGTGCCAAGATCTCCATTTTCGAGCTCCTCCACCAGCACCTATCACAAGATGGCAACAGAATCCCAGCCTACTGCACCTTCACAGTGCGTTGGACCTGAATACCGCCCATCTACTCAGAAGCCCACTGCCACCGTCTCGACCCCACTAAAACAGGAGAATGTCCACATTCTGCCCCAGACACCACAGCTGATAGCGCTGCTAACGTAAGCTCCCTTACCAATTCTTGAACACTATGCCAACATGATTATCAGCATGATCCGCGACCATCAAACTGGACGGGCCGACTTCATTTTTTACAGCAACCGCATCATTCGACTGTTGGTCGAAGAGGGCCTCAACCATCTTCCCGTCGTCGAGCATGAGATCAAAACGCCGGTAGGAAGAAGCTACTCCGGCGTCAAATTCGAGGGCAAAATCTGCGGCGTCTCGATCATGCGTGCGGGAGAGAGTATGGAACAGGGTCTCCGAGATTGCTGCAGGTCAGTCAGAATCGGAAAGATCTTGATCCAGAGGGACGAGGAGACCAGCAAGCCGAAGCTGTACTACGATAAGCTGCCCGAGGACATCGCGGATCGGTGGGTGCTGCTTCTGGACCCCATGCTTGCAACTGGTGGCTCAGCACTCATGGCCATTGAAGTGCTCAAGTCTCGGGGTGTACCGGAGGAGCATATTCTGTTTCTCAATCTCATCGCTAGCCCTGAGGGCGCAAAGAACCTCGCAGATGCCTACCCCAAGGTCAGAGTCGTGACGGCATTCGTTGACCAGGGACTGGACGAGAAGAAGTAAGTTACGATACTCTATTCGAAGTAAGACGCTAACAACCTTCAGCTATATCGTGCCGGGTCTGGGTGACTTTGGCGATCGGTTCTACACTATGTAGGCGACCATTAGTGACAGTTGGCATAGTACGGCGTCGATCTCGGCTTCGGCTTCCTTTGAGCTCATTTAGCATGGAGGATTTGTCCGCAATGAGATAACGGTGAACAAGCATATACGAATTCATTTTATTTTGAATGCATGCCGTGCAACACAGCCAGAGCTATTTGCAGCTCGTTCCTGCCTTCATCTGGTGACTCCTTAAAACGCCGTACTATTCAGAACCCAATTCCATGGTATCGCGAACGCCTTTTGAAGGTCCCGAGGGCATGGAGCTTGCCCATACCCGTACATGTCCTCACTCTGCCAAGCCTCGATGACTTGGAGAGACCTGCTGCAATTCCTACTCCGCATATTCGCCCTCTGCATCAAGGTCGTCCTGCTCAATGAAGCCATCATCATCGTCGGTCCGCGCACTTGGCATGGCGCCCATGCGGTTGCTTGACCGTCCTGTCGCAGCCCTGCCCGCCGCAGCCTCCTTCGCGACTGCGTCGCAAGCGTCAATCCAGTCAGCGTAGACATCGACCGGGGCCGAGAGGTAGTTGATGTTGGTTTGGAAAGTTTGGCCGCAGACTTTGCATTGCAGGTTGCCGACGCCGGATTTCTTCTCGATTGAGACAGAGACGGATTTCTCGTGGTTGCAGAAGAGGCACTGGAAGGTGGTGGGGAGCTTCTCCTTCTGTGGAATACGTCAGCATACACTTAGGATATGTAAGCGACTGAGATTGCAGTACCTTCTTGGGGCCTTGAGGCTTGCTGGAAGACTTGCGCTTGCCCTGCGATGTTGTTAGTATTGCGCATGCGACCAGATGGGGGACATCCACATACCATTTTGCTATGAGACTTGTTTGAGGTGAGTGAGTGAAGTTTCAGTCGTAGGATATGCGACAATGAGTTGAGACCTGAAAAACAAGCGTAATGAAGGGTCCTCGTCGTTGTAGCTGTGTTTAGTGACGATGTTTAGTCGCGAAGGTGAAGCATGCTGCATGGGTCGCGCAGTTCCGACGCCAAGCTTTAAACGCTCCCTTGCAGCTGCCCCATGCGGCCAATCGCCGCCCGATAAGCCCCGCTCCAATCACCTATCACCGAGCCGCATCCCAGTCAGCTGTCCATTGCCCTAAGAGCTCACCGTCTTCGTCCACGTTGCTCCTGTCCTCTTCTCTCCTCTTCTCTCTTTCCTCTGGGATTCTTTGCGTGTATCCAAGGCACAAACTGGGTTTCGATTGCTACAGGTCAAGCAAGCTTGTTATCACAAGATATCAAGCCCATCTGCCCCCATCTGCCCCCATCTTTCGACCTATCTCTCATCGGCACCCTCCGGTATTTGTTGCACAGCCTGTAGCACAGGCAGTACATCTGACTGGTCTCTCATCTTTCCTGTTATTATCACCTTTGTATAAGAGCGCATGACCTCCATCATGACTACCGAAAACAGCATCAGTGATGCTGTCCTCAAGGAGATCTTGGAGGGGTTGAGGTCACTTCGGACGGAGAATGCGCAGCTAGCAGCGTCCGTTGATAAGATCAACGGTCGCGTGAACATGTTGGCTGGCATTAAGCAGCTCAAGGATGAAGCTGCGTCTGAGGCTGCCAATGGCACCCTCAGCAAGGACAAGGCAAAGGATGCGGAGTCAGAGAAGACCGTAGAGGCTGTTAGCCAACAGTATGAGCAACCACCTGCAAACGTTGATGCCCCACCTCGTCGAGCAAGCGTCTCCAAAACTTCAAAGATCATCTTGACGTCGTATCCGGGTCAAGCTGGCGTTGATCCGTTGCCCATGGAATGGGGTGCCAAGGACCCTGCAGTCCGAGGTCCTGTCGTTGTGTCTCGACATGCGAATACTATTCGAAGACGTAATGGTATGTTTACTCTCCACATAGTTCTCCTGTGGTTTCATTAACGATGTCTAGCTATCGGTGCTCATGGAGGTTCATATTCCATCTACAACGCTCTTGCAGTGGCAAGCAAAAACCTCGACATCACCCACAAACCAGACTTCACGAACACTGAGCCCGCAGCCAAGATCGGTCCTTTTCCGCAATGGAGCGACAAGAAGAAGATCGTTGCTATGGACCCGTATGGCCATCTTGCCCCATGGTTATACAAGGAGACCATGGACAAGGATGATGTCGAGATTCGGCCCACGATCGCCATCACCCGCGCTCATATGAAGGTTCCTGAGCTGGAGGACAGTGTCAAGAAAGGCCGCCTCGCTGTGGATGGAAAGATTTGCGTCAATGATATGGGCGAGATAGCTGTCACCAAAGTTGCTGTTGAGCCGGTGTGGTATCTACCTGGTGTAGCTGAAAGATTCAACATCGGTAAGTCTCCTAGATTTTTTAAAACACTCCAGACTGACACGGTCCGCTAGATGAGGGGACTCTCAGACGGACACTGTTCGAGGAGACTGGTGGCTCGTATCCAGAACTCATTACCCGTCATGACATCAAGCTATTTCTTCCGCCCATTGGTGGTCTTACGGTCTACATCTTTGGCGACCCAGCAAAGATGGCAGATCCTAGCGCTAGACTTGCTCTCCGAGTTCACGATGAATGCAATGGTAGCGACGTCTTTGGCTCCGACATTTGCACATGTCGTCCTTATCTGACCTTCGGCATCGAAGAAGCCGTCAAGGAAGCACAGAAAGGTGGAAGCGGAGTCGTCATCTACTTCCGCAAAGAGGGCCGCGCACTTGGTGAAGTGACCAAGTACCTGGTGTATAACGCACGAAAGCGTGGAGAAGACAGGGCTAGCGAGTACTTCAAGAGGACGGAGAACATTGCTGGTGTCAAGGACATGCGTTTCCAGGCGCTGATGCCTGACATCCTCCATTGGCTCGGTATCACGAAGATTGATCGCATGCTAAGTATGAGTAACATGAAGCACGACGCCATTGTCGATCAGGGTATCCCAATTCACGAGCGCGTTCCCATACCTGACGACATGATTCCGGCGGACAGTCGAGTGGAGATTGATGCGAAGATCCAAGCTGGTTACTGTACGTTTTCCCCGCATCCGGTCACCCCGTCGTGCTATCTGTCTGGACACTCCGACTCGTCGGTCGTATTTCTACGCTTTTTGGCTTGTGCTGACTTCTGCAGTTACGACTGGTCATGTCATGTCCATGGACGAGTTGGCGAATGTTAAAGGTCGTGGTTGGGAGGACATTGATGTACGTGGGATGAGCATCTTTCTATTCGCCCGGTCAACATTTACTGACTCCAATCGCAGCACTGAGAAATTGCACCATGATCATAAGCGGCATGGCAGCCTGGATACAGAGGTCATCTGAAGCCTTCCTGCATGCAGGTACAGTACGATTGGCCTGCTCTGTCAATATGCAGCTCGACGCGTGCAACGACTCCTTCGGCAAAGGAAGATCCGATCAAAGGCCTAGAAGGGTGATCCCACGGTGCCAGATAAGGAAAGTTGTAGAAATGGAATTAGATTGCATCCAACGTCCACGCAAGGAGGGTGCACGGAGCGAGCCGCAGTAGTGCTGCTTTGCTTTTCCCGTGCCTCCTTTCCCGAGCTTGGGCAGCTTGCTATGTGCTGTAAGCCACTTACGACGTGACATGTAGAACGATATGTGTGGACTCTAACATCGGTCTGGCATTTTGCGTGCTCACGCGATAGTCCATAGTCGCAACATGATGCAGCTTGCAGAGTCGATTCGCTTGCCCCGCATTTGCTGCACGACTCTAGTATATCCAGTCAACTTCCAGTGCACGTGGCTAGCCCTACGTCTGGTCTCGGGCTGCAATGGTAACAGCGTACAGCAGAAGCGTGAAGGCTGAAGCAGTACAGATCACGCATGCAAAGCAGCATTGTCAACCGGCAACCCCAGTGTAATTTCCCGCCTTTCCCGCCGCATGACCTCAGATCCTACCCACCATCCCCTCATCGAAGGAGTCACAGACTGGAAAACCCCGTCCCGAACGGCAAGTCCAGTGTCGGCGCGGCCCGCGTTGGGCACACATTGCCATGAAGTCGCTTTACCGCTCTTCCAAGCAACGTGCGCGGTACCCACTTAGTCCCGCAAATCGCACACACAATCTTTGTCCCTAGACTACAATCTAAATTGCTTAATACTGTATGCTATGTGCTGTCAAAGGCGTCAGAGTCCCACTCACACACAGTAGTGGCAATTCTCACGACTGCCGCCCGCAGGATGCACACTTGCATAAGCGAGACCAACAAACCTCGTCCTGTTGGTGCGGATACCTGGTTGAGTTTCGGGTAGGATCGGCGCGAGATCTACCATGGAACCGTGTCTGGATTTGCGGAGAATTTGTTTGGATGCGTGATATGTGCTAAGGGTGTGGTGTGGTGAAGAGGGGTAGGACTGAGGACAAGGCTTGTTGGGAAGAGGGCTTGCGTTGCACTGCATACCTGACAGCGTCATCTTTGGGGTTTGTTGAAGCCGGTCCGAGATGGATGTAGATAAGTGTGCAGTTGGTGGGCTATGACGGCGTGGATAGTTGATGATGGGAATAAATGTTGGCGTGTTGGATGCGATCAACGGCCGCGGCTACAACGGATAACATGGCATGTACCCGCTTCTCGGGTCCAGGGACTCGAAGCACCTGAACGCGAATTGTGCTGTATGTGTACATGTGCGTTGCGGTGGCTAAGCTCGTAGCGACTTAGGTACTTGACAGGCTGGGCAGCATGGCATATAGCGGGGATCGGACGCATGCATCCAGGTCTCGAAAGGGACTAAGAGTTGGCTGTGACAAGCAGATTCCGCAGAGAGGAAGGCCGGAAGGGGAGATTCGATGCATTGGAAGTCTATGGTGCATGGGCAAGAATTTGATGCCATCTCACGGTGGTCGATGTTGTAAGGCAAGGGCACGTGCTCACACAGGAAGGAAGGGACTACACGAATGAAGCAGGAACGATTGACCGAGTACCGTCCGGGCCATGTAACGGTAGAGGTACCGGAACATGCCCGGCACATACTCAGCGACACAGATCATTCAGCTGAAAGCCACTCAAGGTTGCGAGGCGGACCCGCTCCGTTCCACTTCAAAGGCACCAACAGAAACTCCAAGCTGAATCAACGCCAGCTGACGCGGAAGTGGAGCTGAATTCAGTTGCAGAGGATTCCAGATCCAGATCGAGAATCAAACCATTTGCCTGGTTGACCAACGTCTCATACTGTTCGCCCGTTCGACATGAGCGGAGATCAAAACATGTGAGGGGTAGGATCCAAGCACTCCAAGGGCGGTCTTATCCGAGCGGTAACGTGGCTGTCGCTCTATCGCCGCGCGAATTGCTGCAAAAGCCGACTACCGTTGTCAGATTGAACTATGTCATCGTACGAGAGATTTATTGAGGTCCGCATCGAGGGTTTGTGAGACTGCTGCTCTGCCATGAGTCGGCTGCGCTCGTGTTCTTATGCTCCAACCGGATCACAGGCGGATGTGCGTTATCGCCATGGATGTCCTTGTATGTTCATGTTCTCGACCTTTCAAAGAGCCCGTAATCTGCAGATGCATGACACGCAGCAATGGACGACTCAGCCCGAGTAATGTCGTCACAGGAAGCATGACTGGAGCAACTGAGGCGGTGGCCACGCTCGTGCCAGCCTCAGACCGCACAAACCATCTGGCGGTCTCTACCGATAACGAAATGTGCATGGTGATAAGGATCGAGAAATTGGCATCCCTTTGATTTCCAGGTACACAGCAAGGAACGCCGGTGTGATTGCCAGGTACTGGGACGCCGCTTGTCTTGTCATCACAGCGCATCATGACGGATAAGAGCATGATCCTTGGGAATCGGCTCGCATCCGCCGATTCGATGGCAGTCAACGCGACGGCGCCGCTCTGGCAACGCACCCGCTCTTCCGGCGAGCCTTTGACCAGACACGCGACGCCAACCAGAGGCAGCCGAGCCAATGCTGAGAATCTGCCATCGTAAGCGCACTGGATAACCTTCCCATGGAGGGCGAACAGCGTGCCACCGGTGACAAAGTCAACGCATTGAAGAACGGTGGCTGTCTCCCACGCAGTTTGCGGTGGCCAACTCAGACGTGCAGCGGAAGCGGCAGTCTAGAGTTATTGACATTTGACGTGAGGTGGTCTTGTGTGCGTTGAGGGCGACTCGGGACGAGTGAACGGATGACAGCACATCTTCCCTGCAACGTTCTAAATCTAAACGGTCCACGTTTTCTGGCGGCGCGCGCTTTAGCATGCATCCCAGTCCTGAAGTAAATGGCGTGGAGTGGGGAGGCCCGGATTGCTGATGCAGCTAGCATGACAAGGGTGGCCCCGGTACATGCAGTGGCTGTCTTTACGCTGGTAGTATGGGGTGAATGGCGTCTGGGCATGGGTCTGGAGACCATTATTACTACATAGCCCATTCCTAGTCTCACACACTCCGTCATTCTCAGCTTCCGTAACTACTTCGACATTCGTTCTCGCGACATATTCGACTAATACCCATATCATCATGGCGAGCAACTCACGATACTACTACTCGCTACCAACCGAAGCGCCACAACGGTCAAGATCAGGCAGTCGTCGTCCGCCTCTGACACCATCAACCGTGTCTTCTCCATGTCTCACAACAAACGTACCTCTCCCTCGACGAGATTCTGCTGGCTCATCGGGGAGTCCGACCAAGGCTCATGCTCTCCTCGCAAAGGTCGTCTCATCGCCCACCACGCCAAGAGGCGAAACCCCAACAAACCCAGTGCCATCGCCTACAGACTCAAGGACCAGCCAATACCACACAAGCCCGACCTATTCCTCTGAGCGACCTACTGTGTCGAGGAGCGAGAGTGATCGCTACGTGAGGCAGTACAGGCAGCAAGGTAAGCAGGCCTCATTATCACGAGGCTGAACCTACCCATACTGACTATACTAGATGGCTACATATCTTTTCCTGACTTTGAGAAGTTCTGCCAGACCCAGAGCCCGTATGACCAACACCGTGAGCACACGGCTGTCAAGACTTGAAGAGGAGGAAATGTCGAAAGCGTATTTGCCTCCCACGTCGTGGGGGACAGTCAATGGACTTACCGCATCATCGATCCAAAGGGTACTGCACATTCCTTTGCCAAACGAAAGAAAGACCGCCACATCCAAGAAGCAATAGCACCCCGCCACCGGAGCGAAAGCAGAGCCCTCCAACAACATGCCACGCCCAAACGTGGACTGCGCCATTATTTGGTCGATGAGACCGTGGTGAACAGTGCGTCATGCTCGGAACATGTCAGGGTGCAGAGTGGGAGAAGCAAGTCAGCGTGGGGGCAACAGTGCCAGCTCGCGTAACGGTAGCACAGCCACTCAGCTGCGGCTGGAGGCTAGCTGTCGGATCTGGATAGATAGTGGCGGTGATGGTGGTCGGCGGAGCGTGGACGTATTGCATAGTTGCATGCGCATCGCGTGCTTCGCGTCAGACCTTGGGGGTAGCTTGTCACTTCGTTTTGCGAGTAGTGAGCTAGACTTCGTGAATAGATACCATCATACAACCGATGCAAAGCCGGCGCCATGTGCATTGTATCGTCTATGTGGGCTATATCGTAGCGACATTGTTGCTGCGTCCTGCTGATATTCATTGAGCTTTCTCGTGTGGGTTGTCCGACTGCTTCCAAGGTTTGATGTGGCGTGCTACTTTGGTGTCGTCGGGAACCCAGCGCACGACTACGAACGAGTAGCAAGACGGCTCTTCCAGAAAGCATTCAGCAGACTCTGAAGTTCAGATTTGTCTGGAAACTGGTCCGTAAGTATTGGTACCGTGATTCAAGTTGACTTTCGAATCCTGCTATCAGGCGCCGTACGTTGATCAAGGTGTATCAGAGCCAGACTGCATCCTTCGCATGGTGTGAACTCTATTTGCTGATTCCTGTCATTGTCAAAGATATATAGGCTGCACAGTCGCGATACCGCTATAAATGCTGCTGGTGATATGAACCTCGATTTACCACCCGATCTGCGGCCACTGTTGTCTCAGGTACATATCCTCAGTGAGCGGGCCAAACGCAGTATGGGGTACAAAACCCTCAGTCGCATGCATACTACGTCGCAAGCGTACAACGTGGTGTTCTCAGGAAGCACTTGCCCTCAATCGAGTTGGCGGGGTCCTTCGTGTCCTATGTCACGAGTAAGGTGTTCAGAGTTATGTTGCTGATAGGTCTCGATGGTGCTGGCAGACGGGGTGTTGCAGAGCTCGAAGCTCGGCTTGGCGCGCGTTACCCGATCCGCTCGCACCACGCTACCATTAAGCGAGTCGAAATTGTCAATCGCTTCTTGAACATCGAACATCGACGACACCACCACCCAGCCTCGACGTCCACCACATCAGAGTCGCAAACATGGCTGTCGGCAAGAACAAGCGTCTTTCAAAGGGAAAGAAGGGTCTCAAGAAGAAGACCGACACCTTCGCGAAGAAGGACTGGTACAACGTCAAGGCCCCAGGAACCTTCGCCGTCCGAGAGTAAGACTGCCACGACGTCAATCCGCTCCCAGTGGCCTCAATACTGACTCTATGTTCCTGCAGTGTCGGCAAGACCCTCGTCAACCGCACCACCGGTCTGAAGAACGCAAACGACGCCCTCAAGGGCCGGATATTCGAGGTCTCGCTCGCCGATCTCCAGAAGGATGAGGACCATGCCTTCCGCAAGGTCAAGCTCCGCGTCGACGAGGTCCAGGGCAAGAACTGCCTGACCAACTTCCACGGCCTCGACTTCACCTCCGACAAGCTCCGCTCCCTCGTCCGCAAGTGGCAAACCCTCATCGAGGCCAACGTCGTCGTCAAGACCACCGACGACTACCTCCTGCGCCTCTTCGCCATCGGCTTCACCAAGCGACGACCAAACCAGATTAAGAAGACCACATACGCTGCCACATCGCAAATCAGGGCGATCCGCAAGAAGATGGTCGAGATCATGGCCCGCGATGCCAGCGCCTGCACTCTTGCCCAGCTCACCCAGAAGCTCATTCCAGAGGTCATTGGCCGCGAGATCGAGAAGGCTACCCAGGGTATCTACCCTCTGCAGAACGTATGTGCACAGTCTGAAAATAAAGCGGGGCCACATTGGCTAACATGAGCAGGTCCACGTACGAAAGGTCAAGCTCCTCAAGGCACCCAAGTTCGATCTTGGTGCTCTCCTCGGTCTCCACGGCGAGTCAAGCCAGGATGACTCTGGCCAGAAGGTATGATGGACCCTCTTGTCACTACCATGGTGCTCCCACTAACCATCTGCAGGTCGAGCGTGAGTTCAAGGAGACCGTCCTCGAGAACGTATAAGCGAGTGTGGTTGACTAGGCATGGGGTTTCTGGGTCTTTTCAATCTTCTTCGGCATGATATGGGCATACCAAAAGGTGTTATGTTTACAATGAAAGGATGAACATAACCCTTAATGCGATCCCGCGGCAGTGACGGCGTGCAGGGTACTTCGCTCACATCTGGTGTCGGCGCGGGAAAAGTACGATCATGAAATGACATTAACAAGACACAACCACTGTTCATACTGCCAGGTGTTGCCTATGTCACTAACGACAAGTTTACGTACCACTTTGCAAAGAAACTCCGTGACTCGGTGGGAGCAGCGCGTAACACTTCGACTGACAACCTATACCACGCTCTGCTCCAGTACGCAGGTCAATATCGAGTGCAGCTGTCAGCCGCTTAAGGCGTATCCACCACGACATCGAAGCTTCCGCGTGCACCTCGCTCGGCATCGCTGCGTTCCAGCCCATCGCGAAGGTCATGATTAGCAAAGATGATACGTCTTCTACGGCTGCACGAAAGGCGATACATTGCCTGCCCATTGAACATACTCCAGCGTCCTGGTCAAGCATCGCAACCTAGTCTCCTGCCATGCCAACACATTCACCGTAAAGTTGACAAAGTACTTTACGCCAAGCCCCGAATGATCTCGCGCACAGTGTCCAAGTCGCCAATCCTCTTGTTAGTCCCCATTTCCCAAGGTTGCCTCGATAACCTGCCCGCCAGACACCGCACTTGATTGCAGACTCGTCCTCGCTATCAGGGTTGGATGATAGCGCCGAACGTCTCATGCAATGCACATGCGTTTCATGAATCGTTGCTCGCGTGGCAGCGGATGGGAGCCGGATAGAACTTGGGACTACACACCGCTACTTTGACGACGGGAGGACGTCACGTCCAAATGCGATAGCAAGGTTGCAGGATGTGGATGCGAGATGATCAGAGATGCCTACTCTGTTGCAGGTACGTGGGCGATGATTGTGCTGCGAGTATCGGTTGTATGGGATTTGGAGATCGAGATCGAGATGTAGATGTGCGGCCCGAATATGCATTCTCAACACTTGTCTCCGCCGTCGCTATGCCTTTCCTTGCTTATGGAGATGGGAAACATGTCTAACTCCATTATGCTCATGTAGCTATTTCTTCCCCTCAGGTTTCCTCGGTAATCCCTCCCGTCTTCTGATCCTGACCCTAATATCGCCCTTTGGCACCTTGACGAAACTCCCTTCTACGGCCGCCGGAAGCACCCACTTCGCCGTCTTTTTCTCTTTGCCCTGCTTCTCCCTGACCTGGCTACTCCGCGCGGCTTTCTGCTCACCGCTTAGCGCTGCAGCGCCGATTTGTGCTTCCTCGCGCGCTTCTTGCATGTGTTCGAAGAAGCTTTTCTTGGGTGCAGGCGCAATGTCCCAAAGCTGAATTATGCCTGTGACAATGGATTTGATGAGAGCGGTCTTGATGGGCTCGGTTTTGTCGCTGGGAGAGACAATGGAAGCAACGTTGGGCTTGCCAAGGAAGCGATCGGGTTTGTAGACTGTTGGTTCTGGGAAAATGGATGCAGAGGAATTGATGAGTGATTGTGAGAATCCAATGTCGATGTATGAACCCGCGTCGAGTTCCCACGCGTCTTTCTGATTTGGTCGGATACTAGCTTCCTGGAGTACGATGGCCTTCTTGACCTTGTAGGTTGCAACAGATGTGCTGTACAGTCGGCGAGCTTCGTATACACAGGAGCTTAGGTATGGCATGGAACTCATCTTGACTGCTTTCCCTGGTCC
>TARA_R110002003_G_scaffold70_31_pt1 | contig 41659 bp, 49 predicted proteins | sample TARA_R110002003 | Tara Oceans TARA_R110002003 (sample SAMEA4396441) | marine metagenome | biome: Westerlies Biome; feature: [SRF] surface water layer (ENVO:00010504); material: water (ENVO:00002006), including particulate matter (ENVO:01000060) such as... | depth 5 m | reverse complement strand
TCCAGTCCGGGACCCAAGATGGCAGTCCCGGTACTTCCTGGAACTGTTCTCCCTCCACGCAGGTCAGTAGGAAGAGGCTGTCCGAATGCTCCAAGATATATTTCGCTGTCGCGATGTACACGTCGGCGACAGATGCATTGTAGTTGGGAGAGATGTCAGCGTCGCCCAGTCCAAGCTGAGAGTAAACTTTGTCTCGAGGGTTCTCCGATTCAGAAGGGCGAGCTCGAATCAGTGCATATAAGAATTTGCTGTCGTCTCCAGACTTCCATGTTCTTTTCGCAGCTGCAAGCCGAGCGGGGGTATTATGCCCCAGGGTCCTAGTACCGTCTGACTGAGTGCGATGATACCCAGCCAAACTCTCCAATAAACTGGTCCAGCTAGACGTAGCAAGGAAGCGTGAGAAATCTCTCAAATCATCCCAAGATATCCGTTGGCTTCCACACAAGATGGTGACAGCTCGGGCGAGAACAATTTCTTGTATAATCCCTGCAGTTGGCTGCAAATTAGCAATGGACAAGATATGTCGGACAACGAGCACAATGAGTAGCATCACTACCATTGCCTGCAGCTGAATAGATATGGTGTTGCAAGAATGATCGTGTATCACGTGCTTCAAGAACGGGTAGACGAGAGAGGGTGGATGGGCTGCGATTGTACGTACATGTGCGTCTGAACCACTCTCGTTGGAAGAAGAGTGCGAGTGCTTCCCATTTCCTCAAGTCTAACGAGGGGTTCGCATGATCGCTCTTTGCATCAATCGGGTGCAGCGCCGATCTTTCTTCTGGCGTAAGTAGAAGCACTTGTTTCAACAAACTGATGGCAGACTCTGTCATATGATCTTCAGGGCCAAGCCATACCAGTACTCTGATAGCTGTTTGATAAATTTGGCTCATGAGTTTGACTTGTTCAGACCGTTCTTGTGTATTACCTTGATTGATAGAAAGCGCATCGATCCACAGGTGGCTACCAGTTGGAATCCCCGACGCATGATGGGCCAGAAAATCATAGAGGTTCTGACCTACATGTCCCTCTTTCCCATTGCAGTAGATCCGGCGTGTGGGTCTCGCAGGTGTCTTGCGCAGCGTTTCGACATGTTGAAGAGCATCTCCCCAGGTATACGATAATGCAGAAAAGGAAGGCGCGCTTGACAGAGTGTAGACATCGAGGGTGCATCTCAAAGGCGCTTCGGCATCATCAGATAGGGGAGGTATTCTGATCAATCGTATTTGATCGAGCGCGAGCTTTTGATAGGGGTGCGAGAGCGTCCATTGAGGACTCCGGTCCGTAGTTGGAGTTTCGGAAGCATAAACGTCCATACTTCGCCCGGGCGTCTATGTTCTTGATTAGTGCCGGTGGGGACTCGACGGTGTGGTAAACCGAGGTATGTAACCAGGTGCTAGGTTGAACTTAGAGTGGTATGGCAAGTAGACTGTTGCCTTGGGGTTGGAAAGGCTGAGATACTCGGGAGGGCTGGCACTGGTGCTGGCTATATCCGTCTAGGGAAGAGCTGAACATGATGAGTTCACCGGATAAAATAGTGGGGTGCGGCCTTATCTATGTACACCAGAAGAAGCATACTCTATGCGGTCAGAAATCTGGACGCATGTTTGTGCAAAGCGATGGAGGGTGGGGGCGAAGCTTCGCACCTCAGCTCATGTGGGAAGGAACAACGCACCAGCCTCCCCACCAATGACAGCATCTGTCTCTCACTGCCTTGACCCAGGCAACCCACGTATTTTGATTTGACTTCATATGCCTCTATGTCACAAAGAGCGCTGCTGCTTGCCTTCATCACCGCTCTTCTCGCTGTCACCTACAGCTGCTGGCCACTTTCCACCCGCAACACTATGGCGATGCCGAAGTGGCAGTTCGTGGCTCAACGCAACTACTTCTCCCACGACAATGATCCTGAAAGTTGGGACTTCCGAGCAACAACGCAACCTAGTTTGGGTCTCTACGATCGCGAATTTCCCTCCGATGGCGAGTTCAGCTTGAATGGCACGTCGATGGTGGATACCAAGTGGAACAGGTTCCTGCGTCACGTGGAGCATCTCAACCGTGAAGACCAAGGAAATAAGCAGTACAAGATATTCTACCTGATCAGACATGGCCAAGGCGTACATAACGTGAAAGAAGCGGAGGTCGGCAGGTTGGAATGGGATGTAGGTCTATCAATCGAAGTTTGGAGCAGAACTTCAGTACTGATGCAGTGCAGCGACACTGGTCCAAACTTGCCGGGGACGGGACAACAACATGGCTGGATGCTGAACTCACACCACAGGGCGAACAACAAGCCAGTGATATAGCCGTCATCTGGAAGTTGGAGGAATTGCCTCGGCCGCAATCAATATACTCGAGTCCTTTACGTCGCACACTGCGCACAGCCGCACTCGCATTTGGTCCGTTTATTGGGACCGATACAGGGACGAGACCGATTATCAAAGAAAAATTGCGCGAATGTAATGGTGTGCACACGTGCGATCAGCGGAGTAGCAGATCCTGGATTGCAAACGCATATCCTGACTTTATCATCGAGCAGGGTCTTTCCGAGACGGATGAGCTGTGGCGCCCAGACCGAAGAGAGGCTTTTGAGGAGCATATGGAAAGGAGCAGGCAGCTCCTGGAGGATATCTTTGAGAACGACAATAATCGATCCATAGCTCTTGTAGCACATACTGGATCGATCAGGGCGCTCTTCGCAGCCACGGGGTGGAAGAAGGTTCCAGTCGCAACGGGATCTGTGTATCCTCTCTTGGTGTGCAGAAGTCGAGTGGGAGTAGCAAAAGAATAAGCGCCACAACGCTCATTTCATTTCCAATCGAACATGTACTCATACAAGCACCTCTTGCAATATTTCCTACAATTTACTCCGCCACCCAAACCGCCGCCATCCCCATACCCGTTCCAATACACATGCTCGTAACACCGATCTTCTTGCCCGTCCGCCTCAACTCCGTCAACAGCGTACTAACCTGCCTCGCGCCCGTCACACCAAGCGGATGTCCAAAGGCAATCGCGCCACCCTTGGGGTTCACTTTCTTCTCATCAATGCCCAACTCCTTGATGCAGTACAGACACTGGCTCGCAAACGCCTCGTTGATCTCCCAGATATCCACGTCGTCCTTGTTCAACCCGGTCTTCTCCAAGACGGGCGGGATAGCGGCCGCGGGTCCAACGCCCATGAGCAGCGGCGGGACACCTACGATGCTGGCCTGGACGAACTTGCCAAGGATGGGCTGGCCGAGGCGCTGGGCAGTGCTGCGCTTCATGAGGAGGACGGCGGCGGCGCCGTCGGAGATTTGCGAGGCGTTGCCGGCGTGGATGGAGCCGTCTTTTGCGAAGGCAGGGCGGATTTTCCCTAGGGATTCCGCGGTGATGCCGTCGCGGACACCGTCGTCTTTGGCGACGGTGATGGTTTTCTCCTCGTCCGTCTTGGGGTCTGTCCATTTGACCGTCAAGGGAGCGAGTTCCTCGTCAAATAGACCCTGTTTTTGTGCTGCGATGGCTTTCTGGAAGGATGATGCGGCAAAGGCATCTTGTTCGGAGCGAGGGATGCCCTTGGCTTTGGCCATTTGTTCGGATAGGACGCCCATAGGGACTTTGCAGTTTGCGCTCTCCTTGTGGCTTTCTAGGAGCTCGGAGAATTCGCTGACGGCTTGTGGGCCGTACTGCGTGCTCATGCTCTCGGCACCAGCACCGATACCGATCTCAATCATGCCGGTCTTGATCGCATTGGCGATGTCGACGCATGCCTGCAGTCCAGACGAGCATTGCCTGTTCAGCGACTTGGTGGCGGTTGTGACGGGGAAGCCAGCCGCGAGGGCAGCAGCGCGGAATTCGGTCGCACCGCCGCCAGGAGCGAGGACAGCGCCGACAGCAATGTCCTGGACGAGGTTGGGATCGATCTTCGAGCGTTCGAGCAGGGCTTTGAAAGCGCCGTGGAGGAGGTCGGAGGCTTGAGTGTCCTTGAAACCACCCTTTCCACCCTTGGTGAATGGAGTGCGGAGAGCGCAAGTTACGACGACCTGTGGAACGAGCTGTCAGTTGAAGATTCTTGAGCAAACGGGGATATCTGCATATTTGGAGACTCCGAGTGCGAAGCATCGCTGGATCGCAGCACTTACATCATCGGCATGCTTCTCGAGCAAACTCGACTTTCCCTTCTTGCTCGCCGAGCTACCACCACTCATATGGTCTGCTACTTGAGAGAGGCGTTCTTGCGCTGTGAAGATGTTAGCATTTCTCTCCCTAGCCTGTATACTAATCATCATTTCCTTCTCCAGCTTCCCCGATCTTCCATTACTACACCTACAGTACATACCTTTGTTAGGGGCTTGATTGGCCATGATGTAACAAGGAACTGATCTAGTAAAAAACGTTATTGGGGAGTGAAGCAGTGAAGCGTGTGAAGAGGGATTGTAAGATGTCGTGTCGCGGAAGAAGCTTGAGGTCATCCAGCGTTCGAAATCGCCGAGGCATCTTCCGCATTCGTCTTAGTGCATTTGTGGGGCGCGTCATGCTTTCACATGCGTAAAGCGGCGCATTTCACATGTTACGCCGGGGTGTCATGTGGTCCGACGCGGAGTCCCCGGAGTCATGCGGCTCACTTGTAGTGCTCGGCTTCCCGATGAATGTGCCAGGCTTCACATGTGGAAAACTAATCAGAAACAACCGGATGTGTATCGATGCATGCCTTCAGACGAGCACCGGCCTTCGTTGAAGAATGGTGCTCCAAACATCGCGCGTTAAAACGTTAGAATCGGACTCTGCCATACCCGTGTCAAGTTCGTATCGCTTCAGATGAGAATAGAGATCCCTGAACGCCATGCTGTTACGCAAAACACGCTGATGCCCATCAATCATTACTTAATCTCCTTGCCTGTCTCTCTAGCTCATCCACGATGCTATTTCTCTGCACCTCTTCATATCCTGGTGGCGGTTCCGACGGTGGCTGGAAGTTTGCTCGCTGTGGACTCGCCATCGGACTCGATCTCTGTGGACTTGTTGGCGCTGGTACAGCTCCTGCACCACTTGATCTGCGATCTGCTATCGGAGAGCTAGGTAGCGCATCGGCGACCCTCGTGTGCTGTCCGCTCTCCTCGTATGCTGGGAGGTCATCGAGATGTACATTGTTCATGTTCACTCCTCGAGCCCCGTCCTCCATGCCCTCGGCACCACTTTCCCGTGCGACATCGACAGCCTGCCGTAACCGCTCTTTCAAGCGTTCGAATATGCTTGCAAAGTCGAACGCGCCGCCTTCCTTGAACTCCATCACCATATCAAGTTCCGCGTGTTGTGGTGGTATGCCACCGCCCGAGACGGGCTGTATGAGGGCCTCCCATTTATTCGCGCCGAACCATGGGGCTGTCACGCGGGAGTCGGCAACGTTGAGGATAGGTACGGCGAAGGACTGCAGGGCCGGTGTCGGGGAGACGGGGAGGTATATAATCTGGAGTCTCGATCAGCTTGAGAGGGCCACAAGGGTGCGTGGTTCAGCAGGTACTGCAGACATACTCTTCGATTCGTGAGGTACACAACACCCGACTTGCACTGCTGTGAATATGACTCGCTCGGTGGATGTCGATGGCTAGTCTGCAGCGAGAGTGTGGTTCGTGGTGGAGATTGGTATAGTGTCTGTTCGCCCGGTAGAGGTGTGTAGCCGCCGCTCTCTGCGAGCATAACCCAGCTGTTCTTGCGGTCAGACTTGCTCTTCTTCGTGTCTCCCGAAGCAGCCTTCATCTTGAAGTTCTGGGTCCTGACCCTCCAATCTAGACTTCCTTCAAGCTCCGAGCAGATGCGCGGGGTAACACGAGGCTTGAATCGCAACCACAACGCCAGAACAATCAAGAAGAGAAGCCGTCGAAGAAGAAAGGAGGGGGATACTAACTTGACGGACATACTGAAACCTTGCGCAGGAACCTGTTCGTGGATAAAATAAGAATGGTTCGTTCCAACGTCAATGCAAGCCTCTCGCCCCTCCCAAGCTCCAGCTGTTTGGCGCAGGGAACCGCTTGAAGCGCCCGCTCGTCAACCACACGGGCCGGCCTCCGCGCCGAATCAGAGACACCACTACGGCTGCAGCGCAATGCGAGTGATATGCTTAGTCTCAATTGCGGGGACGAACGGTGGGGTCAGGGCCTCGCAGCCGTGCCTGTCGCGGTCGGCGCGGCTCTGGCGACAAATGTTATTGTTAGATTTTGACCTGGAGATCAGGGAAGAAGTTTCGCCGAGTGATGCAGGGCAGAATATAAGATTTGTGGATGCGGGAGTGGTAGGATTATGTATAAAGAAGCAACGGTGCCTGAAAACTGCCCGCAGCAGTGGCGGTCTCGTGAGGGCTTGCGTCACCCATCGTGAGTAGCAGTCTGCAAATTATCAACGTTACACCCACCGGCCGAATCTGCTCGGACAAGACTTTGGTCTCGCAGCTCGTGAACATGCACACTGCACCGTCTCGACGAGTATTTCAGTCTGACGCCGAACGACTGTGGAGTGGATTCAAGCTAAATAGCTTTCCATGCTGCAAGCGAAATTACCATAAAATTTAGCGGTGTTGTTCCCAAGGCGCATTTCCACATGCGCTTTGCGAGGACGAACAATGTCAAATGCAGAATCTCACATCAACAACATGCTATCGAAGACGACCTCGGGAGCCAAATTATTCTGAGTTGCAGAATAGATACGGTCTTGGAATATCCTTGGGATATCCGTAATAAAGTACGTGTGAGAGCTATACAAGGCGATCTGAACATTGAACGACAACCCATGTTTTGCGAATATAATGCATCCATCCTTCATAACCACGACGCGCCTGTAGCAGTAACGCAGCAAAATAGCTGCAGACTCACACGTCGCCATTGTGGCGGGACATAGAAAAAAGCCGTATGTAGGAACCATCGCACGGGTTGCCAGTGTCAGGCATGTAGTCGTACAGGTCTCGAATACCAATGGTCTCTAAACTCAACCGCATCATGCCTCTTGGGCAGAGCGTAAGCCTTCTTGCTTGATCTGCATGACTGTTTTTCGGTTGTAGCTAGAACCCACATAGCAATATCTCGGGTAGAGTTGCAAACCAACTCACTAGAGGTCTTTTGTCAGCCACAAAATGTCCTTCCAATCCTGGAACTCCGTGAAAGGAATTCCTTCTCGGGCACAGTATACTGCAAGATCTAGCATTCATTATGTGTCAGCAAGATATCAAGAAAGCAGCGCTCGCGACGTACCCATTCCTGCCTTCGCATGAAGCAGATCCGTCTCCTTCGCCGCACTAAGATCACTGATACCATCACCAGCGTAAAGGAGTATGGGTCTATCGCTTTCTTCACAGCCGTCCACGTGGTTCGCGTATGGTTTGATAGCAGCAGACTTATCGTGTCCGTGTACGCTCTTGTCGCGAAACTCAATTCTCCAGGACCCCCCTTGCTCATTAATCGAGTCAAAGCCTTCACGAGGCACGACCGTATTCGCAACTACCTCGACGTCATCCGCTGCTGGGCCGATGAGTTTCGCTAGCACGGGGCGGATCATCTCGGTGCTGCCGCTGGACAGCACTACAACGAGTACTGACGCCGAGGCAGCCCACTCGTGAAATGCAAAACGTTGGAGAATGTGTGTAGTACGAGACTAGATGCGGAGATAAAACGTCCTAGCGTCAAGACCATATGACGACACCTTATGAAGGATTCAACGACACTTTGTCGTTGTCAAACGAGTGCCGAAGCAAATTCCTGCGCCTATAGCTCATGTCGGACCCGGGCAGTCACTGTTTCACTCAAGCAAGTGCGCTGGGTCTTTCACGTCATACATTTCTGCGCCCCATGGCAATGTGATGCCGTAGAGTACATATACGATTGTTTGAAACCATGCAATATGTCGGGTATCCCTGTGAACATGAAGAATAAACTCCCACAGACAAGATCATCACAGCGACTCCTCCCTCTCCCAGACCGTCCACCGTCGCTTCGGCATCGGCCCTCGGCGGTGCTCATACACATCATCCAATCTGGGCGGTCCCCAGAGACCTGTATTGTTCTTCGGCTGCGGCTTCGCGCCCCAAAGGCTCGGCTGAGCAGTGCCGCTTTGCTTGTTATGTGGTTTGGACAGCGGCCCAACGCTATCATGTTCCTCCTTCTCTTCGTTGGTGTTGAGCTTCATGAGCTCATTGGCGATATCAGAAGCTCCATCTATGGACGGGATACTGGTGCTTGTTTCATTCATGGTACTTGACGCGGTGGGTTTTGGCTTCGGGTGTGAACTGAAGTTAGCAACCATGTCGGCGCCAGGACTGGATCTTCCATCGCTACTCCCTGAGGTTACAGCTGGCGTCAACTTCGGGCTTGACCATAAACCTGTCGAGGGCGAGGCTGTGCCGCTAGGATTCAGGTTGCTTTGCATATAGCTCTTGTTGGAACCAGAGCTCATGGTCCGCCGCATGCTCCCGAGTGAGCTGTTCCAGTTCCTGAAAGGCTCTCCAATTGTGAACGGTGAGTCGAGGGGACTGTTAGCGCCGGACGATCCTGTGAATCTCCGCCGCGACTCAAGGGAAGGACTCGGCACCACAGCTGGCGAGCTGACTTGCGATGGTCCCTGCAGTTTTGAAGGATCAACACCTGGCTTCAAGTGGTCGACCGAGGCCATGAGTTTCATCTCGTAGGTCTCTGACGTCCCAGGATCTGCGACAGACGACCGGCGGTCATGTAGGGTGGATTCTGAGACTTTGCGAGGTTCTTGTCGACGCACCGCCATGGAGAGTGAGGCAAGACCGACATCGACCAAGACAGGCTGATTCGATAATGCGCCCAGCAAGGCGTTGCAGCCTGCACCATGCGTCACAAGCACAAGCACAAGTTCCTCATCATCGTCGACATCGATATCGCCGTTGAATGACGGAAAGGCTCGGACGGGCGTTTCGAGGCCGGCATTGGCGTTAATCGCAGTGGCTGTTTGAACATGAAGCCCGAAATCTGATCCTTAGGAGGCGTCGCGCCATGCTCTCGGTACCACTGCATCATGCCCGCGAGTCCACGTCGAAAGCGCTTGTGCATGGTGCTCCACTCGTCGCCATACTCGCCACCATCGCCCCATTCCTGTGGAGGGCGCATGCTGTCCCATTGGAAATCTACCAAGATGCAGGCCTCTCGCGCATGTGCGAAGTACCCACGCGGGATAGGATCCACGCCCGCGACCGAGTAAGAAGGTACGGGAGGCTCGTAAATACGACTAGACGCACGTTGCACTGGCGGTGCAAGTGCTGCCATATTTTCCCTCGATCTTGTTCGCTGGAGCGCGGAGCTGCCTTGGCTACTTGAGCGTTCCCTAAACGGCGATACCGAAGCCAAACTGCCCTTCGATGCGACCGTGCCCTTCTCGGGCCCTTGTGTCGCGGCAGTCACTGCACCCTTGCCAACCCATCCGCCCGGGAAGAAGCCCTTGCTATTGCTGGTGTTCGTCATCTCCTGTATATAGTCGCCTCTCCGAAGCAGATCTGCCTTTGCGCCTGCCACCATCATCGTCGAGTTCGGCGGCGGCGTGATGTCCTCGAAGTAGTCGGGAGACAGCCATTCGCCCAGGAATGCGTCGATGCGCAGCAGTATCTTCTCCGGGCCTGTCTGAACTTTGGGCGAGACTTGGAGATTCGGGTCGGCGAGCGGCTCGAGGGTCGAGGGTCGCAATGAGTACTTGCTGGCTGGGTTCGGCCTTGCGAGCGGCGATTTGTCTAGGGCTCCCGTCCTCTCCTTGGACGGCGACGGTACCTTCAGGTTTGGTGTAGTTGGAGGCTGAAACTGCGAGATTCCTGCCGCGACGGCCGTACTCGTCTGCACGCATCTCAGATACGGACTGGAGTGTATGACAATCTTGCGCTTCTTCCTGGGCCGAGGTAGTCCGTCTCGACGGGTTTGATCTGTGTGTGACCCATCCAGCTTGCTGAAGTCGAGATGTGCGAGGTCGGCGTCTTTGTCCGCTTCGAGCTGCTCATTGTCGCGCTGGTGTAGCAGAGCGGCGATGCGCAGGCCCAGCGCCTTTCCTTGCGACCAGCCGCCGTACGTGAGGGGCGGATCGTAAGGCGTTGGGGACGTGAGATGCCATGTTTTGTCAGCGGCGTCGAGGCGCGCGCCGTGTCTGGTGGAGCTTGTCAGCGGCTGCGTTCGGCATGTGAGACATGTGCGGTGTTGAGTACCTGGCGACGACGACAACCGCGGGACCCTTGGCCATGGCCCGCTAAGCTGACCTCGCCTTGCGTGCAGCGGTCGAGGCGAGACAGCCTTGTGCTACGGTCGCATACACTCGGATGGTGCTTAAACGTGTGTGGTGTGGAAGAATGATTCAGCAATCCGGGAGCAGCCTGTGGTTCCAAGAACAAAGAGAAGTATCAAGGCCTGGTAGTCGAGTATTGCCTGAATATGTAATCTTCGAGTGCGCTGGGAAGTTTTGCGGTGCAGAAGCTATGACACCATGTCCCACACAACTCCTCTCTTTGTGAGGGGGTGCAGTTCTGTCTAGCCACTGCTATCCCTAAAATTGCGTCTCGCACTACAGTCCAACGCCAAATGGTCCTCACCGCGTCCTCCGCGCACGTGGATGCAGAGCGTTGGTCACTCGACTGCAATGTTTCATTCGTCCGCCATCGGACATGAGATGGAGGTGAGCGGTGGTGGGGCGCGAAGTGGAGCTTCGACGCGGGAGCTGCGGGCGCCTGAAGCGAGCGCATGTAACCGTTTATTCGTCTTGGCTGCTGAGCGCCCTGTGTGCCTGTCTACCTTCAATTCACTCAACTCGTTATAGTTCTCATGTTTGAGACTGTGCTGTTCAAGTCTGGTGCCACGGCTCGTTTCACATGGGAGTGCATTTTCATTCACTATTGGACTGTCCCAAATTCTCACCACTTTTCGGCTCTCGATTTTCCGCCAATGATGCTTTAGATCAGGCCATGCTTCCACCATCTAATGCAGCCTCCTGTCCATGCAAGCTACAACAATGCTGGAGACAGTATGCAGGAAAATAAAAAAGCACACTCCGCCCTGAAAAGTACCTGAACACCTCGAAATAACAGCCTCCGAGCTCTCCCTTGAGTGGACCATGGCTTACTCCAGGTAATCGCCACCAGTCTCCTTATGGATAACGTCGAAGAGCGGCTTAGCTGAGAACCATCCTAGGAATGGTCAGTATACCAGCAACTGAACGTATATACTGTCTCAACGTACCTGCTTTAGGGGTGCCAACAGTCTTGTACGTATAGACCGCGTCCTCTTCGTCAATCTTGATTGGCGCTCCTCCTCGACCAGCTGCCGCAGCGTCCGCCATAAGCTGAGCCTGGCAACACTTGTCAAGACTGACGAACCAGAAGACAGCTTCCTCAACACTCTGGCCAACAGTCAAGGGTCCATGGTTTTGCAACAGCGCAGCTTTGGCATTACCCAGCGCCTTGGCGATGTTCTTGCCCTCCTCTTCAGCAAGCACCACGCCGTTGAAGCTCTCGTAGACCACGTGATCGTTGTGGAAAGCACAGCTGTCCTGAGTGATGGTGTCAAGCTTTCGGCCCAGGGAGCAGAAAGCGCGGCCGTAGATGGTGTGAGAATGCGCCGCGCACAAGACATCTGGACGAGCTTCATGGATTGCATGATGGATCATGTATGCAGCGGTGTTGAGCAGCCTCACTGGGCCTCCGTCAATGACCTTGCCTTGTGCATTGACAAGGATGAGATCCGAAGCCTTGATCAGGGAAAAGGCGACTCCGAATGGGTTGACCCAGAAATGTGTTGGATCGACTGGATCCTACGTCGAGTTAGAAAGCCACATCGATCACATCGTCGAGGTGATCATGATCAATACTTACGCGAAGAGTGATGTGGCCGGCAACGCCTTCGTCGAAGCCGTACTTGCCAAAGATACGGAACGCAGCGGCGAGACGGCCCTTCAAGTATGCACGTGCCTTGTATGGGTCATCAAACTTGGGTGCCTCGGGGAATTTGATCATCTGGGCCTTGCCGTCTTTCTCGCTGAGGCCAGGCTCAAGAGGCGCAGTGGTGTTTGGTTTGGTCTCATCGCCGGGTTGAGGCTCGATTGCCGAAGGAGGTGCCATAGTTTACTTGGGAGTTATCTTGGATTGACTGAGTTATTGAGAGATGTCAAGGCGATAGAGACTTGGAGTAATGGGCGCGGACGGTAACTGAATCTCGAAAGTGACTAGTGACCTGATAAGTAGAGTGGGGTGAACACGATCGAAATTGATAGATCAAAGACGGGATGAAAGAGATAGTAGGAGAAGGCGCAAAAGAATTTGCAAAGCTGTGAGTCGCGAGACCAGTTGGGATTGCCGTCAAGTAAGTGAGCAACAACTCCGCTCACCTCAGACCTACCTCGGGAGTCTGCCATCAGCAACACGCCCTGCGCCTGCACTAAGCCTCAAAAGAGCGATTTGGATCCTTTCGGTAATCGGCAAGCACAACTGGCTGACGTCCAGACACAAAAGAATGCTCGTGGTTGGTTGATGAGACGTCGAGTGGAGTGCGGGGTCGCGGCGCTTTTGAGCGAGGGGCGAAATGCGGAATTGCTGTCGAACTTGGTGAGAGAACACCGTCCTTTGCCGAGATTTTGTCGTTGAGGTCAGGTTTCTTGCAGTGAACATATTGAAGCACTTTGGCCGCCGCTGATCTGTCTGGAAATTTATTTTGAATCTTGCTATTGATCACATCCGTGGCCGTCGCGGTCGAGATCGTCGAGATTGCACCAGGTAGGTGCTTGTCCTTCCAGATGACTACCGAGCCCTTCAGAACTTCATTCAAGGAGCAACAGTATCGCAGAAGAACTCTCGGGCGTACAATTCGCAGAGCGATTCAATGCCGTCCAAGTTGGGCGGCAGCTATAAGCAAGCTGCCCAACCGTCGTCACCAGCCCGGACGTTATGTAAACGAAGTTGGTCGTTGTAAAGGCTGCTTTGGTTTTCTAGTCCAGACTGTCAAATTCAAACTTTAAAAGGTATACATTTTGAGAGCTGGTATACGAAATTTTGTCGCATGTTACAGAGCCGAGGAGCAGCGAACACTGCTGTTAGCCGAAAGCCGTACTTAGTCGACATGGACGAAAACGGTGCCCAGTCATTGGCTCTGACATACTGTGTCGATTGATGTAAGCTGGGCAAGTTGTCGAGCTCAGGAAATTGGTATGGAAACCATAACCTTTAATCCTGCAGTGACGTGGAGCTGTGATCTTGTCAGCCATTTTTGCGAAGTTGTCGCTTTCGACTGCGGAGGTCCTGGCAATCGTCTCATCGGGCTATAGTCTGAGGGCATGGCTTCACCGCGTTTGATTGCCTCTCATCTCCGTTTAAAAGTGTCAGTGGTGATACGATTGGCAGCCCCAATATCGGGGTCACCTTCTCATACATTGCAGGTCGAAACTATACCTATCGAAAACATGTGTCCAAGTGATCGCTGTTCTAGAGGACTACAAGATTCGCGTTCTTGCGTCAGTGCTGCGTTATCAAAGAGATCGTAGCGTATGGACGTAGCCTCGCCTGGCCCGCAATCAGGGAGCCGCAGGCTCCACAGATTCAAATGGGTTCGTCAGATATATGGCATGCACCACTGGTATTCACAGAGAGTATGACGCAGATTTTTCCCATACGGTCGCATGCAGGTTGTGCAAATTTAGGTGCTGCGGCCTGTCTATACGATTCGATGACTTGTGCTTTGAGCGAGTACCAGCAGTATTCATCGTCCCCCAGAGTACACTAGCAGGAGTGGGCATCGGGTCGAACACGATCACAGATATCTGTCTCGGCCACTCTAATTGCCGTCAATGAAGAACCCTGGTATCAGGCGGTATCGTTCTATGAATATTTTGTTTCAATGGTAATCTTGAGAGCTGTCTTGACCAAGGCTATCGTCTTTGTACCTTCCATCGGAGTTTTGAGAAGACTGGTTAATAGAGCTCTTCATCACGTTGGGTTGCTACCCATTCGGCACCCGCAGAATGGCGTGTCTCGCTGTGCAGCAACAATAGGCGAGATTTATGCACATGCGTCACAAGACACAGATTGTGCAGGTATGCTTCCATACGAAAGCTGATTGGCCTGAGAAGATTGTCAATTGGGCCGTATTGCGTTTGCATATGGCGTTTGCAGCCATTACAGGACGCTGTCGAACGCATGCGACGCTGAATGAGCAGATCGCTCTGTTGACAGCTAGTGCTGTTCGTGAGGAGAGCTGGATGGCGACTACCTCCAATGTACTCAACTGCTCAAGCTGAAGCCTTAGCAGGGATGTGATGGTGAGCGTCATGTTCCTTTCCTGACTTCAAGGCTGGCGCATCAGCGTATGCACAGAGATCACCGATCGATCTCGAAGTAGCTGACAGGGCTCGTGCCAATCAGTCGACCCGCCGATTGAATGCATACACTACTGCGGCCCTATCGACCAAAAGAAGTGGACGAAGACGACGAGAGAGGACTAAAGACTTGTTTGAGACTCAGCGGCCACGGCTGAAATCGACGACCTAGTAAGCCCTTATGCCTCCTCAAAGTATGGTCGCAATTGGCTACATGTTGGCCATCCGAATGACACGCGGGCGCTTACTTTGGAGCAAAGCCCGCCATTGCGACCCGGGCTAAATTTCAAAGTCGAAGCAGGCAAATGTGCAGTCACCGCAGAGAAACGTGTGTTGTGTAAGAGCAGATGTTCGTTGCCTGCTTCCCAGTGGCAGCATGGAAGATAGGCTTGAACTATAGGGGTACGCTGCGAACTTCCCAATTGCTAGATGAGATGCTGCATCCGAGTGTCTAGTAGCCGCTGTGAGGGTGGAGATCTGGGTATCGTCGCCATGCCAGCGTCCACAGCATGTCGATCATTGATTTTGCATGACGGCGACTAGGTTTCGCTTACTGCACATGCAGAGTGATTTCGCAGTAATAGCACCGAGCGTCATTTGATTGTAGTGGGACTGGCAATATGTTGCTTGTCTCAATGAAGGATGGAGCATGTGTCATTCTTCGAGCCAATCACCGAGATACGATGAAGTAACTTGAATCTCGCGCGGAAGATTACGAGGAGTCGTCGAATTGTCCGAGTCGCCCAGCCGGAAACCACTCGCTTTCGCCTGCATGGGCCGCCCCTCCCGGTCGTTTCTTAGCCTCCCGTCCCGCTTATTCCGATGGCTGGTGAACTACAACGTAGATCTGATTGATATGATGCACACTTAGGCCTTGGTGATGGTTCCTATAGTGACCACGTATCGGTTCCACTACTCTACAACAGTGAACAGCGCCGACAGACATTATGTCCGTATCTGCGAGGGGAAGTGAAATGGGAAGAGGTAGTATGTGGACTTCCCTTCGCCGTTTTGTATCTTTATGTGCTTTTGCCCTGCTGGGAGGACGACAAGCAGCACTTTTTCTCAGCTATGTGGCGCAATATCGAGCTCGTCACAAAGCCGATCTGCACTTTTGTGCTTCTTAGAGGGCACTGGAACCACTTCGAGCCGAGGGCGCCGAGGGATTTGTCGGACCGCAGCGTGTCGTTCCCGATAGGGAATGGGACATGACGTGTCTGCGCTTGGTTGACCTTTCGAGACAGCTAGATCGCCTAAAGCGTAGGCCTCGGAGTATTGAGACTTCAGCCAACGTATGCGGACTGACATGGGAGTTGCATAAAAAGTGGGGAGGAGCGCGGAGTCGAGCCGCAGCCACTCCCAATGGATGACGCAAAGCGGCATGCGAGAACTGCCATGCGATTGACACACGAAGGTCCCAAGCAAAGTCTGGCTCACCATGCGAATGACACCTAGGCGATGGTGTTGTGGCACGGAAGAGACCTTGAGGCGAAGCAGGTGTCGTCCTTGGAATCCGGGACGTGGATGCCGATACACGCTAAACGAAGATCCTCCGCGCTAGTCAAGCCTCGATACGCGACTCGACAGCTGCAAGATTCGCATCATTAAAGCAGGCCCACGCGGATCATCAGCCGGAAGGAGCTCCTGTCCAAAGACCGAGCATAGTGCTATCATCTGCAGCTAAAGACTGTAGGCACCGAAGTCGTCAACATCTGTGATTGATTGACTCCTTTTAGCGAGCTAGCTCAGCTGCATCCTTCCCACCGACCACGCTGGAAGTGATCAGGAGCTTTGCTCAAGGAGAAGCGATCCAATAAAATAACTTCAACTCCACCGAAAGACGGGTAGGCTCTGCGAGTGCGCCAATCCTGTCTGCTTGGCGATTCCGCAAGTGGGCCCATCACCCGGGAACGACCCCACGTTCTCGACATCGGTGCTAATGGATGGTCCATTCCTCGCTTCGCTCTTAGCATAGTACCGTCAATCATTGACTTCGCGTATGTCGGTACATGTCTCTTGTGAGCCAGCTCGGCGACTTGTTCGTTCGCTGACTGGATTTGATCAGACAATCGAGATGTCGCCCAGCCACCCTACAGTGAACAGCGTCACAACATACAAACACGCTCCTTGACACGTGTAACGCAGGAACATAGACGCAAGGAAATGGGGTTAAAACACGAGAACAAGTGCAGTGTTCGAGAAATCCCACACAACGTGTATGCCCACATCAATGTGTGATTCCAATGGGAAGCTTGCAGACACGCGGCGCAACAATGAACCCTAGACCGAGTACATCACTCTGCACAGACACCACTTGGCCACATCAGTTCAAGACATTGAGGCTCCGTGTTGCCGATTTGCTTTCATTTTGATTCATTAGAGCTGCCAATGGGGTGTCAGGGAACGCTCGAAACTGGGCGCTCAGAACGCTCGGAAGCATTGTTTGGCCTCCGCATGCCACCAAGCAGCATGCTCCTCACCACGTACCTATCAAAGATCTCAAGCTTCCCCGCTTCATTTGCAAGAAGTTGAGCTGCTAGTCCGCCACCGAGAGCTCGTGAGGCTCCTCCACTCGATCTTAACCGTACCGGAAGCTTCGTCAGCGATCCATGTAGGTCTTCACGAATGACACACGCGGAAATACAGTCGAGCTATCGGATGGCACAAAGCACACTAAAGCTGCACAGTGATGGACCTTGCTGCATCATCGCCGACGCCCTGCATGCTCATGCTGAGCTCGTGCCAAAGCTCATCCCTGTTCAGCTGGAGAGCTCTGTGTGTGGGTACTGCTGATATCACTGGAACCATTAGGACTGTGACAATTTGGTCCGTTACGACGATCGATACTTCGACGTACCAAAGCCCCGCTTTTGATTTCGGAGCTTGGACTCAGCCGATTTCTGTTTTCTATTAAGCTGCCATGATTTACGGTGAGTTGCTGCATTTCAAGTAGATTATGATCTCCCAGCCATTTCCACATGCTAGGATTTAAAGGACTGAGATCTTTGAGTTCGTCTGCCCCCTGTCACCCCAAGTTGCGATTCTGATAATTTAGGGAAACACAAGAAGAAACAATCCCAAGAACAAGTGGATAGTTCTGCAGAAGGCTCTAAACGGTCTTCTTTGAATGTAGGAGACGCTGCTTCACAATTAGCCGAGTCTGCGAAGAGCCGAGAAAGCTCGTTATCAGCACATTCAAATACCGCTCATCAGTCAGGATCGATTTCAGAAGCAATTGGCAAGTCTTCTCCACCTACACAGTTATCACCTCCCGCATCACTTTCGGAGACCATCTCGAAGTCTCCACCTATTCCGAGCATATCTCTGCATCAGAGGCAGGCTTCAACTCCAGCTCCAACCGCAAGTCCCTTTCAGAAGGTTGAGCGAGTCGCTCCAATCACACCTGCAGCCAACACTCTGCGCAATATAGAAGCTGAAACGTCTTCACCGCCGTTCTCCATCGTATCAGCTGTCTCGACCCAAGCCTCGATAACCTCATATACGTCATCGCCCTTTGTCGATAGAACTTCGACCTCGCCCGCCATGGCTTCATCAAGGCTATCTGGCAACTTGAACGGGCTGAACGGAACTAATGGAGTAGTGAGCCCACCTGCGTCGCCCCAGGCCATCTTTCGTTCCAAGGGTCGTCTGCCTTCCTTCGCATCATCTCGCGCACCGAGCAACGTTTTCAGCACAACGAAAATCACAAAGCGAGTCAATGGAGGAGGAAGCTATAAGATTGGCTTCGTCGAAGAATCAGCCGTCGCTCTCAGAAAGAGGAGCATGGCTGAACTCGGCGCTGGCGTCTACCAATCCGTTGGGAATGTCTCGTATATTCATTTCTTGGAGTGGATCAGGTCTGAGCGTCTCACCACGCTCCCACACAAGGGTAGTCGCTGGGATAAAGTTCTGATTCGTGCTTTGTACTTCGCAGAACAGCTTCATAACTTCGAGAAAGCCATCCAAGGCTTTGCTCTCGGCAGCAGTACTGCCGCTGCCATTGGGTATGGCCATGCCCAACTTCTACTCGAGGTAAGTTGCGACCCCCGAAATGACTTTGGGAGCCTACGCGCAGATCCTCGACCTTGACGCGTTCTAAGCCTTCGCAATACTGCGAATATTACACTCCGACGGTGCTGACCTGTTGCAGCTGAGCCACAGTAATTCTGAAGCACTTGACAAGGCATTCTCGGTCTTCTACAAATTCGCCATGTCATTCTCTTCTGTGTTGCACCGCTCCGAGTTACTTTCTGCGACCTCAGAGGTGCGCGAGCAGCTATGCCTGCTGTACACCGATTTGCTCAGTCTCGTCGTTGATGTCGCTATCAGGTTCTACAAAACTGTAAATGGTAAACTATATCACCAGCGAATGATAATGCCGAATGCTAACATGTTAAGGTATGACTTCCGGCTCTGTGAGCCTGGACATCTTCGAGCTTTTCGGTGACACGATCGAGACCTTCCGTACCCGACAGAATGCAGTCATTGAGATAATCTGGGATTCTCAGATCAAGAACGAAGAATACGAAGAAGGTGAGGCTTTGGATGTCAAAGTCCTCAGTAGATGGCTAGCTCCGCAGGACCGCGTCCTCGCTAGTTTGAACCGAGATCACAGCACATTCGTTGATCAACAAGTGGTAAGTTAGCTTGTATTCGGAAGACTAAGCATGCGCTAACTTGGTTTAATGATTAGGAATTCACCTGTTTGTGGTTTCAGAAACATCTGTCCAGATTCTTCCAGAGCGAGAACAATTTCTTGCTGGTGACTGGTGAGCCAGGAGCAGGCAAGACCACAATTGCGGGTTCCATCGTCGAGCGACTTCAGCGACCGATGAACCGCAAGCAGTACGGTACGTAGAGTCAATGTACGGGCTGCATTCGAGACATATACTGACTGCGTACACGCACCTTTAGACACACTGTTTTGCTCGCTCTCTCCTGATATACCCACCACGGCGACATCCTTAGCGGTGGTTAAATCACTTCTGTCACAGTTGCTCAATCTCCGTGTTGGCAACATGGGCTTGTATCATGCCGTATTTAAGGCTTACCATCAGTGCCGAACTGCGAGCGATCTCAAAGTTTATGAAGATTATCTCTGGGCAGCGCTGGCGGATGCACTCTCACATCCTGTTGATGGCAGCAACGAGCTGGTCGTCGTTGTTGATGGTCTGGACGAGATTGCTGAATCGCGATCGGCCTCCATCCAAGCTAGTGGTGCTATCAGCCCGGCAGCCCTCCTCGAGAAGCTAGTCAGCGTCACAAATCAAGGACGTAGTGTGAGATTGGTCACCCTAGGATCGTCGATCAAAATGCCGTCGTCGGCCAAAGGCTCGCACCACCAGATCACCCGCGATGATCTGCGGGACGATATCCACGCTGTTGCCATGAGAGCTTTGAGACACAATCATCACTTCCACGGTCAACGTGCATACGACCAAGAACAATTCCTTGATCGTATCATACAGGTCTCGAACGGATCCTTCCTCTATACCAGCTTGGTGTGCCAGATTCTCAACATCCAGAAGTCTCTAGAGGCGCTTAGCAAGTCTTTGGAAGGATTTGAAAAGCAAAGGCCCTCTGTTCAGGACCTGGTGTTGCAGCTATTCACGTCGCTGAACACGACAAGCCACGCCAAAACCACTCTTTCGTGGATCTTGGCCGCAGAAAGGCCGCTCACTATTGATGAGATGTAAGTGAATCTCCACATACCCATAGCGTTACCATCGCCGTTACTCCAAACCCAGCCGAACCCAGTCAGACCGCAACAAAGCCTGCTCCAATCTAGAGAGCATTCCAGGTTCTCACGTGGTAAAGGCCTGCGATCTATCTTTCGACGGTGTCCTTTTCTAAACACTGGCTAACATACCACCTCAGTAACACTCTCTTCACTGTTGATGTCCAGCGCGGTACGCTTTCGGACACCGGCATCAAGACAAACGAAATCATCGGTTCCCTCGAGCCACTCTTGACGGTCCATGAGCGCATTGTGCGCTTCAAGCACCCTATCGTGCATTCAGCTATGCACGACTTCGCGGAGAAGAACAAAATTCCAATTCCTCTCAAAGAAAGTGAGACCGACCTCTTGCTGCGAGTCTTGACATATGCCAAATCCGTCTTGCCCGTCAAAGGCGAGCCCACGCTCGACAACTCTGATCCCTCTGTCGGAGACCGTCTACATCACCAACACCATCTCCTTGAATATACTGTCCGATACTGGGTTCTTCACTTGCAGCAGTCGCCGCTGGCTCCGAAGCCATCTGGAGAATTCAAGCCTACTTCCGATCTGCAGAAGGTTTTGCCAAGTACAACGCTACTACCACAGCTTGAGCAACTCGTCTGGGACACACAGCTTCCACTTCCGCAGGCAATTGACCTGCACAAGCTAGTGGGAACCGTACGGAAAGCCATATTTGGTGAAAATCACCCCATTGTGCTCCAAACCTATCTGGCCATTGCTATGAGCTACTTGCTCATCTCCAATTCCACCGATTCTGCCAAGTACTTTTATTACTGCACGAACATCAGTCGCAAGGTCTTTAGCGATATCCATCCGTTGACATTGGAGTGCGCCAGCCATTTCCTCAAAATCACGGAAACTCTGACGACCACAACTCGAACTGAGATCATGACGCAGCGCGAAAGCATTCTGATCGTCCTAATAACTGCATATGAGCGGCAATATGGCAGCACTTCTGAGTTGGTGATTCAAACGCGCAAGCTTCTGGTCGAACTGTATGCTTCGCTACACGAAGAAGACAAAGCGCTGGAGATCTATCGAGTCATCCAGGAAGCCACTATACAGCAGTATGGTCGAAATTCGCACCAAGCGGAAGATGTCCAAGGCCATCTCGATGTCGTCCTTGGTAAAGGCAAAGGACGTGGATCTATTGACGGCTACAAGGAGTCTTTCTTCCATGGCGACGATGAAGAAGAGTCTGTCGAAGTCTTCAACATCGCCTCTATCCTTGCATTCCTGCATCGCGCTGAGTCTCACATCTCCAAGAAAGAGTTCACGCTGGCGGAGAAGACGTACGTTGAACTGTGGATAGAGGTTTCTTCCCAGTGTCGTAGCGTTCAATCCGTTGAGTGGCACGAGAAGAACATTGAGGTTGCCACGTCTTACTCTCAGTTTTTGAAGTCACAGAAGAGAACCTCAGAGTCATCGGCCGTTTTGACCTGCATTTGGCAGCAGTACGAGCACAGCCAGCTCTCGTTCACGGAGAGCATTGTTTCGCGGCTCACCACCGTGGCCAAGGAGATGAGATCTGTCGGGATGCACACCCAGGCTTTGTCTATCTTCAAATATGCCAGCTCATACTTCAAGAACGTTCGTCAGGAAGAGTCCTCCATCTCCCGAGAGATCCATCAGCAGCTCTCCGAGACATCAACCGAGATTGTCAAGCAAAGCCTCAATTTTCACAGCAGCGTCACAGAAACGACGACTACGATCTCCGAGTCGGTCTTTCAAGACGTCTTCTTCTCCATCATCCACTCCTCGCAGACTGTGGAATCTAGCACCATTGCTCTTGCAAAGAAACTCACGGCTCAATATATGGAAAAGAAGAGCTATTCCGCAGCTATCAATGTCATCACTGCGACACTTCAGCGGACTTGGTCATCTTTCCTGGCGAGCTCAATTCACGATGTTACGTTCACGTCGACCTTCATGCAAGAGTCGATAGAGCTCGTCGAACGCCTTGCTGAATGCTACCTACAAACAAGACAGCTTGAGAAGGTGGAGGATACCTACAGTCGTTTCTTCCGCGCTGTTCTTGTTAGCGAAAAGGTCGATAAGACCATCTTCGAGAAAGCTCGGACTCTGCTGATCAACTTTTACGACAAGCATGGCTACAACGATAAGGCGATCAGCATCTATCAAGAAATTCTGGTGGCGTACCGCGCCCGGCTGGGCCCGTCCCATGAACTCACCATCCAGACGCTGTACATTTTGGCTACTAGATGCCAGAAGCATCCCCGGAACCACCCATACTGGATCGACTACTATCTACAAATTATCACAAGTCTCAACAAAGACTCGGATGTCTGCCACCCCGCGGCGTTGGACGCCATTATCATGGTGACCACGACCTACTGGGAAGATCGCCGCTACGCGGAAGCAGTGAGCATCTACCGCGTTCTTTGGAAGACTTTCATCACCAAGACCAAGGAGCACAAAGTCTTTAGCGACGTCAAATTTGTTCAAACGCTGTACGATCGCTTCTACCAGTGCTTGGAGGAGACTAAGGCAAGCTGGTCGGAGATCTACCAGGTCAGCAACGAATATCTTCAGACCGTTAGTGCAGTCTTTGGCGCAGAATCTGCTATCTCTGTCGAGGCAACACTCTCGCTCGCGCAGATCGCAGAGCGCAGTGAAAGGCACGCTGCTCAGGCTATCGCTCTCTATGAAGAGGCATCGAGCCGGTCGAAGACTGTGACCACGCGCACACGTGTGACCGACATCAACCATGCGCTGTCCTCGCTCTATATCAAGCAACTTCAGTCATCATCGTCCTCAAGCATGAAAGCTGAGACTATTCAGCGTGCTTTGACGATGTCCGAGACGCAGTACCAGGAGTCTACACGGGCTTATGGATACTCACATGAGTCTTCGCTTACACACCTGCGAGAGCTCTCTACGCTCTATCTTCGCCAGAAGAAGACTGATGTCGCTGTCAAGCAGCTGAACACTGCGGTGTCTGAGATCATCACTAAGGAGACATCTTCTCAGAAGCAGATTGAGAGTGCGGCTTCCATTGCGTACACCTATCGCTCGATCGAGCAGACCAGCACTGCGCGGAGTCTCGTCCAAGAACTCCATCGCCAGATCTGCGCAAAGGACACTCGCTACACATCCAAGTGGTCTTTCGACCTTACAAAAAGTAGTCGCTCGGCTCTCGCTTTCCTCGCCGCTCTGCAGTATAATCTTCGCAAAGACCCCAACATCACATTTGCAGAAATCATGGCCGACCTGACCATGGAGTATATTTACTTTGAGCAGTTCCACCAAACTCTCCGCAACAACGAGAGCCTCACTAATATCCTCCTTGCTGCCGCTCCTCTGCGCTGGTTCCTGCGTCGTAACGAACAGCAAGACATGATTGCCGTTGTCGAAGATCAAGCTGTCGGGCTCTTCGTCAAGCGCGACGCGCAGGATCTCAACACCCAGAGCAAGGAGTCCCCACGTATCTTCATCATCGGCATTCTCGATCACCTGGGCAATGGGCGCAACAAGAATTTCAACCGCAGCGTCATCCTTTCGTGCAACGACAATGTTACCAAGCTCACCAAAGCGAATAAGTTCTCCGAAGCCTACGACATTGCGCATCTCGGATTCCTGTACGCCAGTAAGCATGATGGGTACAACGGCCCGCGCGCAATCAGCATGGGCTTCAAGCTCGCATCTCTCCTTGTCGGTCGCGAAGGCGAAAAGTGCCCCGACGCCGCACTGCGCAAGAAGATGCTCGATCTCAGCAACCGCATCGTCAAACGCATCATCGAGATCTGCAAGAACCTCAACATCAACTTCGCCCAGGTCCAGCTATACGAACTCAGTCGTCTCTCTGTCCTCCTCGGCGAACAAGAAGACTACGAAACCCTCGAATGGCTCCTCACCACGCTCTGGAACACGCGCGACGCCCAACGCACCTGGCCCGCTTCCATCCTGCTCAATCTCGGCCGTCGTCTAATCTGCGCCCGCTACCTAGCCAACCGCCCCGTCAAGGCCATCAGACTAGCCGAAGACATTGCGTACAACATGCGCCGCGCCCACGGTCCCCGTGCAGCCGTGACAATCGAGACATACGAGCTCCTCGCCGAGCTGTACACTTCGACCGGCCTGTCGTACCAAAAGGACCCGAAGACACACGGCCTGGCGACAGACTTCTTCAAGAAGGCCGTCGGCGTCCACGAAGATATCCTGCGCCTCGTCGCAGGCGGACAGGAAGATCTCGGCGAGGATTCCGACGACGACGATCTCGACACCGCAGCCGCGCTGCTCGCGCGCGAAGGTGTCAAAGTAAAAGACCCTGTCTCACACACTGTTCCAGCACATACTTCGTCTGAATCCCAAGTCGACAAGTCCGCACTCGCACTCAAGCATTTGCGGCTGCTCAAACTCGCGTTCCAGCGCCTCGGCGGCTGGCCCAAAGCTTACACCGACTACGAGCGGCTGAATGCGCAGATCTTCCGCACTTTTGGCGCCGAGAAGGCGTGGAAGGGCGTCGAGGGGACGGAGAAGTGGGACGCGAAGGGCTTTGGGGCGGGCAAAGCCGAGAGTGGCGAGGGGGCGTTTGAGGGGGTGAAGGAGTGGGGGTTTGGGAGTGAGGAGGTGTTGCTTGAGGCACAGAAGTATCAGGGGCAGGGAGGCGGGATGGTGGTGCAGAGTGGGTAAAAGTGATGGGATGGCGATGGGAATGAAGGAGAACGGGTGATAAGCTGTGATGATTGATGATAATGATGGCGTTTTTACTGGTCTCACCATATATGCGATTCCAACATTAAAATATGGATATGTACAATCGTCCGCGTACCAAGTATGCATCGCTTGATCACCTTTCAATCCACTTCCTACGCGTCTACAGACAGCACATTTAGTTATACTTGCCCGGCTTCGCATGCTTCTGCTTAGCCAGGAACTTGACAATCTCCGCCGCCGTCGCGTTGTGCACCGGGAACGTCGGATGCAAGTCGTTGAGCCAGAGGTATTCGTTGACCGGGTACTCGCAGCTCGGGTCCTTGGTGTACCAAGTCGGTGTTCCGCTGCATCTCGTTAGCTCCATGCGTATGGCACATCTTCCAGTCCGAGCGCTGGACCGAAGTGCTGCTAGGTCGGGAGACTTACTTCTTGTACGCATCGCAAAACGCCGTGACGTTCTTCAAGCCCGCTGTTTGCGGATAACTCTTGGGATCCTGAATAACCTTTGAAAAAAGCGCGTTCGTATCGAAGATGAACGTCTCCACGCCCTTATGCGTCGCCTTGAACTGGCTCGTCATGTTCGCGAGCCTGCTGTTCCAGTCCGCAATAACATAGCCCTCGTGCTCCTTGGCGTACCCATCGTCCGCCTGGTTCAAAATCAACGGACTCAGGTTGACAGGCGGAACAGACAGGAACAAGAAGTTGCGCGCGCCAGTGTCGTAGATCTGGTTCAACAGGCCAGCGTACTCAGAGAAGATGGTGTCGTAGAGAGTGGCGTTGTTGAGCCACCAGCTGTTTCCGACGTCATTGATACCAATAAAGAATGCGAAGAGAGATGATGAGGCGGTCCAGGGCGCGGTGGATGGGTCCGAGCCGTAGATGGGGAGGTATTGTGTCTGGACTTGGTCTTTCATGGAGATGACGGTAGGGGCGTAGGGAGTTACGAGGGCGGAGTCGACGGTGGCGCCGCCGTAGGCCAAGTTGTATGTTAGGATCTTGCTTTGGTTGTAGGTGGTGGTCAAGAAGCCGACCCAATTAGGGCCGTTGGACGACGTCCAGCCGGGATATGTTGGGTTACCGAATGGATTCGCAGCGCTGGGCTGGGTGGAATTTGGATCGAAGCCGGTTTGCGTGTAGGAGTCACCGAAGACGAAGAGCTGCTTGACGTTCTTCCATCCTGACCATGATGATGCATTGGAGGCGAGAGGAGCAGCAAGGCTGGTCGTCGCAAGCGACAGGGCGAGAACGAGTGACTTGACCATCTTGCCTAGATTTGCGTCGACGAATTGACGGACGAGACGAAGAAATAGTGGAAAGAAGAAATCTTGGAGTCTATTAAGTACATTATGGAAATATCATAGTACCGTGCCTGAACTACCTAGTTCATTTTGCATCCCGGGTCGCGGGACTCGACCATCCTTGCCGGCGGCGAACCAGGTAAATTAGATGAGATTTGATTGGGGTGCTATACCCCACAGATTGAAACTAGAGGCCAAGTCATGCAGACCCTACTTGCGGAAGAACTCTAGAAGACGACGGCGTCGTGATCTAGTGCGGAGTGCAATGCTTGAATGAACGACGAAATGAGGTGGTCGCCGCTCCGTGTCTGAAGGGGTAAGGCGCGTTTGGTGTGAACATCCATTTGTGCGAATCATGCCAGGGTTTGTTGTGGCGAACTTATGCTTCAGTCTCCATGTCGGAGTAGGTAATTGCCATGAGTCGAGTCGCATTTCGCAATGGACGCGGCAGGCACGTGTTAGTCTGGCACGTGGTTGACAAGTTGCTCTGACTAAGCATGAGCTGTGAGCACATAGGTGAGCATCCGCAAGAAGGGTGCTAATGCCCATACTGTACTTTTCCAAAATAAACAAATAGAGAATTTGAGTGGTAGTGGTCGGAAGTCGGGGGCATGATCAGTATATCGTTGGCAGCCTCTTCACAGGACAGCCAGTCGGGGCCGCGCGCTCGTTGAGTCGGCCTCGAATGGTTCCGAAACCCACGAGAGTCGCACGAGGCAGGTAGAGTTGCGGCTCGGAGGGCCACACACAAAATAGCATCAGAAAGATCGAGAACAGGTGACGCATCGGATGGCTCGGGATGCTTCAAAGCAAGAAATGGAGCTGCCGAGGCACGAGAACCTGTCGTAAACAGAGTCGAACGTCATCGTAAGGACCCTGCGCATGTGCTTCCCATGGTCGCTGAGCGTGAAGTGGTGTCGCATGGTGGAAAACGCCAGCAATGCGCAGGATGATGAGCAGATATGCCGAGGCTGGTACAGTCATGCGCGATAGGTGGCTTAGGTGAGCAGCTCGGAATGGCAGCAGGAATGAATAATGGTGTGGCTGATGCGGGTGACATGGCGGGCGTTGGCGGACGTTGTAAGGCTGAGCGAAACGCGACCAGGGTTCTCAGCGTCGTGTTCCCAGCCATGTGAAATGTACATGCCTGGTGGCCTAGTTGGAGCAGGTACTTGCTTTCTCTGCTGCGTCTGTCGCAGTCACTATATTCCACACTTGGAGAAGCTTCAGATACAGTAATTGCAGCACATTCTACGCCTAGATTGCCGTGCATCGTCATCGGCCGTACCACGTCCGACAGCAGGCGCGACCTTGAAGCCAGACCTTCTCAGCTCGCCCGTGAGGCTTACCGATGCCCGGGACCCGCGACTCGCCGCCTATTGCTTGATCGTCCGCAATGTCCGCTCGCTGAAGGACAAAATAGCTCTTCATTCTTGCTGTCGCTACCATTCGCGCAAGTACATAGCTTTGCCGTCTCCACCTAAACCCCGCGCAAGAGCTCAAGCTGCGAAGTAGGCAAGCGACCACGATTAGAGGAGCAATCACTGTAGGGCGGAAACATGGCGGGAATGGAGAACATCGAAGTCCACAGCAAGGTAGCACATATCTATCTGCAGGCGAATATAGCTGATTCAGGCACCAGTCGTACCTCGTTCGCTGGGTCAACGTCTCTGCGGGACACACGATATCATGGAGCATACAACCGCACAAGAAGTCGCTGAACTTTGGCATCTTCAAGCACCCAGGAACAGCCACCGGCGCGACCCCACACCTGCCCTCCTCCGCAACCTTCGAAGCGGGACCCACCACACCAGCGCTAGAAGTACCTGGCACGCGCGGACGCGGATTGTCGACTTCGAGGAATGATCGGACGGTAGTCATGGAGAAGCTGTCAGCAATCGGGCTGAAGCAGGTGCAATGGCACGGGAAATGCGAGGCAGACCAGGTATCGGTAGGGACCTATGATGTGCCACCGGGCGAGGGAGGCATGTACGGGCTGGTCTTCGACAACACCTTCTCCAAGACCGTGTCGAAACAGGCCACCTTTGTTCTCATGACATATCCAACGAACGCGCCGCCCAAGTCTGGTCACCACATGCGCTATGCTCAAGCAGGCGCAGGAGGAAGCACGACAAGTTTGCCAAAGTCCAGTCCATCCATGGGGCCTATCGAATCTTCCGAGTCGCTGCCGCATTCGCTGACGGAACGCCATAAGCCTGCTTTGGCGTCCAAGTCTGGCAACCTGTCAAGCTCTTCCTTTTTGACTGGCGTGTTACAGAAGAAGAGGAGGAAGAGGAATCAGGGATATGCCAGGCGCTTCTTCTCGCTCGACTTCACAACATCGACACTTTCATATTATCGCAACGACCACTCGTCGGCCTTACGTGGGGCCATTCCGTTATCATTAGCAGCAGTCGGCGCCAGCGCGGACTCGAGAGAAATTTCCATCGATTCTGGTGCTGAGATCTGGCAGCTGAGGGCAAATAATGCGAAAGACTTCAACATGTGGCGAGACGCGCTAGACCGGGCTTCTCGGACCGCTACCGCCAGAGCGTCACCTACCTTGCAAATCAAGGACATCTCATGCCAAAGCATTGCTCATACCGCCAACGCCGAAGAAGACCACGAGTGGGCACGAGTGGAAGCTTTGGTTGGCAAACTGGCAGGCACAAGAGATGCAGTGCGAAGACTCGCCCAGGACACCGATCCTAAGTACAGCTCAGGGGCAGGTTTGGGTATCAGCAAGATGCAGGAGAGCTTATCGCCTACCCCGTCCGAGTCTGAATCGGCAGAGTACTTCCCCATAGATGACAGGGGATCAGAGAAGAAAGCATTCTGGAAGCGGAAAGCGAGCAGCTCTGGCGGTCAGAGTCCATCTGGCATGTTCAGACGAAGTGTTTCTGCTCAAGTAGGCGTTGCATCACCTGGCGCTGTTCCTCCTGTACCACCGCTACCCGGGGCGTTCCCGAGTAATGGCGCCCTCGCTGTACCTAAGCGCACCGGCCGTCACGGTTCAGCTTCTCAAACACAGGAGGAGGGTGTACACGACAACTGCATGGCCTTGCTCCGTGACCTGGACACAGTAGTACGCGAATTCTCGGAGCTACTCGCGGAAAGCAAGCAGCGACGAACACCTGCACCTCTTTCAGCAGCCCCATCACGCCATAGCATTGAGTCGGTCGAGTCCGCGGATGAGTTCTTCGATGCTCAAGATGGCCAAGGGAAATCGCAACTTCTGACCATTCGCAGAGACAGTGGAGACGCCGAGCGCGAGCACCACCGCGCGCACGACGAAGATTCAGACGGAGAATCTGAATCTTCATCAGACCACAGCAGCGGTATCCTCGACCGAGCGCGCTTCTCCACTGACGCAACACCATCCTTGTTCCCTACCAGACCTTCATCTTTGACTCCACTGCCCCTGCAGCCCGTCAAAAGAAGAACAACCATAAATCCGCCGAAAGTACAACCCCCAAGCTTGATTGCTTTCCTCCGCAAGAACGTCGGCAAAGATCTCTCTACCATCGCCATGCCGGTATCCGCAAATGAACCCACATCACTCCTCCAGCGCCTCGCTGAGCAGCTCGAATACAGCGAACTCCTCGACGCCGCCGTCACCGCCTCCTCCGACAATGGCGAGCGACTCGTATACATGGCTGCCTTCGCCATCTCCGCCTTCAGCAACGCGCGTGTCAAAGACCGCGCAATCCGCAAGCCCTTCAACCCCATGCTCGGCGAGACCTTCGAGCTCGTCCGCGAAGACAAAGGCTTCCGCTTCATCGCCGAGAAAGTCGTGCATCGCCCCGTCCGCATGGCCTGTCAAGCCGAAGCCCAAAACTGGACCTTTGTGCAATCCCCCATGCCCGTGCAAAAATTCTGGGGCAAGAGCGCCGAACTCAACACCGACGGCCGCGCCCGCGTCTTCCTGCACGAAGGCAACGAACACTACTCGTGGATCATGGCAACGTCGTACCTCCGCAACATCATCGCAGGCGAAAAATACGTCGAGCCCTCGGGCACCATGACTATCGTCTCGGAAACCACGGGCGCAAAGGCAGTCTGCACCTTCAAAGCCGGCGGCATGTTCGCCGGCCGCAGCGAAGACGTCGCCATCCAGGTCTTCGACGCAACGGGCAACGTGCTCCCCATGGGCGCAACCGGCAAGTGGACTAGCAGTCTGGAATTCACGGCCAATGGCCAGCCCACGGGCAAAACGGCCTGGAAAGTCGGCGCCCTCGTCGACAAACCAGAGAAACACTACGGTTGGACAACTTTTGCGGCTGCGCTGAATCAAATCACGCCAATCGAGGCTGACCACATCCCCCCGACAGATAGTCGTTGGCGCCCGGATCAAAAGGCGTTAGAAGAGGGCGATTTGGATCGTGCCGAGGCGCTCAAGGCGCGGCTGGAAGAGAGGCAGAGGGCGCGGAGACGGGTCATGGAGGAGCATGGCGAGACGTGGACGCCACGGTGGTTTACGCGCGTTGAACCTGGGGAGCTGGGGGGTGAGGAGGAGGAGGTGTGGAGGTTGAGAGGGGGCAGGGAGGGGTATTGGGAGTGTAGGGAGCGGGGAACTTGGGAGGGTGTTGTGGATGTGCTGCAGACTTAGTGGTAGATGTGGACATGGGACTTGGGACGGGAATGTTGTCTATGGCGAGATGAGTGAGATGGGGTGATGACGATATGATGACCTTGTTGATTCTGGGTGAAGCAAATGATGAAAGCGGCATTGTTGAACTGATCATGAATCTCCACATGGACTTTGCTAACTGCAGTGATGATGTTGATTGACCAAATATTGGGTATGGTTCTGAATAAATACTCTTCTGACGCTGTTCCCTTTTGACCGCTCGAAGCAGGTAAACGCCTTATCAATGCCTTCCTTCCTTAAAATCCCATGAGTCCGAAAAGGCATATACCATGTCAAAGACGAATAGCGGCGATCATATCCAACGAGTAATGCGTGGTACGACTCATCTTCGGCCTCAGATCTCAATGTCTACCCCAATATCCATACTCGCAATGATGTCATCGTCCATCTTCGGTTTCCTAAACGTCGGCAGTCCCTTGCGCTCCGACTTCTTCTTCTCGCCCTGCGGTTTCGGCGTCGTCGCCCTTGAGCTCGCATCGCCGTCGAACAGCGCATCTACATCTAGACTCTGCTTCTTGGCATCTGCCTCTGCTTGAGCCTTCTTGGCTTCTTCTTCGGCCTTGCGACGGGCAGCTTCCCGGCGCTGCTCAATCTTCTTCTCGCGCTGTTGCTCTTGCAGTGCCTTCTTGACACGCTCGGCCTCGAGAAGACGTGTTTTACGATTGAGCTCGGCGACGCGCTGGGCGGCGGCTTCGGATTGCGTGGCGATGCGGGGCTGGCTATCGGCGTTGGAGCGGTTCAGCAGATGTGCGTACTTCTTGGATTTCGCGATGCGGGCACTGATATCGGCATCTGTCCAGTAGTGGTTCTGAAGAGCTTTGAGATCGTCGTATTTACGTTGGAGGAAGGTTTGTGTGGGTAGCTTGGCGTTGGTCTCGGAGAGTGATTGTTTATAGATCTCGAGTTCGCCGTCGCTGAAGCGCTGGTTCGATAAGAATTGGAATTGATAATCTTTCTTGACAGAGCCGTGTTGCGCTACGACGTATTGATCGGTTGCGATGCGTTTGCCGTTCTTGCCTTCAAAGACGTATGGTTTGCCAGTCGAAAAGCCTACATGTACGTTAGCGTAAGCACAAGCGTACCTCAACTCAGGACACTCACCCTTGATCTGCGCCATCTTGTACAGTGTCCGTCTTTGTGAGTCCTGACCCACGCCGACACGACCAAAGGTACCAGTCATGGCCTCCTCAAAGCCAGGGTAGAAGCAGACCTCTGAGAAGAAGCCGCGTCCAACACGGACAGACTCGAAATCGCGAATGGTGGCAGGCTGCTCCTCGCGAGCCTTCTCCGCAGGCCAATCGTCCCACTCCACATCGCTCTCACCATCAGCGTCAACATCCGACCCAGCGCCCCGATCGTCTGAGCTCGACCGCCGGCGGCCGTTGCGACGATCGTCTTGCCGCTGTCGTTGTTGACCACGCTGCTCTCGCTCGCGCTTGTATGCCTCAAGTTTGTCGTTCTTCCGAGGCTGCACTTTCGGACGGCTGCTCTTACGCATCGCATCGTCGGGCTCCTCGGAGTCGGCCTTGCGCTTCCTGTTGTTCTCTTGCGCAGCGCGCCGAGCCAGCTCTGCTGTGAAGTGCGCCCTGTTCGTCTCTTCCGCACGCGAGCCGAGAATCTCTTCTCGCTCAAGCTGCGACAGGCCCAAGATCCGCCGCTTGTCTGCCTCGTCGATGTACTTGCCCTCCAGCGGGTAGGGGACGTCTGCTGTCCGTTCCGGCACGTCATCATCGCGATCTGAGTCGGACTCGTCCATGGCGTCGGATCCTAGCGAGTTTGGCGACGAGGCCGCAGGCGACGAGCTGCGTGGAGTCAGCTTCATGTTGCACAAGGAGGCCAGCGGTGGTTGAGGAGTCGACGAGTTGGCGCAGTGTTGGTGCAGAGATGGAGGGCAGCGATGGGAGATGAAAGCAGGCAAAAGTGAGAGGGCACTCACGCTTCACCCTCCTCGATGTCATTCTCTTCGTCGCCGCCAGCGAGGGCGAAGAGCTCATCGTCGATATCATCGGCCGACATTATGAAGGTCGTCTGTAATAAAAGCGCGGGTGTTTCTGTGGTGTCTGCCGGTAGAGAGACGCGGAAATGGTGTCGCAAGGCCGGTGGTGAGGGGAGAAGGCGCGATTAGGGGCGAGAGGTGAGGAACGTGGGAGCTCAGAAGTCGGGGGACGTTGGATTCTCCAGCCAAGCTCAGACCAAGCACGCGTCGGGCGAGCCACTTTAGCTCGCTAGCGCGGTTCGGCGTCAATGACAGCATCGAACAATGGCTGCATTCACTTTCACCGACGGGAACAATCGCTCGCTCTATTGCACAATAGAAAGACGCCATGTCCTCCGCTATTCTATGCACACGGCCATTGGCCTGTAGAACATCTCGAAACCTCCAACAACCTCTATTCGACTTCCTCGCCCCAGCAACACTATCACGCCAACCCTCATGCCTCCAGTCCACGTCGTCGCAACCGTCGCATTCACCCTCACCGCCCGCCAACGCACCCACACCACTCCCTCCGACCTCGCCCAAGCTCTCCCAAGATGCCTCATCAAAGACTACCAAGCCCATCCGCCCTCTCACCGCCGACCAACGCGCCTTCCTCTCCTCCGCGCTCCGCGTCAACCAAACAGGCGAACTCGCCGCCATCCTCATCTACGCGGCCCAAAACCCCGTCATTGTGCGCTCGCATCCGCACCTACGGCCACTGATGAAACACATGTACGACCAGGAAGCAGGCCACTACGCCTACTTCAACAAAGTCATCTCCAAGCACCGCATCCGCCCGACCGCCATGACGCCCGTGTGGACGGCCGCGGCCTCGCTGCTCGGGTGGAGTACCGCTGTGCTAGGGCGCGAGGCCGCAATGGCGTGTACAGAGGCCGTAGAGACGGAGATTGGGACGCATTACAACGAGCAGGTGCGGGTGTTGTTGGACTGGGCGAGGAAGTGTGAGGAGCGGGGGGAGAGTTTGGGGCCGGAGTTGGATGAGCTGGTGGGGGAGTTGAGGAGGATACGGGATGAGGAGCTGGAGCATTTGGATCATGCGGTGGAGAATGATGCGAAGCAGGCAAAGCCATACGAGTTGTTGACGGAAGTGATAAGAGGCGGGTGCAGAGGGGCGATTTGGGTTAGTGAGAGGGTGTAAGTGGGCGTGGTGAGGGGATCTGTATATGTAGTGTACCATATTGTATATGCGAGGAGAGCGTGCGAGCATCAGAAATATTGTGAAGGTAGGAAGAATCAATTCGAGGCGTCGACTAATATATGCAACCCCTTTCCAATCCATGCAACCAACACCAAACGCCGCGCTACCGAACTTGAAGTCATAGAAGCAGTTGGACTCAACATCCCGCTCATTCAAAGCCACCACCCAAGTCACCCAGCACACTCCTCATGCCACCCTTCCTACCAGCGCTGACCTTCTTCTTCAGCGCATTCCTCCTCTTCACCTCCTTCTTTTCCAGCATCAGTCTCCTCTCAGCCTCTCTTGCCTGGGCATGGATATTGCTCTTCCCAGTTCCGCCACGACGGACTGTCTCCGTTGGAGGACTAGCTCCCGACGACCTGCGAGAATCCGATGTAGCACTCATATTACTGGTCGCCTGGCGAATGAGAGATGGAACTCGGAAGCCAGGTGCATTGTTGCTGCGGGATGGAGCAATGAACGCAAGATTGCCATCTGCCGCGGGCTCGGACATGGTTGATGCGCGAGATAGAGTTAGACGGTCGACGATTGGCTTTCGTGACGCCGCATTGGGTGCTGGCGACTCTTCATCATCCTCTGACTCGGAGAATTGCGAGTCTGGTACCATGATGCGCGAATCTTCGAGCAATTCGGACACAGAGTGCTGGACATCAGCGAGCGTGATAGGCTTGCGTGTGAGGTTGTCTGATGCAGCGGTGCGACGGAGGTTTGGTGGCGGGCGGTTCTCCTTCTGTGAATCGGAGGGCGACTTGCGCTTTAGGGGGTTCGCGATTGTCGTCACATCTCCAGCTTCCGCCGTCTGAGAGTCAGGTATCGTAGTGATACCCTCCATACCCTCACCCTCCTTCAATTCCGTCTGGGACTGGCTCTGCTCTCCATCGACACCCAGATCAGCAGGTATATCCAAGAACTCGTAGTCGCCCTCATCCGCAAAATCTGCCAGAGTGTGGAAGAAAGCTTGCTTCTTTTGGTCTTTGGCAATGTTGCCTATGCGCTCATCGGCGAGGAGCGCTCTATTCATCTTCTGAAACTCAGCGCGCTTTTTGCGTAGGCGCATGTCTTCCTCGTCTTCAGAGTCCGACATGTCGAATCCGTCACGACCCCCAGCGCGTCTGCGAAGGCCACCATTCATCACATTCTTGTAGAGCTCGTTGATGTTCTTCTCGTCCTCTTTCTTCGCCTTGTCGCTGTTGTCATGTCAGTGAGGGGGGCCGCACGGGACACGATGATACTTACGCATAAAAAGCAGCGATCTGCCTTTCGTCAACTTCGACTTCGCCATGCTCGATCATGTTCTTCATCTCCTCGTCCTCAACACCGCTGTCATCGTCACTTGCCCCTCCAAGACCAGCATACTCATCCTCAGACTCCTCAGCCTGATCCATAACAGCATCCTTGGCTAGACTGGTCTTCTTGTTGAAGTCATCCAGGGCCTTCTGCTTCTTGGCGCCCTTTTGCAACTTTGCAAAGGCACTACGAGGCTTGGGCGGGCGCTGTATGTCGTCTTCGTCACTCAGATCTGCGTCGACGCCGCCAAGATCTTCCTCAATATCGGAGAGCTCAACTGCTGCAATTTGTCGTCCGCGTTGAAGCTTGCCCCGTGTCTGCTTGATGGGAGACTCGGCGACGCTCATCATAACGGTTTCAACCGTCGAAGGTGGGGGCATCAGTCCGGCTGGAGAGCGCGAGAAAGAGAAGCCGGCATCTTGGGTAGGTTCTGGTAGATCATCCAGTTGTGTTCGTGCGAAACCAGGAGAGGTCTTCATGAACTGGCTGATACCCAGGCTGAACTGCGTGTCTGAGCCGGTTTGTGACTCCTTCTCGGGGGACAACAGTGACTGACTGTTGGGTACGATGGATTCGGAGTTCTGGCTGAAGTTCGCACCCGGCTGAGTGTCTGGGAGACCCCGCAGGAAATCCAAGGAATTCTGCTCAGCTTCGACGGAAGCAGATTGCGATGCTGACTCAGACGGCGACTCCAAGTTCGCCATTGTGCCGGCAAACATTTGGGTGAGGCCCAGACCCACGTCAGCGTTGCCGAATCCAAAAGCAGCCATAGCATCGTTCTGGGTTGCTCGCTGAGTTGGTGAAGCTGGCAATGGAGTCTCCTGGTCGCTCTCGTCCTCTTCGTCCATGATTATGTGCCGCGGTCGGGTGGCTGTCCGCTTGCGTCGGGGCGCATTGAGGTCTTCATCTTCCATGTCCGCATCCACTTCGATCTGCTGTTCCTGGGCAGTCACTTCAGACTTCTCGTCATCTTCATCAGCCATGTCAGCAATTAGACCATTCGACTCCTCGTCATCTTCGCTTTCCGCGCCCACGTCTTCGTCTTCAGAACCAGATAATACCAGCTCGATCTCTTCGTCAAGCTCGCCTTCAGCTTCAGCGTCAGGCTCGTTCGTGTTCTCCTCGCCGCTCCCGACATAGTCGCCATCCGACTCGTCACTCGATGGTAGGTCGTCGATGGTCTCACCGTTCTCTTTCGCTTGCTTTCGTTCCGCTTTAGCAAGTTTTAGATCTTCTTGTCTTTGCTTCTCGAATTGAGCGACCATATCTTCAATCTCCATCTCGTTCTTCTCTCGCTCTTCCTCAGTCTCAATGTGGATGCCTCGTCGCTTAAGGTCCGCTATTCTCTCCTGTTTCTCTTTTTGCGCCTGTTCGCGAGCCTTTTGGTGAAGAGACCATTGCATCTCTCCCAGACTTATGGACTTGGGGCCCTTCCTCGTGTCCTTGGAGGATGTCAGATGAGCGAGATGCCGAAGGTGAAGCAGCGAAGAAGACTCCTGTTGCTTCTTGAGAGGTATGCGGTCAAAAACTGGAAATCTGCTCTTGGTCCGCACCACTTCACCCTCGTCGTCAGAGTCGGATAATTCGACCATGGCGTTCTCTGCAGGATTCTTGACCTCTACCTCAGCATTCTGGACGGTAAGCTGTTCGCCCTGTTTCGTCCAGGAATGCACCGGGAGATGCTGGAATTCAGGAGCTCGGCTTTTGCCTTTATCGACCTTCATGGGTGCAGGCGACGACGGCTCAGCTATTGTCTGTGATGTGATCTCGATTGCGGCGTTGTTGGCTTCCCCCGCCCCTTTTCCGGGCTCCTCTTCTTGGCGAGGTGGACTCGTCGGCGGCGTGTCGTGGATTTGGTTCGCTTCAGCATCCGACGATGCCAATGCAGAGCTGGCATCTGGGGTTGGCAAGCTCTCCGCAGCCACGTTGTGGTCGTCAGGCGCATTGTATCCCAAGCGGCTAAAAAGGTCTTTCATAGTGTGTCTTTTCTTCGTTTTTGACTGGTGCGTGAGTTGCATGTTTCGGCTGATTCTCTGCTGGTCACGAGCCATGAGCTCCATGGCCTTCTTGCCGGCTCTGCGAGTTGGCTTCGCTTGTTGCGTGAGACGTCTACCACTTTCATCGTCTGTATCGCTGCCCGAATTTTGCTGGAATCGTTTCCCAACCGATTTGGGTTGCGGCTGCATTTTGCTCTCGTCTTTCGCCCTGGCCACCCTCTCTGCACGGATGCGCCGTACACGCTCCTCAAGGTCAGCATTGTGATTTGCTTGTGAGGCCTCGTCCGAGTGGGAACCAATGGTCGCATTGGTTCGTGTCTTTGCAGGCGATGCGTTTGGGGTGACGAAGAGTCCGGGTGAGGATCGCTGCGATCGTGCGCTCGGAATGGGTGATACTGGCGGGCTCTTGCTCTTCGAAATTCTGGCATTGCCCCTACGACCATTTGCCCGCACGGGCATGTCGTCATCGTCTTCACTGCTTGTTACTGTAGCGTTGGCAGACACCTTGTTGTTCCGCCCGTCATCCTTTTGTGCCTCTCCTGCCAGCTTGCTAGCGGCCAAACGCTTCTTCATACGCTCATATGCAGCGCCATTGTCGCTATCTTCCTCCTCATCCGCGCTCTGAGGGGCTGTGGGCTCAGGCTGTGCTTGTGGCTCGATCGAATCTACAGGGCGTGTTTGCGTAGGCGCATCGAGGTCGGAGTCTGATCCGTCATCGTCTGATTCCGCACTGCTGTCTGACGACCCAGCACTAGGCTTTCGGAGAGCTGCTAAGAGACTGGTGCGAGGCTTGGAGGACGCGTCGTTCGCGCGTGCAGATTGGTCAACCTCCATGCTGGTAACGGCGTCCATGATGGTCCGGATTGTAAAGCGTTACGATTCACACGATGGAGACGCGTAGGACGTCCAGCTTGTTGGAGATGCCGGAAATTCCCAGACGAGATGATGGTGCTTGGCGCAAAATATCAAGGCCAGGTATGGGTCATAAGAGAACAATGATGATGCGATCGACTGAGAAAAATGGAATGGAATGGTGCAATTGGGAGTGCCGACAGCAATGAACGATATGGGCAGTAGTTCAATGTTCGTGGCGGGATCTAAGTGTCTGAGCTTGAGCTTTGGGAAAGCGCGACGGACGCGCCCACGCGACGCGACTGCTGTGGCTGGTGCAGGGATGTGGCTGTGACGCAATAGCCGTCTCCACCGACACCACCGAGGTGCTCTGATCATCAATACTCTAATACTCTTCAACAGCCTCAAAAGTGTTTACATGGCATCCGATCCGAACGCTTCGTCGTTCCCAGATGCTGTGCATATGGTTCGTAAGCTTCTTGTCTCTTGACCGGCTCTCCATTCGCGCTGTATCCGCAATCAACGACCTCCCAGCAGTGCCTCAGCGTTACCCGTCCATGGGAAAGGTTGAGCATACTACCCGCACATCAACGGAAGTTAACCGTTTGCTACGCTCGAAGCACGTGTAGTAATCACAGTATCGTTGCTCTAATCAAATGAAGTGGTGGGGAACCTGACAGCCAGTCTTGTCGACACGCCGCTCAAGATTGATCAAGCGATTTCAGCCGATGCTGGAGAACTACTCAAATCATCACAAGGCTAGACCTGGACATCGACGTCCGGAAGTGGTTTTGAATCAGACATCGGTAAAGTCCATGGCCGATCTCGCCTTATCGCGTTGCTCACAAGGAAGTGGTGACCGCGTGAGTCACATGTGACCGGACTCCAGCCCGAAGTAACATCGATACGACTCACAATCTTAGATCCTGGCTTTTGGTTGTTTATCCGATTAGCCCAAGAATGCGAATGCGACTTGCTGATCTTAGCCTATCGATGTTATACTCCGACTACCATGAGAATACCACGGCCAATTGCAACCTCGTCAACACCTGTACTCACACCCTGGAGGCTCCAAACCTTGGAACCCCGTTGGTATTCTTGCTTCAACCCTACAAGTTCTCCGGTGTCCTCACGCCACATCCGGCGCGCATGTTGCCATCATGTGGCTCACGGCATTCCTCTGAAGATCCGCAGATGAGCGGCTTTCTTGAGCTTCATGCTCGTAACCCGAGATTGTCGAAAGCTGCAGGTCCGCCCGGGTTCTCGTTTTCATCCATGCAAGGTACGGCCTCCGCCTCCACGACATGTACTTGTCGAATCGCTTCGATCCTCTAACGCCAGCTTTCGGCTTTGAAATTCATACTTCGTACAGTGGGAATGTTGATCGGACTAGACGCCCAGAATAGCTGCGCGCGTTGATCCGTGGTTTAGTATCCGTGCAAGTCGAGCCAACCTGTTCGCAACACGTTCAAGGACCTCGATGCATTTCGTTTTTGGTCAATGACAGAAAGCGGCCTCCTGGTTCCAGTGGATGCTGTTTCACGTATGCAAGCGTTTAGTCATGGTCAAGCGGCGCAGGCAACGCTTTAGACTTGACGTCTTTCCCGTTGTGGTCGGCTGTTTATGCTCTGTCTGAAAATAGCAACTTCCATCTTCACTCGAGAACTTTCCATCTCCACAAGATTCGTCGTCGCCAAGCAGATCCTCCGGGACTGAAATGAGACCAGGCTTCACAACCTGGCAGATCGTCAGCAGAGCGATCACTTGACGATACATTGAACATGCAGAACTCCTGGGTTTATTTCGCGACTTAGTGTGATAACGTTAGGAATCGAGACTACTACACATCTGTGTTGAGTTTCCACCACACGTGTTGGAGGTGATCTTCAGCTTCAGCAGGCACACGGCCACAGGGTAAAGCTCGAAGCACCGTCAACGATGCAATGCCTTCGTCCGACAGCAAGACTAGCTGAGACGTGTCATCAGCCAATGAGCATTCACTCACCAAAGGCGTCCTCAGGACCTCATTGATCGTGGGTTACAGAAGGTCTTAGCGTGCTACATAGCATCCTCGCAGCCTTTTCCACACGCTCTGCACGCATATTACATACACTCAGCAGACAACTGGTCCGGGAACGATTGCAGCTGTGGCGTTGGCGAGCAGATTGTGGTGGTGTCCACGGTGTTGTTTCATCTTGCGTCTACCGGCGGTTCACTAGACCTAAGGTAGACAACGACCCCTGAAAAGCGCCCCAGGAGAGCCGGCAGCCCTGCAGCGCCAACGCGGCCGTCACGGCGATCCGCTCAAGAACATTCAACGCGTCCTCCTTTGCGCATCCCGAGTAGAAGTGCACCTCGAAGAGAGCAGCAAGTGTGCAGTCGTTACCGTGCGCGTCGCAGAGCAACCCGTTGTACTGCCGAAATCCCCGTGCTATATTTGCGAGGCCTTGCGCTGACACCTGCATGCCAAGCGGGTTTCAAGGTTGAAACGACCTGTCTCCTCTAAACAAGACCCGTCCGCCTCTGCCCGGGAGATTAGACGATCAGTGTCTTCCTGACGGCCTAAGATCCGAGCTTGTACCTTTCCATCCATCCAACAAAAGCGTGGGACCTTCTCGAACGCTTCCATTTCGCGCATCGCCTCCCTTTCATCACGACAACAACTTCCCGACCACCGCGGCCCGTCGCAGCCAATCTCCGGCATGACATTGGCTTCCACGCGCGAACCTCGACATCATGGACACCGACGAGCCTCAATTGTTCCAGTTCAGCACACCACAATCAAATAACACCTTCAAGCGCCCACGTCGCAGTCTCCAGAGCTCCACCCCTTTGAGCAGCGTTTCCGAGAGCGTGTCGCCATCCCCGCGCCATTCAGGCCAAGGCAACTTCAACCCGCAGGTCATCGATCATATCAATGCCTTGAAGCATCTCGATGACCAGCAGATTTTGCTACTGTTGCAAGCTGCGCGCAATGGAGGTGAGTTCAAGTGTGGTGGCATGGCGGTGTCTTTATTGACTCGTGCGTAGATGGAATGCGCCCTTCCGGCCCGGACAGATCGTCCATGTCTACCTTGGGAAGTCGCGCCTCATCTTACCTGAGCGTACCCTCTAGCAGGGTCCCGAGTATGATGTCCGACCCTCGCTCCTCGATCGCATCGACCGACTCTTCGTTCACGCACTACAGCGCGGTCTCGTCGCGACTATCTACGGCCTCGTCGCGCCTGTCGACCATCTCCACAGCATCAACACCCGCACCCAAGAATTTCGCGTGTACATTTTGCGACAAGGCTTTGAAGTCGAAGCCCTATTGGAAGTCACATGAGGAGGAGTTCCATGAGCAGAGACTCACATGGCGCTGTCCGGATTGCGAGCAGATCTTTCATGCCGGCAAGCGCTTCCGTGAACATCACACCAAACTACATGTAAGAGGTCCTCGCCCTAGAGAAGAGCTCGGCTCGCTTCACATAAGGTGGTTAGCGCGAGCTCTTTGCACATGGCTTTCGATACCTATAGATTTTGATTACTGACGAACAACAGGGATGTGAGCACTGTAAACAACCAAGAGAAAGCGGCCAGCCAACGAGTCGAAAGGCGTCGCCATGTGTCAAGAAATACGAGATCGTCATGCACGA